>ORJL011869039.1_pt1 | contig 13873 bp, 8 predicted proteins | sample 1779941 | NCBI WGS metagenome assembly ORJL01 (sample SAMEA104232317, study PRJEB22302) | groundwater metagenome | biome: forest; feature: aquifer; material: groundwater | place: USA | collected 2011-08-07 | depth 5.8 m
CAGATCGAGATGCAGTTCCTGCCGGACGTGACCGTGCCGTGCGACGTGTGCCACGGGGCGCGTTACAACCGGGAGGCGCTGGAGATCCTGTTCCGGGGCAAGAACATCTCGGATGTGCTCAACATGACCGTCTCGGAGGCGCTGGAGCACTTCTCGGCGTTCCCCAAGGTGGCGTCCAAGCTCAGGACGCTGGAGGACGTGGGCCTTGGGTATATCCGCCTGGGCCAGCCCGCCACAACCCTGTCCGGCGGAGAGGCGCAGCGCGTCAAACTGGCCACGGAGCTCTCCCGGCGGGCAACGGGCCGCACTCTCTACATCCTGGACGAGCCGACCACCGGCCTGTCCTTCGCGGATACGCACGCTCTGCTGGGCGTGTTGCAGCGGCTGGTGGACCAGGGGAACAGCGTGCTCCTCATCGAGCACCACCTGGACATGATCAAGAGCGCGGACTGGATCGTGGACCTTGGCCCCGGCGCAGGGGAGAAGGGGGGCCGCGTGGTTGCCACCGGCACGCCGGAGCAGGTGGCCGCTGTGGAAAACAGCTACACGGGGCAGTACCTGCGGCAGGTGCTAGAGGATACTTCCCGGCGCATGCTTGGGGCCGCCATCACGAACGGCCATGCGGGGGATGTGGCCGCCACGGAGGACACGGCGGCCCCGAAGAAGAGGGGCCGGAAGGCGAGGACGGCGGCGGGATAGGTATTCCAGGAAGCTGCTACCGACCGTTCAGGACTTCTCACAAAGGTCCTAACCTCTCTCATAAACGGACACATGGGCCGTGCTCGTACCAGTGAACGGGCTCTTTTTCCAGTCGCTCCAGCGTTCTCGCAGCTTGAGGCCCGCCATTTTGGCCATGAGGTCCATCTCGCTGGGCCAGGCGTAGCGGATGGTCACGGGCAGCATGCGGATGCCCTGCTCCGTGATGATGACGTGCTGCGCATAGACCCGCTGAGTGATAGGTTCGTGCTGGGCCACCTCCAGCATCACCTTGTCCTTCTCGATGCGCGTGGTGGCCGTGCTCTGGCCCCGCACGTACCGTCCCGGGTCGGGCACGAACGCCTCCACCACAAATGCGCCGTCGTGGGTGAGGTGCTTTGCGACGTTCTGGAAGCACTTCAGCTGCAGTTCCTGTGTCTCCAGAGCGAAGAGCGTGTTGAAAACGATGAAGATGAGCTTGAACTCTCCCTGTACGGGGACATCGGCAAGGTTGCCCATGGTGACGGGGATGCTTGCGCCGCCCACCTTGGTCCGCAGGCGACTCACCATGGCGGGGGAGGAGTCGACGCCGTGCACCTCGACGCCGCGCCAGGCGACCGGTAGGGCGATGCGTCCGGTGCCGATGCCCAACTCCAGCGCTTTGCCTCCACTGGCGAGCTGCACAAGCGTGTTGGCCATGGTCTGGACGTCCGACAGGTCTGCATAGAGCGAGTCGTAGACGTCCGCGATGCGGTTCCCGTACGTTGCCTGGTCGTAGCCTTCCATCGGCATGGCATCTTCCCTCAGGACTTGTCCTTGCGCACTTGCAAGCATGGCCTAAACGGCGGCTGAGGTCTAGGGCTTCATGGGTATAGGCCCCGCCGGGAGTAGGGCCTACCCCTTATTTCGGCGCAAGCCGGAACACAGCGCGTGTCTCCTACAACGCAGGCCATATTGTCCGCCTTTCAGGGTGTCCCTTTACACTCCTGATAGTGCGGGACTATACTTTCCTATCCCACACCCATAATGGGGCAACCTGTTCACATATGGAGATCGCGGATTTAGTATCCCGAGTACAGACATATCTCACCCCCGCTGACATCGATCTTGTCCGGAGAGCATACGCCTTCGCCCTCACAGCCCACGACGGTCAGACGCGCCGTTCCGGCGAACCCTTCTTCGAACACCCGTATCAGACCACGTGGGAGCTCGCCGGCCTCCAGGCGGATGCTCCGACCCTCGCCGCCGCTCTTTTGCACGACGTGGTGGAGGACAGCGCGCATACCCTGGAGGAGATCCGGGGGCAGTTCGGGGAGGATGTGGCGCGCATGGTGGACGGCGTCACCAAGCTGACCCAGGTGGAAATGACCGTCAACCGAGACGGCAGGCTGGTGACCGACCCCAAGGCCGCTATCCAGGTGGAGAGCCTGCGCAAGATGCTCGTGGCAATGGCGCGGGACATCCGCGTGGTGCTTATCAAGCTCGCAGACCGCTTGCATAACATGCGCACTCTGGCGGCTATGCCGGAGGACGCGCGCAAGCGCATCTCCAAAGAAACTCTCGATATTTACGCTCCGCTTGCGCACCGGCTCGGCATCGCCGAGTTCAGCTGGCAGTTGGAGGACATGGCCTTCCGCTACCTAGAACCGGAGGAATACGCGCGCATCAGTCGCCTCCTCGACGCCCGCCGCGAGGCGCGGGAGAGCTACATCACTCAGGTGACGGACGTCCTCAAGACGGAGCTGCAGAAATCGGGCATCAAGGCGGAGGTCTCCGGCAGGGCCAAGCATATCTACAGCATCTACCAGAAGATGCAGCGGTACGAGACCATGGGTCGCGCCTTTGGGGACATCTATGACCTGCTCGCGGTGCGCATCATCGTGGACACGGTGCCGGAGTGCTATCACGCCGTGGGCGTCGTCCACGCCCTGTGGCGCCCGCTCCCGGGCCAGTTCGACGACTATATCGCCAGCCCGCGGGACAACTTGTACCAGTCCATCCACACCACGGTGCGGGCGCTTGAGAACAAGCCCATGGAGATCCAGATACGGACGAACGAGATGCACCGCGTGGCCGAGTACGGCGTGGCGGCCCACTGGCGCTACAAAGAGGGCGGCTCCTCCTCCGACATGCGCTTCGAGGAGCGCGTGTCCTGGCTCCGTCAGCTCCTTGAGTGGCAGAGGGAGGTCTCCGGCGCAGAGGAGTTCGTAGAGTCCGTCAAGTCGGATATCTTCCCGGACCAGGTGTTCGTCTACACGCCCAAAGGGGACATCAAGGAGCTGCCCGCCGGGGCTACGCCGCTGGACTTTGCCTTCTACGTGCACACAGACCTGGGGTACCAGTGCTCCGGCGCCAAGGTGAACGGGCGGCTGGTGGCGCTGACCTACCAGCTTCGTAACGGGGACACGGTGGAGATCATCCCCAGCAAGAAGGGCAGGGCGCCCAGCCTGGACTGGCTCAACCCGGAGCTAGGGTACGTGCGCACCGCCACCGCCCGCTCCAAGATCCGCTACTGGTTCCATCGCCAGCAGCGGGAGGAAAACATCCAGCGGGGGCGTCAGGCCCTGGAGCGGGAGGCTAAGCGTCTGAGCGCGACCCTTGACCCGCAGGAGCTTGCGTCCAAGTTCAAGTTCAGCACCGGCGACGATTTCCTGGCGGCCATTGGCAGCGGCACTTTGAGCATCCCCCAGGTGACCGCCCGTCTCATGCCGGCTGAGGAGCGGCCAACTATACCGACGGTTGAGAAGTCAACCGTCGGTGGGTCGGCAGAGGTGCGCGTGCTGGGCGTTGGGGACGTGGCGACACGCATGGCGCGCTGCTGCGAGCCCATCCCGGGGGATGACATAGTGGGCTTCATCACGCGCGGGCGGGGGGTGACCGTCCACCGTGCGGACTGTCCCAGCATCGCCAGCGAGGACGAGCCGGAGCGCCTGGTGCCGGTCACGTGGGTGGGAGCGCCCAGTCGCCAGCCTGTGGAGGCGGTGATCCAGGGTACGGACCGCGTGGGCCTCCTGCGCGACTTGACCACGGTGGTGGCGAGCGAAAACGTGAATATCACCGCTGTGAGCGACAGACATTGGAAAGACGGGTCTGTTACTATATTCTTGACCCTTGAGACAACCGGGCTCGGTCAGTTGAGCCGACTCTTCTCGAAACTGGAAGGGGTGCGGGGCGTGATAAGCGCTTCCCGCGCGGTCAACCACACCGGCGCTCGGTCTGCATAAGTCAGAGGAGGACCGTTTGGCTAAGAACCGGAGCTCAGTAGAAAAGGCGCACGCGCAGTCCGAGGTGCGCACCCACATCAACCGCTCCACCCGGCGCCGCATCCGCTCGGCGTCCCGCAAAGCGAACGACGCGCTGGCAAGCGGCAACAAGGACGTCATCACGGCTGTTGCGCATGAGGCCATCGTGGCGTGGGACAAGGCTGTGTCCAAGAAGCGGCTGCACCCGAACGCCGCCGCGCGCCGCAAGTCACGCCTGATGAAGAAGGTCAACGCCGCTCTCAACGGCTGACCTTTTCAGACTCGGGGTTTCCCGCCCGTCTCCTCAAAGAGGGACGGGCTGTTTGTGTCGGAGCGTCCTTCCATGCCTCCGTCGGCAGAATGGACACGGGGGCATGAGGCCCGCGCCTCACGCCCCCGTTTTTGATCAGTGGACCACTTTCTCCGCGATGTTTTGCTGTAACTCCGCGCGGGACATCCCCAGAAGGCCCAGGAAGACCTCCTCGTTGTGCTCTCCCTCACGAGGGCAGGGGACCGCCGCGTTGCCCGGTGTGTCGCTGAAGCGGAAGGGCAAGCCCTGGTGCTCGAACGTCCCGTAGGGCTCCGGGTGGTCAACCTTGACGATGTGTCCCCGCAGGCGGAGATGCATATCGTGGTAGACGTCTTCCGCGTTGTTGATAGGCGCCGCGATCACGCCTTCGTTCTGGCAAAAGTACATCACCTGCTGCTTGGTGTAGCCCCTGGTCCACTGGCCGATGCGCTGGTCCAGCTCGGCCCGGTTCTGAATGCGCGCCGCCCTGGTGGAGAACTTCTCGTCGGAGACCCATCCGGGCTCGCCCAGCACGCGCCGGAAGGCCGCCCACTCGCCGTCGGTCTCAACGGCGATGACGCACCAGGCATCGTCGCCCCGGCAGGGATAGGCTCCAAAGGGCGCGTAGTGGTTGCTTTGGTAGCCCTTTGCCCGTGGGATCCTGCCGTTCACCATGTAGTCCATGTATTGAGCGCCCATGGTGTGGCTGAGGCCCGCCACCTGCGCCAGGTCAATGAACTGGCCCTTGCCCGTGCGGTCGCGGTACTCGATGCTGGCCATCACGGCCAGCGCCAGCTGCTCCGCGCACACATAGTCGGCGATGGGCGTCTTCAGCCCGGCGTCCAGTTTCGTCTCTGGGTGTCGCCACAGGTCCACCATACCGGTGTAGGACTGCAGCGTCTGGCCGAAGGTCCCCCACTCGCTCAGCGGCCCCGTGCGTCCCATGCCCGGCAGGCTGACAGCGATGATGTCGCTCTTCACCTTGCGCAGGGATGCGTAGTCCAGGCCGAGCTTCTTCATGATGTGGGCGCTGAAGTTGTCTATGACGACGTCGCTCTTTGCGGCCAGCTCAAGGGCCAGGGCGCGGCCCCTTGGCGTGCGGGTGTCGATGGTCACGCTCTTCTTCGCCCGGTTCAGGTCCGGGAAGGCCATGCCGGTCTCTCTCCCCAGACTGGGGAGCAGGCTGGACTCGATCTTGATGACCTCCGCGCCGAGGTAGCTCAGGATCTGCGTGCCGGTTGGGCCGGCCACGACGCGTGTGAAGTCCAGGATGCGGAGTCCCGCCAGCGGCCCGCGCCGGGCGGAGTGGCCGTTGGACCCGCCCGCGAGCGGAGCGGGCGCTTTGGTGCGGGCTTTCGCTTCCGCAAGCGCCTCCTGCGTGTGCGCACCCAGCGCAGGGGCCGGTCGCTGAAAGACGATGGGTGTCTCCGTCATGTCCACAAGCTTCAGCGTCTTGTGCGGTCCGACCACGGGGTGGGTCCGCGCCTGCCAGGCGCCCAGGGCCTCGAACTGGGGGCTTTCGACCGCCTGCTGCACCGTGTTGACGGGGCCGCAGGGGATGCCGCGCGTCTGTGATTCCGAGACGAGCTGCTCCGCCGTGTACTGGCCCACGAACTCCCGCACTAGGTGGGCGATGACGTCCGCGTTGGCCTGGCGGTACTGGTTGGACTCCCACTCAGGGCTGGACAGCACGGGGTCGTTCATCCAGTTGACGAGGATCTTCCAGTGGGGGATGTAGCCCGGCATGAAGTGGACTGGCCCGCCTTTGAGCTCGTAGACGTTGGTGGCCCCACCCAGGCTTCCCGCGCCCGCGCGCCGGCGGATGTTCTTGTTCGCCCCGTACTCCGCTATGCCGGCGGTGACGTGCGTGCCTACCTCCTGGGCCGAGATGTCTATATGCTGTCCCGCGCCACGGCGGCGGCGACAGTATACGCCGGCCAGGGCGGCATAGGCCGCATCGGTGCCGGTCATCTGCGCCAGCAGGTCGTTCGGGGAGATGCAGGGCGACTGCATGTTGTCGCCTAAGGTGAAGATCATTCCCGAGGCGGCCTCGGCTGTGGCGCCGATACCGCGGAAGCCGCTATGGGGCCCCCACTGGCCAAAGGGCGTGACGGACACAAAGACGAGCCCCGGGTTCTGCGCCCTGAGCTGCTCATAGCCGATGCCCAGGCCGGAGAGGTAGCCGGGTGCGTAGCTTTCCACCACGATATCCGCCCCCATCGCCAGGCGGCGGAAGTCCTCGCGGCCGGCCGCCGTCGTTAGGTCCAGGACGGCGCTCCGCTTGTTGGCGTTGAAGTAGGCGAAAGACACGCTCCGCTCAGCGCCGGGGATGTCCCCGGCGAAGGGAGGCTCGAACCGTTCCGGCGCGCCCTGCGGCGGCTCGATCTTGACCACGTCCGCGCCCAGCTCGGCCAGGTGGTGGCCCGTGTAGGCGGCTAGCGCGCCGCCCAGCTCCAGGACGTGGAGATGGCCTAATGCGGTGTCCACTGAATCAGCCATAGGTCTCCTTTCATGAAGTGCGGAGGCTTCTCTTGCTGACTTGGCAAGAGAAGCCTCCGCGATCTGCACGTTACTCAGGCGGCGCCCAAAGGCATGCTATCCCAGGACCTGCTTCATCTTGGCCTGGTCTATCCACACCCTTGTGAGCTTGGATGTCGTGTTCTGGTTGCTGGGCTGGGTCTTGTTGTAGTCCATCACCCAGCTGGGGGTCATGGAAGTGTCCACACCCTGATACATCCAGACCTTCACGTTGTCCTTCAGCAGCATCTTGTCGATCTGCTTGACGATGTCTTTGCGCTTGGCCTGGTCCAGCGTGCGGGACTGCGCGTTGATAAGCGCGTCCAGCTCCGGATTGGTGTACTTGCCGTAGTTGCGGTCCGACGTGGAGTAGTACTGCTCGTACAGGTAGGTGTCCGGGTCGAACCGGGCGGTGATGAAGTTCCAGAGGTTGATATCGAACTCGCCCGCGTAGTTCCTCTCGTAGGCCTTGGCCGTGGTCAGGGTGACCCACTCCGGCTCGATGTACACCTTCTTGAACTGGTTCAGCACGACGGGCCAGTCCGCCTCAAGGGAAGCATGGGGAGCCCACAGGTAGGTCTTGGGCTTGGCGGGGTTGGTGGGACCGAAGCCCAGCTGCGTCATCAGGTCCTGCGCGATCTTGATGCGCTGCTCCATGTTGGTCTCAGCGGTGGGACCGTAGCAGGGGCCCATGGCCTTCCACTCCGCCTTGGAGATGCCCCACTGCGATCCGCCGGGCAGCTCGGCCAGCGGCCAGATGGGCGACTCGACGGCATCGCCGTTCATGGCCGTTGCGATAATCTCCGCGCTGTTCATGGCGCAGCGCATGGCGAGGGAGAAGCGGGGGTCGTTCCAGGGCTTTCGCGTCCAGTTGGCCTGGAGGCCATCGAAGGTATGCTCGACGTTCGGCGTATTCTTCCGGGCGCGTCCGCTCTCAACCAGCTGCCGCTCGATCTCGGAAGATATGCGGCTTGCACCGGTCTCCGCGCGTCCCACGCGGAAGGCGGACAACGTTGCGGTAGAGGAACCCAGGTTGCTGAACTCGAACGAGTCTATATACGGATAGGGCTGGTTCCAATAGTTCTCGTTGCGGACCATGGTGTAGCCTTCGCCGGGGACGATCTTGTCCACCTTGAAGGGGCCAACCCCCGGGCCGAGCTTGTTCAGCATGTCCTTCAGGTGGCCTTCGAAGACGGCCTTGGGCATGAGGACGAAGTTCCCCAGGGCGAACACGCTGGGCAGGCTCGGCTTGGGGCCGTCCGTCACGATCTCCATGGTGTTTGCGTCAGGGCAGGAGATCGTCTTGACCCGGTTCAAGTACAAGGCGCGGGGAGAAGCGCGGAGCTGGTCTCCCGTGGCGTCCCTGCTGTCCCGGATGGTCTCGTACGTGAATTTGGCGTCCGCGCAGGTGAACGCAGACCCATCATGGAATTTGACGTTCTGCTTCAGAAGGAACGTCCACTTGGTCCCGGTCGCGTCGGTATACCAGTCATAGGCGAGGTTGGGCAGAAGCTGCTCGGCCTTGCCCGCTTCCCAGGCGTTGTACTCGAGAAGTGTGTCGTTCCGGGGGGCGGTGCCGTTGATGATGGTCCCTGAGGCGCCTTCCCAAGCGCTGAAATCAGGCGGATACGTGTTTGAGACTTGGCGATATGTGCCGCCGCGCTTGGCGAGGGGGTTTGCCAGTGGCGTTGCCGCCACCGGGACCGGCCGGAGCTTTTGCGCCACCGTGGCCACGGCCTGGGTTGTGGCGGTGGCCGCTATTGACCGCGTTGTGGCGGTGGCCGCAGGGGGGTTTGTGGCCGTGGGTTGCACTGCCACCGTTGTTGCCGTCGGCTGCGGTGCGCTTGTAGCCGTGGGCGACTCCGCGGAGGGGGCGCACGCGGCAACTGCAAGGGCCAGGGCGGTGACCGCCCCGGCGAACAGGAAGAACCTCGTCTTGGACGACATGCTGAGACCTCGCTTTCGGATTTTCCAGCCCTTAGGGCGCGCTGATACCTGCGCTCCTCCCGTCGCAGACATTTACAGAAGGTGCTGTTAGTTGTTGAAGGTAAACATACCGTTATGTAAGAGATAGGTGCGAATGTACCAAATCGGACAGATGTGCAAGGCGGGGACCAATGTGGCCGGTCTTGCTATTCGTAACTCGAATAACGGTATTTATGATGGCTCGCTATGGAGAGTGAGGGGCTGCTAGCCCGGGGCACTGTCTAGCAAGTTGGTTGAGCGGGCTGAGGCCCTGCGGCTTCCACAAGTTCAGGGGTAGCGCTTCCTAGCATGAAGAGCGGAGGCTTGTCCGGCCAGAAAGGCCGGACAAGCCTCCGCGACCTGCAGGTCTCTCGGCAGCGCCCTGGGGCGGCTATCCCAGGACCTGTTTCATCTTGGCCTGGTCGATCCAGACGCGCGTCAGCTTGGATGTGGTGTTCTGGTTGCCGGGCTGGATGTAGTTATAGTCCATGAGCCATGTCGGGACCATGGTGGTGTCCTTGCCCTGGTACATCCAGACCTTCACGTTGTTCTTGAGCAGAATCCGGTCGATCTGCTTCACGATGTCCTTGCGCTTTGCAACATCTAGTGTTCGGGACTGGGCGTTGATAAGCGCGTCCAGCTCCGGGTTGGTGTACTTGCCGTAGTTGCGGTCCGACGTGGAGTAGTACTGTTCGTAGAGGTAGGTGTCCGGGTCGAACCGCGCGGTCACGAAGTTCCAGATGTTGATGTCGAACTCCCCGGCGTAGTTGCGCGCGTAGGACTTGGCCTGGTCCAGAGGCTGCCACTCCGGCTCGATCCAGACCTTCTTGAACTGGTTTAGCACCACGTTCCAGTCGGGTTGGAGGGAGGCATGCGGCGTCCACAGGTAGGTCTTGGGCTTGGCCGGGTTGGTGGCGCTGAAGCCCAACTGCTTCATCAAGTCCTGGGCGATCTTGGTGCGCTCCTCCATGTTCGTCTCGGCGGTGGGCCCGTGGCAGGGGCTGATGGCCTTCCACTCCGCCTTGGAGATGCCCCACTCAGACCCGCCGGGCAGCTCGGCCAACGGCCAGATGGGCGACTCGTAGGCGTTGCCGTTCATGGCCAGGTTGATGATCTCCGCACTGTCCATGGCGCAGCGCATGACCTGGGAGAAACGCGGGTCGCCCCACGGTTGCCGTTGCCAGTTGGCCTGGAGGCCATCGAAGGTATGGGTTGCGATGGGCGCATTCTTCCGTGCGCGCCCCTGGTCGATCAATGTCTTTTCGACGTCCGAAGATATCCGACCGGCGCCGTTCTCCGCGCGCCCCACGCGGAATGCGGAGAGCGTTGCGGTGGAGGAGCCCAGGTTGGTGAACTCAAACTTGTCCAGGTAGGGGAAGGGCTGGTTCCAGTAGTTCTCGTTGCGGACCAAAGTGTAGCCTTCGCCGGGGATGATCTTGTCCACCTTGAAGGGGCCCACACCCGGCCCCAACTTGGTCTGTAAGTCTACGAGCTTTCCTTCGAAGACGGCCTTTGGCATGAGGACGAAGTTCCCCAGCGCAAAGGTGCTGGGCAGGCTCGGCTTCGGGCCGTCGGTGACGATCTCCATGGTGTTCGCATCTGGGCAGGAGATGGCCTTGACGCGGGTCAGGTACATGGCGCGGGGGGAGGCGCGGAGCTCGGCGCCCGTGGCGTCCCGCCCGTTTTGAATGGTCTCCAGCGTGAACTTGGCGTCGGCGCAACTGAACGCCGAGCCGTCGTGGAACTTCACATTCTGCTTCAACAGGAACGTCCACTTGTTTCCCGTTGCGTCCGTATACCAGTCGTAGGCGATGTTCGGGAGCAGTTGCTCGCCCTTGTCGGGCTGCCAAGCGTTGTACTCGAGTAGGGTATCGTTCCGGGCGGCAGTGCCGTTGATGGTGCCTCCGGACCCGGATTCCCAGACACTGAAGTCAGGAGGGTAGGTGTTCCCCACGCTGCGGAACGCGCCGCCCTTCTGGGCAAGCGGGTTGGCCGAAGGCGTGGCGGCGACCGCGATGGGACGGAGCTTCTGCACCACGGTTGCGGTGGCTACGGCCTGGGTTGTGGCTGTGGCCGCCGCTATCGACCGCGTCGTCGCAGTCGGTGCAGGGGGATTGGTAGATGTGGGCTGTGCTTGCGCTGTCGTTGCCGTTGGCTGTGGCGCACTTGTGGCCGGGGGCGCCTCCGCGGACGGCGCGCAGGCCGCGATGCCCCAAGCCAGGGCGGTCAACGACCCCGCGAACAACCAGAGCCTCCTCTTCATCAGCATCTGAAACCTCGCTTTCCTGTTCTCAAACCCTTGGCCGCCAGCACCCGCGCTCCTCCTGGCGCAGACGTTTACAGAAGGTGCTGTTGGAAGTTGAAGGTAACGTGTTTGTTATGTCGTAGATAGGTGCGAAAGTACCAACTTTGCGAGTTGTTTATGGTGTTAGATGGGTTTGCCTCAATAGCCGAAGGTAGGTGGGGAAACCCCGCCACTATCCGTTCAAAGGCGTCCCTTCGAGAGTCCCGATTCGCAGACTCCCCGACTCCCCCGATTTCCCCGACTTCTTCGGGGTCTCCGACTTCGGGGTCTCCGCTGCGCTACGACCTCCCCGATAAGGAATCGGGATCTGCGACAGGATGAACGGATTCCCCTCCCCACGGGCTCTATTGAGACAAGGCCGGGTTAGGTCAAGAGATTAGGTTGGGATGTGCGGTTCCTCTGCGACCTCTTCAGCGGGTGTCGATTGAATCGTCGTTGCGAGCCCGGATGTCAGGGTGCAGCGGAGACACCGAAGTCTTCGGATCGGGAAGTCGGCGCGTTGGGGCGTGGCAACCTGGTGGGGCGGTCTCCTCGATTGTCCCGCCTTCCCATCAGGTTGTCCCGAAGCAGGGGCGAGCGGATCGTGGCCCACGGAGGCCATGAGCTGCTTGGACATGTGAGAGGGCCGCCTGGCAGGATGTGCGTCCGCTAGAAGAGCCCGGCGCCTTGTTGCCTGTCCTGGCCGATCTGGACAGGGACCTTGCGCAGGCGTGTGGCTGTGTACCACAGGAGGACGTGCAGAGGGATGGGGGTTAGAAAGAGGGCGATGCCCAGGGCGCGGAAAGAGAAGGTGTCCGGCTGGAGGCCCCCTTCCGGGGCGGAGAAGCGTCCGGAGAACCCGGCCACGATGAGGATGAGCCCAACGACTTGTAGCATCCCGAGGAGGACGCGGGCTGCCCGCGCGCCTGTGTACAGGGCTCCGCGCATCCCCAACGGGTGCGCAACGGACGGGGAGAAGTACAGGGAACGGGGGGCGCCGCAGTGCGGACAGTCGGCCAGGGTCTCCGGGAGGGCGGTGCGGCAGGTATCGCACTCTCCCTGCTCCGCCTCCGCCTGGCCGATGACCACCTTGCACCGCGGGCAACGCGGGGTGGTCTCCATCTTGCACGTGGAGCAGCGCCAGACCCTCTTGTCACTGACCTCCATGCCTGCTCCGCCTTCCCCGTGTGTCTAGGGAGATCCTACCCCGCCTGCGCCGAGCGCCAATGCCCGAACGGCCGGTTGAGGCCCGGCCTACTTTCTCGCCGGCTGGCGGGCCGCGTTGATCTTGTCCCGGTAGTCGATGGCCGCCTCCCGCGCCTTTGCGGCCATCTCTTTCCCTTTGCCTGCAAAGATCACTCCGCGCGAGATGTTGATGACGGCCCCGCGTCCCTGGGCGTCCACGCTGGCGCGGACGGCGGCCTCCAGGTCCCCGGCCTGCGCGCCGATGCCCGGCACCAGGAACGGCATGGTGGGGCATATCTGCCGCAGGATGCGGATGTCGTCGGGGTAGGTGGCCCCGGTCACGAGGCCGACGTTTCCGCGCCTGTTCCACTCCTGCTGCGCCTTCCGCGCTACAACCTGATAGAGCGGGACGCCGTCCACCTTCAGGTCTTGCAGGTCGCGGGCGCCGGGGTTGGAAGTCCGGCAGAGGAGGAAGATGCCCCGGTCTCCCCACTCCAGGAACGGCTCCAGGGAGTCGCCGCCCAGGTAGGGGTTGATGGTGGCCGCGTCGAAGTTGAAATAGTCGAAGAGGGCCGTGGCGTACTGCGCCGCCGTGTTCCCGATGTCCCCCCTCTTGGCGTCCCCAATGACCGGGATGTCGGTGGGGATGCTGTCCCGCACCTGTTTGAGGGTGCGGAGACCGTCCGGTCCGAGGGCCTCGAAGAACGCGAGGTTCGGCTTGTAGGCGCAGGCCACGTCCTTGGTGGCGTCGATGATGTCTCGCAGGAAGTCTCCCATGTCCTGCCCTTCCAGACGGGACCTGTCTGGGTCCAGCCCCACGCACAAGAGGCTTTGGCGGGCCTGGATGGAGGTGTTCAGCTTTTCCTGGAAGGTGGGCATGTGGCATCACTCCTCGGAGGTTGCCGTACTGTACCAAGGCGGCGTCTGCGGGTCAAGGCGATGGTGCGTAGTGGTGCGCCTGGTCGTGCTGGCGCGGGCCGGAAGCCCAACGGACCATGCTTTTGCGTGCACGAGAATGGTTCCAGACATGTGGCGGTCCGGCCACAGTCCCAGCGGTCTGTCGGCTTCTCAAGCAGGCCACTAACTGACCGTTCAGTCCTCTGCTTCCCGCGCCAGCTAGTGCCAAGGATGCATGTGGCAGACCGCCGCATATGCAGGTCGCCTGCTCGCTAAGCTGGCCCCAGCATGCTGTCCGCGAGCGCCTTGCGCAGCTCGGCGTGGGTGCACGGCTTTGTCAACAGCAAGAAGGGGGTGTCCTGCAACCGCTCCGGCCTCTGCGCGTCGGAGACGCCGGCGAACATCCCGGACAAGACGATGACCTTGCACGCGGGCCGCTCGCGATGGATGGCCTCGGCGAGGTCCAGACCGCTTAGTTTCGGCAGCGCGGCGTCCACGATGGCGACGTCGAACTGGCCGGCCAGCGCCTTCTCCAGGCCCTTGCACCCCTCCGAGACTGTCTCCACAGTGTGTCCGTCCATCGTCAGGTATTCGGTGAGGACCTGTTGGGAGGACGGGCTGTCGTCCACCACCAGGATGCGCAGCGGGCGGTTAAGGGCGGAGGCTAGGTCCTGCGCATGCTCCGCGCCCTGGTCCTCCAGGTGCGGCGGCAAAAGTACGGAGACCCGCGTCCCCCTGCCCACCTTGCTGTCGATCTCCAACCGGCCCCCATGCGCTTCAATGATGCCGGCGGCGATG
>ORJL010159861.1_pt1 | contig 13864 bp, 7 predicted proteins | sample 1779941 | NCBI WGS metagenome assembly ORJL01 (sample SAMEA104232317, study PRJEB22302) | groundwater metagenome | biome: forest; feature: aquifer; material: groundwater | place: USA | collected 2011-08-07 | depth 5.8 m
ATGAACGCGCCCATCCATTTCCAATACGCCGACGGTTTGTCGAGGCAATACTCAGCCTGTTCCTTCAGGTCCGCCCCTGTACAGAACGCCCGATCCCCCGCGCCGGTCAGAACGACGACGCGAATGTCATCGTCCCACGACGCGTCCTCAAACGCACGAGACATCTCTCGCAGCGTCTGAAAATCCAGGCAATTGAGCACCGCGGGGCGATTGATCGTCACCGTTGCCCGGGCGCCCGCTTTCGTGTAGAGGATCCTCTCGAAACCGAATGTTTCGGTCGGTTGTGATTGAGGAAAATTCATCGTTCGGCATCCGATCGTGATCGTCGAGAGGTTGCAGATTCAATCCAACTCCGCCGCACCGCCATCTTGTTTCGACGTTTCGACGTTTTGCCGTTTCTCTATTTCACCTGCCGCAAGCCGCCATCTCGCTGCTTTGTCCGCGTAGCCCTTCCCCGGTTCGGCGGTTTCCCAGGCCTCGTACAGACGCACGGTTCGCGCGACGCTCTCCTTTACGACCGACGGCGACGCCGCCGCGTTATCACCCAGTTCTTCGTATCCCGCAAGCAGGAGCGGTTCCGCCTCAGCGAAACGTCCCATTCCGGCGAGACACGAGCCCAGCCCGCTCTTGGCGGCAAATCTCTTCCAATCGCCAGGTGGTGCGTCGTTTTCGCATAGCGTGAGGTATTCACGCCAGTAGGGCTCCGCAGCCGCATACTCCTTTCGCCGCAGGAGTGCATCGCCGAAGTCGTTTAGGGAGTAGCCCAGGTCCATGTCCGGCGACTTGTACAGCCGCCTTCGGATTTCCAATCCCTTCTGGAACTTCGCGTCGGCGTCAACGAATTTTCCCCGAGCGTCGAGGCACTTTCCCAGTCCGTTGTAGGCCGCGGCGATGTACGCCTCGTCCTTTCGCGAGTGCGATTCGTGCATCGCGATCACTTCTTGAAAGACCGGTTCCGCTTCCGCGCTCTTCCCTGCGTTTTCCAACGTCGCGGCCCAATTGTACAACGCCATCTCGAGAACGCGGTCCCCCGGCTGCCGCAGCTTCCGTTGCCCCGCCACGGCGGCGCCGAAGAGGTCGGCGGCCTCGGCGAATCTCCCCCGCTCGCTGAGGAGAGTGGCTAGGTTGGTATGGGAAAGGATCGTCTCCACGTGGTCCGGACCGAGCGTGCGAAGGCGTCCCTCCAGTGCTTCCCGAAGGAAGGGTTCGGCTTCGTCGAGTCGACCCTGCATTCGCAACGAGTCTCCGACGTTCTGAATCGAGTAATGGGTTTCGGGGTGGTCCGGGCCGAGCGCTCGGCGACGCATCTGCAGGTTCTCCCGATAGATCACTTCGGCCTCGGAATGGCGCTCCATGTCCGACAGCAGCGCGCCGAGGTTGTTGCGCATCGTGAGCGTCGCTTGTCGCTCCGGTCCGATCAAACGGCTCATTCCATCGAGGGCTTTGCGATAGTAGTCCTCGGCCTGCTCGTATTTCTTCATGCCCTGCCAGACCGCTGCGAGTCTGTGCATGGATTCATAGACAACCGGTGCATCGTCGCCGAGAGTTCGACGACGCACGTCGTACACCGTTTGTGCCAGCTTCTCCGCCTCCACGAACTTCTGCTCGTATTTCAGCGTTTGAGCGAGCGCGCCCATGGTCACGAGAGTCTCACCGGCTTCGGGGCCGAGGTGCTCCCGCTGGCCCGCCAACGCCTTGCGAAAACAGGTCTCGGACTCGGGGTAACGGCCGACGCGCAGCAGGCAGGCCCCCAAACGGGTCATCGCGTCGAGCGTCTCCGGCGCGTCCTCTCCGAGCGCGGTTCGACAGGTCTCCACGACGGCGCGACCGGAATCCACACACTCCTGGTGTCTGCCCATTCGTTCGAGAAGGGCTAGGAGCGCGGTGCGAGCGTCGAGCGTTTGTCGATCTCGATCGCCGCGCTGTTTGGTCAGGAGTTCATCCGCCCGGCGCAGGTTCTGTTCCGACAGGTCAAACGACGCGAGTTCGCGATAGGCGCGACCCAGCGTCAAGCGGATCGCGGCCTCGACCTCCGGTTGATCGGCGAGTTCCGTTCCGATTCGCGCTTCGGCTTGCTTCAGGATGCGTTGCAACAGGGTGGTGTCGAGTCCTTCGGCCTGGTAGGGATCAATCCCGCCGAGAATTCTCTGGACGACCTTCGTGGTCTGCTCCGCCTTGACGGTCTCGATCTGCGCGCGGTCCCGTTCCTGCTTCGTGATCCGCTCCGCGCGGGTGGCGCGGACGGCGAGCCACGCACTGACCCCGGTAGCGCTCAACATGACCACGAACACCACGGCGACGGCGATGACGAACGCCTGGTTTCGCTGGGCAAATTTTCGTACTTGGTAGAAGGTGCTGGCGGGACGGGCGACGATCGGTTCGCTGGCGAGATAACGACGGATGTCCGCGGCGAGTTCGCCCGCGGATTGATATCGCCGGGTCTTGTCCTTCTCCAGCGCCTTGGCGACGACCGTTTCGACGTCGCCGCGAAACACCTTGCTGACGACGCTGAGTCGGGTCGGCTCTTGTTCGCGGATCATTCGGGCGGCTTCGTGTATGGGCTTTCCGGAAACGTCGTAGGGCATTCGCTGGGAGAGCAGCTCATAGAGAACGACGCCCAGCGCGTAAACGTCGCTGCGGACGTCGAGTTCGAGCGGATCGGCGATCACTTGTTCCGGTGACATGTAGGAGAGCGTGCCGACGAGTTGCCCCACGTCGGTGTGCATCGTCGTCGCTTGGATGTCGGACTCGGTCGCCTTGGCGACGCCGAAATCGAGAATCTTCGGTTGTCCGGATGGATCCACCAGGATGTTGTCCGGTTTGAGGTCGCGGTGGATGACGCCTTTCTGGTGAGCGTGTTGCACCGCGTCGCAACTCCGCGCGACGAGTTCCATCCGCTCGCGCGTTCCCAGTTTCTTGGTGGCGGCGTATTCCGTGATCGGTTTGGCGTCGGCGATGTACTCCATCGCGAAGAACGGTTGCAGACCGGCGCCGTTGTCGGCGGTTCCGGCCTCATAGATCTGGGCGATCCCCGGATGTTGCAATCGCCCAAGGATCTGCGATTCGTGCTCGAAACGGCGAAGATGCTGGGCGCTCATGCGTCCCGGGCGAATGACCTTCAGCGCTACGACCCGCCTCGGTTTGTCCTGCTCAGCCTGATACACCGTGCCCATTCCGCCTTCGTCGAGCTTCCGCAGGATGCGGTAACGCCCGATCTGTGCGGGGATGCCCGGCACCACGACGCCGCGATGCTCCGCGGGCACGGCGATGGTTTCGCCATGCGGCGTCGATCCACGGCCGCTAACCGGCGACGATCCCTGTTCGGTGATTCGCGTCGGCGCGTTTGCGTCGGAGGAGTCGGGCGTTGGTAATGGTTCGCGAGGCATGGATTGATCCCGGCTAAGGCTGTCGACTCCGTGCGCGCCATTCTGCGGCTTTCGCCGTGTATCCCTTGTCCGGTTCGGACATCGCCCAACCGTCATAGAGGCGCGCGAACAACACCGCCAGTTTCGTCGCCGCCTCCTCAACGCCCGGTCCAGGCGTTTGGAGTTCAGCGTTCGCGGCGAGAAGTCGCTGTTCGGCGTCCGCGAACTGATTCGCGTCGACCAACGCCTCGCCCAGCCGGATGAGCGCCCCGGCGCGGCCCACGTGCAGCGCGCGATCGTTCTTTGGGTCGAGCTCGATCGCTCGATCCCACGCTGCAAGCGCGTCGGCAGGCTTGCCCATCGCGTCGAACGCTCGCGCGCGCCATGCCTCGGTATAGCTGAGATAATACCGCGCGGTCGATTCGCGCGGTTCTTTTTCCAGAATCGTGGCGAGAAGGGTCACGGACTTGTCCAGCCAGATAAGCCCTTCTTCAGGCCGCGAATCGCGTATCTCCAATTCTCCGAGGTTGGTGGTGCTGCTTGCCAGGCGCAAACGGTACTCAGTGACGGTGGGATGTTCCCTGACAAGCTGCTCACAAAGAGCGAAGGACTTGCGATGCATCGGCTCCGCGTCGTTCAGCCGATCCGTGAGCGTGTAGATGCCGCCCAGGTTGTTCAGAGCAGCCGCCTGGGCGTTGACGTACTTGGGGATGCCGGGAAAGGAGGTCACCAACTCGTCCGCGATCGAAATGGCTTCCAGCAAGTAGGGCTCCCCCGCCGCTGCGTTCCCGCTCATGGCGAGGTTCGCGGCCATGTTCGCGCTGCTGGCGATGATCCCGAAACGCACGTCCTCCGATTCCGGGAGAGAGGTTCTCGCGTTTCGACGGAACGCGATTCCCGCCTTGTGCGCGGCGGCGCTGTCCGCGAGACGACCGAGGCGCAAATAGAGCGAACCCAGGTTATCTTGAATATCGCCGAGGATGGCGAGCATCCCGGGCGCTTCACGAAACGCGACCGGTAGTTCCTGGCAACGGGCCAGGCCTTTCTTGTAAGCGGCTTCCGCCTTGTCGAACTGGCTCGAGTCGGCGTAGGCGAGTCCGAGGGTGTCGTACAAGTTCACCATGTCGCGGGCGGCGGACTCGTCGGCGGGGTCGGCCGCGACGATGCTCTCTAGGATCGCCAGCGACTCGGAAGCGGAGGATTCCGCGCTCTTAAGATCCCCCATTTCGCGCTCGATGGCGCTCACCCGCAAGTGCGCGATGGCGAGTTCATACCGCCGCTTGGGATCGTCCGCGTTCTGCTGCACGAACGTCGCGTAGAAGTCCTTCGCCGTCAGGAACAGCCTTCGGCGCAGTTCCTCCAGACCCTTCGCCTTGAGGTCCGGACTCTCGCCGACCTGCACCAGGTATTTGTCGACCACGTCCAGCGCGGCGCGGAAATTCGTTTCCGCCCGCTCACGTTGCCGCGACGCCTGGATGGCAAGCCATGTGCTCGTCGCAACACCAGCGATCAGGACGACGAACACGACCACCACGCCGCCGACGAAGGCGCGATTGCGCGCCGCGAACTTCTTCAATTGATAGATCGTGCTGGCGGGGCGCGCGACAATCGGCTCGCTGTTCAGATACCGGCGCAGGTCCGCGGCGAGGTCGGCGGCCGATTGATATCGACGCGCCTTGTCCTTCTCCAGCGCCTTGGCCACGATGGTCTCGATATCACCGCGGTAGACCTTGCTGACGACGCTCAGTTTGGTGGGCTCTTGCTCGCGGATCACGCGGGCGGCTTCGTGAATGACTTTCTTGCTGACATCGTACGGAAGCTTACCGGTGAGCATCTCGTAGGTGAGCACGCCGAGCGCGTACACATCGCTCCGGGTATCGAGCTCCAACGGATCGGCCGCAACCTGCTCCGGCGACATGTACGGCAGCGTGCCGATGAGCTGTCCCACGTCCGTGTGCATCGTGGTCACCTGGATGTCGGACTCGGTGGCTTTGGCGACGCCGAAATCGAGAATCTTCGGCTGCCCGGATTTGTCGACGAGGATGTTGCCCGGTTTGATGTCGCGGTGGATGACGCCCTTTTGATGCGCATGATGGACCGCGTCACACACTTTGGCCACGAGTTCGAGGCGGGCGCGCGTTCCCAGTTTCTGTTCTCGCGTGAATTCCGTGATGCTCCGCGCGCCGGTGATGAGTTCCATCGCGAAGAAGGGTTGTGGGCCGTGACCCGCGTCTGCCGTTCCCGCCTCGTAGATCTGCGCGATTCCGACATGTTGCAAACGGCCGAGGACGTTCGTCTCTAATTCGAACCGGCGGATGAGATCCCGGCTCATGAGTCCGGGGCGAATGACTTTCAGCGCGACGATGCGCCGCGGCTTGTCTTGCTCGGCCTCGTACACGCTCCCCATGCCGCCGCGTCCCAGTTCGCGAATGAGGCGGTAGTGTCCGATCTTCCCGGGTAGTTCGCCGAATCGTCCGACATGCGTCCCCTCGCCCATCGGGAGGGTCTCCGCGCTGGACGGCGGCGATGGCACCGGCGCAGGCGTTCTCGACGTCGATCCCGTCGGCGTGGAACCCACCGGCGCGTTCGGAACGGTCGGACTGTCCGGGTCGGTCACCAAGGGTAATCGCACTCCGTCCGAACCGCGAGTGGCTGGATGCCTCGTGATCCTCGGCGGATCCCGCCTGCCGGACTCTCTCCTGCCTCCCCCCTTACTAAGGGGGGATTGAGGGGGGTCTGTTGGGTAGTGAAACGCGCCAACGCGCTACCCCTCTACATCGGCGAACATCATGTGAATCACGTCGCCGGCGAAACTCATCACGTCTTTCCCCGCCGCCTTCCCTTCCGGACTGGCGAGGGCGGCCTTCAGCGCCTCGTGTGAGTCGAAATACATCTCGGCCATCAGGTGGAACTTCGCTTCGCCCATCGGCGATCCGGTGAAGCGGGAAACTTCCAATCGCCGCAGTCCCGGCATTTTCTTCGCGAGGGGGGTATGCGTCTCACGATAATGCTTGTCGAATGCCGCGATATCCACCGGCCTCTTGTACAGCGCCACCAACTTGACCATGCTCAACTCCTGTCAAGGTATTTCCGTAGGTGTTCCTTGTTCATGACGACCTGCACCTGTCGCCCTTCGGCGAGCAAGCGATCGCCGTCGTGGGCGGTCAGCGAGCACGTCGCCCGTACGTGGTGAGCGCGGCGCACTTCGGTCAGCGTCGCCCGCACGCGCACGGTCCGCCCGACCGGACACGGCGCGAAGTGATCGACGCTGACGTGCGACCCGATTCCCTCCTCGTGTTCGTCGAGGAAGTCCACCAAGACCTTCCGAGCCGCCAACTCGAAATGATGGGCGACCGACCACGTCGAGTAGACCCGATGCACCACCGCGCCGTCGAAGGCCGGGCACATCGCGTCCGTCACGGCGACGGTGATCTCCCTGGCGATCCCCGGCTCAAATCCCGGTTTCATTCGATGTCCAGTTCGCGGCCCTGTCCGATGCGCCCCACGTCCGCCCGTCGACCCGCCCATCGAACCGTCTGGAGTGTATCCGATCCGACCCCCCAAGGAAGGTTTCAGAACGGGCGGACTCCCGGGGCAAATGGTTTCGTCGAGTGCATCCCGAATTGGGTGGCATGGGTCCACGCACCAGCGGGGATCCGTGCTTCCCGACGCGAGAGGTGCGCGACGATCGCTCCCGAAAACGCTGACGCGGGCGTGTTGTCGAACGCGAGCGAAGACATGGGTCCGCCTAGGGCGGACCCATGCCACCCCAAACGGGATGCACCCCGCCGGAGGCAACCGGTCTCGTCCGTCCCTCGGCGTGCGGGCTTGTTTTCGGCACCCTGTCGTCGTACAGTGTTCACCCCCGATAAGGACGGGTATGAGCCGCCATTTCCGGCACCTCGGAATCGAGGGGGACGACGAGGAACGCGGGTCCGACGGGGTGTTGGGCATGCCGATGAGGAATCGGGGGCGGCGCTGGATCCGAGCCGGTCGGATTGACCCAGTACCGTAACTTCGGATCGCCCGATTTCGGACCCAGCCGACGGGGGTACAATCATTCGCGGATGCGCCAGACCGGAGTTTGTCCGGTCGCCGGCGCGCCGTAGTTCACGGAGCTAGAACCACTCATGGTCATCGCGACCCAGCAAGCGGAAAAAGGTAAGACACCGATGAAGGTCGTCGAGATCGACGACATCGTGGTGCGTTTCTGCGGCGACTCCGGCGACGGAATGCAGCTCGCCGGTATGCAGATGACGACCACGTCGGCGCTGTTCGGAAACGACGTCAGCACCCTACCGGACTTCCCGGCGGAAATCCGCGCTCCGGCGGGCACCGTTGCGGGCGTCAGCGGTTTCCAAGTGCACTTCGGTTCGCAGAAGCTGCTCACGCCGGGTGACAAGGTCAACGCGCTTATCGCGATGAACCCCGCCGCGTACAAGAGCAACATCGCGGACCTGGAGCCGGGCGGCGTATTGGTGCTCAACGAGGATGCCTTCAACACCGCCAACCTCGCCAAGGCCGGCTATCAGGAGCACCCGCTCGACAAGCAGGGGCAGCACGGATACCAGATCTTCCGCATCCCGATCGACAAACTCACCATGGAAGCGACAAAGGAAACCGGACTCACCGGTCGCGTCGCCGCACGCTGTCGGAACTTCTACGCCCTCGGGTTGTCGTATTGGTTGTACGGTCGCTCGCTGGAACCGACGCTCCGATGGATCGATGAGAAATTCAAGTCCAAACCCGATGTCGCCGAGGCCAACCGCCGCGCCCTCAAGGCCGGGTATTACTTCGGCGAAACCGGCGAGATCTTTCCCGTTCGATACGTGGTCGCCCCCGCGGCGATCGCGCCCGGAAAATACCGCCGCATCAGCGGGAACGAAGCCGTCGCGCTCGGTTTGGTGACCGCGGCCCGATTGGCGGGCAAGCCGCTGTTTTACGGCAGCTATCCGATCACGCCGGCGAGCGACATCCTGCACGAACTCGCCGTGTACAAGAACTACGACGTACGGACGTTCCAGGCCGAGGACGAAATCGCGGCGATCACGTCCTCGATCGGCGCTTCGTTTGCCGGGGCGTTCGCCGTGACCGGCACGAGCGGACCGGGACTCGCGCTCAAGACCGAAGCCATCGGGCTGGCGATCATGACGGAGCTTCCGCTGGTCATCATCGATGTGCAACGCGGCGGACCGAGCACCGGTTTGCCGACGAAGACGGAACAGGCGGACCTCAACATGGCGACCGTCGGTCGCAACAGCGAAGCCCCCTGCTGCGTCCTTGCGCCGTCGACGCCCGCGGATTGCTTCAACATGACTTTGGAAGCGTTCCGCATCGCCACCGAATTCATGATGCCGGTGATCCTGTTGAGCGACGGATATCTTGCGAACGGCGCGGAACCGTGGCGCCTGCCCAACGTGAATGAACTGCCGAAGTTCAACATTCGGCATCCGAAGACCGGCGATGACTATCAACCGTATCAGCGTAACGAGAAACTCGCGCGACCGTGGGCACTGCCCGGCACGCTCGGGTTGGAGCACCGCATCGGTGGGCTGGAAAAACAGGACATCACCGGCGACGTTTGCTACGAGCCGGACAATCACCATCACATGACGCTTACGCGGCGAAAGAAGGTCGACCTCATCGCCGAGACGATTCCGCCGCTCACCACACACGGCGATGCCTCGGGCGACCTGCTCGTCCTCGGATGGGGCAGCACCTACGGCGCGATCACCGCGGCCGTCGATCACGCACGGAAGAAGGGGCAGAACGTCTCCAGCGCCCATCTGCGGTACATGGACCCCATGCCCAAGAACACCGGCGACGTTCTGAAGAAGTTCCGCCGCGTGTTGATTCCGGAAATGAACCTCGGTCAGTTGCTCTGGCGCATTCGGGCCACCTTCTTGATCGACGCCATTGGGCTGAACAAGGTGCAGGGCAAGCCCTTCATGATCCGAGAAATCGAAGACAAGATCGACGAACTCTTTTCCAGCAACGGAAGGAAGTCATGAGCACGAGTCCACCGACCACCATCTCATTGACCGCCAAGGATTTCGCCAGCGATCAAGACATTCGCTGGTGTCCGGGTTGCGGCGATTACTCCATCCTCATGCAGATGAAGAAGGTTCTCGCCAAACTCGGCGTGAAGCGAGAGAACACGGTCTTCGTCTCCGGCATCGGATGCAGCAGCCGCTTCCCGTATTACATGAACACGTACGGATTCCACAGCATCCACGGGCGCGGGCCGGCCGTGGCGACGGGAGTCAAGCTCGCCAACCCCAGCCTCGACGTTTGGGTCGTCACCGGCGACGGCGACGGGCTCTCGATCGGCGGAAACCACTTTCTGCACACGATCCGTCGCAACGTGAACCTGAAGATCCTGCTCTTCAACAACCGTATCTACGGATTGACCAAGGGACAGTATTCGCCGACTTCACCGATGGGCAAGAAGACGAAGTCCACGCCGATGGGATCGGTGGACTTCCCGCTCCATCCGATCTCCGTCGCCATCGGGGCCGAGGCGACCTTCGTCGCCCGAACCATGGACGTGAACGTCAAGCATCTGGAATACGTCCTTGAACGAGCGGCGGCGCACAAAGGAACCGCGTTCGTCGAGATCTACCAGAACTGCAACATCTTCAACGACCTCGCCTTCGAGTACGCCTCGGGCAAGGAAACCAAGGACGACACCACGGTCACTCTCGAACACGGCAAGCCGCTCGTCTTCGGCAAGAACCGCGAGAAGGGAATCCGCCTGCACAACATGGAGCCCGAGATCGTGACGCTGGGCGACGGCGTGAAAGAGGACGACCTGTTGTTCCATGATGAGAAGCAGGCCCAGCCGAGTCTGGCGTATCTCCTCAGCCGCATGCACTATCCCGAATTCCCCGAACCAATGGGCGTCTTCCGAGCCGTGCAACGACCGACGTACGAAGAGCTCGTGATGGGGCAAGTCCGCGACGCCGTGAAGGCCCGCGGCGAAGGCAAGCTCGAGGATCTCTTCGTCAACGAAGAAACCTGGGTCGTGAACTGATCGATTCGCAAACGGTCCCCACCGTTGTCGTGTCTGTAACGGAAACGGCTCGCCCCCGATTGCCGGGGCGTTTGTTTTTTCCAGGTGCGGTGAATGACATGGTCGCTTCCGTAGCGGACGTGAATTCGCTCAGCGCGGAATGTGTCCGCGTCAAGAACAGACAGGCCACCCACGCCACCCCAATTCGCGCGAAGATGGTGGGCGGTGCCAACCCTACAGCGGCAACATCAAGGAACTCGTTTCCGACTCTCCCTCAGTCGCTCCTCAAGCGTTGGGAGATCGGGCTGCCGAACGACCTCGTCGTCGGGCACGACCCCGAGTAGGGTGGTCACGAGCCCCCGTGTGCCCTTTCTGCCGACAAGCTGTTGGCATCGGTCCGCTGTTACGCACAAACGGACTTCCGGCGGCACACCGACAGGGAAAACGCCCGGAAGAGGACGTGGCAATTCGGACTTGGCGTCGAAGGAATTGGTCGCCACGTCTTCGACCCAATACCCCCAAGTTCGATTTTCACACACGTTACAACGCCACCCGCTCATGGGCAGGCCAGCGACCGCAACGAACGGCGGGCCTTGCGATCCCGCCAATTCGTAGACCCTATTGGCTCGACTCTTGCTCTCAGCCGGTCGCACTTTCAACCGATTGCGCTCGTCCTCGTGTGACAACTCCAGGAATCGATCGGACAAAACCTGAGGAGTTGTCCCCACTGCAACGCCGATGTGCCCGAACGCGCCATCGTACTCGGTCACTCCATTTCTCAATGATAACGGTCTTTCGTTTCCCGATCCTGTGGCGGACGCACATCGTCTGCAAATCGGTTTCTCAAAAAACCTGTCAGCCCATTTGAAATGCGCTTTCCGTTCGGCACTCGTCTCGAAAGCGTGGGCTCTCGGCGCATTGGTTTCAAAGCAATCTTCCCCGACAACCAAGTAGAGCTCCGGGGCGGTGTATCTTGCCTCCAGATGGGACTTCGGCAGAGGCGCAACGAACTCAAAAACAACATGCATCGCTCCCCCCGCGTCCTGGATAGCCTCGATCAAGTTTTCTTCTGCTTCCGCGTAGGTGGCGCCTCTCGCCCGAAGTTCCGGGCGCAATCGTACCCAGAGCGTCCAACCCTCAACAGACCGGCTCCACTCGCAGGAGTAAACACTGTGTTCCATGACACTCAACTACGGAAACATGCACGAACGAAGTACACGGTCATTCGACAAGCGCACGCCTACTTGGTGGCGTCTTGCCGAATCTGTGTTCGCCCTGTTTCTGCACGGCTCCTTCGATCGTGGTTGAGCGCGATCGCCGCCGCACACTTATGGTCCGCCGATGGGGATGCCGCGGTTGGTGCCGAAGTTGTTTCCGTAGATGACGTACGCGTTGCCCGCGTTGCGGCGGCGGCCTACGTCGGCGTCACCGCTGGAGGCGTTGGGCCCTTGCGGGAAGCTCAGGTCGATGAAATCCGCCTTGGGACTGCCGAGGGCGATGTCGCCGAATCCGTCGCGGTTGATGTCGCCGATGAAGGCGACGGTCGTCACCGGAGCCTCGTTCGGTCGACCCTTGACGAACGGGCTGAGGAACACGATGCCGGGAAGCTCCAAGGAGCCGACCGACGCCAGACTCCAGGTCGTGTTCTCCAAGTGTGTGCCGCCGAAGATCAAGTAAACGACGCCAAGCCGTTCTCGACCGGCGGAATCCTGTCGCGTTTCGCCGGGCGCGGCGATCAGAATGTCGCCGAAGCCGTCCTGATTGAAATCGCCTGCGGAGCTCACGTCGAAACCGGCCTGGTGCGTCGACGCGGCGCCGAAGAAGATGGTGCCCTGCAAGTCCGTCGTCGCCAGTTGCGAAAGGTCGCGGTCGCCGTCCGTAAACACGCCGCCGAAGATGATGCCCGCGAAGCCGTTGTCGATGACGTTCGCGCAGCACTCCCCCGGCGTCCGGCCGAAGATGCAGCTCGCGTCCGACTGGGCCACGTCCACTCCCGACAAACAGAGAAGGACGCACTCGTCATCGTGGTCTAGGTCGCCGTCCTTGTCGTAGTCAAAGGCCGCACAGGCGTCGTTCGAGAAAACCTCGGTGCCTTGCCGGGCGACGCAGGTGTTGAACGCCGTCGTCGAGAAGTCCGCCGCGTCCACCGCGCCGTCGCGGTCGAAATCCGCTCCGCAGCTCGCCCGGGGCACGCCGCCGAAATCGGTCTTGGGTGCTCCGATGAAAATGTCATCGATCCGATCGCCGTTGACGTCCAACCCGCGATCCTGCTTCCATCCCACCTGATCGCCCGGCGACTCGCCGCGAAGGCGCAGCATGGGGGTCCGCAGGATCGGATCGCGCGCGTTGGACAGCTTCACGTCGCCGATGATGTTCCGTCCGTAGATGATGTAGAGTGCGCCGGTGTCCCGCGTCGACGGCGGACGATCGTTCTTCGGCGCTCCGCAGAGCAAGTCGTCCACTCCGTCTTGGTTGAAGTCCCCCGCCGATTTCGCCCCGCCCAGGAAATCGTCGATGTTCTCCGCGTAAATCTGAAACGTGTCGGGCGGACTGTCCATGTGCCGCGCAACGGCCGGCGGCGAACACTTTCCGAACGGGGCGTGCCTCTGTTGATCCTGGTACGGGAGGACCGAGGCGCCGTCCGATATGTCGCGCCAGATCGGGAGGTTGTAGTCATTGCCCGGCACGACGATGATGCTCCCGTTGAAGAGTGTTGTGTCCCAGTGCGTACTCTGGAACCCGAACGCGTTGAACAGATCCTCGTAGTGACGTTCGTTCAGGGGCGCCGAGATCAGAAACTCGTCGACGCCGTCGTTGTTCAGGTCGCCGATGGACGAGACGGTCTGCCCGAATTTGTCCTCGCGCGGAACCTGGAACAAGCGCCGCGCGTCGATGTAATCGTACGGCCCGGCGATGAAGCGCGCCCCGACGGTTCGCCCGTCGTCCCCGTTCGGATCGCTTGCCCGGACGAGGATGTTCCCCGTTTGGTTGAGACCGGCGGCATCCAATGGCCACTGAGGCTCCTGCCCGATCAACTCGATCGTGACCGCGGTGTTGTCAAGGCGCAGGGCGGATATCGGGAGCGACGAGCTCTTATCGCGGTTCTCGCTGTTCAACACCACCGCCAAGCCCCCGCCAAAGAAGTGAAGATCAGGGTCGGGGTCGGGGTCGTCGCGGTTGTTGACAATGTCGTCCGGATAACATCCATCGGCCCCTGAGAGGTTCAGCCGGGTGTAGGATATCTGCAACTTGGGCCGGTCCGCGGCCGGGGCGAACTCGCTGCTTCGGACCGTCGCGCGGTTCGTCGGCATGTCGGTGCCGGCCATCACAATAAACCGCAGTTCGTTGTCGCTCCCGCTCAACTGCCCATCGACCAAGCGTCGCACCATGTCGTTGATATCCACGGTGACATTCGCCGCCTGCCCACCCGCAATCGTGCCGAGCTCGGTCATGTCGACGTCCACGTCCACCAGGGGTTCGGCCCCGC
>ORJL010798068.1_pt1 | contig 13864 bp, 12 predicted proteins | sample 1779941 | NCBI WGS metagenome assembly ORJL01 (sample SAMEA104232317, study PRJEB22302) | groundwater metagenome | biome: forest; feature: aquifer; material: groundwater | place: USA | collected 2011-08-07 | depth 5.8 m
TCCTGCCCACGGATTGCCCCGCAGGCTACTTCCTGGATGACGCTGAGACGAAGCTGATCGCGGGTATTCAATATCACCTTTTCCATAAGGTGACATTTTCACTGAACACTTAGACGGTGACAAAATCATAGAACAACAACAGGGGGTGTCCCCCAAATTCAAATCCTCCTTTGGGGGATGGGGTAAGAAGAGCGTGCGGGAGTTTTTCAGCACCCTGCTAGGCAAGGACTGTGGGGAGGCTGTGGCGAAAAGCCTGAACATTTCCTGAATTTTGTTTCAGAGGGTCTGCTAGATGCTTTTTCATCAAAAACAGGATGGTATACATGGTATACTCAGGCTAGTAGGCTGCGGGAAAGAAGGGGAGGGGAGTGCAGGGGCCAATTTTTGGAGCTTGCCCTTGAACGAAGTGATGGGGAAGCGAAGGAAAGAGGGACCCGGGGATGGTCGGGGAGTTTTGCAGCACCCTGCTAGAGTGAAGGAGCTTGCGATGGTTATCCTCAAAGAGCAAGAACCTACTGAGTTGGAAAGTCCTTGGGGCGACTTGGTCACTCATGATGGTCTGTTTTCCGTGGATGGCCGGCAGCGTATCATCCAGTGGAGTTCCAGCGCCGAACGTATCCTGGGTCTAAAGTGCCAGGAGGTTGTAGGCAAGCCCTGCTATGAGATCATCGGCGGACGGGACAACCGCAACTACCGGTTCTGTCGCAAGAACTGCCCTGTGCTCCAGAATGCGCGCAGGGGACGGTCCACGCCGGATTACGATATCGTGTGTACGCCTCCGACGGGGGAAGACAAGTGGCTGAACATCACGGTCGCCGTGCCCAAGCCAAACCGCTGGCCCTTCCAGGTCATCCATTTTTTCCGTGATGTCACGCACAGACGGCGCACCGAAGAGTTCGCCCGCAAGGCCGGTTCGGCGCTTCGGGAGTTATTCACCGAAGAGCGAGTTGAAGAGCAACCCCCAAGCCTGATCCCGCCGCCTGTTCCCCAGCTTTCTCGGCGGGAACGCGAGGTGTTACAGCTTTTGGCCGGGGGCCTGAGCACCCGGGATATAGCGGAGTCCCTGGGCGTGCAGCCCATCACGGCCCGCAATCACGTGACAAGGGTGCTGAACCGCCTGGGTGTGGAGAGCCGCTTGCAGGCGGTCGTGTACGCCTCCCAGCATGGCCTGATATGAAGTTGGCTATCGTGGCTTCCTTCGTAGGGGCGGGTTTCAAACCCGCCCCTACGTTTTTCCGGCGTCCCTGCGCTGTGTCTGGATTCCCAGCCTTTTGGTGCAAATGCACCTATCAATGGCGGACCGCTTGCGTCAACATACATCGTGATGCGCATCACAGGCGGCTGGCGCTTGTTGTCTGGCACATCCTCCACCTGAGGCTACCTTTGTAAAGGAGGCGCGCTCTGAAAAAGGACTTCGTGCTTGTTGCGGTTCTCTGGGCCCTCCTGACCCTCGTACTGGAGCTGGCCATCGTGCCCTTTCGGCCATTCCCGTCGCCCGCCTCGGAAGAGGCCACGGTGGTGGACGATGCCTTTAAGCTGTTGATGTACCTGTCGGCACCGGTGTTCGCCTTCGTCGTCGTCACCGTGCTCTACAGCATGTTCCGCTTCCGACGGAAGGGCGAGCCTACCGATGACGGTCCCGCCGTTCACGGCCCGCGTCCCATCATTTTCACCTGGCTGGTCATTACCACCGCCCTTACCATCCTGATGATCATCCACCCCGGGATTACTGGCCTCCGGGAGCTGCGCGCCCACGCGAACGAGCCTCCCGACCTGCTGGTGCAGGTGAAGGGTGCGCGCTGGTTCTGGATGGTGACCTATCCTGAATATGGCGTCGTCGCCACAAAGGAGCTGGTGTTGCCGGTAGGGGAGCGGGTGCACTTTGAAGTCTCTTCCATAGACGTGCTGCACTCCTTCTGGATCCCTGCCTTCCGCACCAAGATTGATGCCGTCCCGGGCAAGATCACCAAGACCTATGTGACACCTGATGTCGTGGGGTCCTACGATGATGACGTAAACGTGCGCATCCAGTGCGCTGAGCTGTGCGGCCTGGGGCACAACTTGATGCGCCTGCCCGTCCGGGTGGTGACCCAAGAAGAGTTCCAAGTCTGGATTGCGGCGCAAACGGCAAAGTAGCGGGAGGTATGAGCATGGCGTTTCTTCCTCTGATAAAAGGGATGCTCTTCGCCGTTATCGGCTTTGCCCTGGGGGCTGGCACCACCGTTGGGGTGCGCAGTCTCCTGGGCATGGAGGCTTGGTCCACCGAGCCTGTAGTGACCCTAGGCTACGTCTTTGCCCTGATAGGCTGGCTCTTGGGTGTGGGCCTGTGGGACGCCTGGGCCAGGGAGTGGTTCGGCAAGCAGCCCAAGGAGCAGCTCCACAAGGGATGGGCGCGGTATTTGCGGTTCAACGTTGACCACAAGGTCATCGGCGTGCAGTACCTGGTGACCATGATGGTTATCCTGCTGCTGGCTGGCGCCTTGTCCATCCTCATGCGTATTGAGCTGGCCGCCCCAGGCCAGACCATTATGGGGGCCAAGGACTTCAACACCACCATGAGCTTGCACGGCATCATGATGGTGGCGGTGGCGGTGGCTACCGTCATGGGCGGCTTCGCCAACTTCCTGGTGCCCCTCATGATCGGCGCTGAGGATGTTGCCTTCCCACGCATCAACGCCATGAGCTATTGGATTGTGCCCCCGGTGGCGGTGCTCCTGCTGGCAACCCCCCTTTTGGGTGGGATGGACACCGGTTGGACGGCCTATCCCCCCCAGAGCGTCGTCAACGCCTCCGGTCAGCTTCTCTTCCTTTTGGCGTTCCTCACCTTCGGTTTCTCCTCCATCCTGGGCGGCCTGAACTTCGTCGCCACCATCATCATGATGCGCGCGCCGGGGATGACCTGGGGGCGGCTGCCAATCTTCGTGTGGTCCATCTTTTCCGCAGCCCTCATCAGCCTTACGGCTACGCAGTCAGTAGCCCTTGGGCTGCTCACGGTCATCCTGGATAGGGTGGCTGGCACCTCCTTCTATGATGCGGCGCAAGGGGGCAACGCCCTGCTGTATGAGCATGTCTTCTGGTTCTACTCCCACCCCGCCGTCTACATCATGATCCTGCCGGCCTTTGGCATTGCCCTGGAGATGCTGACCCACTTCTCCCGCAAACCGCTCTTCGCCTACAAATGGGTGGTGGCTTCCTTCCTGGCGATAGTAGGCCTCAGCTTCATTGTGTGGGCGCATCACCTGTTCACCAGTGGTATGGGCAACTATCTGCATCTGCCATTCATGGTGGTCACGGAGCTTATCTCCATCCCCACAGGCATTGTCTTTCTGTCAGGCCTCGGCACCATCTGGCAGGGCAAGCTGTGGCTTAAAACCCCCATGCTCTTCGCCCTGGGATTCCTGATGAACTTTGTCATCGGCGGCATCACCGGCATCTTCCTGGCGGACGTTGCCACAGACATCCACCTGCAGGACACTTACTTTGTGGTAGCCCACTTCCACTACACCATCATGGGAGGCGAGATCTTCGCCATCATCGGTGCCTTGTATTACTGGTTCCCCAAGATGAGCGGGCGCATGTATAACGAGCGTCTGGGCCAGTTCCACTTCTGGTGGCTGTTCGTGGCCTATAACGTGACCTTCATTGCTATGTTCTATGTAGGCGTACTGGGCATGCCGCGCCGCGTAGCGGATTACATGCCGAACCTCAGCGGGCCGAACATGGTGGTCAGCCTTGCATCCTTCGTGCTGGGGGCCAGCTTCCTAGTTGTCGCTGGCAACTTCCTCTACTCGTGGATCAAAGGACCGGTTGCTTCTGCCAACCCCTGGAAAGCCCGGACGTTGGAGTGGCAGACCTCTTCACCGCCGCCGTTGGAGAACTTCCCCTCCGAACCAACAGTGGTGGGACATCCCTACGACTATGGTGTACCTGGGTCCATACACGCGCGGCTGGCTCCTGCTGGCGGAGCCGACGAGCGCGCCGGTCAGGCCTAACACAAAGGAGGCTGGGGTATGCAGTCCGAAAGACTTGGAAAGGCGCTGCGACGAGGGCTGTGGGTGGCGGTAGCCCTGGCGGTACTCACCGTGGTGGACTACCTGATCCCCATTCAGGTCCCCCACGGCAACGTTGTGTACCTGGCGCTTTTCTCTATCGCCGAAGCGGCCGTGGTGGCTTACTACTTCATGCACATCCGCCAACTGTGGCATCCCCATGAGGAGGAATAGATGGCTGTAGCATCTCACGCCGCTGGTCACGGGCAAGGGCAGTCCGCTTCTCATGGGGCGCACGCCCGCAGCCGTTTGCCCATCAACCGTCTTGGGCTATGGCTGTTCATCTTGTCCGACGCTGTTTTCTTTGGTGCGCTCCTTTCCACACGGTATTACCTACAAGGCGTCCACACGCCGGAAGAGGTGAGTCAGCCTCTTGGCTTCGTTATTACGCTCATACTGCTGCTCAGCAGCGTTAGCGCCTACCGGGGCGAGATGTGCGCGGCCAATGGAGACCAAAAGGGATTCCAGCGGAATATCCTGTTTACACTCCTTCTGGGTATCCTCTTTGTCGGGGGCGTCGCCCTGGAATGGAAGCTCGCCTTTGAACACTTCCCGCCCTCTACGGGCTTTGGGACCATTCTCTTTGTGACCACCGGCATTCACGCATTCCACGTGGTCACCGGACTCATTGCCCTGGTGGTTGTACTGCGCCTGGGCAAGGATGGCCGCTTCTGCAAAGGCAACTTCTGGCCGGTGGAAGGCGCAGTGAAATACTGGCACTTTGTGGATGTGGCGTGGATGTTCATCTTCCCCACGTTGTATTTGGTTGGCTAGAAGAAGCATCCTCTCAATGACCCCCCGAAGGGCCTTTGGGTCAATGCTCCCTTCACCAATGTAGAAACGCATCAGGAGAGGTTGTCTCTGAAGTCGTCGTGTCACTGAGAGTGGGACGAGATTCAACGTAGGCAAATGTAGGGGCATCCCGACATCTCGGGATGCCCCTACATCATTGTCTAAAGGCACGGCGCGCGCACCCCCCTCAGTTTGCCGATACGCTACAATAGTGCATCGCAAACCTGATATCACGTAGAGAGGGGATATGGCCAGCCAGGAAGACGCCGTCTCGCCAAAGGAACACTACCTCAAAGTCAATGGCATCAATCTCTGTGTCTTTGAATGGCCTGGGGATGGCCCGCCGGTCCTGTTTGTCCATGCCACCGGCCACCACGCCCGCTGCTGGGACGCCGTCGCCCGCCGTATGCCGGGCCAGCGCGCCTACGCCGTAGACCTGCGCGGACACGGCCGCAGTGATAAGCCTGCGCCGCCCTACCTCTGGAACGCCTTTGCTGAGGACGTGGCGGCGGCGGCGGACGCCTTTGGCCTGAGGAACATCGTTGGTGTAGGCCACTCCATGGGCGGGCACGTCGTCGCATCGGCAGCGCTCCTGCGCCCCCGCCTGTTTAGCGCCATGCTCCTCGTAGACCCCACCATCCCTTCGCCAAACCGTCCCCTGGGGCAACGTCCCGGGGGAGAACACCCTGTGGCCCGCCGGCGTGATCTGTGGGCCTCACCCGAGGAGATGTTTGCCAACTTCAAAGAACGGCTGCCTTTTAGCACCTGGACCCACGAGGCCCTCTGGGACTATTGCCGTTTCGGGTTGCTGCCCAACCCAGATGGGCAGGGGTACGTGCTGGCGTGCCCGCCCCAAGTAGAGGCTGCCGTGTATGGCGGTGGTATCACTCTGGGCCTCCTCAACGAACTGAGTAGACTCACTTTCCTTGTGCGCGTCCTGCGGGCGCGGCCCAGGGTTTCGGAAGACCCCGCCGACAACTTCCGTGGCTCCATAACCTGGCCGGAGTTGGCCCAGCACCTGCCTCAGGGCCAGGACGTCTCTATGCCTGAGTGTTCCCACTTCATCCCCCAGGAAGCGCCCGACGCCGTGGCCTGGCATATCAATGAACTTTTGGATGTGGCCCGGCGGAACGTTGCTACAGCAAGAGAAAGGGTGTTGTGACTGACTCCAAGGCGCGCCAGGCGTTGCACAGGCTGGCGCACACCTACGGCGTGCAGCTTTCCTACCTGGATGCTGGGCGGCAGCGGCGAGAGGCGTCCGACGAAGCGCTGCTGGCGGTGCTGCAAGCCCTCGGCGCGTCCCTGGCCTCCATAGCCGACGCTCCCGCCGCCTTGTTCGCCCGCCGGCAGGAGGTATTCGCCTTCCTGGTTGCTCCTTCCCATGTCTTCTGGGAGGGAAGCGGCGCTCTCGTACCGCTGCGTCTACCGGAAGGCGCGTCGCCCGATTCTGTTTGTTGCACCCTGACCCTGGAATCTGGCGAGGAGCGCATGTTGTCCGCGGTAGTCAGAAGCGGCAGGGCTTCCGTCACCTTGCCAGACCCGCTGCCCCTTGGCTATCATGCGCTGTCGGTAGAGACTGGCGGCAGGCTGGCCCAGTGTCAGCTCATCGCCGCGCCCACCCGCGCCTACAGCCCAGACCCCGATCAGCCGATGTGGGGTGTTTTCCTGCCCCTGTACGCTCTGCACAGTCGGGAAAGCTGGGGTGCCGGTGACCTGAGTGACCTGGAGGCCCTGGCCCGCTGGACGGCTGGGCAGGGTGGCTCCCTGGTGGGAACGCTGCCTCTCCTGGCGGCTTACTTGGACCGGCCCTACGATGTCAGCCCCTATTCTCCTGTCAGCCGCCTCTTCTGGAACGAATTCTATCTTGACGTGAAGCGCCTGCCGGAGCTGGGCTTGTGCGCCGAGGCTCGCGCTCTCCTTGAGTCCACCGTTTTTCAAGAAGAGACGAATGCCCTGAGCGTTTCACCCCTGGTGGACTACCGTCGTCAGATGGCGTTGAAGCGCCGGGTGTTGGAGGCCTTGTCGTCTTGCCTCTTCTCCGGCCCTTCGCAGCGCCAGGAAACGCTGTGGGCCTGGGTGCGCGCACATTCGGAAGCCGGTGCCTATGCCCGCTTCCGCGCTGCCATGGAAGGCCTGCGTCAGCCCTGGGGTCAGTGGCCGGACCACATGCGCAGGGGCGAATTGACGGCTGCCGGCTACGACGAAGACGCCTATCGCTACCACCTCTATGTCCAGTGGGCCATGGCCCAGCAAATGGAGGCTCTGGCCCAGGAGGGTCGTCATGCTGGGGCAGGGCTGTACCTTGACCTACCTCTGGGTGTGCATCGCGAGGGCTATGATGCCTGGCGCTGGCAGGATTTGTTCGTGCCGGGAGCAACATTGGGCGCCCCGCCGGACCCCCTTGGGCCGGAGGGACAGGAGTGGGGCATTGTGCCACTGCACCCGCAGCGTCTTGCTGGGCAGGGCCTGGCCTATTTCACCGCCTGCCTGCGCCATCATATGGCCTGTGCCAAAGCCTTGCGCTTAGACCACGTCATGGGCCTACTTCGGATGTTCTGGGTGCCCCGAGACATGAGCGCCCGAGACGGCGTCTATGTCCGCTACCCCGATGACGCGCTGTACGCCGCTATCGCCCTGGAGTCCCTCCGCCACCAGACGATGGTCATTGGTGAAGACCTGGGCACCGTGCCGCGTGCGGTGCGGCCCGCCATGGCCCGCCATGGCCTGCGACGCATGTACGTGGCCCAGTTTGCCGTGGCCGCCGACCCCTCCAGCGCCTTGCGCCCGGCGCCGTTTGGCTCGGTAGCTAGCCTGAACACCCACGATACCCCCACCTTCGCAGGCTTTTTGGAGGGCGCCGACCTTGACCTGCGCGTCGGCTTGGGCACGCTGGATGGGTCTAGTGCTGCTCAAGAAAAGGAAGGACGGCGCGCCGTGGCGAAGGCCCTGGGCAGTTACCTTGCCAGCCAAGGTCTGTTGGAGGGCGACGCCTCTTCACCCGAGGCGCTGGCAAGTGGCGCGCTTGTCTATCTGGGTGAAAGCCATGCGGGACTTGTTGTGACGAACCTTGAAGACCTGTGGGGCGAGACGCACCAGCAGAACCTCCCCGGCACGGTGAAGGAGCACCCTAACTGGCAACAGAAGGCCCGTTTCACTTTGGAGGAGTTCACCGCCATGCCCCAGGTGTTGCAGGCTCTGGCTGCTTTGAAGCAAGCCCGTCTTCACGTGTCCACCAGCACCGCTCAGGATAGCACGGAGAGGGTGGTTTTCAGCGTGCTGGCCCCAGCGGCCCGCTCCATCTCTCTTGTCGGCGACTTCAACGCGTGGGATGCCCTGGCGATGCCCATGCACCGCCAGGCTGAGGGCCTGTGGCAGGCTACTATTGCCTTGTCGCCCGGGATGCACCAGTACAAGTTCCTGGTGGACGGCGTCCACTGGCTGGAAGATCCCACGAACCCATTGCGCTTGCCCAATCCCTTCGGCAGCTACAACTCTGTGCGAGAGGTGCTGGCCCACGATGGCTAATTCCGCCGGCCCCGTCCGTCACAATGTGACCCTCCTCACGCCCGACGACCTGCACCTCTTCAACGAGGGCACCCACTTCCGGCTGCACCACAAGCTGGGCGCTCACGTGCTGGAGGCCGGCGGCCAGACGGGTGTCTATTTCGCCGTGTGGGCCCCCAATGCCGAAAGCGTCTCCGTCATCGGCGACTTCAACGCATGGCGCAAGGACGCGCATCCACTGCGGGCCAGGGAGAACTCCGGCATCTGGGAGGGGTTCGTGCCTGGGGTAGGGGAGGGGAGCACCTACAAGTACCTTATCCGCTCTCACCACCACGGCTACGTTGTGGACAAAGCTGACCCCTTCGCCTTCTATTGCGAGACGTCGCCCAAGACGGCGTCCATCGTGCGGCGGCTGGAATACCAGTGGGATGACGCTGAGTGGATGCGCAGTCGTCGCCAGCGCAATGATGCTAAGTCGCCCATCGCTATCTACGAGGCTCACCTAGGGTCCTGGATGCGCGTCCCTGAAGAGGGCGGACGTTTCCTGACCTATCAGGAACTAGCACCCAAACTGGCCCAGCACGTCCTTAGCCTGGGCTACACCCACGTGGAACTGCTCCCCGTCATGGAGCACCCCTTCTACGGCTCCTGGGGCTACCAGACCACTGGCTATTTCGCTCCCTCCAGCCGTTACGGGACACCACAGGATTTCATGGGTCTCATTGACCACCTGCACCAGCGGGGCATTGCTGTCATCCTGGACTGGGTGCCCTCTCATTTTCCCCGTGACGAGCACGGCCTGGCCTTTTTTGACGGAACCCATGTGTACGAGCACGCTGACCCCCGTCGCGGCCTTCATCCCGATTGGGACAGCGCCATCTTCAACTATGGCCGCAAAGAGGTGCACAGCTTTCTTATCAGCAGCGCTATCTTCTGGCTAGAGGCCTACCACGCCGATGGTCTGCGCGTGGACGCAGTGGCATCCATGCTGTACCGCGACTACTCCCGTAAAGAAGGGGAATGGACGCCCAACAAATACGGGGGCAGGGAAGACCTGGAAGCCATTGATTTCCTGCGCAAGCTGAACGAAGAGGTCTACCGTTCTTGTCCTGACGTCCATACCATTGCTGAGGAGTCCACCGCCTGGCCCATGGTTTCTCACCCCACCTACGTGGGCGGCCTGGGCTTCGGCATGAAGTGGGACTTGGGCTGGATGCACGATACGCTGTCCTATCTGGCTCGCGACTCTATCCACCGGCAGCACCACCAGCACGAGCTGATCTTTCGCGCCGTGTATGCGTTCCACGAGAACTTTGTCCTACCTCTCTCCCACGATGAGGTCGTCCACGGTAAAGGCTCCCTCTTGGAAAAGATGCCCGGGGACGAGTGGCAAAAGTTCGCGAACCTGCGCCTGCTCCTTGGCTACCAGTATGCCTTGCCGGGCAAGAAGCTGCTGTTCATGGGCGGCGAGTTTGGCCAGACAGGGGAATGGCGGCATGATGGCAGCCTGGACTGGCACTTGCTCCAGTTGCCTCTGCACGCAGGAGTCCAGCGCTGGGTGCGGGATCTGAACCTCCTCTATCGCCAGGAGCCGGGCCTGCACCAGCTTGACTTTGAGCCGTCAGGCTTTGAGTGGATAGATGCCAGCGACGCCCAGCATTCTATCCTGGCCTTTCTGCGGCACGACGCGTTCCGGCGCAACACGGTCCTGGCTGTGTGCAACTTCACGCCCGTGCCCCGGAACGGCTACCGGGTCGGCGTTCCCACGGGCAGTGCGTGGAGAGAACGCCTCAACAGCGACGCGCTGGAATACGGAGGCAGCGGCCAGGGGAACCTGGGCCAGGTGCAGGCCGAAGCCGTCCCCTGGCATGGCCGTCCCTTCTCCCTGGTCCTGACGCTTCCGCCGCTGGGGGTCGTCATGTTCAAGCTGGCCAGCTCTTAGGATGATACGCTTGTAGCATTGGGCATGTTGCAGGGAGGGCGCAAGCCAAGAAGAGACGATGCGTCATCTCCGTAGCAGTGGCTGCGCTCATCCGCGAGTCGCCAGTCCCCATCTCTCTTGCACCCACGACTCCACCCGGGCGAAGACAAGCCGGTCAGTGACCAGGCCCACAGCGACAATCACTAGCATGACGGCAATGACAAGGCTCATGTCGTTGAGGTCACGGGCCATGGTGAGCGTCTGGCCTATGCCCAGCCCCGCTACCAGGAGTTCTCCTGCCATCAGCGACCGCCACGCGAAGGACCAGCCCAGCTTCAACCCCTGCACCGCGGACGGCATCATGCCAGGCAGAATGATGTACCGGTACATCTGCCATGTACTTGCCCCATAGGTCTGCCCGGTCCGTCTCAGCAACGGTGGGATGGTCAGCACTCCCGATCGAGCGGATACCGCCACAGAGAAGAGCGACCCCATCAGCACCACGAAGATAATGGCCTGCTCGTTCAGGCCGAACCAGAGGACCGCCAGCGGCAGCCACACGATGCTTGGCAGCGACTGCAACCCCAGCGTGACAGTCCCCACTGTTTCGTCAACCTGCCGTACACTGCCGCTGGCAATGCCTATCGCCATGCCGATTGCCAGGGAGATGCTGTAGCCGATGAACAGCCGTCGCATGCTGATAACCAGGGCCTCAGGAATGCGCCCGTTCACCGTATTGTCCCAGAGGGTAACAAAAACGTCCCCAGGGGAAGGCAAGGCGTAGGGTGGCCAAAATCCGGCCATGGTCAGTGCCTCCCACACCCCGATGAGCAGGCCCAGGAATCCGAAGAAAAGGAGCAGCCTGCCACCCATGCTAGCCCCTTCCGTTCCGGTCGGGTGCGACCACGTGCTGCAGCTCTGCCCTCACCTGGGCTGACAGGTCCACGACGGCGTGGGACTCAATGGACCTCGGGCGGGGGAGCGTTACTCTCACCTCGCTCTTGACGCGCCCTGGGGAGGGTGTCATGATCAGCACCCGGTCACCCAGGACCACGGCCTCCCGCACGTTGTGGGTCACAAAGAGGACCGTGGCCCCTGTCTTAGCCCAGATCTCCTGCAGCTCCGTCTGAAGGCCGTCGCGAGTTTGGGCGTCCAGGGCCGCAAAGGGCTCGTCCATGAGGAGCATCCTTGGCGCCACGGCCAGCGCCCTGGCGAGTTGGACGCGCTGTTTCATGCCGCCGGAGAGCTCGTGAGCGTAGGCGCGCTCAAATCGCCGCAAGTTGACCAGGTCAAGGCAGGAGTCCACCGATTCTCGTGTATCTTGCCTGCCAACGCCTTTGAGCTTGAGGCCAAACTCCACGTTCTGCCTCACGTTGAGCCAGGGAAGCAGAGCCGGTTCCTGGAACACCAATACGCGTTCGGCTGAGGGCTTGCGCACTGGCTGGCCATCAAAGAGCACCTGACCATCGTCGGGCCTGTCCAGCCCGGCCGCGAGGTTGAGGAGGGTTGACTTCCCTCCGCCGGACGGCCCGACGATGCAGACAAACGCGCCCTTCTCCACATCAAAGGAAAGGCCCTCCAACGCAGTCGTGTCGCCACGGCCCGTGACAAAGCGCTTGGAAATACCCTGGAACGAGAGGATGCTGGGGGATGTTTGCAACGGATGCGACGGATGTAGAAGGGGGGCGCTTAGCGTCATGTTCATTTCCTTCCTATTCACCCACGGGGGCCAGCCCCTTATCGGTGAGCACCTTATTCAGCAATGCAAGGGAGTATATCCGCTGCAGATCGGGCGTTTTGCTCCCGAGGAACCCCAGGCTATAGGCATCGTCTGCCGACTTGCGGAGGCTAGAGGCGATGGGGTCGTAGGTGATGCGCAGGTTCTGCCAGGACGTATTCACCAGGGCCAATTGCAGCGTTGCTCCCGTAACCTCCTTGATACCGTTCACAACGAGTTGGGCTGCCTCCTGCTGGTTCTCACTGATCCAGAGAGTGGTCTCCACGTGGGCGCGCAGCAGTTGCTCTACCACGTTGGGATGCTTCTCCAGGAACTCCGTCCGGACGATGAGATGGGTTGTCACGAAGTCGCCATTGGGCCAGAGAGAACGCTCGTCAAGAAAGAGGCGTCCATTGGCCTCGTTGATTAGACGGGTGCCCCACGGCTCTGGGACCCACGCGCCGTCAATCTCTCCCTTCTTGAAAAGGGTCAGGATATCAGCATTGGCCGTCGGGATCACTTGGACGTCGCCGCCGTTTTCCTTGGACGCCAGCCCGTTCGCCAGCAAGTACGCGCGCAGGGCCACGTCCTGCGTGTTTCCTAGCTGCGGAGAAGCAAGGCGCTTTTTTGCCAGGTCCGCCGGCTTCGTGATGCCGCTATCGGGCCGCACCACAAAAAGCGCGCCGCCGCTGGTTGCGCCCGCAACGATGCGCAGCGCCTTGCCCTCGGAGCGGATGTAGCCGTTGATAGCGGGATTGGGCCCAATGTAGGTTGCGTCTATCTCGCCCGCAAACAGCGCCTCTATGGCCGACGGGCGCGTTGAAGGTTTTGGGCGAGAGGGTAACGTTGCTGCCCAGGGTTCGCTGGTATGTACCGCGGGCAAGGCCGACGATGGGTTGGGAGTGGGTGACGTTGGGGAAATAGCCGAGCCTCAAGGTGACATTGGGTGCAGGCGTTGGTGTCACGGGCTGCGCCGTTGTCTGAGGCTGCGCGGCTGCTTGGGGATTATTGCCTTCTGCGCCGCAAGCCGTCGTCAAGAGGAAGATCAGGATTGCAAGGACCGCCAGCCCAAGCCGGGCTGGCAGGGAGGACTTTGACGAGGATGTAACCACCGATGTTTCCTTTCGTGTCCAATGACAGCAGATAATGGTAGTAGAGGGCCTTTGGAATCTGGGCCTGTCCAGTTGCATGTGCCCTGGCCGCTCAACGCGAGCGCCGCGGGCCTCATACACGACTTGTCAGTCCCGTACCCACCGTTCATACACAGGCGCAGAGAAGCCGCACGCAGACCAAAGCCCCCCAGGTGTGCAACGACTTGGAGTAGCCCGCTCCAGACAAGGGCCCAAGATTTGAACATCGCTAGCCTCCTACGCAACAAAAAACCCCTCGAGGACATCCTCGAGGGGTTCACGACGCGATCCGTCTGTCTACAATGCCTTTGGTTCTTCCGGTCTTTAGGCGCTTGGCACGACAGAGGGCGAACGTATCCCTCGTGGCACCACGCAACAGGTCTCTATTCGTACGATATTATCTGGACTCATGACTTGTTCTTTTTATCACATCCTATTCAAGGTGTCAAGGTGCTCGCGGCCTCACGCCGGTGCGTATCACTAACCCTGTCCATGCTGAGCATCTGGCGGCGGCAACAAGGCTGCCCTGCAACAACCCTTGCGCCAGCCTCCCGGAGCGCGGGCCTGGCCGATCTGACGGGTCACGTCAACTGCCTAAACCCTCTGGAAAGCGTCGCCCGCATATCGCAAGTTGATACATGCATTTCGTTTCGTGTAATATGTGTCCCATGGTAACGCCCAGAAGAAGCAACGATAGGGGATGGACGTTTCTTACCAACCACGGGGTGGTGTTCTTCCACATCCTCCAGCA
>ORJL011844400.1_pt1 | contig 13863 bp, 8 predicted proteins | sample 1779941 | NCBI WGS metagenome assembly ORJL01 (sample SAMEA104232317, study PRJEB22302) | groundwater metagenome | biome: forest; feature: aquifer; material: groundwater | place: USA | collected 2011-08-07 | depth 5.8 m
GGCGCGGTCGCGCTCGCCGGGGACGTTTGTCACGGTCGCGGCCGAGCTGGCGAGCGGGCCGGTCACCTTCACCGCCCTCGGGGCCAAAGGCAAGCCCGCGGAGCGGGTCGCCGACGAGGCGTGCGACGCCCTCTTCGCCTTTCTCGCCACCCGCGGCGTGGTCGACGGCCACCTCGCCGACCAATTGGTCCTGCCGATGGCGCTCGCGGAGGGAGGATCGCGCCTCCGCATCGAGCGCGTGACCCGCCACCTGACGACCAATCTCGACGTGGTGCGGCGCTTCCTCGGCACCGAGTGGCGGCTCGATGCCGCGGAAGGGGAGGAGAGCGCCCTGCTCGAGGTGCAGGGGCGGAGGCTCTGATCGCTACTTCTTTTGGTGCCGGCCGCGGCGCTTCATCCGCTTCCGCGATTCGTGCAGCCAGAGCACGACGCCGATGAAGGCCATGGCGAGAAGCGTGATCCGCACCACCGCGGCCCAGTCCAGGTCCATGGCTGAGTGCTCCATACCATGCTTATCCGGTTGCTTGCCAAACTGCGTTGGCCGGTTGTCGGACCATTGCTGTTCGACGCGCGGGCGTCTTCGTGCTCGTGATCGTACTCGTAATCGTTCTCGTTCTCGACGGAGCACCCACGAAGCGATACGACCAAGATCGCGATGCCAATCCCGATCCCGGGGGCGCTTTCGAGCACGAGCACGACTCGCAACTCGCGCCTTGTTCCATCATGCTTCTCCGGTTGACGCCCGATGCGTCGGCTGCGGCGGAGTCCGCGCTGGGTCACGATCCGGTGCTAGACGTCGCCGGGCGGCGGAGGCTGCGGCCGGCCCGGCGCTCCAGGCTCCGAACCCGGCCCGGAAGCACCCGGCCGATTCGACGGGTCCTGGGGGCCGCGGGGAGGTCCCGGGCGGTTCGGCCGGTCCTGCGGATCGGACGGTCCGGGCCGGTTGGGCCGATCGCTGCGCGGCGGGCGCGGGCCCCGATCCGGACGATCGCCGCGGGGCGGCCGGTCGCCAGGAGGTCCCGGCGGGCCTCCGGGAGCACCTCCGGTCGGTCCGGGCCCCGGCGGAACTCCCCGGCCCTCCCCTCTGCCGTCGCCTTCCTGGCCCCGGCGCCCGCGCCCGCGGCCTCCGCGCCGCCGCCGCCGGGCTTCGCCCTTCCCGGGTTCGGCGACCGGCTTTCCGTCCGGGCGCCCGCGCCCTCCGGCATCCGCCGGCCTGCGCCCGCCTCTGTCCTCGCGGGATCTCAAATCGGGCCGTGGCTCCCGGTCCCGCTTCGGCGGAGCCGGGAGAAGCACGTCGAATTGCTCTTTGAAGCTCGTCAGCGCGTCTTCGTCCCACAGTACCAAGGTGACTTTCTCCAGCGGCGTGGGTCCCATCATGTGATCGACAATGTAGCGGCACATGATCCGCGCGCAGCGATCCATCGATAATCCCGCCACTCCGGTCCCGATCGCCGGGAACGCAATCGTGCGCATGCCACGTTCGTCCGCCCGCTTGAGGGCGTTGCGCGTGGCATTGCGCACGCCTTCTTCGGTCGCCCAGCCTCCCAGCGACATGCTCGCCGCGTGGATCACCCACTTGGCCTTCAGGTCCCCCGCCGTCGTCACCGCCGCCTCGCCGATCGGGATCGTGCCGATCTTGTTGCACGCCTCCTGGATGGTCGGTCCGCCCCCGCGGCGGATGGCCGCCGCAACGCCGCCGCCGAGGATCAGGTCGTTGTTCGCGGCGTTCACGATCCCGTCCGCTTCCAAGAGCGCAATGTCGCCCCGCACCAGCTCCACCTTGGCCTTGGCCGCCAGGAACGCCGGATCGAGCGGCGGCTTGGGCGGCCCTGCCGGGGTAGCCGGTACCCCCGTCGTCGTCGGCCCACCGGGCATACTCGCGGCCGCAGATCCGGCACTTCGCGGGTCTGCCCCTGCGCCCGACGACACGGACGCGCCGGCCGATCCGCCTTCCACCGACGCAGCTGCGCCTCGGTCAGGGTCTGCGTCCGCGTCCGCATCTATCGCAGGAACAGCCTCGGCAGCTCCGGCCGCGGACGGTGACCCGCCCTGGGGGTCGGTGGAGCCGGGCCCGGGTGCCGGAGCCGTGCCCGGCACCGTCCGGGGATCCCCCGCGTCCGCGGGATTCGGAGAATTCACAGGATCGGACATCGGAGACCCGCGATTAGAGCCGCTTAGCTGTACAATCCAGATTTCGGCCACCGACTGTACTCGCACAATTCTGGGACTGCACAGTTAGTGCCTGCAAGTAATTACCTGGACAATTTGTTCTTCGTCCTTGCCCTTGCCCTCACATTCGCCTGAAGAGGGACTTGTTCAGGTAGTTGTATTGTAGGCCCTTAGAGCAGGGCGTTGTTCAGCACTTCGCCGAAGCCACCCCCGCCGGGGACGATGTATCCCTTTTCGTCGAGCCCGCGCTCCCGATCCCAGTCGGCGCCCAGCGGCTTCGCCAGGACGTCCGGCGGACTCAAGCCCCGGTCGAGCCGGATCGCCCAGATCGCGAGATCCGGATGGCTCAGGGTGATCCGCTTGAGGTATTCCGGCGTGACGATGAGGTGCATGGCGATCATGCGCGCCGGCGCCCCATCCGGGTGCTTCAGGTAATGCTCTGCCAGGCCGATCAGGGTCGAGGCCGTCGCCCCCATCGGGTCGGGGACCAGCAGGATCGCGTGGTTGACCGGGCCCCCGATCTTCGAGCCGGTCAGGTTCACCCCGGTGATCTTGCCGCTCGCGTCCGCGACCCGGTTCATGAAGATGTGGTCCTGGCGAACCAGGTGCGGGTTCATCAGGTCGTTCAACATCTCATAGCAGACCTGGGAGGGAAGGATGCCGGCGCGTGCGATCGCGCAGGTAATGACCTTCACCTCCGGATCCAGCAACTCTCCTTCGAACACTCCCTTGGGGGTGGCATGGACCATTCGCGTGGGCACGGCCGACCTTCGGCGGGGGAACTCCGTACCCGCCACTGCCCCAAGCAGCCAGGCGTAGAGGGTGGAGATCAGCCGGTTGACGCGCGGTTGGATGGTCCCATCGGCGCACAGCTGCGCGAGCAGCGTGAGCAGGTAGGGGTGTCCCAGGATGTGGACGTTGGGGCCGTACCCGTGCTCGAGTTCACGCGTCGGGCGGGGCAGGCTGCCGTACGCGACGTCCATGGTGGCTCTCCTCAGGTGGCGAAGTCTAGCACGCGCCCGGACGGAGCGTCAACGAGTTGGGTCGGTCCCGGTCCGTCACGCGATCCTTGCAACGGCCGCGGGCGCCTCCCCATAATGCGCCCCGCATGCGCCATCCCACGCGGTTCCAGCTGCTCTGCTTCCTCGGCCTCTTCTTCGTCTCCGGGGCCTGCGGCCTGGTGTACGAGATCGTGTGGACGCGGATGCTCGGGCTCACCCTGGGCCACACGGTCTACTCCATGAGCACGGTGCTGGTCGCGTTCATGGGCGGGTTGGCGCTGGGGAGCTGGGTCGGCGGCCGGATCGCCGACCGCTCCGCGAATCCGCTGCGGCTCTACGGCTTGCTCGAGGGCGGCATCGCGATGGCCTGCCTTGCCGTGCCCGCGCTCATCGCCGCCACTCAGCCGCTGTTCGCCTGGTTCTACCGCAGCCTGTGGGACTCGTTTCTCGGCTTCACCCTGCTGCGATTTGCGGTCTGCGCGCTCATCCTGCTGGTGCCGACCACGCTGATGGGCGCGACGCTGCCGGTGCTGACGCGGTACTTCGTGCGCGCGCCCGACACGTTCGGAGCCACGCTGGGGAAGCTCTACGCCTTCAACACGCTGGGAGCGGCGGCAGGCGCTTGCGTCACCGGCTTCTGGCTGATCCCGGCGCTCGGGCAGACCTGGTCGATCGTCGCGGCTGCGGCGGGAAACCTCGCGGTGTGCGCGGTCGCGGTGGGGCTCTCCCGTACCCCCGTGCCGGTCCCGGTGCCGGCCGACGCCGCGCCGGCGGAGCCCGGGGATCACGCCTCCGCGTCACGTGTGTCGCTCGCGTTGGGCGCCTCGGGTGTCGCCTCCATGGTCTATCAGGTCGCCTGGACCCGCGTGCTCGCGCTCAACATCGGCTCGTCGACCTACGCCTTCACGATCATCGTCACTGCGTTCATCCTCGGGCTGGGACTGGGGAGCCTCCTGCTGGTCCGGATCGTCGACCGGTCGCGACGGCTGGGAGCGGTGTTCGCGGCCACGCAGGTGTTGATCGCAGCGGCGGCGCTGGCGATGGTGCCGCTGTTCGGGGCGTTGCCGAACTGGCTGCGCCATCTGCTCGCCTCCCAGGCCGAAGCCTTCCAGCGCTCGTTCGCGTTGCTCCATCTCGTCGAGTTCGGGATCGTCTTCGGGCTCTTCCTCGTGCCGACCCTGCTCATGGGGGCGACGTTTCCGATTGCGGCCAAGCTGGTGACGCGGGACCTGCGCGCGGTCGGCCGCACGGTCGGCCGCGTGTACGCCTGCAACACGATGGGGGCGATCCTCGGCAGCTTCCTCGGCGGGTTCGTCTTCCTGCCGCTCTTCGGCCTGCAGCGGTCGATCGAGATCGCCGCGGCGGTGAACCTCGCCGCCGCCGCGATGGTGCTGCGCGGGCGCACGGCGCTCGCCTGCGCCGCGCTCGCCACGGCGGCCGCGCTGGTCCCGGTCTGCGGCGGGCACCTCCTCCCGGAGTGGGACCGCAAGGTGCTCGACAGCGGCGTCTACCGCTATGCGATCAAGCAGGTCGGGGGCGACCGCGGCGGCGACGCCCCGGGCGACTCCGACGACTCGACCGGTGGCGGTCACGGTTACTACCGGCTCGTCTCCTTTCAGGAGGGGGCGTCGGCAACGGTGAGCGTGTACCGGCGCGACGCCAGCGCCGTGGCCCTGCGCATCAATGGCAAGACCGACGCCAGCACCACCGGCGACCTGCCCACCCAACTCCTGGTCGGCCACATCCCGATGCTCGTCGCCCCCTCGGTCGACCGCGTCCTGGTGATCGGGCTGGGCTCCGGCCTGACCCTCGGCGCGATGTCGCGCTACCCGGCGAAGTCCCTCGATTACGTCGAGCTCTGCCCCGAGGTGGATCGCGCTGCGCGGGAGCACTTCGCGTCGTTCTGCTGGCGAGTGTTCGACGATCCGCGCGTGCGCGGCATCGTCAACGACGGGCGCAACCACGTCGCGCTCACCGACCGCCGGTACGACGTCATCTCCAGCCAGCCGACCAATCTCTGGATCGCCGGCGTCGGCAGCCTGTTCACGCGCGAGTACTTCCTCCAATGCCGCGACCGGCTTTCCGCCGAAGGCGTGCTCTGCCAGTGGGTCCAGGCGTACACGCTCAGCCCCGAGGACTTCCGCTGCGTGGTCGCGACGTTCCTCGGCGTCTTCCCGAAGGCCACCCTGTGGGAGCCGAAGCCGGGGGCGGACTACGCGCTCGTGGGCTTCAAAGGCCCGCTCGCCTTCGATCTCGATCGCGCCGCCGCACGCTTTGCCCGGGACGAGGTCCGCGAGGACCTCCGGCGCGTGTGCGTCCACCGCTGGGAGGACGTGCTCGGCTATCTGATCATGGGCCCGGAGCAGCTCGAAGCCCTCGCTCGGGGCGCGGCGCCCGACACCGACGATCGCGCGCGGCTCGAGTTCTCCACCCCGCGCAGCATCTACCAATCCACGCGGCAACTGCAGCTCGAGATGATCCGCGAGCACCGGGTCGATCCCACGCCGATCCTGCTCGCGGACGTGACCGAGGGCGAGCGGCGGCGCGCGCTGGAGGCGGAGCTGAGGCGCATCCATCGGGCGCACACGCTGTCCACCCAGGGCTTGCGCGCCTGGGAAGACACCAAATTCCCGACCGCGCAGGAGCTGTTCGAGCAGGCCTGGGAGGTGAACCCGCGCGACCCGATCGCGTCGTGGCGTCTGGCGCAGTTGTACCTCGTCCTCGGCCAGCACCAGGTCCAGGGGGGGAACGCCGCCGGCGCCCTGCGGCTGTTCGAGAAGGCGCTGGCCAATCACCCGACCAGCTGGGAGCTGGAGAGCAAGATCGCCTTCGCGCACCTCGCCGGCGGGCACTGGGCCGAGGCCAAGGAGCACTTGGAGCGCGCCCGCGCCTCCGCCTCCGATGCCTACGAGGTGCTGGTGAATCTGGGCGTCGTGGAGCTCAACCTGGGCGGTCCGGAGAAGGCGCTGGACTACTTCGAAGCGGCGATGAAGGCGCAGCCGGACCTCGACCCGGCCTGGATCCATGCCGCGCGGCTCTACCGCAAGACCGGCCGACTCCTCGATGCGGAAAAGGCCTACCTGCGGGCGATCGAGCTGCGCCCCGACACCGCGGTGCTCCACCAGGAGCTCGCGGGGGTCTATTCCTCGATGAGCCCGGCCGACCCGGACCGCGCTCGGGTGCACTTGGGGCGCGCCCAGGAACTCGGGGGGAAGTAGGGACGGCGCGTCGCGCCCTGGCGAGATGTGGGGCGGCGACAGGGGTTCGCCCGGTCGGGCTCGGACGGCCGTCGGGTCCCGGCGCTCGCGGGATTCCACGGGCGGCCAGCGCTACTTGGGTTGCTTCGGCGCGGCGCGGTCCAACCACTGGATTTCGCGGACCAGCTCCTCGAACTCGGGATTGCCGCGCAGGTTCTCCAGGTCGCCCTCGAGGCGGATCCACTCCGCGTCGGTGTACCCACCCGCTACTGCCGCCCGCAGTTGGGTCAGGGCCTCCGGGACTCGATTCTGCACCGCGTAGATGCACGCGAGACAGTAGTGTGCCCAGTCGGCGACGCGCGGGTCGTGCTCCAGCATCGTCTGAAGATGGCGTTCGCTCCGGTCGTACTGCCCGGTGCGGTAGAGCAGGAGGATCGTGCGGCCGCGTGTCTGGGTCCGATCGACGCCCTCCTCGAGGGACCCCTCGAGCCGTTGGACGAGCGATTCCATGGGCCGGGTGCGTCCGAGGTGCCAGAGGGCGAGCGCCGCGGTGTCCTCGATCTCCCGCCGCTCCAGGCCGAGCCTCGCGGCCACGCCTTCCTGGTTCAGGAGGTCTTCGAAGCCCGCGACGAGTGACGGATCGCCGGCGTCCACCAGCGCCCATCCGGCGAGGAGCCGGAGGATGTTCCGGCGCTGGGGTTGAAGCTCCGTGAAGGGGAAATCGGGGCGCGTGAACATCTCCCAGAGGATCGGGATCGCGCCTTGCCCGAGGCCCGCGATGGCGCGGAATTGGCCGGTGTAGCAGCCATACACGTTGCGGGTGGTGACCAGGCATTCGAGTTCGCGCTCCACATCGACCCGCAGGAAGGCGCTCCAGGCCTGGGCGAGAGCTTCGGGCGCCTCGGCCCGGTCGGCGAGGCGGCGTTGCAGCTCGGCACGGGCAGGGTCGCCCGCGCGGACGAGCGCAGCCACGATCGTCTGGCGTTCCTCGCCCTGGGAGCCTTCGAGGGCCTGCATCAGGCTCGACACGGCGTTCGCCGTCGCGAGCCTGCCGAGGAGATCCGCGGCGACGTCGCGAACGCGGATATCGCGGTCGCGCAAGGCCTCGAGCAACTGCGATTCGGCTGCGGTCCCGAGAGCGACCAGCGACTCCTTGGCGGCTTCGCGTTCCTCGAGCCAACGGCTGCGCAGGGCTTCGACGAGCCGACGTGCGCGTCCCTCGGCGACGGTCGGGTCGGCTGTCGCCGGCATTGCCGCCGGGAGGAGGATGAGCAGGGCGATCACGAGCAGGTGGCGGATCATGACGCGGTCATGGTAGCGCGGGGATCGGGTCGGAGTCAACGCGGCGCGCGCGCAGACCGCGGGCAGCCTGCAGTACGATCTCTCCATTTCATCGCGGCGTGCGACGAAACTCCTGAGTGGACTCCACCAACGGCGTTGGGGTTTGCGAGTTGGGAGTTTATTGGGGTTTGGGGGACCGACCGACGGGGTTCTTGAGCCGCGTTCGGGGGTGGAGTACAATTCCCCCGTCGAATCCCCGGGACACCTCGGTACCTGATGGCTCGCCAGGGCAGGCGGGTGAGTATGCGGGCAGACTTGGTGGTCGTGCGCGGTCGGAATCAGGGCTACTGGACTCCCGTCGGGGCCGCCTTGACCGTCGGCCGGGACCCGGCGTGCGATCTGCAACTCTTCGATGAAGCCCTTTCCCGGCGCCACTTCCGCATCGTGCAAGGCGAGGACGGATTCCTCCTGGAGGACCTGGACAGCCATAACGGCACGTACGTGAACGAGCTTCGCGTCCGCGCGTCCGCGCTTCATCACCAGGACCGGATCCGCTGCGGCGCTTCGGAACTGCAATTCCTTTGCGTCTCCGCCCCGGCGATGGTCGCAGGTCCCGCAGCTCCCGCAGTGGTGGCGCCGGAAGCACCCGCGCGTCCCGCAGCCTCTGCGACTGCGGCGGCGGAAGCACTCGCGCGTCCCGCGGCTGCGACCCCCATGGCGAGCCTCGACGCGCTTCTGCACCTGCTCGGCGAAGGTCTCGTCCTGTTGGATGCGTGCGGCAAGCCCTGGTCCGGATGCCTGCCGGGCGATTCGGCGTTCGCGGCAATCTGCCCGGTAGGGCCGGACGGCTGCGTCCAGTCCATCGGCGGGGCGTCGCTCGACGAGTGGCGGGCCGCCGCATTCACGGCGTCCGGGCCGCTGCGCCGCGAATTCGTCGCGGGGGGAAGGCACTTCCTCCTGGCGTTCGGCCCGATCACCCCGGCGTGGGGCGCGCCGCCCTCGCCCGCTTCGGCCGTCTACGCTCTCGTCTATCGCGACCTCACGGACCAGAAGCGCTCGGAGGCCGCGTTGCGCACCGACGAGGAAGGCCGTCGACAGGCGCAGAAGATGGAAGCCATGGGGCGGCTGGCCGGCGGTCTCGCGCACGACTTCAACAATCTCCTCATGGTCATCCTCGGGCACGCCGAGTTCCTCCTCGCCGGTCTGCCGGACCCGGGTCGCCTGCGCGAAGACGCCGAGACCATTCTCAGGGCCTGCGAGCGAGCCGCGTCCCTCACCCACCCGCTGCTCGCTTTCAGCCGCAAGCAGAGATTCGAGCTGCGCGTCCTCGATCTCAACCAGATCGTCGCCGACATCAAGGCGATGCTCACCCGTTTGCTCGGCGAAGCGGTGCGGATCGACGTCGCCCTCGATCCGGCCTGCGGCAACGTTCGGGCCGACGTCGGGCAACTCGGCCAGGTCCTGCTCAACCTGGCGCTCAACTCGCGCGACGCCATGCCGAAGGGCGGATCGCTCAGGCTGGCCACCGGGCGCTTCGAAGCGGATGCGGCGTACCAGGCGCGCCACCCGAATGCCGCGGCGGGCTCCTACGTCCGGCTCACCGTCTCCGACACCGGCTGCGGGATGGACGCGGCCACGCTCGAGCACCTGTTCGAGCCGTTCTTCACCACCAAGGAGCGCGGCAAGGGAACGGGTCTGGGCCTGGCCACGGTCTACGGCATCGTGGAGCAGTGCGGGGGCGTGGTCGAAGTGGAAAGCCGGCTGGGCGAGGGCACCACCTTCCGGATCCTGCTGCCGCGAGCGACCGAGGAGCCCGTCCCCGCCACGGTGGACGCGGTCGAGAGCCCTGCCGTCGGCGGCGACGTGACCATCCTCCTGGTCGAGGACGCGCGGGACGTGCGAAATCTGCTGCGGGCCTCGCTCCGATCACTCGGCTTTCGCGTGCTCTCCGCGGCGAGCGGCGCGGCGGCGATCAAGATCGCCCGGCGGTACGCCGGAAAGATCGGCCTCCTCGTCACCGACCTGGTGATGCCGCGCATGAGCGGCCAGGAACTCGCGGAGCAAGTCCTGCGCGTCAGCCCCGCCGTCAAGATCCTGTTCCTCACCGGCTATGCCGACAGCGTCGTGCTCCGCCAGTGCGAGCTCGGTCCGGGGCGGGCCTTCCTCGCCAAGCCCTTCGCCCAGGGCGCCCTGGCCTGCGCCGTGCGCTCCCTGCTCGCGCTCTCCGCTGGGTGATTCGCACTCAGCGCCCGCCCGCCGTGCTCTCCGCGGCCCCCGCGGGCAGGTCGGCGGCGCAGCGGAACCCGAGGTAGTCCCGTCGCGTCTGCGGCGCCACGGAGCGCCGCGTCGCGAGATGTTCGAGCGGGTACAGGTCGAGATTGTGCTGCATCGCGAACGAGCTGCCGCGGACGACGACCGCGCCTTCCGGCGGCTCGCCCTCCTCGCGGCTGGCGGTCCACTCGCAGGCGTTTCCCGCCAGGTCCCACACGCCCTCGGGGCTGCGGTCCAACGCATGGGTGCGCCCCGCGGCGAGCCCCGGCCCGGAGCCGCCCGCGTTCGCCCCCTCCCGCCAGCGCGCCCCCCAGGGGAACGGGCGGCCGTCGACCCAGCGACCGGCGCGCTCCCATTCCTCCTCCGAGGGAAGCCGGCGACCGCGCCAGCGGGCGTACGCGCCGGCTTCCGGCCACGTGACCATGGTCACCGGCAAATCCCGCAGGTCGTCCGGCGGCGCCGCGCCGCCCCAGTGCGGCGGCGCCGGCACCGCCCCGGCCTGCACCGCTTCCGCATACGCCCCATTCGTCACTTCGCACGCGTCGATCAGGAACGGAGCCAGCTCGATCGTGTGCGCCGGAACGCAGCCGAGGGCGCCGCCGCCCAGCCGGCAGGAGCCGCCCCAGACCACGACCATCCCCGCCGGCACCTGGGCCTCGTCGGGCCGCCGCGCGATCGCCAACACGCACCGATCCGCGGCCGGGGCCGAGGGGGTCGGAAAGGTGAGCGCCGCCGCCAGCTGCACCGCGGCCTTCCCCGGGGACTCCACCGACACGCAGTAGGCGCCGAACGGCGCGGACGGCCACGACAGCGGCGATTCGCCCGCGGTCGCCGGCTCCGTCGCCACCTCGAGCGAATCCGGATCCACCCGGAACACCGCGATGCGCGCGCCCTCCGCCTCCACGCGCAGGCTTCCCGAGCGCAGCGCGGCGCGAAGCACCGCTGCGCGGAAATCCGCGCGGTCGTGCGCCAGATGCTCGATCCGCGCCAACTGCTCCCGCGCCTCGTCGGCCTTGCCCTCGGCGAGCCTGCGCCCGGCTTCCGCCAGACCCTCGTCGATCTCCCGCGCGATCCGCTGCTCGAGCGCGGCCAACTCGCCCGCCACCTCCACGCCGTCCGCGCCCAGCCAGAGCGCGTCCTTGAACCGAGCCCGCGCCTCCTCCAGCCGCCCCACGCGCCAGAGCTCCTCTCCGTTTCGCGCCAACTCCCGCGCCCGCGCCGCCAGATCCTCCCGCTCCGCGGTCCGCACCCGGTCGCGCAGGGCCAGCAGGCCCAAGAGCAGCACCGCCGCTCCCGCCGCCAGGAGCTGCCGGTGCGCCTTCAGCCGGCGCGCGAGGCGCAGCCAGGCACCCGGTGGGCGCGCGTGCACCGGCTTGCCGTCGAGCCAGCGCTCGAGATCGTCCGCCAGCGCGCCCGCTTCGGGGTAGCGCTTCGCCGGGTCCCGATCCATCGCCTTCCCAAGCACGACCTCCAGGCCCGACGGGATCTCCGGCCAATGCTGCCGCAGCGGCTCCGGCTCCTCCTCGGCGATCCGCCGCACCAGCGCGTACACGTTCGGATCCCGGATCGGCGGCCGGCCCGCGAACGCGGCATAGAGCACCGCGCCCAGGCCGTACACGTCGGAAGGCGGGCCCACCGGCCGCGCTCCGCACGTCGCCTGCTCCGGCGACATGTACACGGGCGTGCCGACCAGGTCGCCCGTGTGCGTGAGCCCGCCGCTATCCTCCATCAGCCGGGCGAGCCCGAAGTCGGCCAGGTAGACCCGTCCGGCGCGGTCGCGCAGCAGGTTGCGGGGCTTGATGTCCCGGTGCAGGATGCCCGCGCGATGGGCCTTCCCGAGCGCGCGCATCGCCGGCAGCAGCGCCCGCACCACCGCCGGCGCATGGTCGCGCGGCGCGGACGCAAGCTCGTTCAGGTAGTGCTGGAAGGTGCCCCCGTCGATCCACTTCATGACCAGGTAGAGCCGGCCGTCCTCCACGCCGAGGTCGTAGATCGGGACCACCGCCGGATCGTCCACCAGCGCCGCGAGCACCGCCTCGCGCCGGAATCGCTCGAAGCGCTCCGCCGTCTCCACCGGCGCTCGCATCACCTTCAGGGCCACGATGCGACCGAGTTCGCGGTGGCGCGCCCGGAAGACGATCCCCATCCCCCCTTCGCCCGCCCGCTCGAGGATCTCGTACGGGCCGATCTGCCGCGGGTCCGTCCGCTCGTCGAGCGCTCCGTCGGACGGCGGCAGCGAGACCGTCTCACCGTCGAAGCGGACCGCGGGCTCGGGCGTCGCCATGAACTCAGGGCTCCTCCAGGATCGCCCGCATCCGCAGCAGGGTCTCGCGCAGCGTACTCTCGAAGTAACGCCGTCGCTCCGCGAGCCGGCCCGACGCCGCATCCGGACCCGGCAGCCGGGAAAGCTCGCGCCGGCAGCTGCGGACCGCCCGTTCCTTCGCAGGGAACTCCGGGAAATGATACGCCACGCCGGGGTCGCCGCCCGCATCCGCAGTCCGCTCCAGGATGGGGGATTCCGGATTCGGAATCCCGGCCTCGAGGGTCGCCAGGGCCTCTAGCGCCTGCCCGCGCGCGCGGACGCGGTCGGCATCGAACATCGCCTCCAGCGTCCCCAGCGTCCGCCGGGCCTCCGCGATCGCGCGTCCTGCCGACGTCGCCCGCCCCGCTGCGGTCGCCGCCCGCGCCTCGGCGGTCGCCGGTTCCGCCAGACCCTCCCGCCCCTCCGCCGGCGCCGCCAGCCCCAGGTCGGCTTCGTGGATCGCCTCGCGCAACCGCTCGAGCACCCGCCCCCGCGGTTCGGCATGCTCGCGGAACTCCACGATGCCGGCCAGCGGCTCCAACTCCGCCGCGGCCAGGCTCTCCCACCGCTCCCGCCAGACGGCGGACGCCGCAGTCCCGTCCGGCCCGGAGCCGGCCGAGTCGATCTGCCCGGCCAGCGCGCGCGCGCCGTCGAGCCAGTCGCGGAACCGCGCGCGGATCGATCCGTCCCGCGGTCCGCTGCCCGGCGCGTCGCACGAGAGCCGTTCCACGAGCTCCTGCAGGTGTCGTTCGAGCGTCGGGACATCGCCCGCGCCCGGCGGTCCGATCCCGCTCCGCCCCTCGCCCACGACCACGTCGAGCCAGGCAAGATCGGCGGCGAACTGGCCGACCTCGCGCCCCGAATAGGTGCCGAAGCAACGAACTGGATCCGAGAGGCGCTGGACCTCCGTCTTCAGTTCCTCCAGACGCGCGTCCCAGGCGGTCCAGGCCGTGCCGACCCCGAACGCGGCAAATCGCAGGCTCGCCTCGTGGGCGAGCGTACGGAATTCATCGGTCAGCTGCCCGAGCCAACCGGCGAACTCCAGGCGCCGCGACGCCTCCTCCTCCGGCGATCCGAGACGCAGATCGGCGGAGCCGTCCGGCTCGTTTCCCCCGTCGCGCAGCGCGCAGATCCGGTAGACCCCGGGCAGCACGGCGGCGCTCTGGAACGGGAAAAAGGCCGAGAATCGGCCCGCGCCTGCCGGGACGGTGCGGCGCCCGCCCGGCACCGGCGCACCGTCGAGTTCGAGGCGGAGGTGGACCGACGCACCATCGGGAAGGTCGGTGGAGCCTTCGGCGCGGAGCCCCGGACCGTGGAGATCGCGCGCCACGGCCAGGGTCAGGCGCACCGGCTCGGCTTCGGCCTCCCCGGCCCACGCGGGCCCGGCCGCGGACAGAAGCGCCAGGACGCCCGCGCAACCGGTGGCGAGCCGGACGCGCCGAAGGTACACGCTCAATCGAGGGCATCCCAATGGAAGTGCAGGCATCGCGGCCGTTCGAGCAGGAAGTAGACGGTGACGTCGTCCACGATGGGCGTCACGTCGAGGCGCCCGTGGTCCTTGGGACCGTGGAAGCGGATCTCGTAGCGCAGGTCGTCGTTCGCGATCATCACCCCGAGGCCTCGTGAGCCGCGGCCCCCGCCC
>ORJL010008315.1_pt1 | contig 13862 bp, 15 predicted proteins | sample 1779941 | NCBI WGS metagenome assembly ORJL01 (sample SAMEA104232317, study PRJEB22302) | groundwater metagenome | biome: forest; feature: aquifer; material: groundwater | place: USA | collected 2011-08-07 | depth 5.8 m
CAACGGGCAGCCCTTGCGGTACGGTTCCAAAATACCATTACGGATGGGGCCAAAACCCACGTATAAATCAAACCTTTTTCGACAAACGACGAACTTTTAGGGCTGGTTTTTGCGATCGTGGGCTCATGAAAAAGGAAAAAGAAAAAAAAGAACCCCGAAAACGCGTGTAGGCGTTTTCAGGGAAAACAGCGGTTTAGGCCGTTTTGATGCTGCGGACCCACGAATGGACCGTTGACGGCGTGTCATGGCCCTGGGCCATGGCATACACTTCCGACAAGGCAATCAGGACGGCACCGGGTGCCACGAAGAACACCAAGTTGCCCAAAATCGCCTGCAGGATGCCGGCCAACGCGCCCAAACTCAAGGGCGTGGCCAATACCGTCAACATGCTGCTGAACGTGCTGGCGCCAATCATGACGGCCACGTTGGACAGCAGGTAGCCGCGGACTTCCGTCTGCCGGATGTTCAGCACGGCCACGGCCAGACCCAAGACCGCCAAGACGGCCAAGGCCCAGACGGGTGCCTGCATGAAACCCAGCAGGACCGCTAACAACAAACCCAGGATGAAGGCATACGAGCCCACCTGGCGCATGGTCTTGTTCGTCATTTTCCCACCTCTTTTTCAAAGGGCCCCGCTTTCCCAAACCTCTACAAAGGACTTTGCAACCCTCACGGTAGCGGTTGAAAATCCTTCTTCGATGGTGCCGAAATGGACGTATAAGCCATCCGCCACACGTCGATCGGCGAATGGTTTGTTCGGTTTTTAACAGTCCGGAGTCTACTTTTTGATCCAATTCAAATCGGGGTGGGCTTGCAGCAACGTCTTGCGTTCCCGCTCGATTGTCGGACTTTTGGCCACGAACGCCAAGGCCTTGCGGACCGGCATTCCGTTGGCCACTTCCCGCATCAGGAAAAAGCCGTAACCCGGCAACTTCAGCCGGCTTTCCTCGAGGTTGGCCAATTCGCCCAGACTCATCGCCGGCGACCACGCGTTGTGGTCCTTCGGGTCTTCCTGCTTGAAGCGCGCTTCAATGCCAGCCAAGTCGTACGTAATCCGCTGCGGCAAAGCCGTTTTGCCTTCCTCTGGACGCTTGAAATAGTGTAGACGGCCGCCTTTTATGACGGGTTTTCGGTACATTTGGCCCTTTTGCCACTCTCCCCATTGGCCTGCATACCCCGTAAAGGCGTCTGACAAGGCGTAATGATTTTTTGACGTTTCCCAGTAATGGTGTAGCCACTCGTGGTTGTAGGCTTTGACGCCCTTGATCGACATGGCGCCGGGAATCAAGACGTGGGGAAGGCGTTGAAAGCCAGGGGCAAAGCCGGCGACGCTTTCCGGATTATGGCCTGCTAGCCGCAGGAAAAGCCCGAGCGCCGGAGGAAAAAGCCGGGTCCGGCGGACCGAGTCGTCCACCGCCGCCTTGAGTTGGGCATCGCTTAAGCCCGGCTTGAAGACCCTTACCATCAAGTCGGCCTGCCTTCGGATTTCTGGCACCCAATGCCTGGGGACGGGAGACGTACGGGTTAAAACTGCGGCATCCGCCACGAGCATAGTTCCGATGAGCCCACAGGCAACGGCCGCATGTTTTGCGCGTCCAGCAACACGTCTCCAAAAAGCCGGTTTTTGGGCCATTTTCATGAGTGCACGCCTTTGCCCAAGAAATTTTCGCATGGTCGCCCCGGGGGAAGCGTTCCCCCTGGAGCGGCCTGCTCCTCGCCCCCTTCAACCTGGCAGCGAATCACGAGTGAACCCCTTTTCCAAGGAAGTTTTCCATGGCTTCGGCCAGGCCTTCGGACAACGTGGGGTGGGGATGAATCGACAAGGCAAAGTCCTCAACGGAGGCGCCCAACTCGATGGCCAAGACGGCTTCGCCGATGAGTTCACCCGCGTCCGGACCCACGATTTGTACACCCAACAAATGGTTATCCAACGTGGCGACGACTTTGATGAAGCCCTCACCGGCGTTCATCGACAATGCGCGGCCCGAGGATTGGAACGGAAATTTGGCGGTTTTGACTTGCAAACCCTGTTTTTGGGCGTCTTGCTCCGTCAGGCCGGCGGACGCGATTTCGGGGTCGCAGAAAATGACGGAGGGAATGACTTTGGCCAAGAACGCCGCCGGCGAGCCTGACGCGTGTTCGCCCGCGACTTTTCCTTCCAAATAGGCCTTGTGAGCCAAAAGGGGTCCGCCGCGCACGTCGCCGATGGCGTAGATGTGCGGCTGGTTCGTCTGCATGCTGGCGTTGGTGGTGATGAAGCCTTTTTCGTCGGTTTGGACGCGGACTTTGTCCAATGAAAGGCCTTCGGTAAAAGGCGTGTGGCCCACGCAGACCAAGACGTAGTCCGTATAGACGATTCCGGTCGAGGTTTTGACGGCCAATGCGGCATCCGGCGCATGCGAAACGTCTTGCAAAAGGGCCGGCTTTTCGTCCTTCTTCTTGCTGGAAACCGCGTTTTTCGCGTTTGGTTTTCCAATGGGCGCGGAAAGAACGGGTTTGCTTTCCTTTTCTCCGCTTTTTGCGTCCACCGCGGGCGCCGATTCGGAGAAGGACTCGACTTTGCAGTTGAGCTTCAAGTCGATCCCGAGTTCTTTCATCCGTTTTTCCAACAATTTTCGGGTTTCGGCATCGGTTTGCGGCAAGAACGACGGCAATGCCTCGACCATAGTGACATTGGCGCCCAGTTTGGCGTACATGAAGCCCAACTCCAAGCCGATGTACCCGGCGCCCACGACCAACAACCGCCGCGGGATTTCCGTCAAATCCAGGGCTTTGCGCGAATTCCAGACCCGCGGATGGGCGTACGGGAAGCCGGGTACTTGGATGCTTTTGGACCCGGTCGCGATGATGGCTTTGGAAAACTCGATGCCTTGCTTGCCTTCCGGCAAGTGGATCAACGCCCGGTTGGGCGACTCGAATTGCGCCGTTCCCTGGATGACGGTGACGCCCCGCTTCTTGCAGAGGTGCTCGATTCCGTTGCAGAGTTGGCCGATGACGGCCTGTTTCCAGGCGCGGAGTTTTTCGATGTCAATGGACGTGGAGACCAAGAGGCCGATTTGTTCGGCGTGGCGCGCGTCTTCCACGAAGTTGGCCACGTGGATCAACGTCTTGGACGGAATGCAGCCGTAATGCAGGCACATGCCGCCCAACTTCTCTTTTTCCACTAGCGTGACTTGCTTGCCCAACGCCGCCGCCCGCAACGCCGCCACGTATCCGCCGGGTCCTCCCCCGATGACCAAGACGTCGGTTTCCTGTGGCAAGTCTCCCATGACCATATGGACTGGCACCCAAACTCCAAATTTGCTTACGAATTCAACCCTGCCGCGGGTTAAAACCGTTTTGAAGAAGCGTTTTAAGCCATAAAAAGAAAGAAGGTCTTATGCAAAAACAGGGAACCCCGGAGCAGTGGATGAATAGAGTCGAACGCGACATCCAAGCGGCCGAATTCTTGGGTCAGGCCGGATTCCAAGACAACGCCTGCTTCCTATGCCAGCAAGCCGTGGAAAAGGGACTCAAAGCGCTCCTGATTAAGAAAACAGGAGACTTCCCGAAAATCCATTCACTGCGAGACCTTGCCGTGAAAGCCGAGGTTTTTTCCGAATTGAAGGACCTGATTGCTGATTTGGACACGGATTATGCCGCCACCCGATACTTCACCGCCATGGAACCGGGAGCCGAAGCGGGTTACACAAAAAAGAAGTTCGAAAAAAGATTTGCGGACGCCAAACGTTGCCTGGAGTTGATCCGAAAATGGATGAAAGACTAAAGCAACTGCTCTACGACATACGTTCGTTGTTTTCAGACGCCAAAATTTACCTCTTCGGCAGCCGGGCCAAAGGCACGGCCCATGAATATTCCGACTACGACCTCATCATCATCAGCAAGGATTTCAAAAAAACCGACTTCGTCGACCGAGGCGGAATCATCTGGCGCCACTCCGACGCGCCCATCGGCGCCGACCTGCTGTGCTATACTCCGGAAGAATTCAAACGCGTTTCCAAAACGTCCATTATCCTCAAGGACGCCATGAAGCACGCGGTTATGTTGTAACATGACTTCTTTAGGACCGCTTCTTGAAAACCCCCTGCTACGGGAATTGTCCCGACGCGGCCACGAAGTGCCACGCTCCGTCGAACATTTGTTGAACGCGGCACACGAAGACGGCGTCAAAGTGAAACTCATGTTCCCAGAAAGCGGACACCCCGACGCCGAGGCCAAGGACTGCTTCACACTCGTCTATGGCGTCCCGCCACATTTCACCTGCAAACCCAACCTCCGCTCCTTGCGCAAGGCCCTGGCGTCTTACAACCAACAGGCGAAACAACAAATTTCCTTGACGTTGAGCCCCAGAGAAATGGAAGCGCTTCAAAAGTTCGGTGCTAAAATTCGCAAAAATGGTCACGTCATCCACAACGACGGGGGCGATCTGCACGTGCGGGGTCCGACCGAAGGCCATGTCCTGGCAGTTCCGCAGTTGGGCAAAGGAAAAGTACCGAGGTCCGTATTACGAAAAGTCATCGGGATGCACGATGCGGACGCCGCGCGTGACCGGGCGAAAGAACACCTTTCCGAATACCAATCCGGAGAGATTACGCCGTTTTTAGGTACCAAAAGCGAGGATATGGAATACCATTTCGATGAGGAAACAATGCGTCACAACCCCCTGGTCCGATTCTACAACGGAAAAGACTACGCCGTCATGATGCACTATGGGGATGCGTTCCGCATCATCCAAGGCATGCACCCGGCACAGGCCAACCTCGTCGACTTCTTCCCGGCCGAAGCACCCAAGAAAAGCCAATCCGAACCCCTTTTCGTCTCAAAATTCCGGATGAAAGCATTCGCTGCCGACCTCAAAGCCCACAACGGCCGCGCCAAGTCCAACATCCAAATCAACGTGACGGAAGAGCAGATGGCTGAACTTCGGAAAAGAGGTACGGAATTGGAAACCGGAAATTACGTCTTACGGCACCAAAACGGCATGCTGCACGTCTACGAAAAACCGAACTGACCGATCAGATATCGCCGACCAACAGTCCTTCCGGATTCTCCAAGTGTTTTCGGATTTCCAGGACAAATGCCGCCGCGGCCGCGCCGTCGTTGATGCGGTGGTCGAACGTCAGGCACAACGGCAAGAACTGGCGGGCTTCCACGACCAATGCCGCGGGGTTTGCGGATTTGGAGGCCTTGGTTTTCTTTTCTTTCACGGCCTTTGATCCCGGCGAAAAAGCAGGCCGTGTCTGCATGCGCATGACGCCCAAGATCGCCGCTTCCGGCGGGTTGATGACCGGCGTGGCGTACGTGCCGCCGACGGAGCCGATGTTGGTGATGGTGAACGTGCTGCCGGACAAATCGCCGGCCTTCAGGGTGCGTTCCTTCGCGGCGGTGCCCAATGATTGGATTTCCTGGGCGATTTCAAAAACGCTCTTGCGCTCGGCGTCCTTGACGACCGGCACCATTAAGCCGACCGGCGTGTCCACCGCGATGCCGATGTCGTAATACTTTTTCAGCACGATTTCGTTCTTTTCCTCGTCCAACGCCGCGTTGAAGTCCGGGAATTCTTCCAGCGCCTTGCACACGGCTTTGACCACGAACGGCAACAAGGTCAGCTTGACGCCTTTTTCCTCGGCTTTCTTCTTCTGCCGTTCGCGCAAGCGCCACAACTCCGTCACGTCCGCCTCATCGACATGGGTGACGTGGGGCACGCCTTGCGACCACTGCAGCCGCTCGGAGATGGTACGGCGGATGGCGGAAAACGGCTTGCGGATTTCGACGCCGTCGGGCCTTGACGTGACGTGGATGCGGCGCACCGGAATAGACGGGACTGAAGGCGCAGGGTCCGGACTGGTTTGCACCGTACCGGTAGGCTGCATTCCTCCGCCTTTGACCGCCCGCACGTCGTTTTCCGTTACGTGGCCCTGCGGTCCGGTCCCTGCAATCCGGCTCAAGTCGACGCCCAACTCGAAGGCCAGTTTCCGCACGGATGGCGTTGCTTTGACCAAGGCCGGATGCGTCGGCGTAGCCAGAGGGGCGGGCCGCGCCGAAGATTCGATGGTTTGACTGGCTGGGGCCGGCGAAGGAGATGTCTCCGAGGCCGGAGCGGAATGGGGTTGCGCATTTTTGACGTCGGATTCCGTGATGAGGCCGCCCGGACCTGAGCCTGCAACGCGGTTCAAGTCGACGCCGAGTTGCTGCGCCAGTTTGCGGACGGCGGGCGTGGCTTTGGGCGCGGAAGAAGAAGCGGCGGGGGGTGCGGTCGGCGTGGCTGAAACGGCAGTCGAAAGGGTGGGCGTTGCTTTTTGGGCGGATGAAACTGGCATTGTTGGCTTGGCTTCGGAAGCGGCACTTGGCGCCGTTGGAACGTCGGCTTTTTCTCCGGCTTTTCCGACCGTGACGAGGGGTTGGCCGACGTGCATGGTCTGGCCGACTTGGCCGTGGAGTTTCAATACCGTGCCGTTCTTTGAAGACGGGATTTCGACGATGGCCTTGTCCGTCTCGATTTCGCACAACGGTTGGTCTTCTTGGATGGCTTGGCCTTCCGTGACGAGCCACTTGACGAGTTTGCCTTCGTGGATGCCTTCGCCGACGTCAGTGAAAAGGATGGTTTCGGACATTATTTACCTCAAATTGCAAAAATGACGCCGCCTGAATTAGTCATTACCAGATACGGCATTCATGAAAAAGCTACCATGCGCCAAATGCGGGACTTGATCTTGGGGGATGAATAATATTATGGGACTTCATCAATTTCTCCAAAACTTCTTTGGTTATAGTTTTTCCTGTTTGTAAATCATCGAAAGAATGCGCAGCAACTTCCAAAGCGTGTATTTTGACATTAGGATCACTTTTCAATGAATTTGCAAATCGCATCCAAACGGCAGGCTGGCTACTTTTTGGAATTCTCGACGTTGCCGGGTGATCCTTTGGTAGTTGAACAACACCAACCAACAAGGTGCGATAGGACCTGACCGCTCCGGATTTATTTTCTTCTGCACGAAAAACTCTCAACTGCATATCGACACCTCTTAGCTCTCACACGACTTCTTGATGGCGGCCGCAATGCGTTGCGGATTCGGAATGTAAAAGTCCTCGCGTCGTGCCAACGGCATCGGAACGTCGTAGCCGGTGATGCGGACGATGGGCCCTTTGAGGTCGTACATGGCCTCTTGCGCCACCGTGGCCGCGATTTCGCCGCCGAATCCCCCGGTCAGGGGCGCTTCATGCGCAATCACCAAGCGGCCCGTCTTGCGGACCGATTGGAGCACCATTTTTTTGTCCCACGGCGACAGTGTGCGTAGGTCGATGACGTCGACGGATTTACCGCTGTCGGCCGCGGCTTGCATGCTGGGCTTCACCATCGAGCCCCACGTCACCAGCGTCACGTCGGACCCTTCCTGGCGCAACACGCCTTCCCCAAGCGGGATGGCGTACAATTCATCGGGGACTTCTTGCTTGAACGCGCGGTAGTATTTGGACGGCTCAAAAAAGATGACGGGGTCCGGGTCGCGGATGCTCTGCACCAACAAGCCCTTGGCATCGTATGGCGTGGACGGGACCACCACCTTGAGGCCCGGCACGTGGATGTACAACGCCTCCATGCTTTCCGAGTGGTGTTCCAACGCGCGGATGCCGCCGGAACAGGGCGCCCGCACCACGATGGGACACGTGTACTGACCGCGCGAACGGTTGCGCAATCGGGCGGCGTGGTTGATCAACTGGTTGAGGCCCAAGTACATGAATCCAGCAAACTGTATTTCTGCCACCGGACGAAAACCGTACGCTGCAAGACCAATGGCGGTGCCGACAATGCCGGACTCCGCCAACGGCGTGTCGATGGAGCGGTTGGGGCCGAACTTGGCGTGCAGGCCGTCGGTAGCCCTAAAGACGCCGCCGTCCACGCCGACATCTTCACCCATGACCAGGACGGACGCATCGCGCTCCATTTCCTGGCGCAAGGCGTCGTTGATTGCGGCAATCAGGGTTTTTTCACTCATAGGCGTCACATTGGGGATTTCAATCGCCTTTTTGGAAGGCGTCGCGCTGCTCCAACAAGTTCCACGGTTTTTTCTCGAATACGAAGTCGAACATCGCGTCCGGCGGGGCGCTGAAGCCTTCGGCATTGCGGACGGCTTCTTCCACGCGGGCGGACGCGGACTGCTCGACCAGCGCCTTGTATTCCGGCGTCCACACCTTGCGGCCCGACAAGTACGCTTCGAAGCGGGCGATGGGGTCCCGTTTTTTCCAGTCCTCGACTTCGCTTTCGCTCCGGTATTTTTTAGGGTCGTCCGCCGTGGTGTGCATGCTCATGCGGTACGTCAAGCATTCCACCAGGGACGGGCCAGCGCCTGACACGGCGCGTCGGCGGGCTTCTTGAACGGCTGCGAACACGGCTAGCACGGCGTTGCCATCCACCTGCACGCCCCTGGCTCCGCACGACAACGGCTTTTGGGCCACGGTTTGGGACGCCATTTGTTTGTTGAGCGGCACGGAAATGGCCCAGTGGTTGTTCTGGCACAACAAAACCAGCGGGGTCTTGTGCACCGAAGAGAAGTTGAACGCTTCGTGGAAATCGCCTTCCGACGTGGCGCCGTCGCCAAAGCACACCATCGCGACTTTCTGGTGTTTCTTGAGCTTCATGCCCCAGGCCATGCCCGCGGCCATGGGCAAGTGGTTGCCCACGGTGATGGACAGCGGGAACACGTTGACGCCGTCGGGCATCTTCAAACCGTCTTCGTAGCCCATCCAGTATTCGAACAAGTGGTCCAATGGCGCGCCGCGCACCAGGTACGCGCCGTGGTCGCGGTACGTCGGAAATACGACGTCGTCTTGGGCCAACGCGTGCATGGCGCCGACTTGGCTTGCTTCTTGGCCTTCCAACGGTGCATACGTGTACATGCGGCCTTGGCGTTGCAAGCTTACGGCTTTGCGGTCGAAGATGCGGCAAAGCATCATGTGTTCGTACATGCGTTTGAGTTCGGCATCGTCCAGTTTTGGCTCGATCTTCTTGTCGGCCTTCCCGGATTCGTCCAGAACCTGCCAGTATTCGATGTTGCCTTCAAATGCGGTTTTCTTGACCATGGCCTAAAATCCCTTCCCATCTAAACAGGCGTACGTCCAGACGGGCGTGCGCCGTTTTCAAATCCGCGTGCGTTAGAATGTTGCCGTCCTTTTTCAATGATGCTTTTGAGAAAAAACTCGCCGGCCCGGTAGGAGCTGCGCACGAACGGGCCCGACGCGCAATACAAAAACCCTTTTTGTTCCGCCATGCGACGGTAGGCGTCAAAACGATCGGGAGAGACGTACTCGGTTACCGGGAGGTGTAACTTCGATGGGCGCAAGTATTGGCCGAACGTGACGACGTCGACGTCCGCGGCCCGCAAGTCGTCCAACGTCTGGCCCACTTCGTCCTCGGTTTCGCCCAAGCCCAGCATGATGGACGATTTGGTGTACCCGGCGCCCAAACGCTTGGCCGCCACGAGCACGGACACGGATTGCGCGTAGCCCGCCCGTGGGTCCCGCACGCTTTTCTGCAGGCGCAAAACCGTTTCCACGTTGTGAGCAAAGACATCGGGTCCTGCCGCCACGATGGTCTTGACGGCGTCTAGGTCCCCGCGAAAATCGGGCGTCAACACTTCCACCAACAATCCCGGATTTTGTGCTTTGAGTTGCCGGATGCATTCGGCAAAATGGGCAGCGCCTTGGTCCGGCAAGTCGTCGCGGTCCACCGACGTGATGACGACGTAATCCAATCCCCAAGACTTGACGGCGCGGGCCAACTTGTCCGGCTCGTCGGCATCGATGGTTTGACCTTTAAAACCGGTCTTGACCGCGCAGAAACGGCAACCCCTTGTGCACGTGTCGCCCAACACCATGAACGTCGCCGTACCGCCGGACCAGCATTCCGTCAAGTTCGGGCAATGCGCTTCTTCGCACACCGTCACGAGGCCCAAGTCGTGCACGGTCTTCGTCACGCTGGCGAATGCCTCGCCGTAGCCCGGCTTGATGCGCAGCCAGTCCGGCTTCGAAGTGCCGATAGGCGGAGAAGAACAACTGGCGTTTTCATATGTCAAGGTGAGGGGGATTACCATGGTATGCCGGAGCAATCAACCCCATGGGCCAATAAAAAAGAATAAGGTTTCGACAATCAGCGTCAAGTAGAGTTAGCGCATCTTGCGCCATTCATCCGAACGGTACTTTTTGGCGAATTCTTCGGCAAGATTGAGCTGTTCTTCCGACAACTCCCCGGGCTCCACGTTGACGCCGTAGTGCTCTTCGAACCCGTCGACCACCGCCTGCGCCGTTTCGTCAAACGACTTTCCGATGCCGGTCACGCGTTGCTTGACGTCGGAAATCAGCTTGCCCTTCATCTTTTCCGAAGGCACTTTCAGCAAGTCGAACATCTTGTCCACGTCGACTTGCAAGAGGATGGTGCCGTGCTGGAGGAGGACGCCACCGCGGCGCGTCTGGGCGTTGCCGGAAAACTTCTTGCCGTTGACGATCAAGTCGTTCAGCGGCGCGAATTGTCCTTCGATGCCGATTTTTTTCAAGCCCAGCAGGATGCCGGCACAGATGTCCTTGTACGATTCCAGGATGTTTTCCGTAAAATCGCGCGTGACGAATGAATACGTCAACTCTTGGTCGTGAAAGACCGCGCCGCCGCCGGTGACGCGCCGCACCACGTCGACGCCGTGTTTTTTGCAGGCGTCCAAGTCGACTTCTTCTTCGAGGCCTTGGAAATACCCGATGGACACGGCCGCTGGCGTCCACCCGTAGAGGCGCAGGACGGGCTCGCCTGAAACGGCGGTGCGCATCAACGCCTCGTCGATACCCATGTTGGAAAAGGCATCGCGGTGTCCGGTCTTGAGCAATTTCATGCGGGTTTGACCTCGCTTTGAGCGGCCTGTAGGATTGCGAGCGCCAAATCCGGTGCGTTGAAGCCGAAGGCCTCGGCACCGGATTGGGACAACGCCGTCGAAATCGCATTTTCTAATTTTTCTTTTTCCAACGCCACGCCTTGCAACGCCGATTCCAGGCTGGAAATGGCGTCTTCCGGATACAAGAAAAAGTCGCCGTGGATGGTGACGGACTGCACGCGGCTGCCGTCGTGCTCAAGGCTGATTTTCAACAGCTTCTGCGACTTGAAGACGGCGTATCCCAACATGTCGGCCAACTGGAGGGCACGCCGATATAAAAAATGATCGAAGATGGCGTTAGGCCGGCAATACTAATCAGAACAACTTGTGGCTCGAACCGTCTTCTAGGAAGTCTTTGACTTCCTCTTCTTCCGGCTTGCCGCCCGGATGTGGGCCGCTGGCCGCGGCGGCCGTCTCGGAAAACATATCCATGGCACCGGATGGTGATGACGGTGTGGCGCTCTCCGTGGGCAGATATTCCAGCGCTTGCCGCAAGGCCCGTGACAGGCTTTCGGCCAATTGTTCGTCGCGCACGTGGACGTCTTCGATGACCAAAAAGACGTACTTGGCTTCGGCGATCTCGACGTCGGCCACTTTGTCCCGCAGGAAGGACATCTCGTGCTCGTTGTCCGACTCGGTCGTCACGGCGGCCACGATGACGTCCACGCCTTGTGAAAACAACTTGCGGCAAGCCGCCGGGACCTTGAACGGATTCGGGGCCGTGAGGCGGACCATCTGGACGTCCGCTTGTTGGTCCACGAGGGGCGAAAAGATGGCGTGGGCATCCTTCGAGTTGGTCTTGCAATCCAAAAACCCGACGCGCATACGCTTGAAAACGGCGGACAAGTTAATTAAGGTTTATTGTCCTTGACAAAAACATGCCGGAACTCCACCTATTGGCCTTGGCACGCCGTCTGCAAAACTCGGGATGGAAATTCGAACCTCCCCGTCAAGGCCAAAGCGAACTCGTCGTCCATTTGGCGAAAAACGGATCGAAAGGCCGGGAAGGCACGATCAAAGACAAACTGACCGAACACGGCGACGAAATCGTACGGGCCTTGAAAGGCAGCGGCACACGCCGAATCCACCTTAGAATCGATAACGACTATGGTCAAGGTGACGTGGACGATCACGGCCAATGGAAGGTTCCCACGCGGGGCTTTAAAATCCGTTTCATTTGAGCCGTCAAAACGGGGCCGTTATTCCAGCCGCACGCACGCCGTGGTGCGGAATACTTGCTTGTTCTGGTGTTCGCCGACCAATTTGTTCGACGTCGTGAATTCGACTTTCATCTGCGAAAGCGTTTCCAACGCCGCGCGCTTTTTGCCGACTTGGATGTCGGGGCCTTCCTTATGGTTGACTATTTTGGAGATGAACGTGCGCGCTTCAAGCTTACGGACCAATTTCGGCAAGAGCCGCTCGATTTTCTCGGGATTTCCCCGTAGTTGGATGATGGCTTCGTGGTAGCCCCCGGCCATCAAGCCGCAATCCGGGCACTGCGTCCGGATCAAACGAAAGTCGAGCCGGTCCTTCAGCGTGACGGCCTGTCCTTCGGCCACGATCTTGAGTTCCAGATCCGCGTGGGCCAGCTTGGAATCGGGGTCCACGTGCATATGGGTAGCGATGGATTTGATGACGTGATTGCTCTTGATCTTTTCCTTCAAGTATTCCGGCAGGTGCTGTTCGTACAACCACAGCCCGCGCAGCCGAATGCGGCCGCACTTGACGCAGCGGTCCAGCTCCAGTTCCGGCAGCGTGTATAGGGGCTGGCGCTGGAGGTAGCAGTCCTTGCAGAACGACGCGATGAACTCGACGGTTTGGCTTGACTTGCCGCACCGCGGACAGATTTTGACGGGCATGGAATAAACCTTGGCAAAAGGGTTGATGCCGACGGAGGCTTAAAAGACGGCGGAAACGCAAAAACCGACTGCGCCCAACCTGATTAAACCAAGCGCTTAAAACGCGACGCCGCCATGTTGCTGCACGTCGACGCGGCTGTGGTCCAGTGGCATGATACGACCTTCCCACAAGCCGGAACAAGGCACAAACGCTTTTGCCTCCGGCTTGGAAACAGGTTGAGATGCGGGTTCGATTCCCGCCAGCCGCATTTAGCTCAGAGCTCACTTCATGGGAGCCGCATCCGTCGTTGCGCGGTTGCCGAAAATCTTTTCAGCATTGCGGTAGGCGAATTTTTCCTGCACCGAAGGGTCGAGTCGGCCGATGAAGGCGCGGCTGTAATCATTGAGCGTCAGGGCCACCTCGAGGTCCAGCGACCAGGGGGCGCCGACGCCGCGGTCCGTATCCCACAGCACTTGGTCAGGGTGGCGTTCGATGAACTCTTTCCAATTCGCCAAATCCTTTTCCAACAGGGGACCGTAATCGGCAAAATGGGTGATGAATTGTTCCTTGCTGACTTCCGGGCGCATGAGGAATTCGTTGCCGTAAAGTTCGTCCACGCCGTAATAGGCGTTGGGGTGTTTTTCAAGGATTTCCGCAACCCGCCGGGGCGTCCGGTCGCACGTACTGCAATCAATCCAGTGGTCGCCGTGAAAAACAAACGTGATGCCGGGGTTGGCATCCAGGACGCGTCCAAAGGATTCCCACTGGTCCTCGCCGGGATGGAAGTACACGACGAGGTTGTGCCGGCTGACGACGGGGTAAATCTCGTTGAGGCGGGAAGAGTCCGGCGGAAGTTCCGGCGCGCCGTCTTGCCGCGGGTAGAGACCGATTTCTCCATACCCTTGGAACATGCCCGGGTAAACCGATAGCATGCGTTCCAGCTCCACGGCATCCACCGTCGGAAAGCCGTCCGAACTGCCGTCGTCATCCGGCGGCATGATGAAGGGAACAAATCGGTCCGGGTACGTTTCCATAGCCCGCTTGACTACATCCAGCGATTCTTGCGTGATGGGTTCCCAAACCGGGAAAAACACCCATGCTTGCCGCGTC
>ORJL010737277.1_pt1 | contig 13861 bp, 15 predicted proteins | sample 1779941 | NCBI WGS metagenome assembly ORJL01 (sample SAMEA104232317, study PRJEB22302) | groundwater metagenome | biome: forest; feature: aquifer; material: groundwater | place: USA | collected 2011-08-07 | depth 5.8 m
GCTGCGGGATCGCGGCCGGCGGCCGCGCGAGCTCTCGGCGCCGCCGGAGGGAACCCCCGCACCGCCGCCGCCGACACGCCTCGGCGAGTCGGTCTGGCTCCAGCCCTACCCAGACCTCCTGCTCGAAGGCGTCGCCGACCGCTCACAGCAACCCGAGGCTCGCTACGAAACGCGAGAAGCAATCGGGTTCGCGTTCGTTACCGGGCTGCAACGCCTTCCGCCGCGCCAGCGCGCCGTGCTCGTCCTGCGCGACGTGCTCGCCTTCCGCGCCGCTGAGGTCGCCGAGATGCTCGGCGTCACCGACGTCTCCGTAAACCGGACGCTGCAGCGCGCGCGCAAGACGCTCGAAACGGTCGCCCCGCCGGGCCGGCGCGAACATGCACCGCTTCCAGGCTCGCGCGAGGAGCTGGCGCTCGTCGACCGCTTCACGACCGCGTTCGAGGCCGGCGACATCGCCGGCGTCGTCGCCCTGCTCAGCGACGACGCGCTGCTGACGATGCCACCCGAGCCGCTCGAATACCAAGGAGCTGCCGCGATCGCCCGCTTCCTCTCGACCGTGCCCGCCGGCGGCGCACTCGACCGCTTCCGCCTCGTCCCTACGCGCGCCAACGGCCAGCCGGCATTCGGCTGCTACCTCCGCGACGAGCACGCGCCGATCGCGCACGCCTACGGGCTCATGGTCCTCACGCTCAGCGGCGACCGCGTCGCGGCGATCACCGGCTTCCCGGACACAAGCGTGTTCGCCTCCTTCGGCCTGCCGCGGACGCTGCGCGCATAGACGTGGCCTACGACGAAAAGCTCGCGGCGCGCGTGCGAGCGCTCCTTGACGACCGCAGCGACGTGAGCGAGCGGAAGATGTTCGGCGGACTGACGTTCATGGTCGCCGGCCACATGTGCTGTGGCGTCAACGGCGACGAGTTGATCGTCCGCCTCGACCCCGACCACGAAGACAAAGCGCTCGCAAAGCCACACGCGCGTCCGATGGACTTCACCGGCCGGCCGATGCGCGGCTTCGTCACAGTGCAACCGAAAGGGCTGAAAGGCGCGCAGCTGAAGCGATGGGTGCAAGAAGCCGTGACGAAAGCCGAGTCGCTGCCTCCCAAATGACACGGCCTGTCAGTCTGGCCGACGCCCGTTCGTAGAGAGGGTGAGAGGCGGGACGGGCCCCGCCCGTCAAGAGGAGGACCACCATGGCGAAGTACCTGTTGTCCGTCCACAGCGTCGAGGGCGACGGCGACGCCGGCGCCCCGATGAGCAACGAGGAGATGCAGCAGTTCATGGGGCGGGTCGGCGCTCTGGAGGAGGAGATGAAGTCATCTGGCGCGTGGCTCTTCGGTGGAGCCTTGCACGACGCCGAGACCGCAACGGTGGTGCGCGTGGCCGACGGTGACGTATTGACCACCGACGGCCCCTTCGCCGAAGCGAAGGAACATCTGGGCGGCTTCTACATCATCGAGGCCGACGACCTCGACGCCGCCCTCGCCTGGGCGTCGAAGACGAGCGCCGCAGTCGCGAAGCCGATCGAGGTCCGCCCCTTCAGACACGTATCCGGGGCCTGAGAGACTGGAGGACATCAGCGCCATCTCCCGGTTCGACGAAGCGGCGGTCGGCCGGATCTTCCGCGAGGAGTCCGGCCGATCGATCGCCGCCCTGATCCGCGTCTTCGGCGACATCGACCTCGCCGAGGATGCAGTCCAAGAGGCGTTCGCCGTCGCGCTGCGCACCTGGGCGCGCGACGGCCTGCCGCCCAACCCGGGCGGCTGGATCGCGACCACCGCCCGCAATCGAGCGATCGATCGCCTCCGCCGCGAGGCTCGCGGACAGCAACTCCTCAGCGAGGTGGCCGTACTCACGCCCGAAAGCGACGACCTCGGCCAATCGGAGGAGACGAAACCCGTGCAGGACGACCGCCTCAGCTTGATCTTCACTTGCTGCCACCCGGCACTCTCGACCGACGCACAGGTCGCGCTCACACTCCGTCTACTCGGCGGCCTGACGACCAAGGAGGTCGCACGGTCCTTTCTCGTCAGCGAACCGACGATGGCGACGCGTCTCGCACGGGCCAAGCGCAAGATCAAGGCCGCCCGCATCCCCTACCGCGTCCCCTAAGAACACGAGCTCCCCGACCGCCTACCCCCCGTGCTCGCCGTCATCTACCTCATCTACACCGCCGGGCAGACCAGCCAAGCCGAACCCCCTATCTGCACCGAGGCAATCCGCCTCGCGCGGACCCTCGCGACACTGATGCCCGACGAACCAGAGGCGGCCGGCCTACTCGCTCTGCTGCTCCTGACCGAGTCCCGCCGCGCATCCCGCATCCACTCAGACGGCAGCCTCGCACTGCTCGGCGAGCAAGACCGTAGCCGCTGGGATCGCGCGTTGATCGACGAAGGCCAGGCGATCGTCCGCCGCTGCCTGCGCCGCAACCAACCCGGCACGTACCAGTTGCAGGCGGCCGTCAACGCCGTGCACGCCGACGCTGCAACATTCGAAGGCACCGACTGGTCGCAGATCGTCGCCCTATATGACCACCTTTTCACGATCGCCCCAACACCGGTCGTCGCGCTGAACCGGGCGATCGCGATCGGCGAGGTTGAGGGCCCCGCGGCAGCGCTCGCCTTGGTCGATGAGCTGGATCTCGACAACTACCATCCGTTCCACGCCACACGCGCCGATCTGCTCACGCGGCTCGGCCGCGAGACCGAGGCCGCGACTGCCTTCGAGCGCGCAGCCACATTGGCGGCGACTGACGCCGAGCGAGAATTCCTCAAGCTCGGCGGCCGCTCAGGAAGAGCGACAAGGAGAGCAAGGTGAAAGCGAACAGGCCGTGGAAAACGGAAGCCAGCGCGGTCATCGTGCGCGCGCAACGGCCGCGGCGCCATCCAGCGAAGGCACGCGCGGCCGTCGCCTTGCCCAACAGCCAGCGCAACTTCGACACCGTCACTGGCTGACCTGGATGCGCCTGCAGATACTCCTCGACGAACTCGATCAGCGTCAGGGTCGCCGCCCGTCCGCCCGGACGGAGCCGGTCGAGCGTCTTGCGAAGCGCCCGCTGCGCCTCCGTTCGGCTCGCGAATCCACCGACCTGCCGCCGGCCGGAGCCGCGGCCTTGCAGGCGGTATCGATAGGCCCACAACGGCTTGCTGTCGGCGCCTTTCGTCTTCAGCTTGAACACCTGTCCCTGCTCCCCCATCACGGCACCTCCTCGGATCGACGGACGAGTCGAGGACGATCGCAGACCCCGATTGACCCCCTCTTAGACCGAGAGGGCATCAAGCAGGCCGATGAGACGAAATCGTTCACGTCCGCAAAGGTAAAGCTATACTTGACTTACGCATGACTACTAACAGTCCTAACGTCCGCGGTCTCGAAGCCGACGCCTACCAGCAGAACGGCTACTTCACCAGCGCGCAAGCGCGGGAACATGGCGTCAGCCGCCAGCTGCTGGATCATCACGTCAAGCAGGAACGATTCGAGCGGGTGCGGCGGGGGCTCTATCGCATTCAAGGCTTCCCGAGCTCCGAGCACGACGACATTCGCGAAAAGTGGATGGCGGTCGGACCGGAGAAAGCGATCGTCTCGCACGAGAGCGCGCTCGCGCTGCTCGACCTGAGCGACAACATCCCCGACGAGATCCACCTGCTCGTCCCACGGAGGTGCCGAGGACTCCGTCGCCCTCCGGGTGTCGTCATCCACACCCGCCCCGACGACGAGAAGCTCGACACCATCTGGCGGGAAGGCATGCCGGCCACTACGCCGGCACGAACGCTCGTGGATGTCGCCGACGAGCTCCAACCCGAACAGGCAGCGATGGCCGCCCAACAGGCACTGAACCTTGGTCTTCTCACGCGCCGACAGCTTGAGGAGGAAGCTGCGCGGCAAGGAAGGACGCGCGTCCTGAAGACGCTGCTTCCAGAGCGATGAAATACGCGACCGCGGCAGCGTTCCGCCAGGCTCTCGACGACAGGCTAAAGGGCGAGGCGGCAAAGACAGGGCTCGGCATCGCACGCCTGCGGAAGCGCGTCGCCTTCGAGCTCTTCCTGCGCCGGGTCGTTGCCGTCGCGCCCGACCGCTGGATCCTGAAAGGAGCCCTCGCGCTCGACTTCCGCTTCCACGCAACTAGTCGACCGACGAGGGACATGGATCTCGGTCGTGCAGACGACGAGGACGCAGCCATCGAGGACTTCGCCGCGGCGCAAGAGCTGGCTCTCGACGACTTCTTCACGTTCGCCGCACGGCGAACCGACGCCCTCGACGGCACCGACGACTTCCGGGCGATTCGCTTCCACGTCACGGCCGAGCTTGCCGGCCGCGTCTTCGATCAGTTCGTCGTCGACGTCGGCTTCGCCGACTCGATCTCCATGAACCCGGACATGATCGAGACGTCCGACCTACTCACCTTCGCAGGCATCGAGCGTATCCGCGTGCCCGCGCTGCCACTCCCTCAGCATATCGCGGAGAAGGTTCACGCCTACACTCGCAGGTACGGCCCGTCCGGACGCGAGAGCACGCGACCGAAGGACCTCGTCGACGTCCTGGTCATCGCCGGGACAGAGCAGCTTGACGCCGCCCAACTACGCGAGGCTCTTGAGACGACGTTCCGCGAACGTGGACAGCAGCGGCTGCCCTCGAGTCTGCCGCCCCCGCCTGAGAACTGGCGTGATCCCTATCGGCGCCTGGCAACAGAGGTCGGCGTTGAACTTGAGCTCGACAACGCGTACGCAGAGGCCGCCGCGTGTCTCGACCCGATCCTCGCCGGCCGCACAACCGGCGTCTGGGATCCTCAGCGGCGTACCTGGCGGTAGCCGGGCGCCGTGTCGTCCGGTCGCCGTCCTCCCCGATCTCGATGAGGTGATTGCGCCGCGCGCGATGACGCTTCCGTCTTCGGAATCGGCGTCGTCGAGGATGAGCATCAGTGCAAGAGCCCAGATGCTGCAGCTGAAGCCCCGTCGCTGCCGACGGGCGTCCGATCACTCTCCGCGTCGGACCGACGGGCTGATCGTCGCCAGCGGAAGCAAGAGAGGACGCCGCTTACAAAGCAGGCTTCGCCATACGCTCCCGGACAAGGTCGATCGGGTGGCGGTAGTCGCGGCCGTGCGTGTGGAGAGTCCGTTGGAGCTGTCGATTGACCGTGATGACGTCGACATCGAGAACGCTTCCGTAGCGGTCGAGCATGTAGTCGAGGTGATGCGCGACGTCGTTCATGATTCCGAGCACCCTGCGGCTCGCGGTCTTCGCGATCCGGACATCCCTGGGGTCGAGAACACCGAGCACATCGACCGGGAGGGTCTCATCGTCGAGCGCGGCGGTGATCGCGTGGACGAGGAACGGGCCGATCCGGTCGAGGTCGACCTTGCGGACATCCGGCACGAACACCGAGAAAGCCGTGCCGGCATGCGCCACGAGCAGGCACTTGCGTCGATCGAACCAAAGCAGGTTCAGATACCAATCGTCGTCGCCAGCTTCGATCTCGGCGAGTGACGCTGTGCGAAGGCCGAGAAGCTTCAGCGCTTTGGCGGTGCAGCGAACGACCACGCCACCACGCTAGTCGCACCGTCCGGACGGTGCGCAATCCTGAGTGGCATGTCCGAGTCACGCGTCGTCCGCCGTACCGACGATCGGACAGTGCCGCGTGCGTTGCGTGAACGCGTGGCCGCGATCACGACGATCACCGATCTGGTCTGCGAGCAGCACCTCGACGACGAGTACGCCGCGCTCTGCCGAACGCTCACCGCTCGCCTTGCGCGGAAACGCCCTTCCCCCCTCGACCGTGGCGCACCGCGGATCTGGGCCGCGGGAATCGTCTACACCCTCGGCTCGATCAACTTCCTCTTCGACAAGTCAGAACCGCCGCACCTCCGCGCGGACAAGCTCGCGGAGCATGTCGAAGTGGTGCAGCGCACGATGGCGAACAAGTCCGCGCACATCCGCTCGATCCTGGGACTCTCCTGGTACGAGCCGGAGCTGACCCGGCGCAACATGCTCGAGCAGAACCCATTTGCCTGGATGGTGTCCGTGAACGGCATCCCGTTCGACGCACGGGCACTCCCAGACGAGCTCCAGGCGGAAGCGCGGCGACTTGGGTTGATCCCCGATCTCGACAGCTGAAGAGCGGCGTGAGCACGATCAGCACAGCCGACCTCGACGCCCTGATCGAGGAACTGACCGTCGACTGTTACAACGATGAGGAGCAGCTGACCGGGCTCCTGACCGGAGCCGAGGAAGCACTCGTCATTGGAGAGATCGCGGCCGTCGCCGGAGCGGAGATCAGGATCATGGCCGTCGACTGCCCGTCAGACACTAGGCGCGGACTGACCGCCATGTGCGAGCGAGACGGCCACCGCTTCGAGCTCTCACTCGCTGACATCCGCTTCGGAGAGACCTCCGAGCTTGGGCGGATCGCTGGCGCATACCGGCACTGGCTCGGCTGCAGTCCGCACCCCACTACGGACTGATCCAGCCAGCCGCTTGTTCAGGGCCGGGAGGAATCAAGGCACCGTCGATCGAGCGCTGTCCGCCCCACCAGAGCTCACCCGGAGCCGGCCGACTACCCGCTGCCGTCGCTGGCTACACGCTCACGATCGAGGACGGCGTTCTGGTGACCGAGTGGCCGGCCGCGCGCCTCACCGCAACTCCGGTCGCAACGGTTGATCCGCTGCTACGAGGATGACCTGACCCACCTCCATCTTCCGCGTGGCCTGCTTCGTCAGGTTGAGGATGTGGTCGCGAACGCGGGTAACCGGGACCGGCAGCCCGGCTCGTGCCTCCGTTGAAAGCCGACGGGCCTCAGAGCGACCACCCGCCCGGGAGGATGGAGCATGCATGGAGCCAAGCGGGCGCAACCGGTGGCAATCGGTCGCAAATGGCTCAGCCCCGAAAGCGCCCAACTTCGCCGATCGGCAACCGGTGGCAAGCCACGGCAACTGTTCGAAAGATCATGGTAAGGAGGGGGTCAACGGTTCGAGTCCGTTAGAGGGCTCTACCAAAGCCCCGCACGTCGGGGCTTCTGCGTTCAGGTCGACTGGCTCGTCGTCGACCGTGCAGTGGGTATGGAGCCGTATGGAGCGTTCACGTTCACAACTCCACGGCCCGGGTCCGTCGAGGCACCTGTCCCCAAAAGCCCGGTCGCGCGCGCAAGCTAGAGCCCGTAGATCTCGGTAGCCGCGCGCATGCTGACAAGCCCGTCGTCGATGTCTCTTTGAACTGCGTCGCGGTCGCGCTCCTCGGGCGGCCCGTATCCACCTCCCCCTGCAAACTGGATCGTCAGCCTCTCTCGCGGAGCAAGCATCATGCGTCCCTTCGGATTCACGGGGGCGCCAGACTCGAGCACGACGCTGCTCGCCGATCCGGAGAGCCCACCGAAGAGGCCAAAAGCGGGGTGCGTCCAGCGATCGGACATGGTGCTGAGGACGATCGGCTCGTCGGTCAGAACCTCCACGACAACCTCCTGTGCGAGACCGCCGCGATACTTCCCGGCGCCGCCCGAGTCGGGCAGGAGCTCCGCCTTCCAGAAGAGGAGCGGCGAGACGCTCTCGAGTGCTTCGTACGAACCCGCGCCCGTGTTCGCGGGGAAGCCGACGCACGAAAGGCCGTCCTTCACCGGCGTTGCCCCCATGCCGCCGCTCGCGAAGAGCACCGACGAGAAGCGCGTGCCGTCGGGGCTCATGCCCGAGTAGACGGTGCGCAAGCACGGACCGCCGCCGGAGTCCGCAATCACCTTGTCCGGAATCGCTGGCGCGAGCGCGCCGAAGACGAGTCCCGCGAGGAAATGCCCCGTCAGTTGCCGCGCACTGCACGGCGCCGGAAAGACCGAGTTGACGATCGTGCCCTCCGGGGCGGTGACGTGCAGCGGCCGGTTCGAGCCCTCGTTCTTCGGCGACTGCGGGGTAAGCGCGCACTTCACCGGATACTCCGTGTACGCCGCGGTGTAGTTCATGACCGAGTTCGACCCTCGGTCGACCTGCGGCGACGACCCCGTGTAGTCGAGATGCATCTCGTCCCCGTCGACGACGATCTTGATCTGCAGATGCACCGGCCTATCCCCATGACCGTCGGTGTCGATTGCGTACGCGTACTCGCCGTCGGGAATGTCGGCGATGGCGCGCCGCATCACGCGCTCCGCGCGGCCATGGATCTCCGCCACGATCGGCACGAGGTCGTCGATCGCCTGCTCGTCCATGAGCTCGAGCAACCGCTTCGCGCACACCTCGGCGGCGGCTACCTGCGCGTACATGTCGCCGATCGTAAGATCGGGTGTTCGCACGTTCGCGCGCACAATGTCGATCAGCGTCTTGTTCGGACGGCCCACCTCGAGGAACTTCACGGGCGCGATGCACAGGCCCTCCTCGAACACCTCACGTGCGTCGGCCGACCAGAGTGAGCCGCCCATGTCGGGAGAGTGCGCGCAGTTTGCCGCCCAGGCGACGATCCGCCCTTCACGGAAGATTGGCATCGCGATCGTGATATCCGGCGTGTGGCCGGTCCCGAGCCACGGATCGTTCGTCATCAGCACGTCGCCGGGCTCCAGGTCGTCCACGCCGACACGCTCCATCAGGTGCTTTGTCGTCTTGCCCAGAATGCGCACGAACGAGGCGATGCTGCCGGTGTTCTCGGCGATGGAGTCGCCGTTCGCGTCCATCAGGATGCACGCGTAGTCGTTCGACTCGCGCACGATCGTCGAGAACGAGGTGCGAAGCAACGTCACCGCCGACTCGTCGGCGATCGCAATGAGCCGCGACCAGAGGATCTCGAGCGAGATCGCGTCGTAGGTGCTACTCATAGGTCAGCGTCATGACGAGGTTGCGGTAGTCGTCGGCCTCGAGCGTCGCGCTTGGGCCGACGATGATCGTTGACTCGCGCTCCTCGAGAATGACCGGGCCTGCAAGGCGCTCGCCGGGGCGCAACGCGTACCGGTCGTGGACGGGGCAGACCGCGAAGTCGCCGAGCTCTGCGAAGTACGCGTGGCGCTCACCTTTCAGTGAAGTGCCATCCTCCGCCGGGCCGGCCCGCAGGTCGAGCTCGGGCGCCGGGCCGGATGCGACGACCCGCCACGTCAGCGCCTCGACCGGTACGTCGGTCCGGTACCGGCTGTACCGCTGCCGGTACGACGCGTAGAAACCCTCGACGATCTCCTCGAGCCGACGCTCATCGAGCTCGCCGGCCGGAACGGGCACCGGGATCTCGTAGCCCTGCCCGACGTACCGCATATCGGCGCTGCGGACAAAACGCATCTCGTCCGGACTGACACCCGCCTCCCGCAGCATCGTCCGGCCGGCCGCTTCCATCTCCGCGAGCAGATCGTTCAGGTGCGCCCAGTCGATCGCGTCGAGGCGCGCGACGTAGCTCTTCACGAAGTCGAAGCTCATCGGCGCCAGCAGAAACCCGAGTGCCGAGGTCGTCCCGGCGGCGAACGGGCAGATGACCTTGCCGATGCGCAGCAGGCGTGCGATCGCGTACGCGTGCACCGGCCCCGCACCGCCGAACGCGAGCAGCGAGTACGACCGCAGGTCCCGCCCTTGTTCCGCCGCGTAGATGCGCGTCGCGCTCGCCATGTTCTCGTTCACGACGTCGAAGATCCCGGTCGCCGCCTGCACGGCGCTGAGACCCGCCTTGCTGGCGAGGCGCTCGATCGCGGCTTCGGCGGCGCTTCGGTCGAGGCGCATCGTGCCGCCGAGGAAGTAGTCCTCGTTCAGATAGCCGAGCACGAGGTCGGCGTCGGTCACGGTCGGCTGCGTGCCACCGCCACCGTAGCTCGCCGGCCCCGGTACGGCGCCGGCGCTCTCGGGCCCGACCTTCAAGAGGCCCATGCCGTCGACGTGCGCAATCGATCCGCCTCCCGCGCCGATCTCGAGTAGCTCGATCACGGGAACGCTCAGGAGGAGCCCGCTCCCCTTCGCGAACCGGCGGATGCGCGCGGCCTCGAACCGGCTCGAATGCGACGGCTCGCCGTCGGTGATCAGGCACATCTTCGCGGTGGTGCCGCCCATGTCGAACGACACGATGTTGGGATCGCCGACGAGCGAGCCGTAGTACGTCGCCGCGATCGCGCCTGCTGCCGGGCCGGACTCGATCATGCGAATCGGATGTTCCTCAGCCTGCGGCACGGTCGTGATACCGCCGCTCGAGAGCATGATGTAGAGCTTTCCCTCGAGGCCGAGCTCGCGGAGATCCGACTCGAGCGAGGAGAGGTAGCGCTTCATCATCGGCTGCACGTACGCGTTCGCAACCGTCGTCGACGTGCGCTCGTACTCGCGGATCTCGGGCGCCACATCGGAGGAGAGCGTCACGTGGAACGCCTCGAACTCGCGCTCGAGTATCTCTCCGACCGCGCGCTCGTTCGCGGGGTTGCGGTACGAGTGCAAGAAACAGACCGCCACCGCTGCGACGCCTTCGCGCGCAAGCTCCGCCGCCACCTCGCGCACTTCGGCCTCGTCGAGATCGAGAACGACGGTGCCCGTGCTGTCCATGCGTTCGGTGACGACCTTGCGCAGCGACCGCGGAACGAGCGGCGCGGGGCGCTCGATCAGCAGGTCATAGAGGTCGTAGCGGATGTCGCGGCCGATCTCCAGCACGTCGCGCCAGCCGCGCGTCGTGATCAGCCCAGTCTTCGCACCCTTGCGCTCGATGATCGTGTTCGTGACGAGCGTCGTGCCGTGCACTGTCTGCTCGACGGCCGCGAAGTCGGTGCCGGCGCGCTCGAGGAGCGCGGTCGCACCCTCGACGATCCCTTCGCGGGGGTCGTCTGGCGTCGTCAGTCGCTTGCCGACGAGAAACGCCGACTTCTCCTCGTCGAGCAGGACGAAGTCGGTGAACGTGCCGCCGACGTCGATGCCGAGTCGAAGACGACTCACGGGATCTCGACGTCGATGAGCGGGATGTGCTGCGACGAGCCCGCGATGTCGGGCGAGAAGACGTCCCCCGAGTCGACCGGCTTCAGGAACGAGACCTTCAGCGCGAGCGCGGGCTCGTAGAAGTGGACACCGAGCACGTCGGCGACCGTGATCGCGTAGAGATCTGCGATCTTCTGTGGCGTCACGACACCGGAACCCTCGACACGCTCGTATTCGTCCCGCCCGATGAAGAACACGTCGCACGTTGTGATGTACGGGCCGGCGTTCTTGCTGCGGAGAATGGACGCGAGCTCTCCGAGCTTCATGCGGCGCCCTTGCGCGGGAAGATCACGGTCGAGGAGCTGAACGGCTCGAGCGGATCGTCGAGCGGAAGGAGATGGTGGATCGCGAACTCGTACGCGTCGCCGGCCTCGATCACCTCCGGCGACATGCTCCAGGCGACGTTGCCGCTCGTCGACTTCCGCCCGGGGTAGTCGCACATGAGGAGCGTGTGCAGCGCGCGATAGCAGGCCACGCGTCCGACGTCCTCGTCACTCGAGACGACGTCAACGACGATCCCGAGCTCGTGGCCGAGCGTGTCACGGATCGGCTCGGCATCCTGCAGGACGGCGTTCAGCCCAAAGACGCGCAATGAGTGCCGAAACGGCGCCGTCCCTGCAAAGTCGGTGCGCACCTTCGCCATCGCCTCCTCGACCGCCTCCAGGACGAAGTGGATGCCGGCGACCATCGCCGGATCGCGCACGCCCGCGATACCGAGGAAGCGGCGCCCGACGAGCCGCGCGCCTTCGAGTTTCACTGTGTACGGAGCGTCGCTCCAACTCGCGCCCGATACCTCGACGCTGACGTCGTCGACCTGCCGGTAGCGTGCGCCCGCGAGGTTCAACGTGCCGCCCGGATACGCAATCGAGCGCGGGTCGGGCCGCTCGTAGAACGCAACCGATGCGACACTCGTCGTCGTGCACCGCGTCGTGGCGTCGGCGGGCTTGATGGTGAAGTGGCCCTCCTCGACCTCGATGAGATGCGGAGCGCGCCACGTGCCGCCTGACTGCGCGGTCTCGGCGATCTTCGCCATGTGACACGCCAGACCGCGGCCGATGCCGCGCATGAGCGGGATCGCCATGTGCACGGCTTCGTCGAGCGCACGGCCGGTGACGACACCGTCGACACCGCCTTCGAGGGCGCGCATGATCGGCTCGGGGCCCATCTGCGCGACGATGTGCGTGCAACTCTCGACGTCTTCGGCGGTCAGCTCCGGCGGCAGCGCGGGATGGTCGACGAGGCGGGGCATGCGGACTCCGGCATCGAGCTTCTCGAGGAGGTACTTCTTCGACAGCTCGCCGCTGATGACGCCGAGGCGAAGCTGCATGTCGCGGCGCCTGGTCACGTCGTCGATGACCCGCAGCGCACCCTCGAGGCCGACGTCGTGGCCGGAGTCGCCGGCCGAGAAGATCGCCGGGATACGGAGTTTGTGCGCCGCGCCGAGCACGAGGTCGGCAGCACGGTCGAAACCGAGCCTGCCGCCGCGCGTGTACATCTCTGACGCACCGAGCAGATACGCGCCGTCGTCGAGCGTTGTTCCCTGCGCGCTGATCACGTCGGGGCCCCACTCGAGCCCGCGCTCCCATGCCTCGAGCGGCCAGGCGTAGCCGGAGACGTTTGTTGCGAGAACCCGCAGCGCCATGCGAAGCCGGCTACGTCGCGACGTGCACGCCTGCGCCAGGACGGAGACCGGCGAGGGCGTGGTACATCCACTGGATGACGAAGCCGTTGTTCTGGAGCCAGAGAAAATTGAATCCCTGAGCTGCCATGCGATTCATGCGCCCTTCCATGTCCTCGAGCGATCGCGAGTAGCGGTAGCCGAGGTTCGCACCGATGGCGACACCGGCCGCGCGCGACGACGCGATGGCGTCAACGACGATCTTCTCGACGTCGGGATGCTCATAGTCGAACGGCTGCCCGACCATGCGCGAGATGTCGGTCATGCCGAGCGAGAGCGCACGAAGACCCGGCAGCGTCATGATCTCATCGAGATGTTCGAGCGCGCTGTCGCTCTCGATGAGCGGCATGACGATGCAATCGTTCGCGACACGCTCGGCGTAATCGTTGAACTCCTCGTCACCGAACGGATGCAGGTGGATGTCGCGGTGCCAGTCCTTCGACACCTCGATGAGCTGGGCGACCTCCTCGGCCGTCGAGCACGAGATCATCACGCCCGTTGCACCGCAGCCCAGGGCGCGGACGGCGTCGACCGCGAGACGGTGGTCGGTGCGATCGAGCCAGGGAAAGCCTTGGACGCGAACGAGCGTGTCCATGTTGAAATTGCGCGCAGCGCGGACCATCGCCGCGACGGACTCCCAGTCGGTCGGACAGAACATCTGGTCGATGAGCAGCGCGTCGATGCCGGCGAGTCCCATGACCTCGGTGAGCCGCGGGCTTCCGAGCGTGTCCATGCTGCCGAGCGCGACCTCCCCCGCCTCGATACGGTCGAAGATCCTGCTCATGCGACCGCAACCGGCTGTCGGGCCCAGATGTCGATGACCTCAGCGGCGTTCGCGAAGTCATAGCGCGTGCTCTGGCAGATCATCGATGCCTCGTGCAGCTCGCGGCTGACCGTAGCGACCGTGTCGCGCACCATGACCACGTAGTAGTCGTGGAACGTCGCGTCGCGCGCGGTCGACTCGACACAGCCCTGCGTGACGACGCCGCCGATAACGCAGGACTCGACGCCCTGCGAGCGGAGGATGAGGTCGAGCGGGGTGCCGATGAACGAACTGGAGCGGTGCTTCTTCACGATCGGCTCGCCCTCGCGCCGCACGAGCGGCTCGGTGATCGCCTGGCCCCAGTCGCCGTCGAGCGTCCATTCCGGCGCCATCGTCCCTCGCGTGCGACGGCGGAGCCATGCGGGCGAATCGGCAAGCGCGTCTCCGAGCAGCGTCTGCTCGATCCAGATCACAGGCACGCCGGCGTCGCGGGGGGCGGCGGCGGGCCCCCCCCTCGGTTCCCCCGCCCCC
>ORJL010086593.1_pt1 | contig 13859 bp, 10 predicted proteins | sample 1779941 | NCBI WGS metagenome assembly ORJL01 (sample SAMEA104232317, study PRJEB22302) | groundwater metagenome | biome: forest; feature: aquifer; material: groundwater | place: USA | collected 2011-08-07 | depth 5.8 m
AAGGCGGCCTCCACATCCTCACCGGGCACCCGGAGCCGCACGGCGCGCAGGCCAGCCCGGATAGCTCCGGCAAGCTCATCGCTGCCGCCGTCGCCCACGGCCTGGCTGTTGACGGGGAAGGGAATGTGCATGTCACGGGGCGAAGCACGGGCGGAGGCACAGGGTATGACTATGCAACGGTGAAGTACGACAGCGCCGGAAGCGGCCTGTGGGTAGCCCGCTACGATGGCCCTGCACACGCGATGGATTGTGCGGACTTCTGCCCTTGACCTATGGGCGACCGTGGCTTATCCTTTGTGCACGAAGCAAACGCGCTCTGAAAATGAGAACAGCTCGAGATGGGAAAGAAGAGCCGCCGCGGGGCAAAGGTCGAACCAGTGGTCGCCACCATTGCGTACTATGGTCCGGACGATAGAACGCCCGCGAAGGTGGTGGTTGGCATTGTACCGACGTCAGGGAAGGAACCGACAGCACTGAAAAGGTGGGTGGGCCTGAACGTGACTAGCGACCCCACGATCCAGCGGGAGATAGTTGACTTCGTCAAGTCACACGGTGCAACCAAAGTGGCAGTGACCGATGGCATTATTGGTTGCCCACATGAAGAAGGTATCGATTTCCCAATTGGCGAGGACTGCCCGTTTTGTCCGTTCTGGAGAGGAAAGCAATGAACCCTGGTTCACATTAGGTCCATAGCTGATGATTGCGCTGGATGACCCAACAAGCTGACGAGATGTTCAGTTGACGCGCCGGCCGTTGATGGAGAAGGATAACTACTGGAATATGATACTGCAGGAGGCCCACCAGCATGGAGAAGCGAGACGACCAAGACCCTGTCACGCGAATCACGCGATGGACGACCTCTATCTCTTTGCCGAAGGTTACTGGACCAAAGCTGAACCAGGACAACCAGCAATACGTGGTATTTGGGGAAGATGCGCAGGGAACTGAACGAGTGTATGCGCATTTTGGGACGAGGGCGGAGTTTGAGACGTGGGCAGGGATCGATCCCCTGTGGAAGGAAGCGAAGAGCAGCATGTTCCGACATTTGCTGAAGAACCCTGGCACGAGAGACCTAGTAATTCGGATCAACCTTAAAGCTGCCCTGGATAGGGGGGACATGGAGACGGCGATGGAGCTGTGCCGCCACCTGTCACCGGAAGCCAGAGCCGAGTTGACAAGGCAATCCCAGAACGAGCCGTCGTGACTCCGTTACCTCATTTGAAGGTGGAGGTTGCTGATCGAAGGTAATCGCCCGTCTGGGGTGGGATAATGCGAGGCTACGCTATGTGCCTCGGCCGAGTGGTATCGGGCCCTTCGCACAGTGCATGATGACCCGCTTGATCTCCACTCGGAAGGGCCCTGTCACATAGGATGTCGTCACACAAAGCTGACAATTGTCGAATCCATGGGACATGTGCGCGCGCCATGCTTGAACGACCTGGTCGCCACAGTGCGCTGCGCCAACGCTTCTCCCTACCGCAGGTTGTAGAGGCATAGGAAGGCGGCCCACCCACTGGGAAGTGTCGTGCTAGGTTGAAAGTCCACTTGGCGACCGTAACGGACTGCCATTTCCAAGAAGAAGCGTGCGTGGAAGAACGCCTCGATGATCGGCCTTGTAACAGTCAGCCAGTCATCGTTGTCACTCATGGAGAACTCTTTTCCGGTGCCCTCGTGGACGATCTTGAGGAACCAGTCGTTCAAAGGAGTCTCGGGCAGCAAGGATTTGAGGGCCTCTACCATCTTCTCCGTGCAGTCCTGAAGGTTGTACACTTTGTAACTTTGGTAGTAGAAGCGATAGACCGAGTCTTCATATACCCATTCGTCGTTGCAGGTCTGAAGGAGCTTGTCCAACTCGGGTAACTTCTCCTTGAGCCTACTGAATAGCTCGACCACTTCCTGTCGATCGTCTCTTGCGTTCCCCAACCACTGTCCGGTCAAGTCAGGCAGTTGACCCTTTCGGCGGACTCCCTGCCTGGTCCCGCCTGTGGGCCTTGCGTCTTCTATTTTCAGCCCCTCAACCTCACCTGTCTTCACCCTTCTTGCGATGTGGCCTTTCTTCAGTCCGGGTGACATTGGGGTATCCGTATACATTAGACCGTTGATCAGGAAAACTTCCGCCTTCCGTTTAGCGTCGCCCTCGAGAGCATACTTCCCCATCCACTCTGCTACCATGCCTGACGTAGCTTTGGGCAGTAGTTGGAAGTCAACATGGGCGTACGCTGTCTGGAACAAGTCGCGAAGTAGCTTCTTCCGCTCATCGGATCTGGCCTGCACAACCTCTTTTAGGCTTGGTTGCGGGATACCACCCTTTAGCAGGCCGAGGAAACCTAGTGCCGAGGCGAGAGAGGGGCCAACATTACGTGAATTATATCTCAAACTCCAGAACGCATAATCGAAACGACTAGGCACACCCGTTTCTTCCAGCCATTCGATACAGTCAAGAAACCTGCTAAAGCTTATGCGAGGCGGAGTATTACCGCCCCCAACATCACTTTTGGCCATGCTGCGCACTTGTCCAGCTATCGTCATCTATATCTCTCCTAGGACTCCTTGGCCTCGGTCTTCTTAAGCGTACCACGACCTACGGCCAGCATCTAGTGGGTCTACCGCATGCATGCGGATGAGACCTATGGATGCTGGTAGCATCAGAGACGATGAATCCATTGGCAATTCAACAAGGACGTTATGCAAGTGTTATGATCACGGTCCGAGGTTGCCCTATCCAATACCCAAAGCCATCGTCTTGACACCTGAGTAACCCACTGATAGTATGCTGTCGAGACGGGAACAGATGCAATGCCCGTCTACGGGCCAGAGGGAAGGTTGCACGTGATACGCGGCTCAGATCAAATCATTGCCTGCCCCAAATGTAAGGGGCTGGCGAAGCATTTGACGCTTTCGTCCGGCAACGACATGGGTGCTCGCGTCTGGTCTGACGGCAAGCGGGTCGCCCCGATGTCGCCGCATCCTCCGTACGTCGTCAAGTGCCGCCACTGTGGCGAGTGTTACTGGCTGGCCGAGGCCGAACAGGTGGGCACCGTCGGGCCGTGGAGCGGCAAGAAGAGGAAAGTCGATCCCGCTTGGACCGCCGCATTGGAGGTTGAGGAGCCGACCGAGGAAGAATACTACCTGGCCATTGAAAAGGGGCTGGCGACTGACTCGGAACAAGAGAGGGTCTTAAGGGTCCTGGCGTGGTGGCGAAGGAACGATGCCTTCTGTGATCCTTCTCCTGCGCCGGCAGGGGGCGCCGCCAACTTGTCGACCGATTGCAGCAGGAACCTGGAAGCTCTCCTGAGTTTGTTGAACCACGCAGATGACAGCAAACGAATCTTGAAGGCAGAGGTTCGACGAGAGCTTGGTGAGTTCGAGTCCGCGCGCCAAGTACTAAATGGTGTCACATCGAGCGACTACGGCAACCTTGTTGGCCAGCTATTGTCGATGTGCGAGAGCAAAGACACGTGTGTCAGGGAGTTTCGCCTCGGCGACCAGTGAAGGGGCCGCAGCAGGTGTGTCAACGGAGGTGTGTCAATATGGACGCTAAAGAACCCAAGAAACGAGCGGACCGTCAGGTCTCCGGCCTCGCAGGAGAGTTCTTCGTCGCTGCGGAACTCCTGAAACGGGATGTTCAGACATCTGTGACGTTTGGCAACGCAAAGGCCATTGACCTGCTCGCGCACAATGCAGATACAGGCCAGTCATTCACGGTTCAAGTCAAGACTCTCCGTACAAGCAACTATTTCACGGTTGATCGTGAAAAGGTTGTGCCAAACCATGTGTACGTCTTCGTTCTGCTGAACAAGCCTAATCAGCCTGTCCGCTACTTTGTCGTTCGCGGTTCCGAATTGAAGGAACACCCGGAGCAATTTGGCAAGGGATTCTTCCATCCGACGTGGCCCGGCATTCTGCCTCGCGACCTGCTGAAGTTCGAGAACAACTGGCCTGTATTCGGCTGCAGGACGTGACTGTTCGGCGAACATCGGGCCAGCGCAGGACTGATGGGGTTGAACAACCAACTCTTTGAACGCTCTGGTACTCGCGAGCGGCGGATCCCGTTCCGGTTTGGTCGTGGTGACCGGGTGAGGATCATCAAGGCCCTTTCCGTGGCGTAAAGGGCGCGACGAAGCCGGTCAGTAAGCTTGTGGTGGACGGTCAACTCCAGACGGAAGTGAGCTACCATGTGGCTGTGGGTGGTGGCAAGGTGGTGCATATTGCCTGGAATTTCGTAGAAAGGGAACGGCAGGCAAAAACACACAGCCTCTTCTCCCGGTGGCTGAACGAAAGTCCATGTTGTTTAGCGCGGGGGTGGGGAAAGCTACTGGCCGTGGTTCGACTTCAAGACCGGGCGAACGCATCTGACATGCCGTTCAGGCAGTGAGGTCCCGAAAGGCTCCGCGGCTTTCCCCGCACTCGGCTCTTTGTCGGGCTGACCGGCCAGCGCGGCTTTGATGATGTCAGCTTCGTCCTTGACGGCGTCCACAAGGCTGCTGGAGCAGGCGGGGCAGCGATGGCTATGGAGTGAAGCGGGCGGCTTGTCTACGGTGAACGTTGCGTTGCAGACCTGGCACTTGTCTATCCGTAGGGTCTTGCCTGTCATCGTCTGCAGGACGAAGTCTCTCATGAACTGCGGTGAGTAGCCCTTCTCTTTGGCGAGAGCAATAAGACCGGGCATCATCTTGCCAAATTGGTCGATCTCCGCAAGTGACGAAGGTTCAATGAACCGCACGAAGGCGCGAAGCACCTCCAGTTCAGCCTGGTGGGAGGCGGTCTTGGTCTCCATCTCTGCCAACTCTTTCGATGCTCGGTCGTGCCTGACCTCAACTTCGCCCAAGTTGGAGAGCTTATTCTCCAACGCCTTGATGTGACCCGACAGGTCGCGTTTATGTTCCTCCATCTTGGTCAAGAGTTGACCCAAGGACACCTTCCCGCCCTCAAGTTGGGCTACCTCGGCTTGCACTTTGATGAGAGCCTCCCTCTCCCCGGAAAGATGCCTAGCGGCCTGCTTCAGCGTAGCCTCATCTGCCCGAAGCTTAGCCAGGTCACCTTCAGCCCGGGCCTTTAGCTTCTGCTTCTCTTCCAGGTCGCTGACCGTCCTCTCCAGCTCACCGACCCTGCCACGTAACCTTCGGATGACCGCGCTTAGGTTTCCATATTGGGATAGCATCTGCAGGAGCGCCTGCCCCTGGTCGCGAGCCGTGACCACCCTGACCTGCTCCAAAATCTCGATCAGCAGGCTAATACTGATGCCGGCCTGGTTAAGCGCCAACTGGTTTTCGATGTATTTCACCAGCTCGCCACCTCCGATGCCGGCCTCTTTGAGCAGACTGGCCAGTATCTCGACTGCTAGCAGCCGATTCGTGTCCAATCCGAGCCTTTGCACTAAAGTGGCGAACTCCTCGGTAGCCACCCTCCTCTTCCTGCTGATGTCGGCTAGGGATTCCTGTCCTGCCTTGATCTGGTCAGTTACCTCACGCAGGTTTGACCGGGCTTTGGCTAGTTCTTGCTCCTTCTCCTGGCACTGATGAGCGATCTCCTCGTAGCCGAGGCCGGTGAGCGTAGCCACACGGCCAAGTTCAGCTGCTGAGATGAGAAAGCCCTGAGAGTGCATCTTGCTGCAGGCATCAATGACGCCCTCATAGTCTTCCTCCTTGATGCCACATCTCTGTAGGAGGCGATGGACCCGGGCTGCGGCGGTGGCCTCCTCGATGGTGAGGTTGGCCCTTCTCAGCTCTACAGACAGGCTATGAAGCGGCCCGATAATATCCTCTATCCCATACCTTTTCGCCGATAGTTCAAGACCTTGAGTAGATGCCACGGCGCCTAGCTTGCTCACATAGAGGGAGACAGTGCTCTGGTCAACAGCTAGCCTCTTGGCTATGTCCGTCTGGGAATACCCCTCCATATGCAGCTTCATCATCTTGGACACTTTGTGCTGGGACAGCTTTTCACTCATCGCGGTCACCCCCAAGTAAATACGATTTGCTACTCAACACAGGTCGGTTCGTCATAAATATCATATTCTTCATACATTCCATGATGCCTTTCAGCATCCCTTTGGGCCTCCAGATTGTCGGCGACTACAGGTCGAGGAGATTCTGACGCAGAGGTATAAGCTTGGCTGTCTCTCAAAGAAGCCCGCTGCGAACCACTAAGTGTTAATAGTACGAAACGGGGACAGGTCGGCCTTGAGAAATCACGATTGTCCCGCCGACTCCCGACGTGCTTACCACTCATCAGGCCATCCGCATTCCGTGTGGCTTCTCTATATGGTAAACCTGCTGTCAAATTGTCCAGTTCGGGAGCGCGTTAGAGATATCTGCCGCTGGGCATCGGGAGTGCGTGTGTTGTGCCAAAGCTTTGGCCAGCGGCCAGACTCTGCTCATCGCCGCCCAAGGTCTGGACTCAACGCATCCTCCCCCTTCTATCGGCAGCTTTCGGTGGAAGATGTAATGCGCGTTGCTCACGTCGGCGGAGCAGCGAACGCCAATTGGTAGTAGTGTTGGTGTTTGCTCTGTCGTGAGAGCCAGTCCGGCGAGGACGAGGGACTGGCGGTCTGCGCTACCGTTTGTCCGTGCGAAGGCGCCATGGTTGGATGGAGGGCCGGCCCGACGTTTCCCCGCTAGAACCGTAGCACCTACTCTCGTCCCCGTTCCCACGCTGGGGGGTTGGACGGAGCCAAACGGCCGGGATATACTGGTGCCAACTGGGGGAACCGTGCATCCCGCGGCTAGCGAATGTGGCAAGCGGCGGCATCCGTGGTTGTCTAGGAAGCCAGTGGGCGCGGCCAAGTAAAAGCAAGGGGGGGGTACCATGAAGGCGTCGGACCAACCGCAGCCGATCGCGGCGAGCGACGAGAGGCTATTATCTAACGTATGCGAGGCCTTGGCATACTTGGTCGAGAAGCATGCCTCAGACCCCCCGCCGGGGGGTCTGTCGGAAGGTCCCAGAACTCGGCTTATAGGCCTGCTTGGCTCTCCTTCAGAATACCCAGGGGAGTGGCGGTCTGCCCCGTTTTCCGCCATACCCCCCCACGCCACCGCGGTAGCTGAGTGGGGTGGGGGGGTCTACAACAGCGTGCACCCTCCACCCCCCGGGACTGCCTTCCTACAAGTCTGTCTCCCGCTGGCAAGACGGGAGAAACCAGGCCATATGTCACCAATCTGTCGGATGAGCACACAGCAAGTTGACAGGATAAGACTGAAGATGATAGCCTGGGTGCGCAACTGTCTACAGGCCAGGTAACCTAGAGGGGGGTCAAGAGTGAGGTATGCAGAGACAGGGGTTGTCCTAGAGATTGATCTATCCCGCGGGAATATTGAGAGGACAGAGACCGACCCCAGACTTACTGAGCTTCATCTAGGCGGTCAGGGCACCGCTGACAGGATACTGTGGGATAGAGTCCCGCCTGAAGTTGACCCCCTTTCTCCCGACAACGTATTAATATTCAGCACAGGTCTTCTGACGGGTACGCCCGTTCCCGGCGCCAATCGCACCATTGTCAATAGCATCTTCCCCCAGACGAATCTGCACGCCCATTCGATAATGGGCGGATTCTGGGGACCGGAGCTGAAACATGCCGGTTATGACAAGGTAATCCTCAAGGGCAGATCCCCAAGCCTGGTCTATTTGTGGATAAAGGATGACAAGGTAGAGATACGGGATGCCCGTCATCTTCATGGGAAAGGCGCTCGTGAAACGGCAGACCTTATTCGACAGGAGCTGAAGGACAACAAGGCCCAGGTGGCCGCTATCGGCCTGGCTGGCGAGAACAGGGTCTACATGTCCACCATCGAGCATAGTACCGGCAGCGCCTCGCGAGGCGTGGGCATGGTCATGGGAGACAAGAGGGTAAAGGCGATAGCTGTTCGCGGAACAAAAGACATCAATATCGCCCGTCCGTCCGAGCTTTTTGAGCTGTGCAACGCCCTGAGAAAGCAGATAGACGACCACCCTGAGAAACCCAAGGAGTACATGTACGGCTGGCGGTCATCCAGCGGGGACCCCATGGCGCACGACCACAACGACTCCTGGCACACCGACAATTTCGCCTGGGGCTACGCCCGCGATCGGAAGCCGGGCTTCTTTACCAGAGAGGTCGAGGAGAAGTGGTCGGGGCTTACCGAGCGCGTAATGGACCGCGAGGTAAGCTGCTACAACTGCCCGAAGAACTGCACTATGGCGATATCCTATCCGGGACGGCCGAGGAACTTCGTCAAGTGCTTCAACAAGCTCATGTATGCCATGGAAGCCCATCAGGAATTGGATTTCAGCTATGATATTCTCGCCGTCACTCAAGAGTACGGAATGGATGGCTACGCGTTGCCACTGGTGCTGGCCCTCGCCGTTGAGCTCTATCGGGACGGCGTCTTGACCGACAAGGAAATGCCAGGATTTCCGTCGGACCCTGCGCAGCAGTTCTTCTGGCTGACCGACAAAATCGCCCGGCGGGAAGGGATCGGAGATATCCTGGCGAACGGCACCTACTGGGCGTGCCGTCAGATAAAGGGCGCGGAGAAGTACGACCACAACACCATCAAGAAGTGCGACCAGGTCCCCATCAAGCTGGGAACGTGGAACCGGCCCTACTTCCTCATGTATGTCACCGGCGAGAAGATGAGCATCCCTCAGATCGAAGGGTCCTTTCCCCAGGTCCCATTCAATACCAGGGAGGAGAGGGAGGAGTTCGCCAGTCACTGGGAGGCCGTCCCGGATGAGAGGTTCAAGAAATGGTGGTTGGAATGGGAGCCACGTTCCCACCTCTCTTTCGAGGCCTCCTGCGCCATCTGCGACTGGAATGAGCTGATGCACTACGTTGACGACGCTGTCGGGATGTGCGCCTTCCTGTCATCGTTTCGAGGCCAATTCGGCGGAGTGAAGGTAGGCGGGAGACCACCATATCATTTGCACAACCTGCCGAAGTTCATTTCTCTGGCCACCGGGATGGACATGGATGAAGCCGGGCTGTGGGAAATAGCCCGCAGGAACCGAAATCTGGTCAGGGCCATAAACATCAGGAGAGGCCTGAAGAAGGCCGATGAGAAGGTCCCAGAGAACCAGTGGAGGAGAAGGGAACCCCCGGATGAAGCCAAACTGCTGGACATGTACTATGAGTTCAAGGGATGGAATAACCAGGGGGTCCCCACTCGACAGACTCTGCATGGGCTGGGCCTGGACAACGTCGCCGACGACCTGGAACAAAGGGGGTTTCTAGCCAGTGAGGGTGCCTCCGCCGGGAAGGCTGTGGCGGTCGGACAGAAAGAGGGCTAGAAGTTGCTTGCGGAGTTCCGAGGACACTGTGGCCCGGGGCTCCAGGGGGCTTTGCCCCCTGGCGGGGGCATTGGGGGCATAGGCGCTAAGATAGGGACGGAACACGTGTCATGTGTATCGTAGGGGCGAAGCCTCCCATTGTATTCAATGGCAGGGCCCTGTCCATGCACGGATGCTTCGCCCCTACGCCCCACCCCAACCCACGGCACTACTTTAACGCCTATGGGCATTGGGGGTGTCCCCCAGAGTATTTCTATTCTCCTTTCCAGGAGGGGGGTTAGAGGGATGGTCGCCACCAGATGAAGAAGGTCAAGAAGATAATAAAGGTTGACGTCGAGAAGTGCACCGGTTGCCGGGCATGTGAGATAGCCTGCTCCGCATTTCATGCCGCACCGAAGTTCAGCGTGGCGAATCCGGCGAGGTCGCGCATTCGGGTGTACGCCAACGAGCTGACGAACACATGGGTCCCGGTATTTGCCAGTGAGTTCACCGAGGCAGAATGCAGCGGCCACCGTGTTTACACGATCAACGGAAGAGAACAAGGCGAGTGCACCTTCTGCGGGGCTTCCTGCCCCTGGCGGGACCTCTTCAAAGAACCCGATTCTGGCCTCCCTCTGAAATGCGATATGTGCGAAGACGACCCATCGCTAAAGGAACCGTGGTGTGTTCAGGTGTGCGCGCTGGGCTGCTTGACCTACGAAACGAAAGAAGAGGAAGTGGAGGAAGAGGAGGAGAAACCCGGGGAGATGGAGATAGGATTGGACACGTTGGTCAAGAAGTATGGGTTGAAGACGGTAGCGGACACTGTCGCTCGAATGACCAAGGGCGGTAACTAAAGAAGACGCTATGCCAGCCGAGGATTGTGCAAGAGGGCGGCAGCCGCCATGTCATTGCGAGGACCGCAGCGACGAAGCAATCCCACATCGAACAGCCGAGATTGCTTCGCTCCGCTCGCAATGACAAGACGAGAGGTTGGGGGCCCGCGTCTCATTTCACGGAATGCGGACGACCAGTCGTTCACTCAGACGGCCATCGAGGAAGTGATCTTGGGGACCGAAGGCACGTAGGGCGGGAGAAGAGTGGAAAAGGAATCAGTCGAAGAACTATTCGCCAATAGCGCCGTAGAAGGCAATAGTGCTGACGTCATGGTTGTGGGCGCGGGGATCAGCGGCATTCAAGCCTCCCTTGACCTGGCCAATATGGGCTACAAGGTCTACCTGGTTGAGAAGTCGCCGGCCATAGGCGGCAAGATGGCCCAGCTTGACAAGACCTTCCCCACCAATGACTGCTCTATGTGCATCGAGTCTCCCAAGTTCAACGAGTGTACCAGACACCCCAACATAGACATCCTGACCCTCAGTGAAGTCGCCGGGGTAGAAGGTAAGGCAGGCGACTTCAAGGTAACGCTGATCAGAAAGCCCAGGTACATACTAGAAGACAAGTGCACGGGGTGCGGCAGTTGCGCCGAGTACTGCCCGGTCAGGGTGCCCGATAAGTACAATCAAGACCTATCCAACAGCAAATGTATCCACATTTACTTCCCGCAGGCCACTCCGCTCAGGTCCTACATTGACGATGAGAAGTGCCTCTTTCTCACGGACAAGAAATGTCAGATTTGCGTGAGGGTCTGCCAGAAGAACGCCATAGACCTTCACCAGAAGCCGAGAAAGGTAGAGGTGCAGGTGGGGGCGGTCATCCTGGCCTCGGGGTACGAGATATTCGACCCGGGGCTGAGACAGGACTATGGCTACGGCATGCTGAAGAACGTCATAACCAGTCTGGACTTCGAGCGGATGTTGTGCGCCACCGGGCCTCACCAGGGCGAGATAAAGCGCCCTTCCGATGGCAAGCATCCCAAGAAGATGGCCTGGATCCAGTGTGTCGGCTCCAGACAGGTTACCCCGGGCGGCAACAGCTATTGTTCAGCCGTGTGCTGTACGTATACGCAGAAGCAAGTGATCTTGGCCAAGGACCATGACAGCGAGATCGAGGCCACCGTATTCCACAACGATATCCGTTCCTTCGGCAAGGACTTCGAGCGGTTCTACCAGAGGGCGGAAGCCCTTCCCGGCGTCCGCTTCATAAGAAGCTACGTGTCCATAGGAAGAGAGCTTCCGGACAGCAGGAACGTAACCATCAAATACTCAGCCCAGGAGGGTGGAGTAAAGGAAGAAGAGTTCGATCTGGTAGTGCTATCTGTCGGGCTGAACCCTCCGGAGGATGTGAAGGACCTGGCCGGCAAGTTCGGCGTCGAACTCAATTCGCACGGGTTCTTCAAGACCAATGCCGGAAATTCTATCGAGACAGCCCGCCCCGGAGTTTTCGTAAGCGGCGCCTTCCAGGGTCCTATGGACATCCCGGAGTCGGTTGTGACCGCTGGTGGGGCTGCTGCCCTCTGTAGCCAGCTTCTTGCCCACCGGCGGGGAAAGCTGGCCAGAGAAAGGGTATATCCCCTTGAAAGGGATGTCACAGGCGAGGAACCCAGGGTCGGGGTCTTTGTCTGTCATTGCGGGGCCAACATCGGCAGGGTCGTAGATGTTCCTTCCGTGGTAAGATACGCGTCTATGTTGCCCGGTGTTGTCCACGCTCAAGAAAGCCTCTTCGCGTGTTCGACCGACGCAGCCCAGGACATAGCGACCACGATCCGAGATAAGGGACTCAATCGCGTGGTTGTTGCCGCCTGTACCCCCAGGACCCACGAGCCGCTATTCCGGGACACGCTTCGTGAAGGGGGAATCAATCAGTACTTCTTCGAGATGGCCAACATAAGGGAGCATTGCTCCTGGGTCCACTCCCGGGAGAAGGAAGATGCCACCGAGAAGGCAAAGGGCATAGTCAGGATGTCGGTGGCGCGCGCTGCCCGTTTGCAGCCTCTAGAAGAATTCGAGCTGCCGGTCAATAAGAAGGGGTTGGTGGTCGGAGGCGGCCTGGCCGGGATGACCAGCGCCTTGAGCCTGGCCAATCAGGGATTCGAGGTCTACCTGGTAGAGAAGAGCGCAGATTTGGGCGGAATGGCTCGAAGGATCCACTACAGCCTGGAGGGGATGGACGTTCAAGCGCATCTGGCCAGTGTCATACGTAAGGTCTACCAGCACCCCCTGATCCACGTATCTACTGACGCTACTATCACAGACGCTTCGGGTTATGTGGGGAATTTCCAGACCAAGGTGATGTCTGGAGGAAGGGTTAGCCAGATACGGCACGGCATAGCTATCATCGCTACCGGTGCTGAAGAACACGAACCCACCGAATACCTTTATGGGAAGGACGATAGGGTATTGACCCTTCTGGAGTTGGAGGAGAAGATCGCCAAAGGCGAGCCATCTGTGGTCAACGCCCAGAGCATGGTCATGGTTCAGTGCGTGGGCTGCCGGCAAAAGGACAGGAACTACTGCAGCCGGGTATGCTGTAGCCAGGCCATCAAGTGCGCCCTGAAACTGAAAGAGAAGAACCCCCGGATGGATATCTACATCATGTATCGGGATATGAGGACCTATGGGTTTAGAGAAGACTACTACCGGGAAGCTGCCAATCAAGATGTGAAATTCATCCGCTATGAGCCGGATGATAAGCCCCAGGTAGAAGTCGTTGAGGAGGGCGGTCGGCGCGTTCTGAGAGTTGTCGTGGCCGACCCCATTTTGGGCAAGAGGCTTTCTCTCAATGCCGATCTGCTGGCGCTGGCTGCCGCCGTTGTTCCTTCAACGACAACTAGTGAAATATCCCGACTTTTCAAGGTGCCGTTGAGCCCGGATGGGTTCTTCCAGGAAGCCCATGTAAAGCTAAGACCTGTTGACACGGCCGCCGACGGTGTCTTCCTGTGCGGAACAGCTCACTATCCCAAGCACATGCTAGAGACGATCAGTCAAGCCTACGGAGCCGCCGGCCGGGCTGCCGATATCCTGGCAAACAAGTCGGTCATAGCCTCCGGCGCCATTTGCGACGTAAACGAGAGCGAGTGCATAACGTGTGGAGCGTGCGTGTCATGCTGCACGTACGGCGCTGTGGAACTTCGCGACACGCCGAAAGGCAAGAAGGCATGGGTCAATTCTATCCTCTGCAAGGGGTGCGGTCTCTGCAATGCGAAATGCCCAACAGGGGCGATTTCGCTGAAGCATTTCACTGATGAGGAGATCTTCGCCCAAATTGACGCATCGGCACCAACTCTTGTAAAGGTCCGCCAGTGAACAAAGCCGTGATTTTAGCCTCAGGAGCGACCCAGCAATGGTCATGAGCCGATTTGAACCGAGGATATTGGGCTTCTTGTGTAACTGGTGTTGCTACGCAGGTGCGGACCTTGCCGGCGTTTCTCGATATCAGTATCCCCCGAACATAAAGGTGATAAGGGTGACGTGCTCCGGCCGAGTAGACCCGGCATTCATACTCAGGGCCTTTTCAAACGGAACGGATGGGGTGTTTATCGGCGGTTGTTGGCTGGGCGACTGCCACTACATCACGCAAGGGAATTATCAAGCACTGAGCATGAAGCATCTGTGCAAGAAGCTGCTCAGACAGATAGGCGTGGACCCGGAGAGGGTGAGGCTTGAATGGGTGTCCGCTTCGGAAGGACTCCGCTTCGCTGAGGTCGTCCGTGACTT
>ORJL010168847.1_pt1 | contig 13855 bp, 11 predicted proteins | sample 1779941 | NCBI WGS metagenome assembly ORJL01 (sample SAMEA104232317, study PRJEB22302) | groundwater metagenome | biome: forest; feature: aquifer; material: groundwater | place: USA | collected 2011-08-07 | depth 5.8 m
CAGCGCCGTAACTTCTTGGTTCGCACGTATCTCCTTCTGAAGCCGAAGTACTAACTCCGGATGCGCTGCCTCATATCCCTTCAGAAAAGAACGTAAATCCTTGGCCACGTATACCCCTCCCTAAAACAGCACAGCCCAGCCCGAGCGGCGGTTAGCTCGCGGTAGCCGGCCTCCAGGGTATCACCACCTTCTCCAGCTCATCCAGAATAGTGAAGGAGGTAAAGCCTATGGTGGAGATGACCAGAAGACCAACAAACATCTGTTCGATGGCGAAGACCTGCCAGGAGTTCCAGATGAGGAAACCGATCCCGGACTTGGCGCCCACGAACTCGGCGGCCACGATAAGAAGGAGGGCCACGCCCCAGCCAAGCTTGATCCCGGCGAAGATCATGGGCAGGGCGCCAGGGAAAGCCACAGTCCGCCAGATATTGAGGCGACTGGCCCCGAAATTCTTGCCAACATCCAGATAGATCTTGTCTATGTTCATGACGCCGGCCATAGTGTTAATCAGGGTAAAGTAAAATGTGCCGACGGCCACGATCACATACTTGGACTGCTCCCCCAGGCCAAAGATCAGGAGGACCAGCGGCAGAATGGCGATCTTGGGGATCGGGTACGTCGCAGCGACCATCGGGTTGAGCCCGGCCCGGACGATGCGGGAGAGGCCCATGATAATGCCCAGCACTATGCCTGGTATTGACCCCATGAGAAATCCGATACCGATGCGCACCAGGCTGGCGTTAACATGGTTGAGCAATTCCCCACTGCGGATCAGGTTCCAGAAAGTCCCAGCGATGATCGACGGCATGGAAAAGAAGCGGTGATCCAGGATCCCAACCCGAACCAGCACCTCCCAAATAACCAGCAACAGGAGCGGCGAGAAAAGCGAGACCAAACGCTCCTGAAACTCGCGCTTGGCGTGAGCCTTATGAAGCTCCTTTTCAAAGGCCTGGAGGGAGGGAGCGACCACCTCCCCCGCCTGCGCCTGTAGGCTAGAAACCCTGTTTCGCGCCATGTGCTCCTCCCTTATCCTCTGGTCTATCGTCGTGTGCCAGCCGCTCCTGCTCCTTAGCCTTCATAACCTCGTCTCGGAGGAGGTCCCAAACATAGAAGGCCATCTCCCCAAACTTGGGGTTAGCCTTGAGCTCGTAAACTCCCCGCGGCCTTGGGAAGTCAATGCCTACCTCAGACTTGACGTGGCCGGGATGGGCGGTGAAGATGACGATCCGGTCTCCCATAACGATGGCCTCGTCTATGCTATGAGTGACGTAGACTACCGTCGTGCGAGTCTCCCCCCAGACCCTTAGCAGCTCCTCTTGAAGCAGTATCTTGGTCTGCTCGTCCAAGGAGGCGAAAGGCTCATCCATGAGCAGTATCTCCGGGTCGTTGGCGAAGGCCCGGGCGATGCTTACCCGCTGCTTCATGCCCCCGGACAACTGGTGAGGAAAGGCCCTAGAGAACTTGGCCAGCCCGACTTTTCTTACATATTCCTCGGCCTTGGCCCTGGCCTCTTTACCAGACACGCCGCGCATGCGCAGGCCGTAGGAGACGTTATCCCTGACCGTCATCCAGGGGAAAATAGCGTGCTCCTGGAAGATCATAGAGTTGATGGGCTTGCTTTTATCCCTCCGGCTTACCGCCACCTCACCGGTAGTGGCTGTCTCCAGTCCGCCCATGATCCGGAGCATCGTGGTCTTGCCACACCCGCTGGGGCCAACCACGCAGAGAAACTGGCCCTCAGGAACGGTCAGGTTAACCTCCGCTAGAGCCGTAACGCTGGTACGGCCGGTGCGAAAGAGCTTCGTCAACCCGGTAATGCGAATCTTGTCCGTGCCGGAGGTGCTCCCGGCAATGCTGCTGCCGTCAGTTGACACCTTGTCCTCCATTTTTGCCATGTTAACAGACCTCCCAGAAAAAGGGGCCTAGCGAATCACACGAAGTTTACAATGGGGGTTTTAGATTTGTCAAGGCCGGATTTTAGACACTCTCGCCTTTCTCAGCTTGTCTTGCCCGTGAGCCACCAATATAATAGGAGAGAGGTATGGTCAAAACGGCCCTCTGCCCGGAATTCGGTGGTCTTATCATGAACAACTTAGTAATTGCCGAAACCATGGAAGGTATAGCCCAGCTCCTGGAGCTGAAAGGCGAGAGCCCGTTCAAAGTCAGGGCCTACCAAAGGGCTGCCCAGACCATCGAGAACCTGCCGGTCGAAGCGGAGAGGCTGATGCGGGAAGGGAAACTCCGGGAGGTCCCGGGGATAGGAGAGAGCATCTCCCAGAAAATCACCGAGCTGCTCACCACGGGGAAATGCGATTACTACGAGCAACTGCGCGAGGAGTTCCCCAGCGGCATCACCCGCCTTATGGAGGTGCCGGGCATCGGCCCCAAGACGGCCAACCGCCTGGCCGGTGAACTGGGGATAACCACCGTGGCGGAGTTGGAACAGGCCGTGCTGGACGGCCGCGTGGCGAAGCTACCGCGCATGGGGGAGAAACTGGCCGAGAACATCCTTCACCATGTCCGCTCCCTGCGTCGCAAGGACCAGCGCATCCCGCTGGGACAGGCCCTGCCCGTGGCCGAGGCCATTGTAGCCCAACTCAAGGACAATCCGGCGCTCCGCAACCTGACCCCGGCCGGCAGCCTGCGCCGCCGCGTGGAGACCATCGGCGATATCGATATTATCGGCACGTCCGATAATCCCCAGAATGTCATGGACCAGTTTGTCCATCTGCCGCAGGTGAAGGAAGTGCTGGCCAGGGGGCCCACCAAGACGAGCGTTCTGGTGGAAGGCGGGCTTCAGGTGGACCTGCGCTTGGTTGAGCATGAAGCTTTTGGCGCCCTTCTTCAGCATTTCACCGGCAGCAAGCAGCATAACATTGACTTGCGAGAGTTCGCCCTCAAGAGGGGCCTCAGTCTTAGCGAGTACGGGATCACCCACCTGCGGGAAGGGTGGTTGCAGAAGTTCACTGATGAGGAGGCCTTCTACGCAGCTATTGGATTGCAGTATATCCCCCCGGAGCTCCGAGAGGCCTCCAGCGAGCTGGAAGCGGCGGCAAGGCGGGCCATCCCCAGATTGGTGGAACTGCAGGACATCCGCGGAGACCTGCATACACACACCGACTGGAGCGATGGCCATAGCTCATTGCGGGACATGGTCCTGGCCGCCAAAGAGCGGGGCTATGAGTATATAGCGATTAGCGACCATTCGGTGGGTAGAGGCGTTGCCCGCGGTCTCTCGGTAGAGAGGCTGCGCCGCCAGAGGGAAGAGATTGACGAGCTGAATCGGTCTATAGAAAACATTATCATTCTCCAGGGCGCCGAGGTAGACATACGAGCCGATGGCACACTGGACTTCCCCGAAGACGTGCTGGCAGAGTTGGACGTGGTGACCGCCTCCGTCCATTCCTCTATGGGCCAAGACGAAGAGACCATGACCAACCGCATCCTGAAGGCCATGCAGAGTCCTCACGTGGATGTTATCGGCCACCTGACCTGCCGCCTTCTGGGGCACCGGCCCCCGGTAGCCGTGAACATCGAAACGGTGTTGCGGGCGGCCGCAGCGACCAAGACAGCCCTGGAGATCAACGCTCAGCCGGACCGTCTTGACCTGAAGGACCTGCATATCCGCCAGGCGCGGGACCTGGGGGTCACGCTGGTCATCAATACCGATGCCCATTGGGTTCGCCAATTGGACTTCATGCGCTACGGTGTAGCCATGGCTCGGCGCGGTTGGTGTGATCCCCAGCACATTCTGAACACCCGTACCCTGGCTGATGTGCTGGCCTTCCTCCGGGAACGGCGGGTGTGATGAGTGACATGGAACCAGGCGATAACGGGCTCCTCTGCCGGGGGCAGGGAGCGAGACAGGCGGTCTCCCATCTCAGAGCGCAGGTGGAGTCCGGCAAGCACTGGTACCTGGCCCTCCTGGAAGCAGTGTCCCTCTGGGACCTGGAGGAGGAGCTACACCAGGGACGCTACTTCCGTTACCTGATAGGAGGAGAAGCCTTCGACTGGTTCCTCTTGGCGGAGCGCCTCTTGAAGGAGGTAGAGGATGCCCTTCCACAAGAAGAGGTAGAGCGCCTGCTTTTCTCCGGGCAGCTTCCCCTAGAGCTGAAGAACGACGAGCTCAGGCGGCTGATGGGCTACGACAAGCACCATGCCCACCTTAACTATCTGTACGGCATTACCGTAGAGGAGGCCCTTATTCTGGCCGTGGAAGGGGAGGTCCGCAAGGAAAGGCGTTGCCGGGCCGCCAAGGAGGACCAGGACCTGGAAGAAGAGGTCTACAACCGGGTTTACGGGCGGCCGTATTCTCAGCTCCTGGAGGAATTCTGCCGCGAGAATGGCCACACCCTGGAAGACAGCCTGCCGTTCTTTTGTCTGAAGGAGTTCACCTACTGGCTCTTCAAGTATCGCCTCAAGAATAGCGATAAAGTCCGCATGGCTAGCGACACCAAGAAGGGTCTGGACGAGCTGCTCCGCCAGAGGGACCTGGCCAGGGACCGTGATTCGTCATGGGGTCCTTAGGTCATTAGGTCACTAAGTGATTCGTAATTGGGTAGTGGGGCACTCGCGGCTAAGGGCCATTCTCGCGCCATCACCAATCACGTTGCCATCAATGACCAATGACCTTATGACCCTACGCCTCTTGTAAATCGCGCCGCTGGCGGTGTAAAATAATACAAAGACACAATATGTCATTACTTACATATGTCCAACTGGGCTCCAAGACCTGGCTTGGACTGCCGGTGTGCGGGAGGTAAGCTTAGATGTCCCTGAAGTACGCCCTACTTGGCATGCTCTCGATAAGACCTATGTCCGGCTATGATATCAAGAAGTTCTTTGACCAGAGCGTGGGGCTCATCTGGAACGCCACCCATAGCCAGATCTACGTCCAGTTGGACCAAATGGAAAACGAGGGCCTGGTGGAAAAGAGGAGCATAATCCAGGAGGGGCGCCCCAACAAGAACCTTTACCGGGCGACGGATAAGGGCTTTCGAGAGCTTCAGCGATGGCTGGGCGAGCCCATTCACACGCCGGACTATAAAGACGAGTTCATGTTACGCTTCTTCTTCTCCGATTTCTTAGACAGGGCGAGACTAAAACAGCACCTGGAGAAGGCCCGGGAGTTGATGACGGTGAAGCTCGGCTCATTGGAGAAAGTAGCCAGCCGCAAGGTCCCACCTATGTCTAACATCACCCTCCACGCTGCTCGCATGGGCCAGCGTTATTACCAAATGTACCTGGATTGGTTGCAGGAGGGTATAAATCTCCTGGAGTCCGGGCAACTGTAGACTGGTGATTGGGTGATTGGTGATTAGGTGGTTGGGAACATACTTAGCAGCCAGCGACGAGCCGGTGAATCAGTAAATCACCCAATCACGAATCACCGATCACCAAATCACTCACCAACCCCAATTACTCGAATATCCAGTAGTCGTTTGACAGGTAGGAGCCCTGCGCGTAGAATCTTCCTATAGGCCGTTTGGCAGGAGCCATTTACCCATGATCCCGAATGAGAGAAAAGATGTCCAGGCTTTGATTGACCGGCTGAGGGCCGGCGATGCCAGATCTGTGTCCCGCTTGATTACTCTCGTTGAGAACCAGGCTCCCGAAAAGGCCCAGGTTATGGCCTCACTCTTTCCCTATACTGGCCGGGCCATCATTGCCGGCATCACCGGCTCCCCGGGAGTGGGCAAGAGCAGCCTCACTGACAGGCTCATCGCTCATGCGAGGGACAAGGGCCTTACGGTCGGAATCATCGCCGTGGACCCCAGCAGCCCCTTCTCAGGGGGCGCCATACTTGGAGACCGCATCCGGATGCAGAGCCGCAGTACCGATCCTGGCGTTTTCATCCGGAGCATGGCCTCCCGGGGCCACCTGGGCGGTCTATCAATAGCTACCAGGGATGCCGCGCGCATTCTGGATGCCTTTGGCAAAGATGTGATCATTATCGAGACCATCGGGGTAGGCCAAAGCGAGCTGGCTATCGCCCAGGAGGCCCAGACAACCATCTTGGTCCTGGCCCCCGGCACCGGAGACAGCATCCAAATGATGAAGGCCGGCATCATGGAGATTGGCGACATCTTCGTAGTCAATAAGGCCGACCGGGAGGGCGCGGACCAGACGGTCATGGAAGTCGAGACCATGCTCATGCTGGAGTCCAGCAAGAACGGATGGAGGCCTCCGGTGATCAAGACCCAGGCCGTCTCCGGCGCAGGCGTAGAGGAGCTCTGGTCTCAGATCGAGGCCCACGGGCGCTTCCTGTCCGAGGGTGAAGTGGGGCGGGCCCGCCGTCGCGGCCAGCTTAGGGATGAGATGGTCGAAATCCTGACAGAGCGTCTGAAGAACGACATCTGGCATAAAGCCAGCCAGGGGCGGGCCATGGAAGACCTGCTGGACAGCGTGGAGCAGAAGGAACTTGACCCGTACTCCGCGGCCGGCCGGCTGATGGAGCTAATCCACTAGCGTTTTTTTAACGCGGAGACCACTGAGATCGCTGAGATTTTCATTATTGTCTCGGCGCAACTTGGCGTTGCAATATCCAAAATGATATCCCAAGATGATATCCAGAGATACCATGCAGACAGAGACCTCTTAAGTCTCTGCGTTCTCTGTGATCTCCGCGTTGAAAGGTCCCCGTTGCCATAAGCGGTCACGTATGTAGAAGAAGGAGCATCATGGAAGAGAAGGTTACGATCTGCGGCATCTGTCCAGGCGCTTGCGGGGTGATAGCGGAACTGGAAGACGGAAAGCTGGAGAGGATCCGGCCTATCCCCAAAGGCCATCCAGTGGGCACCGTCTGCGTGCGGGGTGTCCACGCCAGAGAGATCATTTACTCCCCTGACCGGCTCAAGCATCCGATGCGCCGCGTGGGCGCCAAGGGCGAAGGGCGATTCGAACAGGTCTCTTGGGACGAGGCCATGGACGGCATCGCCGGGAAGATGAAGCAGATCAAGGCCGAGAGCGGCCCTGAGGCTTTAATGTTCTACGGCGGCCGCGGGGCCTTCGAGGCGTCTCTGGTGGACATGTTCGCTCCGCCGAATATTTATGTGCCTACCATAAATGGCGTCCTCTTCCCCTTCGGCTCTCCTAATACCACGGGAGTGAACTCTCTCTGCTACGTGTCCTACGGCGTGCTGGCTTCTGTGCCGACCCTCGGCATTGACATGCGTAGTACCTACAGCGACTACCGAAACGCCAAGGTCTTGGTATGCTGGGGCGCCAACCCCGCCACCGACTCCCCGCCCACCGCCATGACACGGATGCTCCAATCGAAGAAGAAGAGCGGAGCCAAGATCATCGTGATCGATCCGATGCGCACCGAGATCGCCCAGCGTGCGGACATGTACATCCCCATACGCTCCGGTACAGACGGGGCCCTGGCCCTCTCCCTGGCCCAGGTAGCTATCGAGGAGGGCATCTACAACGAAGACTTCGTGGACAACTGGACGGAAGGCTTCCCGGAGTTCGCCAGGTACGTGCAGAACTTCCGGCCGGAGGTGGCCGAGGGAATAACCGGCGTCCCGGCCTCAACCATCCGTGAGCTGGCCCGCATCCTCGCCACGCAGGGGCCGGCCGGTCTGACGATGTACACCGGGCTGGAATACTCAAACTGCGGCGTCCAGAGCATCCGGGCCGTCCTCTCCCTCTGGGGCATCACTGGCAATATCGACGTCCCCGGCGGAATGGTACTCCGGCCCAAGACTCGCTCCCCCTTCCAGCGGAAGGACGTCCCACCTCCGGCCAACACCAAGCCCATCGGCGCCGACCGGTATCCCATGTTCGCAGATATGCTCAAGTCGGCCCACATGATGGAAGTACCCAGGGCTATCCTGAACGGCGATCCTTATCCCGTCCGCGGGATGATCAATGTAGGAGGCTCCATTCTGACGGCGTACCCCAACCCGGCCCTCTGGGAGAAGTGCTTGGCCAAGCTGGACCTGCTAGTGGTCGCGGACCGGTTCATGACCGGTGACGCCAAGTTTGCCGATTATGTGCTGCCGGCCACTACTATGTTCGAAATCGACTCGGTCATGAAGTACCTCAGCGGATTTGTCCAGCTCCGCCAGAAGGTGATCGAGCCCGTCGGCGAGGCCCGCAATGACTATCTCATCCTGGCCGGCCTGGCCCAGCGGCTGGGCTACGGCGACATGTATCCTCAGACGGAAGAAGAAATGATCAGGTTCATTCTGGACGGCTCCCCGGTCACCATCGAAGACCTCCGGAAGAACCCTCAAGGTATGTCTTACGAGAAGCCCGTCACCGGATTCAAGAAGTACGAGACAGGGCAGCTCCGCTCCGACGGCAAGCCCGGGTTCGACACGCCGTCAGGCAAGCTGGAGCTAGCCTCCAGCATCCTGGCCAAGTACGGGTATGACCCGCTTCCCACTTATGCGGAGCCGGTTGAGGGACCTCTGGCCAACCCTGAGATGGCTAAAAAGTATCCGCTGGTCCTCAACACCGGGGCCCGCATCCAGCCCACCTTCCGGTCCCAGCACCAGAACATCCCCGGCCTGGTGAAGATGCAGCCGTCGGCACAATGCCTCATCAATCCCCGGGACGCCGCCGCCCGGGGCATCGCCGCCGGCGACAGGATAATCGTGGAAACGGCCCGGGGTGAGGTATCTTACGAGGCCAAGGTCACGGATAAAGTCCAGCCCGGCTCGGTGGAGGTCAACGTCGGCGGTGGAAACCCGCTGCATCCAACCGGCTGGCGGGAGGCCAACACCAACTACCTCACGGACATGGACAACCGTGACCCCATCTCCGGCTTCCCGGTCCTCAAGGCGCTCTTGTGCCAGGTGCGGAAGGCGTAAACGTGCGGGCTCGCGACGGGGTACCGACCATGTCCAACCGCACGGCGCAATGCCTACGTGCGGCATAACAGACCTGGGCGATCCCTCGACGCCAGCGCGGCGCGCGCCCGGAATGTAGGGGCGGGTTTCAAACCCGCCCCTACATTACCATGTCTTAAATAGCTTCTTCGTATTTTCCCCAGCACCTTCGCCTCGTCCGCCGCCGGGAGGCCCAACGCCCTGACCGTGTCCACGCTGTGCTCCAGGGGTTGCGGTATAGGCGGGAAGTCGCTGCCCAGCATGACGTGGTGAAGTCCCAGCCAGGCATGTGCTCGTTTTGCACTATCACCGGTACATTTATGAAGATGGGGGGTATTATGCCTGGACACGCGGGATTCGGGCTTCACAGTCTACTAGAGGCCGGGCTCACCCGTGAAACAGATTGAAGTCAGTGCAGCGTCGGAGCGGGCCAGTGGGCTGGTGAGGTCCGCCACTAGGTTGAAGTTGCTCCCCCGCAGTTCTCACGATTCAAGGACCCCTCGCTTCCAGCACCATCCGCTTGAAATGCAGGTCCACGTCCAAATGCCTGAGAAACGATAGCCCGAGCAAGCCCTGGACCCCACTCCCTGGTGGCAAGTCATGGCAAGCTGCCTCCACGCCGGTGACCTCCACACCCAAGGCCTTGATACTTCCTACTGTCACAACCGGCACTACCTCGACGGAACTGGCCGTGTGCACGTTGATCCTCTTCCTGGAAACCGCAGGGTCATATCCCAGGGCTTCTGCTACCGCCCAGGGCAACATAACGAAAGTAGCCCCGGTATCGAGGGCCATCTGGACCACTCTGCTTCCGGACTCACCGGCCAACTCGACTTCTACCACGATGACGGGAGCCCGTGGGTCGAGACGCATTAGAACGCTGCAGCGTAACCTTCGGGGAGAGGCGGGCCCGCATAAGTGACGAAGATCTTGCGCTTGTCACCTTTGATCTTCCTCCAGACCTCACCACTCTCTCTGGAGTGGTAAAGGAGCTCACCCTCCTCGACGCCTGCTTCTCCTTGCTTGACGACGGCTACAGCCAACCATTCCCCTTTGTATATGTCTTTGAGCTGCTGTATCTTCGCCATTTCCTCTCACCCGCAGCCATTATACACCACACTTGTGGCGGGAGCTAACATCTCGCGACTATCTGAGGCAACAACATCAACTTACAGGCATATGGCCGCTCCTAATTAGAGCCGTTTCCCAACGGATACCGCATGTATGCGCACGGTCGCCGGCAAATGGATACATCCGTTATCCGTTCAAGTCTAAGAGCATCCGTGCTTTGGGCCGCCACGCATCCGCTGAGAATGGTGACCCACAACACCCGCAGTTTCCCATGCTCCCCAACTGCGCCGCCATGAAATGGTGCGCGGGTAACGGAGGCGGACGCCAACCGCCCCAGGCCTTCAGCCCATCAAATCTTGAACAGCTTCGCCGCATTCCCTCCCAGGACCTTCGCCTCATCTGCCGGAGGCAGGCCCAGCGCCTTGACCGTACCGATGGTCCGCTTCAGGGGCTGCGGGACTGGCGGGAAATCACTGCCCAGCATCACGTGGTCCAGCCCGATGGTCTCGATAGCGCAGCGAACGGCAGGCGGGTGGAAAGAGACGGTATCGACGTAGATGCGCTTCAGGTACTCGCTGGGAGGCATAGTCAGGTAGTCCGGTCCCCATATCCCGAAGAACGAGTCGTCCCGGCCCTCATAGCCGTAATTGAGGCGGCCGGGCAGCATCATGATGCCCCCTCCCAGATGAGAGGCCACGATCTTGAGCTTGGGGAGCCGCTCAAGCACCCCGTAGTAAATAAGGCGGGCCAACCCCAGGGTTGTCTCGCAAGGCCGGCCCACCATCTCTATCAAGCGGAATTCCTGCATATGCTGTGATCCGAAGGTCACCATCGGCGGATGGATGTACACCGGGATATCCAACTGGCAGGCCAGCTCCAGGAAAGGGGCCGCCCGGGGCGAGTCCAGCCATTCGTTAACGTACCGAGGGTTGACCATGACCCCCTTCAGGCCCAGGTCCTTTACACCGCGCTTCAGCTCCTTCAGAAAAGGCTCGCCCCCAAAGGGGTAGGTGATAGCCAGGCCCGCCAGGCGGCCCTTATGAGTCTGGGTCAGTCCCGCCACGAACTCATCGTAGGCCTGGACCACCTTGAGCAGCGCGGCCGGGGACTTCTCCATGGTCCGCTCCACGACCGACGGATGGCCGATAACTGTCAGGTCGACACCAGCCTCCTGCTGCTGGTCCAGCAGCCAGGACACGTTGAAGGCGTTGGGATTGGGTTCCGTGGCCATGTACTTGCCCAAGCTGGGGTCGACGACGTGCGAGTGAACGTCTATGATCATTGGTCCTCCTTCGGGAAGGTATGGCATCTTTATACCCTATTGCCGCTCGAAAGTCCAGTGTATTTCCGGGAGGTTTCCTCACCGCGGAGACGCAGAGAGCGCAGAGAAGGTCATCAGGTGATCAGGTCGACCGTCATCAGGTGAATCGGTCCCCGTCATTGGCCCAGTCGCCAGTGCGGCTGTTCACCCGATTACCCAATCACCCAATTACCCAATTACCGCCTCAGCGCCTTCAGCGTCACTGCGGTGAAGGGACCTTACGCCCTGAGGCTGAACGGCGGGTACCGGTCAGTCGTCAATGCGATCGCATAAACGGTCACCCTCAAAGACCATCCTAGAGGGCTACATACCGTCCCAGGGCCAGGACGGTTAGTACGCTAGCCACGCCCACGGCAGACGCGGAGAGGAGCCCCACGTAGAAGGGCTTGATGCGCAGGCCCTTCAAACTATCCAGGCCCGTGCCCAGGCCCACCCCAGCCATGGCCGCCGCCAGGACGTACCCCGCCCAGAGAGTGATAGTGGATGTCAACGCCTTCCAGGCGGCCGCGTCCCAGAAGGCGAGGGCCGGGGCTCCCTGCTCCAGGCCAGCGTCCCCCAGAGACCTGATGGCCGCCATGCCCACAAAACCCAGGATGAAGTACGGAAAGAGCGACCAAACCCGGACGGCTTTGCCCCCAGCTTTCCCCTGTCCCGTCATGCGGCGGGCATAGACCACGGCCATTAGCGGGATAACCATAGCCATAAAGATGTTCCGCACCAGCTTGGTCACCACGGCCACGTCGGCCGCTGACGGCTTGGCCCCGCTGTTGAAAGCCTGGTCATAAATGAGGCCCGCACCGGTCACTTGGGCCGTCTCATGGATGGAAGTCCCCTGGAAGAGGCCCGCCATTACCACGTTGCCGCCGAAGAGGTAGTGGGCGATGTAGGGGTAGAAGAACATGGCGTCGATTAAGCCGTTTGTTTTACCACAGAGCACACAGAGAACACTGAGCAGTCCTTAGTCTCAGCGTCCTCCGTGATCTCTGTGGTAAGATCGGAGCAAACGCGTTGACCAGTGCTAAGTTGCAACAATAGGCGCGCTAATCAATGGCATCAAAACAAAGTGGCACAGGCCTCTGGCCTGTGCGCCCAGGCGAGACGCCTGGGCCACTTTCTCGATTAAGGAAGCGGCACTGAGTGGGCCGGCTGACATTCTCCTGTTACCAAAGATAGGGAGCACTCCGTAATACGGCCATAACCAGGAGCCTATGACACAACTTTAATTCTAAACGGATTGAATATATCTGAATAACCTCGTATATTGGAGAGTAGGAGGTATGTGATGACCAATCATTACGGTCTCGGGTGGGAGCTAAGGACCTCCGCGTCGCGCCATTTGCGCCGGCCCAGACTCTGGGCGCTTCTGATTATCACCGTATCTGGGCTCTTTGCCTTATCCCTTGGACAGCCCCTGCCCCTGGCCGCTGGTACTGGCATTTGGACACAGATGGACCTGGCCAACATACAGACTACCGCCGTTGCGGTAGACCCAACCAATCCGAACGTCATTTTCGCAGGTACTAGCGGTCAGGGAATATTTCGAAGTACGGATGGGGGCCGCACCTGGGTCCAGACTAACAGCGGGCTCGGCAACCTGTTCGTCAATGACCTACTGGTCAGCCCGGCTGATCCTACCATCATACTGGCGGCCACCGGGCGGGGGCCGCTGGTCGGCGACCCCCAGGCCGGAATCTACCGCTCAACGGACCGGGGAGCTACCTGGACCAACCGGCTGCTAGCATTTGTGGGGGGACTCGATGTCTCGGCCCAGAATTCCCAGTTGCTCTACGCTGGGGGCGCGCCACCGGTCTTCCGGTCCACTAACGGCGGAGTGGACTGGGTGCAGGCATTCAACGACGTCTCGGTCTTTCAAAATGTCGACATGCGGGCGGTCTCCATCAGCCCGTCCGATAGCAGTATTGTTCTGGTAGGTGGGGTCGCGGAAGGCGGCAATGGCTCCGTCTTCCGCACCATCAACGGCGGCCAGACCTGGACCAGGGTCCAGGAATTCGCGACACCCGCCATCACCTCCGTGGCCTTTGCATCGTCCAACGGCCAGCTCGCCCTCTTCGGCAGCGGCCAGGGGACCTGGCGCAGCCGCGATGCAGGAGCTACCTGGAGCCTGGCCTTCGCTGGACCGGCTGCCCTCAGCCTGCTGGCTGACCCTCTGAATGGAAACACTTTCTACGTTGGTACCAGCGGCCAGGGGGTCTTTCAGACCACTAACGGCGGCGATACCTTCCAGGCCATGAACGCCAGCCTGGGGAGCCTGGTGGCCCACTGGCTCTCCGTCGACCGGACCCAGCCCCAGACGGTCTGGGCCGGCACGGATAACGGCATATGGGCCTTTACTCTATCGGCCCCTGGTCCCACGCCGACGCCCGCGCCCGTGCTGGCTGCTCCGAGCATAAATCCAACATCCGGGCCTCCGGGCACCACCGTCAGCTTCACGGGCGCCGGATTCACTCCAGGAGGGCGAGCCTCGGTGCTCCTGGTCCGGGGACTGGGGATCGTTGTCAACACGCCCACCGCAGACCAGAACGGCAATATCAGCGGCAGCTTCGCTATGCCGAGCCCCGCAACCCTTCCCCAGTTGCTCTTTGGGCCCGTGGACGTCTTCGCCATC
>ORJL011357028.1_pt1 | contig 13855 bp, 13 predicted proteins | sample 1779941 | NCBI WGS metagenome assembly ORJL01 (sample SAMEA104232317, study PRJEB22302) | groundwater metagenome | biome: forest; feature: aquifer; material: groundwater | place: USA | collected 2011-08-07 | depth 5.8 m
AACCCCATACCACGTAAGATGATCGAAGCAGCAGTACGAGAGGTGTTTCCCAGGGAAGAAGTGGAAATATTCATTGAAGTCCCTGATGGTGAAAAAACAGCCCTGCGTACGCTTAATCCCCGTCTAGGGATTTTAGGCGGTATTTCTATTTTGGGGACAACTGGAATTGTTCGCCCTATGTCTGAGGAGGCCTTTAAAACCTCTATTCTACCTGAACTTGATCAGGCTGTAGCCTATGGCTACAAAACTATTATCCTTACCCCGGGAAACTATGGTTTTAGGGTTGCCACTGAATACCTAAAGGCTCCTCAAGAAGCCATTATTCAAATGAGTAACTTCGTAGGCTATCTTTTAGAAGAAGCTGCAGAGCGTAAGATCGAACATGTTATACTTTTAGGTCATATTGGCAAGTTAATAAAAGTAGCCGGTGGGATTTTTCATACTCATAATCGTGTAGCTGATGCTAGGCTGGAAATATTATTGGCTCATGCAGCCCTTAATGGAGTTACTACAAAGACACTCCATGATTTAGCTGCTTTTCCTACCACCGAAGGAGCGGCTAAAGAGCTTATTGCTTTGGGAATGCAATCTGTGCTTCACAAATTAGCAAGTTTAGCTAGCCAACGGGCCCAAGATTTCCTGCACCAACGACTTAGAGTAGGTACAGTTTTTACACTATTAAGTGGTCAATTTGTGGGCTGGGATGATCAAGCTCAAGCTATGATTACCCAAGAGGGTTGGCTTTGGCCCTAAATCAGAATATTTTATATTCTTGCAGGATTCTAGATTAGTTTAGCGAATACAGTAATTAATAATTGAATAGTCATTCTCGAGGTTCCTCATATTAAAGAGGATTAAAAGGGAAGCCGGTGTAATTCCGGCGCGGTCCCGCCACTGTAAACAAAGAGTTCCAAAATGGAATACTTTGAAGCCAGGAGACCTACCTCAGAGAAAGTCACAGACCTACGCGCGATAGGAGATGTGTTTTTATTAACCATCTCGAGCCGTAAAGGCTCGTTTTTGTTTTATCTAAATTTGTTTTAGAGGATGGATGATTTTATGATTCATGTTATCGGTATCGGTCCTGGTCAACCGGAGTGGCTTCCACAGGCTACGCACGATGTAATTAAGAAGTGTAATGTCCTGATAGGAAGTTCCAGAGCACTACAGTTATTTCCATACTTGAAAAAAGGACAGTATCATTTGACGGGGGATCTTGTACAAAGTTTACAACTAATTTCTAATTTTTTAGATGAGGATTTAATTGTCGGTGTATTGGTTTCTGGAGACCCCGGATTTTTTAGTTTTTTACCTGCTCTACGCCGAGAATTCCCCGAGCGAAGCATTGTTGTTCATCCAGGAATCTCCTCTCTACAATTTGCTTTTGCCAAAGCTGGCCTACCTTGGAATGAGGCTTCCTTTGTCAGTGTCCATGGCCGGGAGTTATCCTCACTCCCTCGATCAATATCAAGACCGCTAGCTGTTCTAACCGGAGGAGAGAATTCTCCCCAAAAGGTTGCTCAACTTCTTTTAGAGCGAGGCATTAACCCAACAATTTCTGTCGGTAATGCTTTACGCTATCCTGAAGAGTTCTGGGAAACTATGGATGCCGAACATTTAGCAAGATATCCTCAGCAACTTAGTAATGCTACTCTTATCGTTTATCCAACTCCCCGACAGAGTTCATGGCAAAGCAGTAGTTTGCGTATTGGAATACCTGATCGTGAATTTATACGTGGGGACGTCCCAATGACGAAAGCGGAGATACGTATCCAAGTCTTAGCCAAGGCCCAAATTTCTTATACTGATCATGTTCTTGACGTAGGTGCTGGTACTGGAAGTATTAGTATTGAAGCTGCTGCTCTTGCTAATGAAGGCATGGTTTATGCAGTAGAAAGTGACCCTGAAGCACAACAGCTTATTCGAGATAATCAACGAAAGTTTGCTGTTCCCAATCTGCAACTCATTGTTGGCGCAGCACCGGACGTATTTTCTAAAATACCCCCAGTCGATGTTTGTATAATTGGTGGAAGTAAAGGTCGTTTAGATGATATTTTACGCCAAGTTCCTTTAGTGGCGGAAGGCAGACTGGTCATGACAGCAGTAACCTTAGAAAATATTGCCAAAGGATTAGAGCTGTTGAAAGAGTTGCAATTTCAGGATATTGAGGTTATCTCTATTCAAGCCGTCCGTTGGACAGAAATAAACCAGTTACATATGTCCCAATCCCTGAACCAGGTATTTATTCTTTCTGCACGCAAAGGAGGTAAATCATGACTATAACCTGGGGTAAATTTTACGGGGTGGGAGTTGGTCCAGGGGATCCCCGTTTCTTGACTTTAAGAGCAGTTGAAGTTTTGCAATCTGTCAACATTGTGGCTATACCAAAATCAAGACTCGACCGTGAAAGTGTGGCTTGGGAAATTGCCCAAAAACATTGTCACCCAGACGTTAAACTTCTTGAATTGGAAATGCCTATGACCACTGATCAAGCAATACTTCAAAAAGCCTGGCAGGACGGGGCGCAGGCCATCTTAAAAGAACTTCAAGCCGGACATTCAGTGGCCTTTATTACGCTTGGTGATGCTTCACTTTATAGCACCTACAGTTACTTACTAGATAACCTTCGCCCTACCCTTCCTGAAGATCTGATCGAGACTGTCCCTGGGATTACAGCAATGTCTGCTGCTGCAGCACGAGTGAATCTACCTTTAGCAGTAGGGGATGAACCGTTATTAGTGTTACCAAGCTCTGACGATGTTGATAACTATCTTAGTTTTCCTAACTTAGTCTTAATGAAAGTATCCCGACAACTTCCCCAATTGTTAAAGGTCCTAACAGAGTCAGGCAGATCTTCTATTTTACTAACACGTCTTGGACAAGCCAATGAAGAGATTCGCAGACAACCCAAACTCTCCGATATAAATGATGAAAAAATTGATTATTTAAGCTTGCTTTTAGTTAAGGGCAAACCTGAGGGGGAAGAATGATGGGAGAAGTAATTTTTGTCGGTGCTGGACCTGGTGACCCTGAACTCATCACAGTTAAAGGCTTACGAGCCCTTGAACGTGCTGAACGGGTTATCTACGCCGGCTCCTTAGTCAACCCAGAGCTTCTAAAGATCTGTCCAGAGGGTACTCCCACTTATGATAGTGCGCACCTCACTCTAGAAGAAGTTCTAGCACTGATTCAAAACGGTATAATTCATAATGAAACTATCGTGCGTTTACACACTGGCGATCCCTCAATGTATGGAGCTATTCAAGAACAAATGGACGCCTTGACCAAACTTAATATCAACTATTCTATTATTCCCGGTGTAAGTTCGGTTTTCGCGGCTGCTGCGGCCGTTCAACGTGAATTCACCCTTCCGGGAGTTAGTCAAACCCTGATCCTTACCCGTATGGCTGGACGTACTCCTGTTCCTGAAAAAGAAAATTTAGTAACCTTAGCCAAACATCAGGCGAGTATGGCCATTTTCTTGAGTGTTCAAGACCTTAGTCAGGTTGTTCAAGACCTACTCACCGGTTATCCGTCCAGTACTCCAATAGCCGTTATCTACAAAGCTAGTTGGCCTGAAGAGCAGATCATTCGCGGAACATTAGCAACCATTGTAGAACAAGTAGCTTCTGCAGGAGTACGAAAAACCGCTCAAATCCTGGTAGGAGACTTTTTGAACACCTCCTACGAGCGCTCAAAACTTTACGACCCAACGTTTTCACATGAATTCCGACAAGGAAATTAATAATGAAGATTGCCATAATAGCTTTAACTGAACAAGGAAAAAAAACCGCCTTAAGATTAATAGACCAACTTTCCGAACCACCAGATTTATACTTTCATGAACATAGTCAACCTCAGGCTCCAGCTTTCTCGTTTAAACATTTACGTGAACTTATGCCGTTACTTTGGCCTAGATATTCAGTTTTAATCTTTATCATGGCTACTGGTATCGTCGTTCGACAGATTTCTCCTTACTTAGAAAGTAAGGCCAAAGATCCTGCAGTGTTGGTACTAGATGATAACGGGCGTTTTGTGATACCTTTGCTATCTGGCCATCTTGGAGGAGCTAACGCATGGTCTCGCTATTTAGCCCGCTCTCTTGAGGCCACTCCAATTATAACTACAGCGACAGACTGTGCCGATCTTATTGCACCAGATGAGTATGCAAGACGTTTTAACTGGAAAGTATGGCCACTAACAAACTTGCCGAGAATTAACCGTTTACTCCTTGAACGAGGACAGCTTACAATTTGCTCAGACTATACTCTTGAAGATAATCATCCATTAAAGTTAGATGAAAATTATCTGTTTCTTGCCGAGGATGCTCGAGAACAAGCTGATCTGATTATTTCTGCTTTTCCAGAAGCCAATGAGACTAAACTCTGTTTAATTCCACCCTCCCTCGGAGTAGGGCTCGGTTGTCGAAGAGGCACAACATCGGAAGCTGTTATGCTCGCAATTTCCAAGGCTCTAGAACTTACCGGAGCTTCTAATCAAGCTATTAAAGGTCTCTATAGTATTGATCTAAAGGCTGACGAATTGGGACTATCTGAAGCTGCAAAAGTTTTGAAAGTACCTTTTATAACCTTTTCAGCTGATTCTATTCAAAGTATTAATGAACAACAAAACTTAGTAAAATCTGAGTTTGTTAAAAACAAGGTAGGAGTGAATGGTGTATGCGAAGCAGCGAGTATATTGGGAACTCAGATGGGCGTACTGATATTACCGAAATTGAAACTACAAGGGGTAACGGTAGCACTCAGTCGGCAAAAATCTTTGTCGTGGGAATCGGACCAGGGGACCCCGATCATATGACCTCACGGGTAAAAGAAGTCTGGGCAGAAGTTGATATTATAGCAGGGTACAAAACCTATGTTGACTTAATTCGCCCTTATATCTCAGAACAACAAATTGTCGCAACTTCTATGCGTCAAGAAGTAGAACGTTGCCAAGAGGTCGTACGCTTAGCTGCGCTCGGGCATAGTGTAGCTTTGGTGAGTAGCGGAGATGCTGGAATTTATGGTATGGCCGGGATTTTAATTGAATGCTTGGAACAAGCCGATAAGTTGGACATCCCTCTAGAGATCATCCCTGGGGTTACTGCAGCCAATGCGGCAGCCTCACTTTTAGGGGCACCCTTAATGCATGATTTTGCGGTCATCAGCCTTAGTGACCTCTTAACACCTTGGGAAGTTATTACCCGTCGGGTCAAATTAGCCGCTGAAGGGGATTTCGTACTGGCTATCTATAATCCTAAAAGCCATGGACGCACCACCCAGATTGAAAAAGTGCGCCTGATTATGCTAGAACACAGGTCTCCAGAAACTCCTGTGGGTTTAGTTCGGGAAGCTTTACGGGGTAACGAATCCTCCGTGCAAATCACGACACTTGAGAAATTCACCCAATATCCGATTGATATGCTGACAACAGTCATTATTGGTAATTCTCAAACTCGCCAAATTGGATCGTATATGGTTACTCCGAGGGGCTACAAGTTATGAACTTTCTGATCCTTGCTGGAACCGTTGATGGACGTATGCTGGCAGAGGAATTGAAATCTTGTGGCCATGAAGTTGTGGTTTCAACGTTAACAAATTATGGTGCAGATATAGCCCAAGAAGCGGGAATAGTCGCTCGTTCTGGAGCACTAGATGAAAAATCCTTTGTTAAACTGCTTGAAACTCACTCTTCCTCAGCAGTTATCGATGCTACCCATCCTTTCGCTCTTCAGATCAGGGAATTGTCCCAACGTGTCTGTCTACAAACCCATACTCCCTATTTTCGTTGGCAAAGGGCATCTCTCGAGACTTTCTCCCACCCCTTAATTCACTGGACTGAGGACTTGAATTCAGCAGCCAAAAAAGCCGCTGAATTGGGAGAACGAATTCTTCTTACAACTGGGAGTAATTCTTTGCCACAATGGTTAGAAAACTCTAAGTTTGCCAATAAACTTATTTATGTCCGTGTTCTTCCAACGTCCGCAATTCTCCTGCGCTGTGAAACGCTAGGCCTTAAACCCTTTCAAATTATCGCTGCCCAAGGGCCATTTTCCCAAGCCTGGAATGAGGCAATGATCCAGCAATTCCAAATTGATGTTGTTATTGCTAAGGATAGTGGTAAAGAAGGAGGTACGATTGATAAAATTCAGGCTTGCCTTAACGCACAAGTTCCGCTCATTTTATTACAACGTCCCGAGAAAACCTCGTCACTGACGTTCACAAAATTTATCGAACAAATGGAGGAGCAACTATGCAAACTGAAATTGTTATCTTAGGACACGGCAGCAGACGTGGTGAGGCTAACGAAGGTCTTTTGGAAGTAGCTCGTAAGGTAACTGAAATTATGGAACAAGAAGTAACCCCAGCCTTCATGGCCCATTCAACTCCTAACCTACCAGAAGTCGTATTGGAAAAAATCAAACTTGGTGCCCAGCGCATTGTGATTATGCCTTTGTTCCTTTTTCGCGGAGTCCATGTTTCTGTGGATATTCATGAGGAATTAAGAGAAATTCGAGAAAAATATCCCCAAGTAGAAATCATCTTCACTCCAGAACTTGGCGCAGATGACGCCATAGCAAACTTAGCTGGTTTGAGGATTAAGGAGGCCTTGCAAGCATGAATTTCATAAGCGATCCTGGATCTATTGAATCAGAAAGTATGCGGATGATCAGGAGTGACCTCCAACTTTCATGGTCGGAAAATGAACTCTCTGTTGTTCAACGCTTAATTCACACCAGTGGTGATCAATCTCTAGAAAATATCATTGCCATCCATCCCCAAGCAATTCAAGCAGGTTTACAGGCCTTATCTAATGGAGCCAATATTATAACCGACGTTGAGATGGTCAGAGCTGGAATCTCCAAGCAATACTTGCAACGCTTAGGTGGTAAAGTGGAGTGTTTTCTCAATGACCCCCGTGTTCCCGAACAAGCTAAAGCTTGGGGAATAACCCGAACGATGACCGCTTTTCGACTTAATGCTGATCAATTATTAGGGTCTATCGTGGCTATTGGAAATGCACCTACAGCCTTATTTGAAGTACTTCGTTTAGCCGAGGATCCCGCCTTTCGTCCAGCCTTAATTATAGGTATCCCTGTAGGCTTTGTTGGAGCAGCAGAATCTAAAGAGCTGCTTTGGGAAAGACAGGACGTGCCTTCCATTACCATTAAAGGAACACGTGGAGGAAGTCCTTTAGCAGTAGCTGCTGTTAATGCCCTGATCTATACCTCCTTAAATCGAATTGTTTGATCAAAAATACTTAATTGAGAGAAGGGCAAACGATGAGTCCGACTCGGAGTAAAAAGACGAACGCAACTTTAATGATTCAAGGCACTTCCTCAAACGTAGGTAAAAGTGTTTTGGCTGCGGCTCTCTGTCGCATTTTTTACCAAGAAGGTTATCTTACCTGTCCTTTCAAAGCCCAAAACATGGCTCTTAATTCCTTTGTAACTTTAGACGGTGGGGAAATGGGCAGGGCCCAGGTCGTTCAAGCTCAGGCAGCTGGTCGTCAGCCGGATGTCTTAATGAACCCCATTTTATTAAAACCTACTGGACAGGCTAGTTCTCAGGTTATCATTTTAGGTAAACCCCAAGGGACCTTATCTGCTCTGCGTTATCATGGGGAATATCAGCGTAAAACTTGGCCTATTGTTCAGGAATGCCTTCGGAAATTACACGAAGAAAATGAAATCCTAATTATTGAAGGTGCAGGTAGTCCAGCAGAAGTTAATTTAAAACAAAATGATATTGTCAACATGCGTGTAGCCTTAGAGATTGATGCACCGGTTTTGTTGGTAGCTGATATTGATCGTGGCGGTGCCTTGGCTTCTGTTGTTGGAACCTTAGAACTTCTCGAACCCGAGGAAAGAGCAGCAGTTAAAGGGATTATTCTCAATAAATTTAGAGGAGATATAGAACTTTTGCGGCCGGCACTGGATTTTTTAACCCAAAAAACTGGAATTCCAGTCTTAGGAGTTATTCCATATTACACGGATTTCAGTATTCCCGAGGAAGATTCTGTGGCTTTGGAGAAAGAAAAGACTGCCTACCCTTTAACTAATCCTCTGCAAAAACTAGACGTTGTGGTTATTCGACTACCCTTTATCTCTAACTTTACAGATTTTGATGCCCTCAAGGACGAACCGGATGTTCAAGTTCGTTATGTCAACAAAGTTGGGGATTTGGAGAACCCGGATTTAGTAATTATCCCTGGAAGCAAGAATACTTTGGCTGACTTAGGTTTCCTGCATGAAAGTGGCTTGGCTGAGCAGATCAAACAACGCTGGGAAAACTCTGGTCCTATTATTGGCATCTGCGGTGGTTATCAAATGATGGGACGTCTAGTACGTGATCCCTATCACACGGAATCTAATCTTGAAGAAACTCCCGGACTCGGCATCCTTCCAATGGAAACCGAATTTCATCCAGAAAAGTATACTGTTCAAAGTCAAGGTGTAATCAGCGGAGATAGTCTGTTTTTGGGACGTTGTCAGGGTCAGTCTGTTGTTGGCTATGAAATTCATATGGGTCGTTCCTTTTTAGATGAAGGTTCAACTATATTGTTTGATTTAACAGCTCAGGATTCCAGGTATTCAGACGGTCTACAGGCTGGCTCAGCTATGGGGACCTACTTACATGGAATTTTTGATAATGACAATTTACGCCAGTCCTTACTAGAGTGGTTATGGGAGCAGAAAGGGTTAAAACGTCCTGTAGAAAATACACCCTCCCAAGCTGCGCTTAGAGAGTTAGCCTTTAATCAACTTGCCGATTTAGTACGCCAGAACTTGGACCTAGTAGCAGTACGTTCAATCATGGGATTATAACTATGCCACCAGTATTACTTTTTTTAGCTTTTCTAATCGATCAAATCATGGGTGATCCAATTACTATTCCTCATCCAGTTGTTTTAATGGGTAAAGTGATTTCTTATTTTGAAAATAAAGTCAACCACGGAAATGCTTTAACCCGACGCTTCTGGGGAATAACCTTAACGATTAGTTTAGTAGGGGGGAGCTTTGTCCTTACTTGGGGTTTGCTCAAGGCTTTGGAAGCTTTTCATCCTTACCTAAGATACGCCTTTGAAGTTTACCTTGTCTCGACAACCCTTGCTGCTAAATCCCTACTTCAGGCCGGACAAGGAGTACTAAGAGAACTTCAAAAGTCTGATCTAACGCAAGCCCGTAAACGCTTATCCTGGTTGGTCAGTCGTGATACAACTAACTTACCGGAAGCTGAGATTGTCAGAGGAACCATCGAAACACTTGCAGAGAACTTCGTAGACGGAATACTTTCGCCGCTTTTCTTTGCTACCTTAGGAGGGGCTCCTCTGGTAATGGCCTTTAAAGCTGTAAGCACTCTCGACTCTATGGTAGGCTATCGCAACGACCGTTACGAAGAATTTGGCTGGTGCTCAGCACGTTCAGATGATTGGGCTAATTATATCCCTGCGAGAGTGGGCGTGCCGATCTTACTGGCTGCAGGTATAGTTCTTAAGCTCCCTGTAAAATACGCTTGGCAAACTTGGCGGCGAGACGCTCGCAAACACCCCAGCCCAAACGGCGGAAACCCTGAAAGTATTGTAGCTGGCCTATTAGGTATCCGTCTAGGTGGTATAAACATCTATCATGGAAAAACACACCATCGAGCAGAAATGGGGGAGGCCCTACACCCCTTAACCTTCCAAGATATTATCCGCTGCCTATCCCTCATCCGTCTAGCAACCTGGCTCTCCTTAATTCCTCTTCTAGCTCTCTCAGCAACCTTATTTAGCTTATAACGCAAACTTTAATCAACGTATCTATCTGTAAATCAATATTGCTTAGTGAACATTTAGCGGAATTTGCGTCAGCGAACGCAGACGATATGGCGTTAAGCGCGCCAACGGGACTTGTCCATGGATGGAATGATGCCGTTTTTGCCAAGGACGGCAAAAAAACGGCGCACTTGCAGAAATACCCTGAGGTTTTGGCACATTAGTCTCCGGTGGAGACTAATGCCACGAGGCAAGCTGGAGATATAAACAAATGCCGAGTGGAGGTAGCCTTATCGTCAAGTGAGTAGCAAATGAAGTGCATGCGAACACGTTAGTGTCCGGTGGACACTAACGGCCGAAGGCGCCATATTGATTTACTCTCTTATCACAATCTTCATCTATTTTCTTTATTTAAGGAGCACCCCAATGCATATACCTCGAATTGTGATTGCAGGAACTCATAGCGGCGTAGGAAAAACCACAATATCTACTGGTATTATGGCGGCCCTAAAACTTCGTGGACGATCAGTCCAGGGGTATAAAGTAGGTCCAGACTATATTGATCCCAGTTATCATAGCGCAGCAACAGGCCAACCTTCACGCAACCTTGATCGTTGGCTCCTAGGAACACATCTCAAACCAATTTTTACCCAAAGTGCAATTGGACACTGGGCTGTGATCGAGGGTGTTATGGGAATGTTTGACGGTATGAGTGGCACTCAAGGATTTGGAAGTACCGCCGATATTTCCAAAGAACTGAGAGCACCTGTCATCCTAATAGTTGATGCATCATCTATGTCTAGAAGTGCTGCAGCCCTGGTTTATGGGTTTAACAATTTTGATCCAGATGTTAATTTGGCTGGTGTAATTTTCAATCGGGTTAAATCTCCGATGCAGGAAAAAATGCTTAAAGGCGCCTTGCAAGAAATAGACATCCAGGTTATCGGTAATATTCCCCGTGAAATTGATTTAACACTTCCTGAACGTCATTTGGGCTTAATTCCTGTAGGAGAGCAAACACTAGAAGGGGATTTTCTTCAGAATCTTGCTAGTCTTATAACGAAGCATGTTGATTTAGAACAGATTGAAAAGATCATGGAGCACGCACCCAAGCATGAATCTACAGGCCAAGAGTATTCGTTTTTAGGCAAGCCCTCAGAAAAGAAACTTAATATCGGTATAGCCTGGGATGAGGCCTTTCTTTTTTATTATCACGATGCTCTTAATCTTGCCAAAGCTAGTGGTTTTAACTTAGTTCCCTTTAGCCCTTTACACGATCTTGATCTGCCCCCTAATTTAGATGGGCTTTGGTTCGGGGGTGGCTTCCCTGAACTCCATCTCGAAAAATTATCAGGTAACCAATCAATTAAAGAGGCTATTAGCAAGTTTGCTCGTTCTGGAAAACCGATCTATGCCGAATGTGGAGGATACATGTATCTCGGCGAAACTATCAAAGATTTTAATTCGAAAAGCTATCCACTCGTTGGTTTAATACCCATGGTTTCGGAAATGACGTCTCGACTGCAAAATATGGGATACCGTCAGGGAGTTTTTCAAACCGATAACTTTCTCGGCCCAAAAGGTACGGTAGTTCATGGTCATGAATTCCATTATTCACAAGTATCTTTTAATAGTAACCCTATACATGCTTACCAGTTGTTCCGAGGTAATAATGCTGAGCGCTTAGAAGGTTTCGCTCGGGACAATGTTGTGGCATCTTATCTGCATCTTCATTTTGGTGGGCACCCTGAGTTACTTCAACATTGGTCAGCACTTAATAACACCGGGTTAGTATTATGATCACAAAAGAAGTAAAACATCCCTTTCAACAGGGTTTGCCAAGTCGTAGGAGGATTGAATACTAATGGAAACAACTGTGGGGTATGCCCGTTGTCCAGGAACTTGTGGAGAATGGATTCAAGGTGCAAAGGAAGAAATTCCATTTTTAGTCGATTGCCCGATTGACCGTTTTTCGGAAGTAACGGTGAAATTATCCCCACAGCTTCAGAATAATTTGAACTGGACTATTCCACCTATGAAAACTAAAGTTGCCCGAGCATTAAAGCTACTTAGCCAAGAAAAAGTACTTCATAATCTTAGGGGAGAAGTACTCATCTCCTCTGGTTTACCTTTAAGCAAAGGTATGGCGAGTTCTACTGCTGATATTGTAGCCGCTGTTGCAGCTACCTTGCTTTCATTGGGTGAAACTCCTACCCCGGAAATCTTGGCTTATTGGGCTTTAAGGGTCGAACCAAGCGATAGTATCATGTTCCCCGGGATTACAGAAATGAGCCATGTCCATGGAAGCTATCATCAAGTTCTTGGACCGATAGTACCTGCCCAATTTTTGGCTTTGGACTGGGGAGGAGAAGTCGATACGATTCGTTTCAATGCTCGCCAAGATTTATCGTCTCATTACCGACGTTACGAAAAAAAAATTCAAGAGGCACTTTCTTATATTCGTCAGGGGGTTGAGTCAGCAGATTTAGAACTGTTAGCTTATGGGGGAACTATCAGTGCTCGTTGTAACCAAGATATCAACCCCAAAATAATGTTTGAAAACTTCAATAGCTGGGTCCAAAAACATGGTGGATTTGGTGTGATTGCAGCACACAGTGGAAGTTTACTCGCCGGTGTCTTTCCACCTGATCAAACACTTTGGCAGCTAATACCGGAAGCTGAATTATGTTTCAACCCTGCTTTTATCGATATTTTTAAGGCCCATGACGGTGGAGTTCAATGGTTTAGAACAAACTCGCAAAATCCAAGGATGGTTGCCAACAATGGAGGATGATTATTATGCATGGTGGAAACTTGCGCAGGGCTAAAGAGGCATATGGACAGAATACCTTTTTAGACTTATCAGCCAATATTAATCCATTTGGTCCACCTCAGAGTGTTTGGGAAAGTATAAAAGAATCGCTTCCGGAAATTGTTCACTATCCTGATCCCGAGAGCAAGAAGCTAAGAACCGAACTTGCCTTAAGGTATCAACTTTCAATCCATGATATTATGGTAGGAAATGGGGTTGGAGAACTTCTATTCACCCTAGTACAATCGTTAAAACCACGAAAAGTTGCCATTCCTATACCCTCCTTCAGTGAATATGAACGAGCTGCACGCGCTGCCTCGGCAGAAATTTCCTACATTCCACTAGGTGCTCAAGGTTGGGCGGGAATACCACCTATCCTATCCTCTGAGGACGAAGCTGAATTTATTAATGCTTGGCAACAACACCTCAGTGGCTGTGACTTATTATTTCTTTGTTCCCCTCATAACCCAACAGGCAGCGTTATTTCCAGAAAACATTTTCAACTACTATTAGAGATCACTGAAAATCTTGATTGTCGTATTATTTTTGATGAATCTTTTTACGATTTCCTTCCTGAAAAAACACGTTGGTCTGCTCGCATAGATCTTAAACAGAACTTCCATCTTATCGTACTGTATTCCATGACCAAGTTTTATAGTCTACCAGGCCTACGTCTAGGCGTTTGTTTTGCTGCCCCTGATGTTATTTCTCATTCTCAGCAGTTTAGAGATCCTTGGTCAGTCAACGTTTTGGCCGAACAAGCAGGGATTGCTGCTCTTCGGGATCATTTATTTCCTAAACAGGTTCGACAGAGGCTTTATGAAAGTAAGCAATTTCTCTTTGCAAATTTCAAACGACAGGCTCCTAAATCTTTAGAGATTTGGCCAACATCAGTAAATTTCGCTCTAATTCAACTTTTCGACCAAACTTCAGGTGAACTTGTTACTGAGCTTGCCGAACATGGTATTCTTGTAAGGGACTGTGCTAACTTTAAAGGACTTCAGGGATCGTTTATTCGTGTAGCTATTAAGGATATCCCTAGCATGAAACTTTTTCTTGATACTTTATCTACATTAAATTACATTTAAATTACATTAAACCAATTTAATAATAGCGAAAACTTTCTAGATTAAATAACTAAAACTAAATAACACTACAGCGTAACATAAAATAATAATAGACAATACGGATCTGGTGTGTTAAATTAGTAATGAGGACTCGGAGGATGAAAAAATACTAACACATACCAAGGGATAACTCTGTCCTCAAAACTGAAAGGATTCGTTA
>ORJL010273069.1_pt1 | contig 13853 bp, 14 predicted proteins | sample 1779941 | NCBI WGS metagenome assembly ORJL01 (sample SAMEA104232317, study PRJEB22302) | groundwater metagenome | biome: forest; feature: aquifer; material: groundwater | place: USA | collected 2011-08-07 | depth 5.8 m
ATTCCAGCCACTCAAAGTTCCAGATTCAAAATCATCATAGAATATCTGTGCGCCGCTAACGAAGCTGTTAAAGAACAAAATAGCAAATAATAAAATTAACGCCTTTCTCATCCTTTCTCCTTCCAATAATTCAATTTAGCTATGCCTACTGGCCTAATTCTAATAAGATTTGCTCCCTTTAGCTCTGCTAGTGCAACAGCAACAGTATTCCTGGAAATTTTAAGAACTCTTGATATTTCTACAGTTGTTAAGCCATCTGTATCTCTTTTTAAAAGCTTTATTACAAGCTGTTTTTTATTTTCTCTCATTTTTATTTGTGCGTTAATGCTAATCACTAATGCACAAATAAGATTTACAAGAAAAATGAGTTTTTATATGTTTTTATTTGCTATATCAAATAACAATTATAAAATCGCCGCCTTCTGGAATAGGCATATTGCCTGATGTATCATTTACATAAATGCTAAAAGCATAAATATCATTTGCTAGCCCTGTTGTATTAAATAAATATTTATAAAATCCTGTTGGAGAAGCTAAAGCAGAAAGATTTACATTGTCTATCCTGCAATATTCGCTAACAGCTCCAGCAGTACATTCAAATCTTATCCTAAAGCCAGGATTATTACTCGCTACAGCTGGCAAATTAAATGACTTCAAAACATAGCCTGCATCATTCGCAGAATTGCTTCCTGTTTGCTCCAAAACATTCCATGTTATGCCATCAAACCATTTAGCCTTAAATTCATCAGCAACATCCAAACCAACAAGTTTTCTATAATAATTTAATTTAATATTCTGCTCTCCTGCTGTGCTAATTCCCCTCTCTAAAACCGACGCAGGCTCTGAAGTCGACCTTGGCTGTGATTGTGCGTGCCATACTCCTTGATAAGGATTAATCTTACTCGCCCCCCATTTCTGTCCTCCAGATACAGCTGTTGTCGTCCATCCATTTAAATCTCCAGACTCAAAGTTATCATAAAAAATAGTTCCGCCTGCGCCAAGTTCTAATGCCATAGGGTAAAATATATCTAATATATTAACTCTTACAGAATCTATTTTTACATTATCAGTAACATTTGCCCTTATAGTTAATAATTCTCCAGCTCTCAAAGGATCAGGCAAATCAAAAAAACTATTTATCTTTGGAGCTATACTATCATTTACAACTTCCCCTGTTCCTTGAGGCAATTCAACAGGTTGAGAAATTGGCTTATTTAAAAGCCAATCAACAGCAGTCCATAAAAAAGGCCAATCAGAGCCATTGTCATTTAACTCACTGCCAAATATACTCCCATCTCTATCAGAATTCTCTTCAATTTCAGGATGCGGCCCAACTAGCAAAACTCTTCCATTCCCGTAATTAAATCCAATTATTCCAGGCTGTTTATCAGCCAGGCTGTTAGAAGGAACATTCCAAGATGCAAAAATCTGCATTTCTTGTCCTAAATAAGGCATAAAATAAGGCTCCCCATAATAAAGAACATCTTCTGTTGCAGGCTCATAAGCATTAGCTTCGTGTCCTTGGTTCATAGACATTGTAGTCATAACATAATTAGGCCAGGGAGCAATCTCATCAATAGGCCCTATGCAATCGCCATGAAATAAATTCAAATAATAAGGATAATCGCTTCCTTCCCATTCTACATTATCACATGCATAATAAGCTCCTGCACTCATTCCTATATAAGCTCCTCCAGAACTAATCAAATCCCGAATATTTTGATCTCCAGAATCTCTTATAGACTTCTTATAATTATAAGCCCATCCTCCAGGCAAGAATATTCCATCATAAAATTCAGTTAAATTTTCATTATTAATATCCCATGCGCTAACTTCTTCATAAGTCAAGCCTTTCCAATCTAAAAATTTCTCAAATGCAATAATGCTTGGCTCCCAAGTTCCAGAACCAGTGTAAATAGCAAAATCAGAGCCATTTAAAGCACTAGCATCAATAGCCAATAATAAAAATATCAAGCACCCTATAATTCCTCTTTTCATATCAAAATATCTTTTATTAGTATTTAATAATTTATATCTTCCAATAGGCTATTTCAGTAATCTATTTAAAATGTCCTGCGATTTATTTATATGCATAAAATAGTATATGTTTTAATTCTAGTAGTAGGAATCATGGTAATAACCTCTTTCTTTATATATAAAACAAGCTTTAGCCCATCTTCTTTAATAACAGAAGATTGCATCACAATACAAAAAAACACTAATTCAGGAACAAATGTAGTCATGCTCGGAGAAGATATAAAAGAAGCTGAAAATTATATAGATTACTTCCTAAAATCTCTTCCATTTTCAAATTATAAAACTGATTTTAACTTTTACTATGTAAAAGACTCTCCAGAATGTGAAATATATCAAAATGTAGCTTTGCTTTGTTATTCTCGTGATATAACCAAAAAATCAGCATCATGTCCAAATGACCAAATAATAGTCCTGAACAAAGACCATGGGAGAGAGATAAGAAGCTCTAACTATCTGAACGTAATGAGCATAAACACAAATCATCCAATGAATGTCCTGCTTCATGAATTCGGCCACAGTTTTGTTAATTTAGCAGAAGAATATGTTCCTGCAAAAATCCCAAGCAATTCAGGAGGAAACTGTGTATCTGAATGTAAAAAATTTGAGGGCAAAAACAACGGATGCTATGAAGGCTGCTCACGTGAAGATTATATCCGCTCAATAGAAAGTGGTATAATGCGTACATTATCAACAGACAATTATGGCACTTATAATACTCAAGTCATAATAAAAAAAATATTAAGCCTTGCAGAGCGCAAATCAATAACAGGAAACGCAGTAGAAAACGCTAATTGTGCAGAACAATCATATTATTTAATTGAAGGAAGTTACAATACATTAGAAGAAAAAGGAGTAACTATCCTAAACAAAAGCGTAGCAACAGGCTGTGCAGGCGATCCAGGTGCAGGCGGATATGAAGCAAACATAATCCTAAAAAATGATAAAAAAATAAATATAGGTAATTTCAATCCAGAGCTTATTTATACAGATGCTCCTCCAGCAGAGCTAGATAATTTGTTAGGCTCTCCACAAGAAGAAATTGAAGGAGAAACTTACGCGAGCGATGTAAGCTTCTTCCTGAAAGTCCCAGCTGTTCCAGATGCAAAAGCCTTAGAAATAAGAGAAGTGGGTTTAGCTATAACTGTTTCAATTCCAATATGCGATGATTCATTGAAAGGCGATGTAAATGGAGATGGAATTGTTGATATTAATGACGTATATCATTTAGATAGCCATCTAAACGGAGACATAATAAATTGTCCAGGTAATTCAGATTATAATCAAGACGGAAGAATAAACCAGCAAGATATAGATGATTTATATGCCTCCCTAGAAAACAAGCCTTTTAGTATCCAAACCTCTTTAGTCATTAAAAGAATAACAGGCTGGTTTGCGAGATTATTTTAAACAAAACCCTCACCTTTAAATATCCTTTCTCTCTATTTTTTCAATGGAAAAACTAACTGAAAAAGAAATAAAAGAACACTTGGAAAAAGCGCAAAATCCGTTATTTTATTACGACAACGATTGCGATGGCTTATGCAGTTTCTTGATATTGAGAAGATATCTGGGAAGAGGCAAAGGCGTAGCTGTAAGAAGTTTCCCTGATTTAAATGCTCAATATGCAAGAAAAGCGAGGGAGTTAAATGCAGACTATATCTTCATCTTAGATAAACCTCTTGTTTCAAAAGAATTTGCAGATGAAATATCTATATTGAATATTCCTGTAATTTGGATTGACCATCATGACGTAAAACAAAAAACACCAATATCTTCCCCCAACATTTTAGTTTTCAATCAAGCCTTAGATGGAAGCTCAAATGAGCCAGTAACTTCCCATGTATATAAAATAACAAAAAGAGAAGAAGACCTCTGGCTGGCTGTAATAGGTTGCATCGCAGACCACTATCTTCCAGAATTCGCATCAAAATTCGCAGAAAAATATCCTGAATTTTGGGGCAATGTAAAAGAGCCTTTTGAAGCATATTACAATACCGAAATAGGAAAAATAGCTCAAGCATTTAATTTCGGCTTGAAAGACAGCACAACAAATATAATAAATTTACAGAATTTCTTAATATCCTGCAATTCTCCTGCAGAAGTATTTCAAGAATTAACTGCCAATCATTCGTTCAGAAAAAAATATTCTGAAATAAAGAAAAAATATTCTTCTCTGCTAGAAAGAGCAAAAAGCTCAATTTCAGATAATTTAATTTTCTTTTCATATTCAGGAGATTTAAGTATTAGTTCAGATATTTCCAATGAATTATCTTATCTCTATCCAAAAAAGTATATAGCTGTAATTTATAAGAAAGAAGGTGTTTCTAATCTTTCCTTAAGAGGAAAGAATGTTAAAAAAATCCTAGAAAACATTATCTCTAAGCTAGAAAATGCATCTGGCGGCGGCCATGAAGACGCAGTAGGCGCAAGAATAAAAACATCAGATATTGATAAATTTAAAGAATTATTAATAGAGGAAATAAAAAATGAAAGAAATTAGAATTGAAGCTAAAGGAAGAGTGCAAGGAGTTAATTTTCGCTCTACTATAAAGTCCTGCGCCAATAAATTAAATCTAAAAGGCCTTGTAATGAATAAAGAAGACGGCAATGTATCTATTATAGCCCAAGGAGAAGAAGCTGAATTAAAAGACTTCCTTGCATGGCTCCAGCAAAGCCCTGGCTTTTCAAGAATAGATGGCCTAAGCTATACTTGGCTAGAAGTTAATAAAGAATACCCTGACTTTAGAATAATTAGAAAAAATAATTATTTTCTAGATAAAGCAAAAAGTCTAATTAACCTAAGTAAATCTCTTATAAGCACTAAAAAAAGAGTTCCTATTCACATAGCTATAATTCCAGATGGAAATAGAAGATGGGCTAAAACAAAAGGCCTAGAAAATAGCTTTGGCCATTACAAAGCAGGTGCTTATGAAAGTCTTGAAGAATTATTTAAAGAAGGGCAGAAACTTGGCATAAAATATATGACTATCTGGGGTTTTTCAACTGAAAACTGGAAAAGAAATGAAAAAGAAAAAAAAGCTATATTTGATTTAATCCTGTCCGGAGTTAGCAAATTTACTAAAGATGAAGAAAAAAATGAAATAAGATTCAGGCATATAGGAAGAAAAGATAGGCTGCCTAAAAATCTTCTTTCAGCCTTAAATAGATTAGAAGAAATTACAAAAAAATATGACAAATTTAATGTCCAGCTTTGCCTGGACTATGGCGGGCGAGATGAAATTATAAGGGCAATTAATAAAATAATAAGTGCAAAACAGAAAAATATAGATGAAGAAGCATTATCTAAATTCTTAGATAGTCATGGCATTCCCGACCCTGATTTAATCATCAGAACAGCAGGCGAGAAGCGCATAAGTGGCTTCATGCCCTATCAAGCAACATACTCTGAATTTTATTTCAGCGACTTGTATTTTCCAGATTTTGGAGCAAGAGAGTTGCGCAGTGCAGTAGCTGATTACAGCAAAAGACAAAGAACATTTGGCGGCAATTAAAAGTTTAAATAAATCTATAAAAATATAATAAGTTACTATTTAATAGTTAATAAAATACCAACATTTATAAATAGCCCTCTTCCTTGCATAGAAGTAAAAGCCAAGAAACAAAATGGAAAATAACAAAACGAAAACATTAGAAGCCCTTCTTAAGAGTCATGAAATCTCAGATTTCTCAAGAACATGGATAGAAAAAAGCAATACAAATGAAGAAAACATTAAAGGAATCTATAAAATCCTAAAAAGAATAGGTCTCACAGATGATAAGATAGCTTCTAGAGCAGAATTGCTAGGAATGGCTCCTGAAACTATTGAAAAGAATTACAAGAGATTATCAGCTCTGGGATTGAAAGATGATAAGATAGCTTCTAGAGCAGAATTGCTAGGAAGAGATCCTGAAACTATAGAGAGAAATTATAAGGCATTGTCTAAGTTAGGATTAAAAGATGAGAAGATAGCTTCTAGAGCAGAATTGCTAGGAATGGCTCCTGAAACTATTGAGAGAAATTATAAGGCATTGTCTAAGTTAGGATTAAAAGATGAGAAGATAGCTTCGAGAGCGGATTTGTTAGGAAGAGATCCTGAAACTATAGGGAGAAATTATAAAGCCCATATCGGATTATTAAGACAGTATTATGAAGACAGAAATTCAGGTAAAAACCTTTTGACTTCACAAGCACAACTTTTAGGAATCCCTCCAGAAACTATAAATGCAAATGTTCAGTATCTAACTTCAATGAAAATCGATTACAATAATGCTTTCCTGCTAGGAACAACAGTTCAATTAAAAAGAAAAAAAATGGCATGGATTTTAAGAGAACTATTTAATTATAGACAAATTCCAGAAGATAAAAAACAAGAAACAATCCAAAGAATGTATGAATTCGTAAAAGAAAATCCAAGATATTTAGTAAAATCAATTTCAGCTTTAGAAAAGGCAAAAGATAAAATTGAAGAAAAAATATCCTTAATAATCTAATTAGTATAGCCTTTATCTTACACGCTCAATTAATCCTGTATAAGACCAAGACATATGTCATGAGCTAGCACACACGCTCAATTAATCCTAACATTTAAATAGCTTCCATTTCCAATTTATTTATGGACGCTAAAAAAATAATGAAAGAAAATGTATTCAGGAAAAGCGAGGAAATAGAAGGAATAAAAATAAAAGGCTATGACTTTAACAAAGGCGTGAATTATGAAGAACTTATAAGTTCATTTGCTTCAACAGGCTTTCAAGCATCTCATCTTTCAAAAGCAATTGAAATAACCAATAAAATGATTAAAGAAAAAGCATTCATTTTTTTAGGATGCACTTCAAACATGGTCAGCTCTGGCTTGAGAGAAATAATTCGCTATTTAGTCCAGCATAAAAAGATAAACGTCATTGTCACCACTGCAGGCGCAATAGAAGAAGACATAATAAAATGTCTTGGCAATTTCATCCTGGGCGATTTTCGTGCAAGTGGCGCAGAATTAAGAAAAAAAGGGATAAATAGAATAGGAAACATACTAGTTCCAAATTCAAGATATGTAAAATTTGAGGAATTCATCCAGCCAATACTAAAAGAACTAAGCAATAATATGCTCTCCCCATCTGACTTAATATGGAAATTAGGCGAAAAAATAAGCAATGAAGAAAGCATATGTTATTGGGCATGGAAAAATAAAATAAGAATTTATTGTCCAGCTCTAACAGATGGCGCGCTAGGAGACAATATTTACTTCTTCTCTTTAAACAATCCAGAATTCAAAATAGACCTTGTAGAAGATACAAAAAGATTTAACAATACAACTTTAGGATTAAAAAGCTCTGGCGTCATCATCCTCGGAGCAGGTTTAGTAAAGCATTCTATTTTAAATGCGAACATGTTAAGAAACGGAGCAGATTATGCTGTTTATATCAACACGGCGCAAGAATACGATGGCTCTGATGCCGGCGCCCTCCCAGAAGAAGCTATTTCCTGGGGAAAAATTCTCCCAAATGCAGAAAGCGTGAAAGTCTTCGGTGATGCCACAATTCTCTTTCCAATTTTAGTAGCTGAAACATTTGCTAAAATTTAATTATCCAGCTGCTTGCAAAAGAGCCTTTATTAATACAAAGCCAACTATTATTATTACTGCTGCTTTAATTATATTAATTAACATTTCAGTTGTATCGCTTGTATGGCTCATTTTCTAAAAATATTTTTTTCCATTAGTTTAATTATGGCCTTTGTTTCAGAAAGGTCTTCTATTATTTTAAATCTTTCTTTTATAAAGGAAATCTCTTTATTTATATCTTCGATATTCTTCATAAATTTTTCAGATTTTAACTCTAATATTATCCTTTTTCTTCTCTCATTTAAATAAACATCTAAAAGCATAACCAAAAGAATAAGAAGAAAAAATATTAGCAATCCATTAATTAATCCTATGGTAGAACTTATTTTAGGTATATTGGGAGAGAATATTGCCAATCCAATAGCTATTAGTATAGCTAACAATGTATATACATTCGATTCCCTAACCATAATTCTTTATAGTTTCATGATTAATAATGATTTATATTCTTTAATGAACAAATAATTATAAAGATTATTTATCTCTCCAAACTATGAAAATTTATATTTGCTGCAGCAAATTCTTCTATAATAAAATCTCTCCAATAAAAGAAGAATTAGAAAGATTAGGGCACAAAATAACTCTTCCAAATAGTTATGAAGATCCTTTTCTAGAAGAAAGAATAAAAAGAAATAGCCAAGAAGAGCATAAAAATTGGAAAAGTGATATGATTAAGGCACAAAAAGAAAAAGTGATTAAAAATGATGCTATCTTAGTTCTAAATTATGATAAAAATAGCCTTAAAAACTATATTGGAGGAGCTACTTTTCTTGAAATGTATCAAGCATGGGAAAGCCAAAGAAAAATTTATCTTTTGAATAATATTCCAGAAAGCATTTTAAAAGACGAAATTTGTGCTTTCAATCCAAAAATTTTAAACGGAAATTTAGAAGAAATTGTTTAATACAATCATAGGCAATCTTTTTAACCTAAAATTCATGTAAATAAACATGCAACAAGCAATAAAAAGCATGATAGGCCTGGAAATCCATGTTTATATAATAACAAAAGAAAAACTCTTCTGTTCTTGCAAAGCTTCCAGAGAAAAAGGAACAAAGCCAAACATTTACATTTGCCCAACATGCACAGGCCAGCCAGGCGCAAAGCCAATGCTTCCAAATGAAGAAGCATTGAAGCAAGCAATAAGAATAGGCTTGATGTTAAATTGCAAAATAAATAAAAAAATGCACTGGCAAAGAAAGCATTATGACTGGCCAGACCTTCCTAAAGGTTATCAAAACACAATTTCAGGAGCAAGAGCAGAGCCGCTAGGCATTAACGGTGAATTTTCAGGAGTAGGAATCTGGAGCATGCATCTGGAAGAAGACCCTGCTTCATGGGATCCAAAATCAGGATGCATTGATTATAACAGGTCAGGCCTTCCTTTAGTAGAAATAATTACAGCTCCTGACTTCACTTCATCAGAGCAAGTAATAGATTGGCTTAAAATCCTTCTCCACAACTTGTCTTATCTAAAAGCAGTTGATAAAAACGCAGGAATTAAAGTAGATGTGAATGTCAACATTCCAGGAAAAACTCAAAGAGTAGAGATAAAAAACATCAATTCCCTTGAAAATATCAAAAAAGCAATTGAATACGAAATAAGCAGGCAGTCAAAAGAAGGCAGTGTAAGAGAAACAAGAAGATTTGACCCTCTAAAAGAAAATACAATAAGAATGAGGGGCAAAGAGCAAGAAGAAGATTATAGGTTTATCATTGACCCTGATTTGCCCCCCGTTATTTTAGATGAAAAAATAATCTCCATTCTAGAAAAAACACTTCCAGAATCTCCAGAAAAAAAATTAGAAAAAATGATAAAAAAATTCAGTATAAGCAAGAAAGATGCAGAAGTCCTGACAAAGCATTTAGACATAGCAGAATTCTTTGAATCTTTAATAGAAAAAGGAGCAGACCCTAAGTTCACTCTTCCGTGGGTGACAGTAGAGCTATTAAGAGTTCTAAATTATAATAATTCTTCTTTAAACAATGCAGAAATAAAGCCAGAGCATTTCATAGAGCTCTTAACTTTAGTAAAAGCACAAAAAATAAGCATTTTGCAAGCAAAGCAAATTTTGAATAAATTCTATCCAAAAAGTTTCTCTCCAAGTTCAACTGAAAATAAAATATCAGACATTGCAGAGCTTAAAAAAATAGCAAAGCAAGTTATAGCTGAAAATAAAAAAGTAGCAGAGCAATACAAAGCAGGCGAAAAAAACGCCCTAAACTTCTTAATGGGCGAAATTATGAAAAAAACAAATCGCCGTGCAGACTTCTCCCTAGCGCGTAAATCTCTCGAAGAAATGTTGAAATAGAAAGATTTGTATATGCTCATAAATATATACTTACATAGCTAAATTAATATCTCTATCAAACGAAGCATATGAAAAATTAAAATCTCTAAAAAGAGATAAATCTTTTTCAGAAACGATTATGGAATTAATTAGTGAGAAAAAGAAAAAAAGAAATTTAATGGATTTCTTTGGAATTTGGGCTAATGAAGCAGACGAATGGGAAAAAATTAAGAAAAAAATTTATGAAGATAGAAAGAAGTTCAAGTTAACATCAAAAGAATTAAGAAAAATAAAATAATCCTAAATACTATTAACAATCTCTGCAATCGTCCCAATAACAAATAATAAAATCAATATTCCAGTCAATAATTTAGAAACAGGCATGGAATATTCTGGCTTTTTATCTCCCAAATATTTCGCCTTGTGAGCCATCAAAAGAATAAGAACAGCTGCCAATCCGCCAGACAGCACTCCGCCTATGCCCAATACTTTAGTAAAATTAGCATAATTAACTAATTCCAATAATATAAAGAATATTATAGGAACAGATATTGTGAAAAACCATCCTCTTGCTTTTGACTGGTTAAAATCAAATTTAAACATGTCTATCAAAGCTATTGACAAGGCTAAATATGAGGTTGACATTGTCAATATGCCTAAAAGTATGAAAGGCTTTCCCAAAGCAAGTGTCGCTATTTCAGGAGTGCCAGAGCCTTTAAACCCTATAACAATAGTTGTAAAAATCAAATAAACTATTCCAGATATTAAAATAGCCAAAATAATAGCCTTTTTCATTCCTTTCTTTTCTTTTCCCAATATAGTTTCAACTTCAGGTATTGTTGTATAGCCTAAAAACGCAAATAAAATTACTCCGAAAGGAGCTAAATAATCTATAAAGCTTCCAGAACTAGCTAAGAGTAAATTATTAACATCAATCTTGTTGAAGAAAAACACGCTTATTGCAACTATCAATATAAGCAAGGCAGAAACTCCAAGAAATTCTCCTTCTTCCAAAGCCTTTAATCCAAAAAGGCTCAAGAGAGACATCAAAACCCAAAATCCAATTCCTAAATAAAGTGAATAATCTTTTGTGCTAAAAAGCAAAAAACTAAAAGACTCCCCTACTCCTATCAAGTAAGCAAGCACAGCAGCGTATATTCCAAATGCCAAAGCAATAAGCATCAGTACTTTTCCTTTCCTTCCAAGGTATTTGTCAGCATATCCAGTAAGATGATAAGTCTTCTTCGTCCTTAAAGCAATCTCGCCAAGATAAAGCATAGTTATAGCCATCAAAATTCCAATAACAACAATATGAATAATCCCAACTAGAAACCCAGATTTCATGACAACATAAGGAATTCCAAAAATACCTGCGCCTATAATTGTTCCTATCAAAGCTGCAATTGCATGTAATATCTTAGCCATTTTCCTCTTTTGTGGATAACTGCGCATATATAATGCAGTTATTTATTAGAGACCGTGTATACAGTTCTCTATATCACTAAGGTTAAAAAGCCCGAATATTTAATTGTTTTGGGTCCATAGTTCAGCGGATAGAATGCAAGGCCTCGGAAATGAAGAGGAAACCTTGAGACAGGGGTTCAATTCCTCTTGGGCCCATTTACAATCCTCTCTGCCTTCTCCCTCTTCTAGCAGCAAAAGGATGCTCTCCTGCATGGCAATTCAAGCATATCAAGTCAGTGTCAGAAAGAGACTTGTAATATCTCATTAATTCATTAATAATTTGCATGTATTCAGCAGCAGCCTGCTCTCCGCTTATTTCCCCGCATATTAATTTTATTCCTATTTCAGACCTTTTCAGCAAAGCCTCTCTTTCCATTTCAGGCATTTTCCTATGATGCAAAACAGAAAATATTTCATTGTTAAATTCCTCTCCGCAGTATTCGCATTTATTGCTTTTCAATAATCTTCTCTCCCTCTCTTGTTCCCACTTCTTCCTAAATTCCTTATCCTTAATAGCCTCTTGGTAAAAAGAAGGCAAACTAACTAATATCTTTTTAATTCCTAGATAAACATGTTTCATAAAAATTGATACTGTAACGAATTAATATAATTTTCTAAGAAAAATAGTGTTTCACGCGTTCTTTATTTTTCTCAAAGAATTTTGTATTAATCCCCATGACTTCAAAAGAATTAGCTAAAGTCTTTTTATAGCCAACCTCATTCTTCCTGAAAAATTCTTTTAGCTCTTTTTCTTTTTCTTTCCCAATGTATAAAGTTATCATAGCTTCAAGCAACCCCATAAAAACAAAATGCGTTTTCTTAAGTTCCTTCAGTCTATGCCAATTCTTTTTCACCCAACTCAAAAATATTCCTCTAAAAGCAGGGTTAGACGCAACAACACTAAAAACAGTCCTTAAATCTTGAATGCGTACTTTATCTGATAAAGAAAGCTCAAGCGTTTTTTTAAGTAATTCTTCATCTTTAAATTTAAACAAGCTTGCAAGCAATTTAACTTTATCCTCAACGCTCGTTGTTGTTTCATAAAGCGAGATTAATGCATCGTATTTCCCTTGCTGAGCCGCCACAGAATATATTGCACCCTTCAAATCAGCACTCACAGCAGCAGTGTCTTTTAAGAGCTCTTCAAATTTTTTCAATCCTTCTCTCACAACTTCTTTGTCTTCAGAAAAAACAAGGTAATTCAATGCAACTGCCCTCAATATGCTATCATCCTGTGGCTCTCTTTTCCTAGGAACCCATCCAAGCCTATCAAAGCTTTTCTTAAAGGGCTCTTTAAGATGTTCTCTAAAGCGAGGCCAAATCTCTTCCCACCATTTTTCTCCAGAAAAAAGAAAGAAAAGCTTGTAAAGATTAGCATAAATATCGCCAAGAACAAAAGGGCTTTCTTCATTACTATAAAAGCGGGCAAAGTCAAAATATTTTCGAATATCTTCATATCCGTAAAAAGAAAGATTGAAAAGATCATTCTGCAATCCCCATCGTTCCAAAGAAGTTAAAGTATTATGAGAAAGAAGTTGTGTAAGATAATTCAATCCAGGATAATTTACGCGATAAAATCCCTGCTGATTACGATTAAATATAATCTTGCCAGAAACTTGCAGTTCAATCTTCTTACTATCAAAGACTTGTTTCGTAACTTCTTCCTTATTTTGAAAAGTCAAAGGAATCTTCCAAATACTGCCCTTGCCGTGAAATTTTTGTTGAGATAAAACTATCTTAGAATCCTCTTTCACATTTATAAATGGATACCCTGGCTTCTGAATCCAATCTTCAATAATCTCTTTAATTTTCTCGCCCCCTATTTCAGATAAAGAATCCCACAAGCAAGAAGCAACAGCATTATTATATTGATATTTCTTTAAATAATTAGAAACTCCTTTTTGAAAACTCTCTTCTCCTAAATAATGCTCAATCATTCTTAAAACACTTCCTCCTTTGCCATAGCTTATTCCATCAAAAATCTCTTCTATTTGATTAGCACTTTTAACACTGGCAGCGATAGGATGTGTGCTCTTCAAAGAATCAGATGAAAAAGCCCAGCCAGTAAATTCCACAAGAAAATCTTCCCACATCTTCCATTCAGGGAAATAATAATCAACAGCCTTATAGGCCATGTAAGTGGCAAAACTTTCATTGAGCCACAAATCATTCCACCATTTCATCGTAACTAAATTCCCGCTCCATTGATGCCATAATTCATGGGCAATAACTTCAGCAACTCTTTTCTTAGCTCTTATAGAACTTTTTTCAGAATCATACAAAAGAGCTATTTCCCTGAAAGTAATAGCTCCCCAATTTTCCATAGCTCCTGCTGCAAAATCAGGAAGTGCAATCATGTCCAATTTAGGCAATGGATATTTTATGCCAGAATAATCTTCAAAATATTTCAAAAACTTCTTTGTCAGCTCAAGCGCTAATTCTC
>ORJL011264613.1_pt1 | contig 13853 bp, 11 predicted proteins | sample 1779941 | NCBI WGS metagenome assembly ORJL01 (sample SAMEA104232317, study PRJEB22302) | groundwater metagenome | biome: forest; feature: aquifer; material: groundwater | place: USA | collected 2011-08-07 | depth 5.8 m
ATTGAAAAATACAAAAATACAAAAAATCTCACTTAAAAAAGATCAACAAGCTCAAAATAGGTAACCCTAGAAAGAATGAATCTCAAAAAAACAAAGAAAAATAGAAAAATATCAAAAATCACTCATTTATTATTTTGTGCCTAAATCTCCAAACTTTATTGAATATATACTATCAAGAAATACATCTTTCTTGCACGAATATGATTTGCTGGCTATCAAATTACCATTATTATATAAGTCAACTTTTACAATATCAGATTTACATTCAATCAGAGCAGGAAAAAATAAAGAAATACCGCTAATTAGAGGGTTATCAACTTTTAATTCATTGATGTTGATGTCTTCATTAAGCCAATAGCTTATTTCGCCTTCTTTAATATAAAATTCCTTTGACACTTCAATAAATCCATGCGAGCAAGCATCTTTTCCACCGCAACTCTGCTTTTTGAAGTCTATATCAAAATAGTTTTTTAATTTTTGAGTTAAAATAGAATCTGTTTCTTCATAATTAGTGCTTTTAACAGGCAATATTAATTCATTTTTCGCTGCTGCTAAAATTGGAGACGCGAGTGAAGTACCTGAATATATCCGTTCTATTTTAGAACTTTTATCTGGTTTAAAAATTTCATCAACATAGATATCCAAATCGTCTGGATTTACCATGATTAATTTATTCGTACTCGTCATATCAAGGTATTTTTTCTGCAACTGCTCAATATCATATTTCTCTGCGCAGTCTCCTGCTTTTGGACTAACTGTTTCCACACAAATAACTTTTCTGTTTTTGAAGATATTCTCAGAGTCTAATTCTGAATTTTCAATTATCAGAGGAGTATTAATCAAAGAAGCATAAGTTGAAGCTAATAAAGCTAATTCATAATCGTCTTTTACATAGACAATTTTATCAAATTCTTTCCAATAAGAGAAATAGTCGCTGGCTCTTTTCTGCTTAATATTATCATTACTTATTCCTGCTCCTACATCCGGCAAAGCTTCTATCAAATTCTTGATTTCCTGAGGTATATCTCCCAAAATAATAGCATTATTGACTTTATATTGCTGCATAAAATAGATAATAGAGTCTGCATCAAATCCATTTTGGTGATAGTTAAATCCGGCTTCACTATAGGCAAACCAATGTCCATAATAATCCCGTTTAAATGTAATCTTTTCATCAGAGATATCTGGACCTATATCATAACCAGAAGAAGGATTGTCAACGATTATTTTTTTATCACCAGTTCTTAAATCCTGAAGATAAAGAGAATATTTTCCATCTAATGTGTTTGTATATATGATTTTATCATTGAATAATCTTAAATTCCCAAGACCACTGGATGCGGGATCTTTCCCAATAACAATTATTTGGTGTATTCTTGACGATAAATCTCTAATGTTTAGAGTATTATCGTTTGCCCATACAATAAAATTATCTGAGATACGATACGGAAACCCTTTTCCGAGATTCTGTGTTTCCTTAGTCTGAAAATCATAAAAATAGATATTTTCTTCTGTACCCCAGATTATTCCTTTATTGGATACCTTTGGTCCATATTCATTTTGCAGTTTCGTATCGGTAATCTGTATTTCTTTTTTTGACTGTAAATCATAAAGATAAATATCAAAATCTTTATTCCGATTATCACTCCACACAATATAATTGTCGGTGATAGCAGGATCAATCTGATCATAGTTATTTTCAGTTATTCTCACTTCTGTTTCAGTAGCCAAATTATATAGATAGATATCATCATTTCCGGTTCTTGCATCTCTCCACACCAACATATTGTTATGGAAATTAAAATCGTACTTATCTGATTGGCTGTCAGTTATTTTTTGAATATTTTTATCAATAAGGTCATATACATATATTTCCTTGTCTTGAATGTAAGCAATCTTGTTGCCGGAGATTTTTACTTCCTTAGCACTTTCTGGAATATCGAGCTGCATTATATTTGAGGTCTTATCAAAATCCTCCTCATGCCAAATCAAAAGCGGATACGCGCACTTCTCCACAGGTTGAGGATAAACTTTAGTATCATCAAACTTTAATAGATTGCACCAATCCTTATCAGATTCAGATTCTTCTGGAAAATTCTCTGCGATTTTGTCATTATTAGCGTCAAATACCTGATAGGTATATCCCTTATATTCTATTTTAACTTCCTCACTTAAACCGCTTTCCAGCTTTTTCTGCTCAAAAAAATTCGCAATCTCTGCCTTCATTGCCAAATCACAATCCAAATCAAGATTTGATTTTCCGTTATTACTTTGATAATTTATGCTAAACGAACCCTGTGAAGCAAATGAGAGTGCAACACTTCCGCCTTTTTTTAATGCACTCAGCGCATTTCTCCAGTTTATCTTTGTTCCTGACTTATCGCAGATGTTCAGGTCAATCAAATTTTTTTCTGTCTTTGATATAAAATCAGAAAGCTCTTTCTCAAACTCACTCTCGTCAAAGCCGAAAAGTTCGTTAGGATTTTTTCCGGAGTACATAAACATCCATTCTGCAATATCATTTACATTTCTTACATCTTCCATGTAAACATGTATCCAGTATGTATATTTGGCAGTGTTTATTCTTGCCGGAGAAGTTCTAGAGAGAGTAATCCAGCCCTCGTAAGGCTTTGATATGTCCATCTTTTGGTATGCCCCAAAGTTGTATCGTTTGTTTTCTTTTCCATTTGAGTCATATTCTACAAGGTCAATGAATATTTTATACGTGAATTGCGTCGGTATTTTAGCATATATGCCGAGAGTTTTTATTTCTGCTGGAGTGTCGTCAAAGATAATCTGCTCTCTGCTTCCTCCAATTATTGTGCCCTCTTCTGCTGACCATCTTCCGGGAGTTATTGCGTCTCCGCCAAGTTTTTCATCCGAGGTTTTTGTCGGCTCCCATATTGCAGCAGATACCCAAGGCAAAACTTCTTTCCAGTTTTTGTCAGAAACCAAAAATACCTGCTTGTCAGAATACATGTCTTTGTTTTTTAAATTTTGACCTGTTTTTGGCGGTGTTATAGAAGTGGTTGTTGTTGGAGGCAAGGTTGGAGTTGTCGTCTGTTCTGTTGATGAGAATGTCTCATCTGCTGGTTTTGTTTCATCAACTCTTCTTGCATCAAATCTCATTTGCCGATTGCATACATTTTCTGCTTTCTCGCCAAAATCCTGCGATACGCAAAGCAAATCTTTGAAATCAATCCATGAAGAAGATTCCTCCAAATCCATCTCAGGAATAGTCTGGCCGAAATTCCTTGCAAGCAAAGTTAAGTCGACAATATTGATTTCATCGTCGGAATTTACATCAGGGCAGTTGCATGATAAGCTTACAGTCTCAACCTGAGTGTTCTTGCAATAATCAAGCAATCTATTGTCGTCTTCATTATATTCTGAGTCTTCATTGATATCAAGCCAGACAATTTTTTCTTCGTTTGATAATTTGTCTTTCAGATATGAATTTATTAATCCAATATCTCCGCTCTCAAACATATCGTTGCCGTTTAAGTCGAGAAAGCGGAGCTTTTCTTTATGGCTATTGCATATTAGTTCCTTCTCTGATAATTGTTCTGAAGGTGTTTGCTCAATTGTGGTTTCTGTTTGTGGTTCTGTTGCTGGATGTTCATTTTGTTGAGGGTTTATTGTATCTATGTAGCCTTCAAGTGCAAAAACTGCCGATGTTATAATTATAACGATAGTAATTAATGAGAATAATATCTTTTTAGGCATATTGTAAGTTTATTTGACGAGTAGGGTATATAAATCTTTTTTATCAGAGATATTTTTGCATGATAGCTGATTAGCATTGCAACTTATTCCCATCAGAATAATCCTTTCATAAAAATATTTAAAGAACACCCAAGATATACAATTCATGCAAAGAATTTATCTCGACAACGGTGCAACAACTCAGGTTGATCCTGCTGTTGCAAATGAAATCCAGAAATATTTTCTTGATACTTATGGTAATGCCTCAAGCAATCATTTTTTTGGTGAGCAGGCATGCTTTGGATTAGAGAGAGCAAGGATTACAATAGCAAAATCTCTCAACGCAGATTCAGACGAGATTTTCTTCACCTCAGGCGGAACTGAGTCGGATAATCTTGCATTGCGAGGTGTTTGGTTAGCAAATAAGGAAAAAGGAAATCATATTATTACGACAAACATTGAGCATCCTGCTATTCTGAGAACCTGTGAAAATCTCGAGAAGGAAGGTGTTCAGGTTAGATATCTGAAAGTAAATTCTAACGGATTGATAAATCTCGACGAGCTAAAGTCAGCAATTATGCCAAAGACAATTCTTGTCTCGGTTATGGCAGCAAATAATGAGATAGGAACAATCCAGAACATAAAAGAAATCGGGGATTGTTGTCGTTCCAGAAATGTTCTTTTCCATACAGATGCTGTTCAGGCATTCACAAAAGTTTTTCTCGATACAAAAGCACAAAACATTGATTTGATTTCTATGAGCGGGCATAAGATTCACGGACCAAAAGGCATTGGAGCAATTTTCATAAAAAAAGACACTAAAATCTCGCCGATAATTTTTGGCGGTTCGCAGGAAAAGAAAATCCGTCCCGGAACAGAGAATATTCCTGGAATTGTCGGGTTTGCAAAAGCAGTTGAGATTGCACAGAAGGAAGGTCTTTTAGGAATAGAAAAAACCGCAAAACTTCGAGATAAATTAATTAAAGGCATTCTCGAGATAGAAAATACGAAACTGAATGGTCACCCTGAAAAAAGATTGTGCATCAACACAAACATTTCATTCGAGGGAATTGACGGCGAATCTTTACTTGCGGAATTGAATAAGAATGGAATTGCATGCTCGACGGGTTCTGCATGTTCAGCAAAAAGTTCCAAGCCAAGCCATGTTCTTTCTGCGATTGGATTAAACCATAAAAAATATCCTGCATCAATCAGGTTTACTTTAAGTAGATTTACAACAGAAGAGGAAATAGATTATGCTATTAAGATTGTTGAGGAGATTGTTCCTAAATTGAGAGAGAATTTTTTGAAAGGGATTAAGAGTGGGTGCTGAACTTAAGCACAAAATTTATATCACTCTCTGCTTTACAAAATGATTATCTGGAAACTGTGATTAATCCAACATAAGTAAGGAGTTGGTAAACACTTACTGCATGAACTATAAGAAATATAATTAAAACCCACGCGACAATAAAAAAATCTTTTTTGTCTAGCATTTTTCTTTATAACTCTCTTTTGCCCATTCAATAAATCTCCTTAGACCCTCCCTAACATTAACCTCTGGATGATATCCTAACTGCGCCATTATTTTTGTAAGGTCAGGGCATCTTCTTCTTGGGTCTGAAGAAACATAAGCGTCATTTGGTCCTTTTGTTTTTATAATAGGAATGTGTGAACCGTAAACGTCAATGACTATCTCAGCAAGCTTTTCCATTGAAATCTCATCTTTATCATTTCCAACATTAAAAGGTTCTCCGTTTTTATCTGAGAAAAGAACCTTGAAAAAACCAGTAATGCCATCTGTTACATAGCAGAATGTCCTTGTCTGGCCTCCCCCTCCGTAAACCTGAATTGATTCATTTTTCATAATCCTCGATACAAAATTTGGAATAACCCTGAAATCATCGCTTCGCATTCCAGGACCATAAATATTAAACGGCCTTACCATTTTAACAGGGACATTATATGTTTCATAATAAGCAACACACAATGTTTCTCCAATCCTTTTTGATTCATCATAATTAGCACGCGGACCTGTGCATGATACATTTCCATTATAAGTCTCATGAGTTGGAACAAATCTTGGATCTGGATCACCATATACCTCACTAGAACTGAAGAATAGCATACTCTCTACATCCTTTTTTCTGGCAATCTCAAGCATATTTTTTGTACCTATAGTTGCAACATCAATTGTTTCAATCTTGTACTCTCTATAAAATCTAGGAGATGCAATTCCTGCTGCATGTATAATAAAATGTATGTCCTCATCTATATCAATGGGATCCTTAATATTATGCTTAATTGCCTTAAAATTTTTCCCCTCAATAATATTATATTTAATGCCTGTAATGAAATTATCAATAGATATAATTCTGCACGGTTTTTCAAGATAATTCTGGTTAAGGTAATTAATTACCCCAATCAAATAATTCCCCAAAAAACCTGCTCCGCCTGTAATAAGAAGGGTTTTCCCAGAAAGAACTTTTACATCATCTATAATCCTTTTTGCTATATTTTTTAGATCTTCAGCAAATATATTATTCATCGTTTGTCCTCTTGAATTAATTTATATCTTTTTGTATGTTCTTCATATTTGTCACTATCTCTGCTGTCAGTTGTAAGATTTAGCATGACGCTGTCTTCCAAAAACTTCATTGCATGTGCAATCATAGGAGGAGTCATTACCATATCTCCTGGTTCAATAATTCTTTTTTCTGTTTTAGAGTCTTCTTTTCTTAAGTTTTTTGAATAACTTTCATATCTTCCGCTTATTAGATATTCATACTGAGTTTGTTCAGGATGATAATGATTTGCCCTTATAGACCCTTTCTTGGAAGAAATTATCGCTACATGGTTTATGGGTTCTTCTAGAACATTTGCTATCTCTCCACGCTCGTCTACATAAGCAGGCGTTATCTTCTTTACAGTTTCATTTTGCATTTTTTACACCTCTTCAAATAATATTATATAATGACTGGTTTTGGAATAGGGATTATAAACTTGACACCTTCTTCTTTTAATCTCTTATGCTTCTCAAGGATCTCTTTAGCATAATTCCAAGCAAGGATAAATAGATAATCAGTTTTTCTTTTTGTTAAAAACTCAGAGCTAACAATAGGTATATGTGTTCCAGGAGTAAAAAAACCTATCTTTAACGGGTTATCATCAACAATATATTCAATATACTCAGTACCAATTTCCAAAAAATTTAGCAGTGTTGTTGCCTTTGCTGGAGCTCCATACCCTGAAATTAATTTGTTTCTCTCCTTTATATCTCTCAGATATGTAATAATGACTCTTTTTGTATTCATTACTTTTTCAGCAAATTCTCTATAAATCTTTAAATTTGAAATTCCGATATAATCTTCATATTTTATAAGATCATTTACAGAATTCAATATGGCATTCCTTCCTGATATTTTCTGAGTATAAACCCTCAATGATCCTCCATGAGTATCAACCTTTTCAACGTCAAAGATTACCATCCCTTCAGACTCAAATAAATTTTTAAGGGAAGTAAGTGAAAAATAGGAGAGGTGCTCATGATAAATATTATCAAATGTTAACTTTTCTATTGTATCAACAATATATTGTATCTCAATGACAAAAACTCCATTGTCATTAAGAAGTGTTTTGACATTTCTTATAACTGACTTTATATCGTCTATGTGTGCAAAAACATTAGACCCAGTAATAATATCAGCTTTTCCTTTTAATTTTATTACTTTATTTACTGTATCCTCATTAAAGAAATCATTTATTGTTTCAAGTCCATTTTCATTTGCAATCTTTGCAATATTCTTTGCTGGTTCGACACCTATTGAATATATGCCTACATCCTTAAACCCTTTTAAGAGGACTCCATCGTTGCTTCCAATATCTACTGCGATTGAATCAGAATCTAGATTGAATTTTAGGGTAAGAGTTTTTGCCATTTCCAGAAAGTGTATTCTTAATGATTTCGTTGTTGAACTTACATACAGATAATTCTTAAACATTTTTTCGGCTGGAACAATATAACTGAGCTGGCATAGTTTGCATTTTTTACAAAAACAAAGCTCAAGAGGAAATGACTCTTCATTTGAAAAATCCTCTTTTTTAACCAGATTATTAGCTGGGGGAGAATGACATAAGGATAAAAATGTTATTAATTTATTATTTTCACAGATTCTGCAATTCATTATCATTCCCTCATCCATTAAGGATGGTCTTTGACAATATATAAAACTTTTGGAGGAAGATTTATAACTCTTCCAAGAAATTTTTGATTAACATGATTAATATTGGACTCATAGGTCTTGGGAGGTGGGGAATTAATTACCTTAAAACGATACGTCTTATAAATGGAATAAACCTAAAATGGATTTCTGCATTAAGTGGTTCCACAATTAAGTTTAGCCTTGAATTAATATCTGAAAGAGATAAGATAAATTATACAAAAAAATATTCTGATATGCTATTAGATAAATCTTTAGATGCTGTTATTATATCAACTCCTGTATCAACGCATTATGAAATTGCAAAAAAATCACTACTTGCAAAAAAACATGTTTTATGTGAAAAACCAGTAGTTCTTACATCTAAGGAATTAAATGAATTAATTTCAATAGCCAAAAAAAATAATCTGGTTTTTATGCCTGCTCATTTACATCTATATAATCCTGCAATAAGTAGATTAAAGGTTGATATTGAATCAGGAAAATTCGGAAAGATATATTATATAAGGACAATAGGAACAGGGTTTGGTCCAGTTAGGCAGGATATCAGTGCTTTCTGGGATATAATGATTCACGACTGTTACATTATACATTACCTTATAGGGTCTAATCCATTATCAATCTATGCTGATGGAGGAGCATATCTTAATAGAGGAATTGAAGATATAGCAATGCTTAATATGGAGTTTAAAGATAAAATAGTTACTACCTCATTTGTAAGTTGGTTACATCCAGAGAAAAAAAGGAAAATTATTGTCTCGGCAGAAAAAATGTTAGCAGTGGTTGATGACTATGCAAAGAATAAACTGATATATTATAAAAATACAGGTGTACCTGATAAAGCTAGGGTAAAAAAAGAACTAAACCCAGAAGTGCAGAATTTATGCCCAGAAAATCCACTAAATTTACAATTAAAGGCTTTTACAGAAAGTATAGAGGGAATAAGTCTTGGAAATGTTAAATATAATCTCTCTGATTTAGTAGCAGTGACTAGTATAATGGAAAGAGCACATAAACTGATTATAAGCAAAATAATGTCGAGGAATTAAAATGAAACTATCAATATTAATTCCAATATATAATGAATCAGTAACAATCAGTGAACTTCTAAAAAGGATAAATAATGTTCAATTAAATGGCATAGAAAAGGAGATAATCCTTATTGATGATTGCTCAACAGACGGTTCAAGGGATATAATCAAAAAGTTAAATAATAATTATGTAAAGATTTTTCAGAAAAAAAACAATGGGAAGGGTGCTGCTCTGAAAGCTGGAATTTTAGTAGCAACTGGAGATTTTATTATTTTTCAGGATGCAGATTTGGAATATGATCCTAATGATTACGAAAACCTCTTGCAGCCACTTATAGAGGGAAAGTCAGCGGTTGTTATCGGTACAAGGTTTGCAAATGAAAAACTAAATCTATTCGGAAAAAATCAGACTATGCACATCAGCCATTATTTTGGCAATAAATTCCTTAATCTTATATTTAATGCCATTTACGGGACCAAACTTTCAGATATTGAGCCGTGTTATAAGCTATTTACTTCAGAATTGCTGAGGAGCATAACTATTAAATCGAACGGGTTTGAGTATGACATTGAACTGATGAGTAAAATTGCAAAAAAAGGAAACAAAATTATTCAGATTCCTATAACATATAAGCCAAGAAGCTTTTCCCAGGGCAAAAAGATTAACTGGAAAGATGGACTAAAAGCGCTTTTTGTAATGATTAAATTAAGGCTTGTTGAATGAATTCTTACATAATTTGAGACAACATTAATAAATAGAATTTGCTTCCTTATGCTGTTTCAAAATGATAATAGAATTGTTATATTTTATTTGGATATGCATTATTGTCTTTTATTTAGGTCATAAATTAATGCAATTTTCTGGGATAAGATTTAAGTTTTATTCAGAGCTTTTAATTTTCTCATTCGGTGTTGGTTTTTCTGTCTTGTCATTTATGGTAATGGGGCTTGGGATGCTAGGATTTTTAAAGCCCTCATTGTTTTATATTATTTTCAGCATTATATTAATCCTGTTTATTTTGGACATAAAATCTATTTACAGGATTTACAAAATATATTATAGAAAGGAATACAGAGAGCAAGAAAGTTGTCGAAATAATAAGAGGCAATTTAATTTTGACACATTAATTACAGGCACAATTATTATTTTTGTCCTTATTAATTTTTTCTCATCATTTGCTCCGCCTGTAGAATGGGATTCCATTTCATACCACCTTGCACTTCCGAAGATTTACCTGAAAGAGCAGACTGTCACATACGTCCCCTCTATGCTTTATTCCCTCTGGCCTTTTTTTACAGAAATGCTTTTTACAGTAGGTTTATTTGTTGGTGATAATGTTCCTCACCTGTTCAGCTTTTTGTTTTCTGTTCTTGTTCTCTTGGGAATTTATTCTTTCTGCAGAAGATATTTCACGAAAAGGACTGGATTAATTTCAGGTCTAATCTTTTATTCTATGGTAATCATAAGTGAGAGGGCAAGCCAGGCAATGGTTGAAATTCCATTTGCTTTTTACTCCCTCCTTGGAATATACTCTTTTGTTATTTTTGAGGATACAAAAAAGACTAGGTTTTTAGTTCTTTCTGCTGTCATGTCAGGTATCTCCTTTTCTATAAAGTTTACCGCGCTAATTATACCTTTAATTATTGGTCTTATGATGGTTTATGATTTCCTTAAAGTGAGGAGAGTAAATATAATAAATAACATGATTATTTTTGGGTGCATCTCAATTTTGTTTGGCTCTCCATGGTATCTCAGAAGTTATTTTTATTCTGGGAATCCCTTTTATGGATTATTTTACAATATCTTTGGAGGGATAAACTTGAGTCCAGAGACTGCTTCGGTTTTAAACAGTGGACTGAATTCGTATGGATTCGGGAGGGATATATTCTCATTTATTATTCTTCCATGGAATCTTACAATTTACGGTGATAAATTTGGATCTCTACTTGGAGTTACTCCACTTTTCTTAATGTTTATTCCGCTATATTTTTTTGTTGAAAAGAACAGGATTGTAAATAAACTTCTATTTTTCTGCTTCATATTTATAACAATGTGGTTTTTTACATCCCAGCAGCAGAGACTCCTTATTCCATCCCTTGTTTTCTTATCTATTATTGCAGGATACATATTTACAGATTTGTCAAAGAAAAAGGTTCTCTTTATTTTTCTAAGTTCTATTCTAATTCTAACAGTCTTTTTTAACTTAATTATCGGCATAGAAATAAATTATAAAAAGATTTCAGCTGGAATTGGAATTATTTCTCATGAAGAGTTTTACAGCAGCCTAAAGGATTTTAACCCTCACGATGTTTCTGTATATGCAAACAAAAAATTACCTAGGGACTCTAAGATTCTTCTTATAGAACCTAGGGGATTTTATCTTGACCACAATTATGTCTGGGGATCATCAAGGGTTCAGGCAATAATTGATTATGATAAGTTTGAGAATAAGGATGAGCTTCATGCAAAACTAAAATCTATGGGAATTACGCATTTATTTATCAATTTTAATTACATGGAATTCCTTGGTGGGGATGCAGGAATCATAAATCTTCTTATTAAAGAGGATGGGGTTCTAATCTATGAAAATAATGGAATATGCCTATATAAAATTAGTTGATTAGTTGGCTCAGTAGAAAATCATAAATAAAATCTTTTTAGGCATATGTTAGATTATCAGAAAGAGCGAACTATATAAACATTATTTCCAATCCAAAAACTTATAAACAAATTCAGCGTAATTCTCAGCATGGTAATCTTCAAAGCTTACGATGTAAGGGGAATCTATCCGGAAGAATTAAATGAAGAAGCCGCAAAAAAAGTTGGCAGGGCATTCTCTGATTTTCTCGGCGGGAAAACAATTGTGATTGGAAGAGATATGCGGCTAAGCTCTGACAGACTTTTTCTATCATTGGCAGAAGGAATGACCAAGCAGGGAATTAACGTAATTGACATAGGTATAGTAAGCACGCCGATGAGTTACTTTGCATGCGCATTTCTCAAAGCAGACGGAAGCATAATGATAACTGCCTCTCACAATCCAAAAGATTACAATGGATTCAAATTCACAAGAAAAAACGCAGTCCCAATAAGCGAAGCAACTGGCTTGAAAGACATAGAAAAGATTTTTCTCTCGGGAAAATTCAAGTCATCACAAAGAAAAGGCAGAATAACAAAAAAAGAGATTATGCAGGATTATGTAAATCATGTCCTTAGTTTCATAGACGTAAAAAAAATCCGGACGTTAAACATTGTAATTGATGCAGCAAATGGAATGGGCGGAAAGGAAACTCCGTTTGTTTACTCAAAGCTCCCATGTAAAACAACAGAACTATTCTTTAATCTCGACGGAACATTTCCAAACCACGAAGCAGATCCACTAAAAGAAGAAAATGTCGGAGAGCTGAAAAAAATTGTCCTCAAAAAAAAAGCAGACTTGGGGATTGCATTTGACGGAGATGCAGACCGAGTTTTTTTTGTTTCGGAAAAAGGCGAAAAGATCTCCAGCGACTTAATAGCATGCCTAATTGCAGAAGATTTCCTTGAAAAAAATCCAAACGAAAAAGTTCTCTATGATTTGAGAAGCAGCTTGATAATCAAGGAAAAAGTCGAAGAACTCGGAGGAAAAGCAATAATGTCGAGAGTCGGGCATGCATTTATCAAAGAATTGCTAAGAAAAGAAAACGCAGTATTCGGCGGAGAGTTGTCCGGGCATTACTATTTCAGAGACAACTTTTACACAGACTCAGGAATTATAGCAAGCCTCAAAATAATAGAAATCCTCTCGAAAAAAAACAAGCCCATCTCAGAGTTGATTAAACCGCTAAAAAAATACTTCCAGAGCGGCGAAATAAATTCAAAAATCTCAGACAAAGAGTCAAAGATGAAGCTGCTCATGGAAAAATACAAAGACGGAAAACTCACAACCATAGATGGAATTAGGATTGATTTTGATGACTGGTGGTTTAATGTCAGGCCAAGCAACACTGAACCTTTATTGAGATTTAATTTAGAAGCAAAAACAAAATCTCTGATGGAGAAAAAAAGGGATGAGGTTTTGGGATTGATTAGAAGATAAATTTTAGATTCAGAAAATTATTTTTTAGTCTATATCAAATCCTTGCTAATGCCCCAACTCCATATACATCTTCTCTTCCTTATCACGATAAAAATCATAATGGTCAGAACAAACCTTACGACCTTTCCATGACTTTGTAACTGGTCGAGTACATCCATGCTCAGGACATTCTTCCATAACCTAAGAAAACACTATGTCTATAAAATAATATCTCTTCTGTAAAGAGAAGAATAATTCAGTCATACTGCCCTTTGACTTTGTATTTGTCTGAGTTGATTATGTCGTCTATTTCCTTGTCTATTGAATCGTCTTTTCTGTGGAATAACCTGAGTATTGCATAGAGGAGAATTACTATTCCAATTCCGATGAATATGTTCTGGCTAATGTTCATGTTGTTTGTTAAGTGTCAGATATATTTAAGGTTTTTGATTGGTTAAAATTTAATACTTAGGATTCACAGGCGCATAAGTCATAGAAATCATCGAGGCAATAAAAACAATCACAAAAAGAAATGCCAATGCAAATCCCCATGTATTTGACCTTGGATAAACATACAACGCAGAAATCACAAACCCGAAAATCCCTGCTATCATAAAAGATCCAGAAAGCGGCACAATTTTTGACTCTGCCATGCAATTTTCTCTGCTCAGGGGCTATATAAACTTTTCCTAATTTTGAGTTGTGTGTAAGAACTCTACCATTCATTAGGTTCAATACCTAACTCATAATAAGCTCTGCTTAATACGGAGAAATTATAGGCGCACCATGTTAATTCGCTTTCTTGCTCTTTTGCCGTATCATTTTTACACAACACATAG
>ORJL011563621.1_pt1 | contig 13850 bp, 16 predicted proteins | sample 1779941 | NCBI WGS metagenome assembly ORJL01 (sample SAMEA104232317, study PRJEB22302) | groundwater metagenome | biome: forest; feature: aquifer; material: groundwater | place: USA | collected 2011-08-07 | depth 5.8 m
GAGAAGGGCGTCAGGCCGGTCTACGTTTTTGACGGCACGCCATCACCCCTGAAGGCAAAGACCATAGCCGGGCGGTCTGAGCGAAAAAGCAGGCGGAAGAGGCAATGAAGCGCGCAATTGCAGAGGGCAGGACAGCGGAGGCTGCGATGCTTGCCCAGCGCACGGCGCGGCTGACTTCCGACATGGTAGTAGAAGGAAAGAAGCTTCTCTCACTGATGGGCGTCCCGTGGGTGCAGGCGCCTTCCGAGGGCGAAGCACAGTGCGCGGCGATGGCCCAGGAAGGCATGGTCGGCGCGGTTGGCTCGCAGGATTACGACTCGCTTTTATTCGGCGCCCCGTTGCTCGCCAGGAACTTGACTGTTGCCGGAAAGCGAAAGGTGCCAAAGCGCAGCATCTATGTTGATGTAGAGCCTGAAGAAATTTCTCTTGAAGAAAACATGGCGCGACTTGGCATTACTCGCCAAAAGCTGGTGTGGATTGGCTTGCTTTGCGGGACGGACTTCAACGAGGGCGTCCATGGCATCGGCGCGAAAAAGGGCCTCAAGCTCGTGCAGGAGCAGAACAGTTTTGAGGCAATTGTCAAGGCGCTTGGCGAGAGGGCCGAAGGGTTTGACTACCAGCCTATTGAGGAGATGTTCCTAAAGCCGCCCGCGGTCAAGGTTGCCGAGCGCGACCTTGAGTTTGGCGAGCTTGACCGTGATGGCGTTGTTGCGCTCATGCACGGCGAGCACGACTTCTCGAAGGAACGAATCGAGTCATCCCTAGGCCGGGCGTTCAACGAGCCGCTTGACTCCAGCCAAGCGTCGCTCAAAAAGTGGTTCTAGGGATTAGGATAGCATGGCGTAGATGACGAACGCCATTGCAGCAACCAGCGGCACGAGCCAGACTGCGAGAAACGCCCGGCCTATCGAGATTGACTGGGCTTCGCGCACCGCAAACGCCGGCAGGATTACGCTGGCGTGGACCAAAAGCGCAATCGCAATGAGCGATGCCGCGATAGTCACTACCGAGAGCGGTGCGCCTGTCGCGAGGCCGACGAATGCAGCGAGTGCAAAGGGCGTTGCCGGGACAATCAGCGCCAGGCTGCCCGCGTTGGCAATCGAAAGGGCGAAGGCCTGCTGCTTGAAAGTCGCCTTGCCCCCGAGGGCCCTTGCAATCGCGTGCAGCGCCAGGCTATTGGCAAAACCCGTTGCTGCCGATGCTGCAAAAAGCGCGGCCAGGAAAACAGCTGCGGCAGCCAGGTCGGCTTGCCTGAGGGCCGCGTCTGCGTTGGCAATCGCACCTGTTGGCAGGTCGGCGAGCAACCCCGCGTTTGAAAGAAAGCCAACCGCCCCGGCGTAGGAAAGGGCGAGCACGAGCAGGCCGATTGCAACTGGCGGGGGCCCGAACCCGAGGGCGGACTTAAGGTGCCCCGCGTGGTACCTCGCGCGGTGGAAAGTGGTTACCGGGTTGGTGATGCAGGTAAACCAGGCTGCCATTGTCGGAAAGCGTGATGATTCCTCGCCGCCGACCCTGACGACATCGAGGATGCTTGACATTTCCTGCGCCTTTCTCCGCTCGGCCTGCTCCAGTTCCTTGCCCTCGTCGAAATCGCCGGCCTCAAGCTGCGCTTTTGTGAATTCCTTGGACCCGAGGTTGGCGGCAACCGCAAGCGCCTCCTGCACGTCCTGCTTTTTCCAGCCGGCGCCAATAAGCTCCTGTGCAACATCGTCGGCCTCGTAGCCTAGCGAGAAAGCCCCGCGGGCAAAGTCAACGAGCTCCTGGTAAACCATTTGCCTCTCCTCTGCTAGAGCCCCAGCCCCTTTGATGCAATCGCGAGGACGGCGAAGTGGCCCACGCGCGAGACCAGCAAGAACGCCCCGAATTTCTTCACATCCATCCTACTCATTCCGGCAATAAAAGTCAGGGGGTCGAACACCGCGCTTAGCGGAAGCACGCCGAAGACGAGCAGCGCCGCCCCGCCCCACTGGTTGAACCACGCGCTTGCGTCTGCGACGGCCTTCCTGCCGACCTGCTTCTCAACCCACCCCCGGCTAAGGAACAGGGCCAGGTAGTAGTTGACGAACCCCCCGATTACGGCGGCGACGACAGAGACTGCGAAAAGCGCCCAAGGGTCGGTGAAAATCTCGAGTGAAGTGAGGAAGTACACGTCAACGCTGAACGGCAAGAGCGTGCTGCCAAGCAGCACGACGGCGAACGTGCCGAACAGCCCGTAGGCGCCGGCCAGGGCGCGCACGCTTTGGGCAATGCCCGGAAACGCGGTTGCAAGCGCCTTTAGCGCGACGAGAACGGCGAACATCAGGACTAGCGCGACCGCGACGCTCTTGAGCAATTCCCTTTTTTTCCTCATTCAACCCCTTACCCGCAGGCAGCTTTTAATGCAATGCGACACTCTCCCGCAATGCCCGAGCTATTTTCCATAGAGCGGCTCCAGCAAGTCGGCGCGCGAAATCACGCCGACGATTTTCCCGCGTTCGGTGACGGCCACCAGCGGGCAATAGCGAAGGAGGCTCGAGACGGCCTTGATTGACGTTTCGGGCGAGACTGTCGGCGGCGCCTCTTCCATCACTTCCCTCACCGTCGCGGCGTTCCTTCCCTCGACCATGGCGGCAAGCACGTCATTTTCCGAAACAACGCCCACGGCGTGGCCCGCCTCGAGGACCGGCATCTGGGAAATGTCGTGCTCGCGGAATTTCCTCACCGCCTCGCGAAGGGCAGAGCCGGGATGGACGGACACGATGCGCTTGCTCATCACCTGCCCCGCGTTGAGCTCCTTTTGCCTGCCGTACTCCTCAAGCGTCCCAAACAATTTCACCGCCTTCGAGTACCCGGGGTCAAGCTCGCCGTACTCGACCTTGGCGATGAACGACTGGGAAAAGCCGGCGGCGCGGGCAAGCTGGGACTGCGTGAGGCCAAGCCGCCTGCGCATCACCCTGACCTCGCTCAGCTGCGGGAACATTATGGCAGAAGGGCGAAAGCCAGTAATAAACGTTTCGCCCAAATATTCTTACTGGAATAATTCCCCCAGCAAGCTATATTACTTTGGCGCCCCCATGATTCTTCAGCAATCTTGCAGGTGAGGCATAATGGTTGAGAAACGCTTGTTCACTTCAGAATCGGTTACCGAGGGCCACCCTGACAAAATCTGCGACAGCGTGTCGGACGCGTTTCTTGACGAGGTGCTGCGCCAGGACCCGGCGGGCCGCGTTGCAGTCGAGACGCTCACCTCGACGGGCCTCATCCTCGTCGCAGGCGAGGTCACGACCAAGGGCTACGTTGACGTGCAGCGCATCGTGCGCGAGACGCTGAGGGAAATCGGCTACACCAATCCAGAGTGCGGCCTTGACTACCAGGACTGCTGCGTGCTGACCGCAATCCACGAGCAGAGCCAGAATATCGCCGTTGGCGTTGACACCGGCGCCAAGAAGGAACAGGGCGCCGGCGACCAGGGGATGATGTTCGGCTTTGCGTGCAACGAGACGCCCGAGCTCATGCCCCTGCCGATAATGCTCGCCCACGGCCTGACGCGCCGCCTCGCGCAAGTGCGGAAGCAAAAGACGCTCTCGTGGGTGCGGCCGGACGGAAAGGCGCAGGTGACTGTCGAGTACGAGGACGGCAGGCCCAAGCGCGTTGACACAGTCGTCGTCGCGGTGCACCACAATCCCGAAGTCACGCCCGAGAAAATCAGGGCCGACGTGATGGAGCACGTGATAAAGCCAGCGTGCGGCAAGTGGATTGACTCGCAGACGAAGTTTCACATCAACTCCACCGGCATCTTCGTAGTCGGCGGGCCCGAGGCGGACACTGGCGTGACCGGCCGCAAAATCATGGTCGACACTTACGGCGGCTACGCCCGCCACGGCGGGGGCGCCTTTTCAGGCAAGGACCCTTCCAAGGTCGACCGCTCGGGCGCCTACGCGTGCCGCTACATCGCGAAGAACATCGTCGCCGCCGGCTTGGCCGGCAAGTGCGAAGTGCAGCTCTCGTACAGCATCGGCGTTGCCGAGCCCGTCTCGGTGCTCGTAGAGACTTTCGGCACCGGCAAGGTAAGCGACGAGAAGCTCACCGCGCTCGTGCGAAAGCACTTCCCGATAAAACCCGCCGACATCATCTCGCACCTCAAGCTTTTGCGCCCCATCTACAAGAAGACCGCCGCCTACGGGCACTTCGGCCGCGACGACCCGGACTTCACGTGGGAGCGCACCGACAAGGTGGGCGTCCTGAAGGACGAAGCCGGAATCTGATTGCAATGGCCAGACTATAAATAGGTTCGCGAATTGTTCATAGCAAAGATGAACCGCAGGACGGCAATAGGGGTCTCCGGCGAGCGGCTAGAAGCGGCGTTGAATCACGTGGCTTCGCTGTTTCCCGGAAGTGCCCGGATATCCGGTGAGCCATCTCACCTGAGATTTGCTGACGGCACCAAGCACCGCGTTGCCGTTATTGCCGATGCCGGCGCTTCCATGACCTTCCGGCTTAGGCTGACCGAAAATACGACGGGCGACCTGAACATCACTGGCCACAAGCTCCAGTCAATTTTTGCAGTTGACGGCACCAGGGTTTATACTGGAAATGCCGGGGCCATTCATCGTTTTGTCGAAGGCAAGTACGCAAGCGACCGCATTGCAAACGCTAAAGCAGCAACGCAAGGCGCATACTATGCCCGCGTTAAGTTCTATGAGCTTCTCAGAGCCGGACTGTTCGAGGGACATTCGAAGATTGCAAAAAGTCTTTGGTGAATCAATCCCCCAGTAAGGGAAGTTTAGTGGGCCCGGAGGGATTTTCGCAACCTTTTCGGCGACGCAATTTTGGTTAAGCTTTTCGAGCGAGCGGTTGAGGCTTGCCGAAACCCGAGCGAAGAAAAGGTTATTCGAACCCTCGAACCTTTCGATTATCAGTCGAACGCTCTGACCAGACTGAGCTACGAGCCCACAGGATAATGTTGCCACCGCTACGGTATTAAAGGTGTCGAAAAATGGGAAAATGAGAGGGGAATAACAAAAATAAACGCGCTTCACCACCATCCGCGCGTCTTCTTCCGCCCCTAACCGGGGCGTTAATCAAAGCTTATTTCTTCTTCTTCTTCTTCGCTGCCATTTGGGTTTTCACCACCGATTTTTTGAAAAACCATTTTCGGTTTTGTATCATCATTGCGCGGTCACTTATAAACTTTTTGCACGAACAATGTATTAGCACAACCGGGAGTGCGCACAAGATTTACGTGCTCCGATCGTCTAGCCCGGTCAAGGACGCAGGACTCTCAATCCTGCAACCCGGGTTCAAATCCCGGCCGGAGCACTTAACCTTTTCTTCGTTCGCGCTCGCTAAGGCACGCTCGCGACTCACTTGAAAAGCTTAACCAAAAGCGGCGGAGCACTTCAACTGTTTTGCGTTTCGATGGCGTTAAAAGCAGCCGAATCTAAATTTGTTCATGGAATTTACTGCTGTAATAAAGAAAGGGGAAAAACAGTTCGTTGCATTGTGCCCCGAATTGGATGTTGTTAGCCAAGGCCGTACTGTTGACAAAGCCGTAGACAACCTCAGGGAAGCTGTCGAGCTCTACATTGAGGAGATGGGCGTTTCTAAAATTGCTCTAGAATAGAGCACTTCGGCTATTTGCAGTTCCCGGCCGGAACACTCGATTTTTTAATTTGCTCGGCGTATGAATTGCAGGTGGGTTCGTGGAGTTCTATTCTGCTGCACTGGTCGTTGGCGAAATTGTAGGCGTAATGCTCGTCGCGTTCGTCGTCGGCAAGTTCCTGTACAAGATTTTTCTCTCGGTTGCCAAGAGGTTCACCGCCGCGACGAAAACCAACCTCGACGACTTCATCCTCCAGGCTGTCGAGGGCCCGCTTGAGGCGGTCTTCATCGTTCTCGTCGTTTTCCTCGCTTCCGACTATCTTGCCAACGTCGAGTTCGTAGGCAAGCTGATTTTGAGTTACTCGTACGCAATCACGATACTGCTTGCCGCCTACCTGCTTGCCGAAGTGGTCGGTGCCCTGCTGCGATGGTACTACGAGGAGGGAAAAGAGCACTCGCGCTTCAAGATGGACATCACCTTGCTTCCGTTTCTCCGCAAAGTCAGCCGCGGGGTAATCCTCATCCTCGGCATCACGTCCGCCCTCGCCGTTGTCGGATTTGACATCAGCGGCGTCATCGCCGTAGCCAGCGTCACTTCACTCATCCTGGGTCTTGCCTCGCAGGAGACTCTCGCCAACATTTTCGCAGGCCTTGCGCTGCAGCTTGATAGGCAGGCGGTTTACGGCGAGCACCTAAAATTCACCAGCGGCGAAGTGGCGCGCCTCAAGCGCATTGGCGTTAGAAGCACGCAGCTTGAGGACGGCAACGGCAGCATCATCGTCATTTCCAACAGCGAGTTTGCCAAGCAGCGGCTCATTAACCTCTCGCGGCCGAACCCCGCGTTCAAGTCCGCGGTTGCAGTCGTGCTGCCATTGAGGAAAGGCGCTTTTTCAAAGTTTGAGAAATTCATCATTGCTCAAGTCAAGGCATCAAAACTGCCGGGGCTAAAGGCTGACTCGTGCACTGTTGCCCTTGAGACTGTGGGTCTTGACCATGTCACTGCAATCGTCTCGTTCTGGGTTGAGGACTACCCGTCGCTTGCTGAAGCAAGGGATTTTGTCAACCGCCGCGCACTTGCATTTATTGAAGAAACAAAGTGAAGAGCAGGGTGGAGCGGTTCAAAGCAATAAACCGCGATTATTAAGCGCACGGCGCAAAAAACTTTCATGCGATTTGCCGAACTGCTGGCCAGCGTGTTTTTCGAGCACAGGTTGCTCACTTGCGTTAGTGGTGCGTTAATTGCATTTGCACTTTACGCCGGGGCCTCTCCACTGCTTGCGATTTCGCTCATTCTTTTTGCAATCCTGCCGGGCTACCTGTTGCTTTTGCTTTTTGTCGAGCAAACAGACCTTGAGCGCACGCTTCTCGCAGTGCCGGCGAGCATCGCCTTTGTAAGCGCAGTCACCCTCGTGCCGAACATGTTGCTTGACGCAAAGTCGGTTGACTCGAATTTTGTCATCATCGCGACGCTCGCGCTGGTCGTCTTGCTTGCCGCCCGTGGCGCCAGGCGCACAACCCGGGTGCCGGCGGCAACTGCCGCTGCGGTTGTCGTACTGCTCCTTGCAGCCTCGATTTTTTCCATACACCTTCTCGGCACAAACCTTGGCAGCAAGCTGCCGCTCGTGGTGCACTCGCTTGACAGTGCGGACCAGCTGACCCAAATTGACTGGAACGCAAAAAGCCGCGACAGCACGCTGTCTACTGTTTATACTTTCGGGGTGACGGCGTTTAACACGGCCTTGACCCCGCCTTCGATACTGGTGCAGGTAATCATGGTGCAATTCTCGGGGGCCGAGGCGTGGAACGCCAACGACTATTTCCTAGTGCTTGCCTACGTGACGATGGTGCTTGGCGTTTTCATGCTATTCCGCCGCTGCGTGGGCGAGGAAGCTGGAATTGCCTGCGCACTCTCGCTCATCGTGCCGCTTAACCTGCTTTACGTCTCGCCGTTCAACTTCGGCCTCTGGCGACTCGTCTTCTCGCTATTCATCGTTCCCCTCCTGATTTACTTTAGCCTGGCGTTTTTTGACGCGCGCGGGAAGGGCGCGCCGGCACTGACCGTGCTCCTCTTCGTACTCCTCCTGACGCACCCGACTGACGTTGTTGCGGTTGGAGCTTCCCTTGCCTTGGTGGCCGCCTTTGCGCTTGCCAGCGGCCGGTACCGCGAATTTCTCGCACCCTTGGCCGTTGCGGCACCCGTTTTCATCCTCATCGCCTTTCCGCTTTTCCTTTACTACTGGGCGAGTCTCTTCGCGCCTGCGGCTGCAGCGTCAGGAATCTTTTCACTTGGCTTTGACGCCGACAAAGTTTACGGGACGGTCCTTGGCCCCACGCTAATCACGTTCGCCGCGCACTGGCCCGTTCTCCTGGCGGGATTTTTGGTTTCCCTCGCACTCCTCGTTTCTGCGCTAAGACGGGGCCGCGGTGCTCTCCTAGCCGGCGATTGGCGCGTGCACTTGTTTGCAAACCTCGCAGTTTGCTTTGGCGCTGCCTTCGGGATGGTGCCGGCGCTTGGCCAGTATATCCCGAAGCTGCGCTACGTTCTCTTCTCCGACTTCATATTGCCCCTGGTTGCGCTGGGCGCTTTTTTCGCTGCCGGCGCGGTTCTTAGGAAGGCTGGCGTCCAAAATCCCGCCGCAGCTTTGGTGTGCACTCTCGCCGTCTTGGCGCTTCTTGCCGCGCCGTGGGCTTACGGCTTTTACACTCCAGACGAGGCCTGGCTCAAGGGCAGCGCTGGCGAGGTGCTGCTTTTCCTTAAGGACCAGGTTCCAAGCGGCTCAAAAGTCCTCTTCCTTACCTACTATTGGCAGCACTTGGGCTGCATTTCGGGGCACTCTTGCTTTCAGGGCTCCCAAGCCGGCCTTGCCGAGCGAGCGAGGTCAGGCAATTTTTCCCGCTACTATCCAATTGACCCGCCTTGCTGGCCGGCAATGAAAAAATTGGGCTTCCTCGACTACCGGCTCGTTCCCAACTGCTCCCCGGGCTTTGACTATACTGACATCTGCAGCTACGATTACATCGTGGTCGGCCATTTCCCGAGTTTCTCCAACTACACGCTCGCCCTCATCGACAAGCTCAACGGCCACTACGCCTACTTGTACCAAAAAGGAGGGTTTTCAGTGCAAAAGCGAGTCTTAAGCAGCGGAAGCTGCCTGCCGGAGTGACTTATCGTGCACTCATTTAAATCACCAAAAGCAATCTAATCCGATGGACAAGTTTTTGCTCAGAATGTTTTACCTCCTGCTTGCGGCAATAGCCTTTTTTGAACTAGTTTTGGGCAACTTGCTTACGCTCGCCTTCAACATCGGGCCGGCGGCGCGGACTGCGGGCCTGACTGTCCAGATGGAAGTCCTGCGCCTGGTGATACTCATTGTGCTTGACGCGGCAGCGGGGCTGGGCGCTCTTGCGGCCCACGAGGCAATTCGCAGGGAAAATGCCGGCCTGCTGAAAAAAGCGTCACTGCTTTCGTTCATTGGCTTTGGGCTTTACGCCGCCTACCAGCTTGCGTCGGCAGCGCTGCTTCTTGCGCCCGGCTTTCGGCTCTCTGCCGCCATGGCGGGGCTGGCTTACGGCGTCCTTGGCGTCCTGGCGTTCCACTTCGGCCGCCTTGAGTTCCACGCGCCTGCCCGCTAGCACGCCCATCTTTAAATAAGGGCTTTGCGTGAAAGAAGGTTGGGGGGATACGAAATGAAGCTCGCGTTCATCGACGTTTCAGGCAACAAGCTCGACGCCTTTGAGCTCTGCACGCAGTTGTGCGAATCCCATGTTGCGGACGTCACCCTGAGCCGCGTGACTGCGCCCGACTTGCTCAAGGTTCCCTTGTGCGCCAAGCGCGGGCTTGAGGAAGGCGCCGAGGCAGCAATCGTCTTTTTCAACGCAACTGCCGAGGACAGCCACGCCCTTGACCTGGTGCACGAGAAAATCATCGACGTCGAGCTCGACTCGCGAAAATTCGTTTTCTTTTCCCTGGTGTTCGAGGACGAGTGGCACTCGCCAAAGCAGCTTGAGCAAGTCACGCAGGAAAGGCTCGCCCAAACGCTCGAGTCGCTCTTCCGCACCATCCACACTGAAGCAACCGAGCCTGCCGAGGAAGTGCCATCTCCGGAAGAAGGAATGGGAATGTTCGGCGGTGACACTCAGCCGGCCGAAGAACAGGGCGGTTCCGAACCCGAATCCCCGCCACTCGGCGGCGGACGGGGCTTGTTCTAAGGTGTTGTTATGGTCGGCGATGCCCCTGCTGCCACAAAACTCTGGCGAGGCGCAGCCAGTGGCGATTTAGACTTGATTAAAGCTGCCGTAACAGAGGGGGCAGATATCGACGTTCGTGACTCCTTTGGATATGCTGCCATCCACAAGGCCGCGGGCGCTTTGATACGCGCCCAAAAGTCCGAGTCTGACTGCTCGAAATTTACTAACACTATCATCTGGCTTGTAGAAAACGGCGCCAATGTCAACGCAGTCGGAGCGCGCGGCCTCAGGCCGCTTCACATCCTGGCCGGCCATCCGGTGTCAGCGGAGAAGGATCGGAGCATTGTGGTACCGATTGCACAGTTGCTCCTCAAAAATGGGGCGAAAGTGAATGCGAAGGCCGGGGATGCCAAGCAATCCGCAATGCATTATACGAGCGTGCATGGCCGTGCCGAGATGATTAAGTTACTGCTCAAGCACGGAGCGGCAACCAATTCCCGTAATTACTTGGGAGAAACTCCACTGCACTCTGCAGCGGCATCCCAGAAAGAGGAGGCGATTCGGCTACTCGTTGAGGCCGGCGCTAGGCGTGGAGCAAAGGACAAAAAGAACCGAACGCCCTTGGACGTTGCGAAAGGAGTAGTGCGCGTCGAGAATGGTAAGCGAGTGATGCCAGTCATGATGACAGGCGGAACGGCAGGCCAAAGGGGCGTTATACGCACAGCCAAGCCAAAGCCGCTAGAGCCAAACGTAAGGAAACTACTTTCTAACCGGCCTAGACGCGATTAGTCCACCCCCCTACTCGCTCCACTCGAGAAATCCCTTGCTCTGGGGCGTTTCCATTCCGCAGGCGAATGCCACGAGCAATAGCGCGAAGGCTGAGAGGAAGGCGAGGAAAAACGCGTTTGCCCTGGCGACTACCGCCATCCAGGTGATGGCGAGGGCGACAACCACAAACAGGCCGACGACAAAAGCAGGGCCGCTGTGGAATTGCGTCGCGCCCTTGAGGCTCCTGCTCACGCCCCTGATGCGGCCGTGCACAGTGCCCTTGTAGGGAAAGAGCCAGTTGATTCCGCCGGGCGTGAGCGAGTCGTGGTACAAGTGCAGCAGGCCGCCTGCAACCATGCCCTCCAGGATGAACGAGGTGATGGCTAGGGAAAGGACGCTGAAGTAGCTTAGCGCGTTGAATATTACCGCCCAAAACGCGCTTGCAAGCGCCACTCCGGCCAAAGAGTGCATGAGCCCGCGGTGCCTGGCGGCCTCGTGGTGTCCGGCAGTCCTTACGATAAAGGCAATTGGCTCGTAGAACAAGTAGCGCGTGGCGTAGCCGACGAGCTGGAACGGCGCGCTTGCTCCCCTTGAGTCAACTCGGCTGTACGCCCCAAGCAGGCCCGTTCTCTGGCGATGCAGCATGGTCGAGTCAACCGCATCCGAATCCGGCAAAAGCACTCCGAGGAGGGTGCCGAAGAGAAAAAGCACTGCCGCGGCAGGCGAGGCAATGCCCTGGTCGGCAAAAGCGTAGGCGAGCGGCAGGAAGAGGAGGGCCGCAAGCAGCAGGTGCGTCTTTCCCAACATTTTGGCCAAACCCGCAGCTGATTACTCGCGCCCGCTTATTAAAAACAATTATCTGCCCCCCTCTACACTATTTTTGGATGCCAGAACGGTTTTGGGAGCTTGACGCGGCCCGGGGCGCTGCCGTTGTCGGCATGATTGCCTTCCACGCGGCCTTTGACCTCAACTACTTTGCAGGCGTCCCAATCAACGTCTCCTCCGGTTTTTGGTGGCTGCTAGCGCGGGCCGTTGCAGCCACGTTCATCATGGTTTCAGGCGCGGTTCTCGCAATCAGCTTTGACCGGACGCGCGGGGCGGGCGCCAGGACGGTGCTGCAGAAGTTCTTTTCCCGCGCGGTCGTCCTCTTCGGCCTCGCAATGGCAATCACCGCCGCGACTTACCTGTTCCTCTCCGGCAACGGCACGATTTGGTTTGGCATCCTCCACTTCATGGCAGTCGGCAGCCTCGCCGCGCTTCCCCTGCTTGCGCTTGACAAAAAGTGGATTGCGGCAATGGGGATTGCGGGCATTGCCATCGGCCTTGCCATCACCGGCATGGCAACGCAATCGCCTTTCCTGCTTTGGCTTGGCCTGATGCCCGCCGGCTTCTACACTTTCGACTACTTCCCGCTCTTTCCCTGGCTTGGCGTGATGCTGCTTGGCGCCGCGGCGGGCAAGGCGGCTTACTCAAGCGGCGGCCGCAAGTTCAGCCTGCCCTTCGGCGAGAGTGCCCTTAGCCGCTTGCTTTGCTTCCTCGGCCGCAATTCGCTTACGCTCTACTTCATCCACCAGCCCCTATTGATTGGCGCTATAAAGCTGGCTGGCGGGACGGCTTGATGATGGGGCAATGGAAATGCTTCAATTGGCCCTGCGGCTTTGCAAGAGATTCGCGGCCTGCCGGCTTGGTGCCGGGCAATAGGCTGTTGCTCCATTGGCGCTGTAGTCCTGCTCGAGGTCCGCAGCCTGCAAGCTATGGCTTGCTTTTTGCAGCCTGACGGCTCTAAACTAATTTTGCAACCTGCGCGCAAGGCCGTTTGGCTCTTACTTTATTGACGGCTTGAGGCGCAAAAGCGCGCTCCGCAGGGCCGGCTCGTCAGTGCCCTTGACGAGAGTGCCCGCAACATCAACGACCGGCGAGACAGCCGTGCCTGCATCGCGCAACAGGTGCTCGGCGGCAAAAGCGCTTTTGGTGACGTCAACTTCCTCGAAAACCGCGCCGGTAGTCAAAAGCAGTTGGCGCACGCGCCTGTAGTTGGGGTCAACGGGAGAGCCGTAGAGCGTGACTTCCTTGCCTTTTGAGAGCAAGGCGTTTTTGGCGAAATCCATGGTTGGTAATATGGGTGCCGCAAGCATTTTAAGGCGCTGCACAGTGGCTTACTCCATGCGATTCAACCCACCTGAATCGTCGCTAGCCCTTGGCGGCAAGACGCTCGGCCTTGACAGCGACGGCGACGTGGCTTTCGTCTCCCACGCGCACTCCGACCACACTTCGTTTCTGCGCAAGCGCCACAGCGTGCTTGCAAGCGAGGCGACCCTCGACCTCATTGCCGCGCGGGAAGGCAGGCGCCACGAACTGGCGCAAGCGGAGTTTGAGGGCGCGAAAGTTTCGCTTCATGAGGCAGGCCACGTGCTTGGCGGCCGCCAAATTGCGGTTGAGTCAAATGGCGGGAAGTTCGTCTACACCGGCGACTTTAACGCAAGCGCCTCGCTCACGTGCCCCGCGGCAGAGGCAATTGCCTGCGACGAGCTTTTGGTTGAATGCACTTTCGGGTCGCCCGAGTGGGCCTTTGAAGACCGCTTTCAAATCTACGAAGAGATTGCAGTGTGGGTCAAGGAACAAAAAGAGCGGGGAAACGCCGTGCTGTTCGGCTGCTATTCGCTTGGGAAGGCGCAGGAGATAGTGGCGCTCCTAAACGAGTACAACGGCGAGGCGCCCATTGTCACCGGCACGGTCGAGAGCGTGTGCGGCGTTTACCGCAGGCACGGAGTCAAGCTTGATTTCATCAGCGGCACGAGTGGCGAGGCCGAGCGCGCCTACAGCCGGCCGTTTACGGCAATAGTGCCGTCAGGCTCGCTGTCGTTTGAAACTGCACTGGCAATAAGCGAGCGCTACCGCCGGCCGGTCAAGACGGCAGTGGCGACGGGCTGGGCGCTTCGCAACACTTTTGCCGGCGTTGACGCGGCCTTCCCCCTTAGCGACCACTCGGACTACAATTCGCTCAAGGCGTTTGTCGAGGCTACGGGTGCCACCAAAGTCTGGTGCACTTACGGCTTTGCCGAAGAGTTTGCCGCGGACTTGCGCCGCGACGGCGTTGACGCTTTCGCAGTTGGCGGGGAGTCGATGCAAACGCAGCTGGCGCAATACCCGGCGGCAGCCGGTGACGCAGCGGCCGGAGGCGATGGAGTTGGTTGAAGTGGCTTGCTGTCAGGCGGCTGCTTGCTGTGGAGGCGATGGAGTTGGTTGAAGTGGCTTGCTGTCAGGCGGCTGCTTGCTGTGGAGGCGATGGAGTTGGTTGAAGTGGCTTGCTGTCA
>ORJL010190861.1_pt1 | contig 13849 bp, 13 predicted proteins | sample 1779941 | NCBI WGS metagenome assembly ORJL01 (sample SAMEA104232317, study PRJEB22302) | groundwater metagenome | biome: forest; feature: aquifer; material: groundwater | place: USA | collected 2011-08-07 | depth 5.8 m
AACGCGCTTCAAATAGCCCCGCCACTCAAGCTGCCCTCCATCATGATTCAGAAAGCGTGATAGGATGTTCCTCTTCCAGCAATTTGCAAAAGAGCCCGGTTCATTGGCTTTCGAAGCGTCCAAGCCATACCGGGGGCAGAACCCAGGGGAAAGCAAATGGACAGCAGGCACCAGCCTCATCATACCGCTCGGAGACCCGGGCGGATTTATGCAAAAGAATTTTTCCGGCATGTTTTCATCCGACCAGGGCCACTTGTCTTCTATTTCATTATTTGTAACAGCCAGGGGCGAGCGCCTCAACTATGTCACCGATGTCATCCCTGACGCAATCGACTGCCAGGGAAGAACATTCAAGGGGGTCTACCAAGCCCCGATCCAAACCAATGCTTTCCTGGGTGTTGGCGCCGTGTATTCTGGCAAGCTGCAAGGGAGCAAGGAGACGGAAACAGAAGGCATATCCTTTTCCTATGCTATTGGCATCGTGCCAGAGCTAAGGGTTTTTCACTCCGAAACTCTTCCAGTGGGTACTATCGACCCTTCGCGGGTGCCAAAAGAGCCCGGCCTGGAATTTGGGTTCGGAGTCAGCCCAATCCTTGCAGCCGCAATAAAATTCGGCCCTCTCAAGATTTATGGCGGCGCAGGCAGGTCTTCTGTCAAAACCCTTGACACTGCCACGCTCGGCATCGACAACCAGCTCTCGAAAAATTTCAGCGTCGGGTTTTTTTTCTCCGGCTCAAACGAGGAAATAGGCTTCATTGCCAAGTACCGCAGCACTGTAATTTATGCTTCCATTCCACTTTTTTCTGAAGACCCGAAATCGAGAGGCTCGGATGTAATGATGGGCGTGCGAGCTGGGACAGCGGGCATGCAAATCCGCTTCTGAAAGAATCTGCCCGCAATCCTAAGCCTACCATTTTTCCAAAACTTTGAGGAATTCGCCCCTTTCTCTCGAAATGAATTTCCCTTTTTCATAGTTTTTCCACGCTCGTTCTGTCCTTTCCAAAAATCCAAGTGCAGGCCGTTTTTTTCTAGTTTTTCGTTTTGCCATTATTTTTCCACCTGCCTTTATTTTTCCGAAACAACCAGTTTCGTCTGCCTCTCCAGCCTCTGCTCTATCGGGTAAGCATTCACGCCTGCCTCGCACAATGCTTTTGCAGTCTTGTAATTCTCCCCGTGCGCCACAAACACTTCCTTCGCCCCGGACTGCTGGCAGTATTCAAGCAGCTGCCCAAAGTCGGCATGGTCGGAAAGAGGGAAAGCTGCATCACAGGAAAGCGGGCGCACCATTGCCCATCCCGTAGTCAGTGCCACTTTTGCCTTCCGCCGGTGCACCGAAGCCACCCGGTGCGCAAGCGCAGGCCCAGTATGATGCGGGGGCATGACCGAGCAAAACGGCCCCCTCATCACTTCAGCTGCCTCCTCGCTTCCCGCCCCCACATAATCAAGCTTCACTCCAGCCCCGCAATACGCCTGGCACACTTTCTCCATTTTCCCCCCGACAATCGGCACAACCGAGCAGTATTTGTTCAGGAATTTCACCACTTCCTGCCCCTTGCCTGAAGAATACGCCCCCCACAACTGTATATTGTCTGCGTTCTGCTTCTGCCACCTTTCCATATCCGCGTAAGTCTCCTCAGGATTCGGGAAAGAAACATCCGGCCTGCCATAAGTGCATTCCGCAATAAGCGTGTCGCATTGCATTACTGGCGCAGCCTTCACGGTCAATCCGTCGCGCAATTTGAAATCCCCAGTGTACACCATTTTACCGTGGCTTTCCGTTGCCATCCCTATTTGCGTGGAGCCTAGCATGTGCCCCGCATTATGTAAGGTAATGCCCTCAGGAATAGGCCCCCGGTCTGCTGCATCCAATGCTATCAATGCCGCAGTTTCATCAGAGCAGAAAATTTTGGCAGGCCCGCCCAATGCGCCCGTGTGGTCAGAGTGCGCATGCGAAATATATGCGAGCGTGCTTTTCTCCGCGCGCCCGTCCGGCGCAGGCTCGTCAAGCGCAATCCGCAATTCCCCAAGCTTGAAAGTAAGCTCCCCTGACATCTGTTCGCCCTGATGCCAATTCGGGGCGAGCAAATAAAAACAGTGGCTAACCGGCCCTGTAGAAAGCCTCGCTTGCAGCGTGCCGCCTAATCGGCGTGCCCTTCAAGCTCCTTCTCAAGCTTGTCCAGCTGCTTTGCAATCCGGTCCAGCGCCGAGCGCATGGATGCAAGCTCGTACGTCATGGACTGGAGGTAGACCTTGTCAAACATGATGGGCGGCTTGGGGATGTTCACTTCCTGATGCACGATGGGCTTTGATGCAATCTCTGCCTTGTATTCTATCATGCCGGCCTCAACTTCAGGCGACACTTCCGGGATTTCAGTGGGCTTTTCCGCCCTCTTTTCCGGCTTGCCCTTCTGCTTTGCCTTTTTTGCAGCCTCCCGCTCGCGCCGTGCCATTTCCTTCCTCGACGCCTTTATCCACTTCTTCACGTTTGAGAACGGGGCGAATTTGTTCGTCCTCGTTTTGTGGTAAATTTCATCCCGAAGAGCCTGCAGCTTCTTCTGGTCAACGGGCTGGCCTTCCCACCTGTGAAGCCTGGCTATCACTATTTTCATTACAGCTTCATCCATTCACACCACCATCTCAAGAAGCATATCCATTTCCGCACCATTCATCCATATCTGATATTTAAGCCTTTGCAGCCTCCGCCGAGGAAATCCCGCAAATCCGCCCATCCCCTATGGTTTTTTATACTTCCGGCGCAGCATACTTTCCCAATGGGTGCCGATTCTTCGCACAGGCATGAAGCTTCTTCTCAGCCCAATGTAGGCGACCTGAATGCAATTGGCCGCTCTCCGGTGCATCCTTCGGGTTTTGACACTGTTATGGGCATACTTGGATTGGCAGTCATCGCAATAGCTGCAGCTACTAAACTGTTTTTCCCATCACCAGCGAGTGCGCCAGCGCCAGAAATCAGTGCAATGCCAGACGCCAAAGACACTTCCCACGCTTTGCAAGCGCCGATAGAATCAAGAAGTGTTTTCTCAACTCCAAACTCCACCCAACCTCTCCCTTCGGAAAAAACCAACTTTTCCGCAAAAGAGCTTGCTGGCAAAGGCTTTACCCTCACGCTGACTTATGGCGTAGACAGCTCATCTTCCATAACTCCATCCTATGATGAGCGCAATATGCCGCTCCGCCAGAACTTCATCAAAGTAGTTGGATACGACCCTCAGAAAGCCAATCCGCCCGCCCCAACTCGCCAGCTTGACAAAAGCATTGACTTCACGCCGCGCAACGGAGGCTGGTATGACATGCTTGGCCCATCCGGGAAATTCCCCAAGCCGCAAAGTATGAACACGCGCACCCAGCAAAAGCCGCATAATGATTTAATTTCGGCAGGGCAGCAAGTTAGGCTTCCACAAAAACTTATTCTGCGCTAGCTTATGGCAAATCCGATTAATTTTTGAAGTTTCAGCCGAACTGCCGGGCAAGGGGCAATCGCCGCCGCCTTCGCTGTCGGCGCCCGGGCGCCTGTTCAATTATTTATCAGATGTAGTGTTATCACAGCCTATCCACGCTTTCGCAGTCGCAGGATGACACGTGCGGAAGCGAATTTATCTTCTGCTCCACCGAATCCACGCCGCCAGAGTCATCCATCACAAACATTACAACAACAGCTTTCATGCCAAAAGCAATGTCCTGCTCCATTATTTTTGCCCTCTTCACCACGCCGCCTGTTTCGTTCTGAAGAGTGGACATAATTTTCGCCTTCAGCCCATCAAACTCGCTCATGTCATCAGGCATTACCTTAAGCGTAACTGCTACCTCTCCCATCCCATTCACCCTGTTTTCCTAAGGCCCTTCCTGCCCGCACTTTGGACACTTGTACGGGTTTGAAATCTGCCTGCAGTGGTCACAGCGCACTATCTTCCCGATGCAGCCCACGCACGGGAATTCCGGGTATTTCTTCGTCTGCTTTCCGCAGGTATTGCAATTTTTCAGCATTATTCCCCACCTTCATTCAATCGTAAAACGATGGCAATACTTCCCCCGATAAGGTATTTAAGATGATGCGTGCGCGGGTAGTGCCCTCACCTCCTGTTGGTAATTCCGGGCCTTTCCCCGCTTGCAAAATTTTTCCCCCAGGATGCGGGATTTCCCTGGGATATGGAAAATAAGAGCGCCCTCGTTGGGATTTGAACCCAAATCCTGACCTTCGCGGGGTCGCGTCCTATCCAGGTTAGACTACGAGGGCAAGCAGCATACCATCTTGCGCATCCAAAATTATATATACTCCCCCTGGCATAATTTTCCTTGCTGATTAAGATGAGAGATAAAACCCTTAGCCTGTGGCGCGCTTCGCCGCCAGTGCGGACACCCACTCGTGATTCCGATTACCTTCTCAGAGTAAAAAACACAATTGGCTTCATACTGGACATCAACAGCCGCCCGAATTCGTTCAATTTGTCTCCAGGCCAGAGAAACCTTCTGAACATAGTGCTGGCACTCGACAGCCCTAGCCCGCGCCAGCTTGAAATACTCAACTGGGCGGTAAAAATCCACGAGAATTCCGAATCCATCCCAATCCAATACTATCTTCGCGGCAGGGTCCTGCTTTCTCTTTCTCTTGGCGCAGTTGCCTCATTCATTCCTCCCATTGCTTACGTGGCCTATCAATTTCTTTCAAAGGGGGAAGCGCTGTTCCGGCCTGCAATAAACGATATTCTGCTTACTGCTGGGATAATCGGCTCAGCGGCTTTTGCAATATTCGGCATCGGGGTAGGGGTAAAATACCATGCCAAAACCAAGCAAATGCAAAACCTGGGAGAAGGCATCCGCAATTTGCTATCCGAACTAAAAGCAAAGCTCGAATCAGAGCTTGGCCAGCCGCATTCATTGCCTGCATTTGTGGAAAAGAAAAATCTCTCCAGCATCTCTTCGTGGTGGGCATCAAAAACCCCGGAACAGCAGGTGCGCATTGAAGACAGGGCAATCAAAGCTATTGGCACAATGTTTTTCTTGGGCATTGCCGCTACCGCATTGCCTTCTGCGGCAAAACTGCTTTCCCTAACATTCGACAGCCTGTCATACGGGATTGCAGGCATTGCCATGCTTTCCATCATCGCTTACCTATACCTGCGCCATGGCAAAAGGAAAAATTAAATTCCGCAAGCCAAAAACCCGCATATTGCCTTTTTTACGCCTTTGATAACATTTAAAAATTTCAGCAGGGCAATAAAGCCATGAATAGCTTAACACTTACTTCACCTAGGGGACTTGTGCTCACTCCATTTGGTTTTCTCCGTGCAAGACCGCTTGAGTTTCTCGTCCAGGCTGACACGGGCACGCGCTGGAGCTATTTGTCCAACCGCCTCATTCAAATGCGCTCAAAACGGGATAATCTCTCCCACGGCCAGCGCCTTATGCACATGAAAGCGGCATTCCCCAAAATAAACGAGCTTCTTGAAGATGCACGCAGGCATGGCTGCCATGGAGCTGCCCTGGCGTTTCAAATAGAAATGCTGCTTTTCCCAAACCATCAATTTTACACGAAAGGCCAAGTGCTTTCAGATACTATAAGCAGGAACTGATTTTGAAGGTGCGCATGAATGCGGTTATAGCAGTCTCGCAAAATAGCTCGACTGCTACCTGTCGGCAACAAGTTGCCGATGCGTCCGCCTCCTGCGGACTTACGCCAACGCTGCGCGTTGGCTGGCACGCCCAACTAGCGGTTGAGCGTATCAAACCAGCGTCGTAACATCACGCACAGAATGTCGAATTACTTGCGTCTGATGCTACATCAGACTTACACCAGCCTTCGGCTGGTTGTTGCTGGTTTGCTATAGCACCGTGCAAAATAAAATTTGCGACCGCCGAACTTTGACGGCCAGATTCAAACCTGGCAAGCCTTTGCCCTCTTGGCTGATGCTCAAACATGCCTGAAAAAACAAGCAGTATTTACGCCGATAAGGGCAAGCTTTTTGGCTATTGCCAATTTTTCCCGCCGAATCCTGCATTTCTATGCAGTGTTATGCATTGCCTTGCCAATTTGTCCTTAGCTTGGAATTTCTATAATTCCAAGGCGCACAAAGTTTGTTCGCAAACTTTGTGCAAGGTTGAGCGGCATTATGCAAGCATCTGCATGCTTGTGCATTTTGCTGATGATTGCGTTCACGTTCCGGTATTTTTTTCCGCCCAGGGTATGAGGCGCTTCAATCCGGCAGGCACTATTAGGGTGGATATGACTGCCATTGATGCGATTATGGTGTATTCTGCCGCGTTCAGCATGGTTTTTCCAGAAGAGTCGACAACCGTGATGCCAATCAGGGCTATTATGAGGGCAATTTCGCCCCTCGGCACCATGCCCCAGCCGACAAGCAGCGCATCCTTCGGCTTAACGCCAATAAGCACAGCCGGGATTCCGCAGCCGATTACCTTGGTGCCCACCGCAATCACGGTAAGCATCGCAACCGGCACGATTGCATCCGGTATTTCGAACACATTGACGAGCATCCCCAGCGTGATGAAAAAAATCGGGGTAAAAAGCACGTCAAGGGGCATAAGTGCGCGGTTGAGCTTGTGTGATAGGGGGGAAAAGCTGATTGCAAGGCCGGCAATGAACGCCCCGACAATGGATGAAATGCCGAGCGCCTCAGAGGCAAAGGAATAGAAGAAAAGCACTGCAAGCATCCCAGCCAGGGTCCTCTTTGAAAGTTCCTCCTCTTCATAATCGAAATATCTTTTCATGAAAAGCTTTCCTACCACAAGGCCGGATAAAATGAATGCAAGCGCGATGCCGATGATTTTCACAATGGGCAGAATCGCATCTGCCGAAATGCCGGAAGGGGCGCTGCCCACAAGCCCGAGCACAACCAGGGCAAGCACGTCATCTATCACGGCGGCGCCAAGAATCATCTGGGCAAACGGCCTGCCAAGCACCTTCATTTCCTCAAGCACGGCCACGGTTATGCCCACCGATGTCGCGGTAAGCGCCGCCCCGACAAAAAGCGAAAAGCCAAAGCTGCCCCCGCTCATGGAGGCGTATGCAAACCCCGCTGCAAAAGGCAGCACTACGCCTCCCACGGCCACGAGCAAATTTTTCAGGTTGAACACCTTCTCAATTTCGGAATGGAGCCCTATCCTGAAAAGGAGGATTATCACTCCTATGTTGGCAAACGTCTTGATGGTTTCGCTTTCCGCAACAAATTCCGGCGCTCCCCAATTTGCGGCCTGTATTCCGATATTCGCAAGCATCGGTGTTGCGAATTGCACAAATGCCGGCCATAAAATATTCAGGGTGTGCGGGGATATCAAAATTCCAAGAAGCATCAGCACCATGACTACCGGCTGCTTCCACTGCTGTATTATCCGTTCCGCTACAAGGGCCACCAGGAGCAGGAGCGATATCTCAATCCAAATCCTTTTTTCAGAATCCAGGTGCCCGAAAAAGGCCATCCTCACGACCACAAGCATGAGAAGCAGCCCGAGAAGGGCGAGCAGGTAGCCGGACCACGTGCGGGCGTGCTCCGTTATTTTTGAGAGGTGTGTTTTCACAATGCCGCTATTGCGGCGAAATTATTAACGCTTCCTCCATTATTGCCACTCATTAGGTTCTGTGGTGAATAGTATCTGATAGTTTCTAGGGGTAAATTCAATATTATGGTAAAAATAAAAAAAATAAGTGCGACCGCCGGGATTTGAACCCGGCTCGCGAGATTTCTGCGGGCAATCCTGTAAAAATGCAGTCTGCCCATGGCAACCTCGAATCCTAACCAGACTAGACTACGGTCGCAATCGTAGAAACCATCGGGTTTCTGCGAGGTTGCAGCCCATGGCTGCAACAAAGCATTTCTCCTTTTACCCCGAACAGGTTAAAAACCCTGCCCTGCCATTCACAAACAGGTGCTTTTTATGGATGTGAAAAGCTTCATTGCAGGAATACTGGCCGCATACGGCATAGTGAATTTGCTTGGGGTAATCGGCATCCCGCTTTACATCGCCCTGCCCATAGTCGTGCTTGGCATCAATATCGGCAATATCATTCTTGCCATAATCGCATTGGCAGCCGCATATTACCTTGCCAAGAACTAAGAGGTGGAAAGTCATGCCATCAATAGGAAACAAAGTCCGCATGTCGCGAATAATGCGCCGTGGCAAAGTGCTCTTGCTTGCCATGGACCAAGGGCTCGAGCACGGCCCAAAGGACTTCAACGAGCGCAACATCGACCCGGATTTCGTGCTTGATGTAGCGGCAAAGGGCGGCTTCACCGGCTTGGCTATTCATAAAGGAGTTGCCTATAAATACTTCGAAGATTACGCGGGCAAGGTGCCCCTCATCCTCAAATTGAACGGCAGGACGGGCATAGTGCCGAAAGACGAGGCTTATTCCTCTCCAGTTGCCACCGTAAAGGAAGCCGTGCGCCTTGGCGCGGATGCAATCGGCTACACTCTTTATGTCGGCTCCCCATCTGAAGCGCAAATGTTCCACGAATTCGGCATGATACGCTCCGAATGCGAAGACTATGGCATGCCGACAATTGTATGGGCATACCCGCGCGGCAAATACATCAAGGATGAAAAAGACCCCGCAACAGTTGCCTATGCGGCAAGGTGCGCATTAGAATTGGGCGCCGACATAGTGAAAGTGAATTACACCGGCTCAGCCGATTCTTTCAAGCAAGTAGTTGCAGCCGCCCAAAAATGCAGAGTCATTTCTGCCGGGGGCAGCAAGCAGACTGACGAGGAATTCTTGGCAAAGGCGCGCGAAGTGCTATCAGCCGGCGCAGTTGGCTTTGCAGTAGGGCGCAACGTCTGGCAGAACGAAAACCCGATGAAAATGGCAGAAGCAATCAGGAAAGTCGTGTTTGGAAGGGAATAGCCTTTCCATGCTTCCGGCGAAGCTTATGGGCATATTTTTTTAAATCTTGCTTCCACCCTTTTTTCAAGGGTGGTTTTAGTGAAGAATGCATTTTTCCTATCTCTTCTTCTGGCTTGCGCGGCAACTTTTGCATTGTCCGGCTTTGATTTCAACGTTGACCTGCCATCATTCAATCCTTCAAACTACGGCGGAATAGGCGGCTTCAGCCCGGATGATTTCAACCTCCCCACCCCATATGACGTGCAGTTGCTTAGCTGGAAGCAAATCTCTGATGCTTCCCCCGAGGGCATCACATCCGCACAGCTTACCGCCGCTCCAAAAGAGCAGGCAGTCCTTTACTTCAACCCATCCACAAGCACTCTCAGCAAGCTTGAAGTGTATGGCTTGTCTGGCAGCACTATTTCGCTCCTTTCCTCAAGGTCATTCCAAGTGTCAGGAAAGGAAACCGAAACTCTGGCAGTACGGAAAGTTGGGGCAGGCCTCATGGTTGGGGCAGGCGATTATGTTTACAATGGCAGCAAAACCTATCCATTCCTTGGCACTTTCACCTATGCTTCGCCAACGCTTTCAGGCCCGAGCCTTTACTCCATCTCACCCCTTACCTATGGCAAATTGGCGGATTTGGACTCAGGAGATGTCACTGGAGACGGGATAATGGATTACGTTTCTGCCTACGACCAAAGAATTACCGGCGTATTCGGAATCACCTATCACCTCACTCGCATCCATGTCCGAAGCGTCTCTTCACAGACGAGCTACCAGCTTGACCACGACTATGTGGGAGGAAATTCGTACGGCGTGCGCGTGGGCAATTTCGCTTCAACTGCTGGCAAGGAAATAGCATTTATCGGAAAAGCAGGCGGCCAGGTCGACCTTTACCTCCTGCGCGTATCTGGCTCCAACCTCACCAAAGTTTCAGAAAAGTCCAATCTCAAAACCTCGACTGGCAAGAACATTTCCATAGTTGATGCTACGGCAGCGGATTTGGACGGCGATGGCTATGACGAGCTCATCATTGCAGGAAGCTACCTTGCGCGCCCAGGTGCGTTCTTCCCCTCTTCCGACATGGTGCAAGTCTACAAATACACTGCAAGCGGCTGGTCGCGCAAAGCCGAGTACCTCAGCGCTACGGCCGACATTGCATATAACACGCTCTCCGGCGCAAGCGACGTGGATTCCAATGGGAAGAAAGAAGTAATAACATTCGGCTATGGCCTCTACACCCTTCCGAATGGCAACGCAACATTCCGGAACCGCCTCAACATTTTCACCTATGATCCTGCCAACAACAGGCTTGTCCGCCTCTCCAAGACCGACATTGAGCCCTATGCCCCTTCCTCAACAAACTATTACGACCCCCGTGGCGCAGCGCTTGGCGACTTTGACGGGGATGGCAAGAAAGATTTGGCATTTGCCTACCGCGACGTGCACTACGGCAATATGAAACTTGCATTCTACCGCATAGGCCAAGACCTTTACCCTCCAAACATCACTCTTTACTCGCCATACTATTCCACCTATTATGCAAACGGCACCAAATTCGTGCAGTTCAACGCCTATGACAACAATGGCATAAACATGACCACCATGCGCGTGCGCCTTACCGGTCCAGGCGGCTATGATTCAGGCTACAAGCAAGGTAATGTGTCTTATGTCACCACCAAGAGCATGACCATGTCTCTTTTCCTCAACTTCAACCTCACGCCAGGCAACTACACGCTCCGAGTAGAGGCAAAAGACCGCGCAGGCAACCTTGGCAACAAAACAAAAACCATACGGCTTATTGCCCTGCCCGCCGCCGCACCTCCGGCAGCCCCTCCAGAGCCGCCGCCAGCCCCGCCTGCAGAAGAGCCGCCAGCCGCCCCGCCGGCAGAGCCTTCTCCTGTTGAAACACCTCCTGCTGAAGAACCTCCGGTTGCAATCGCGCCGCCTGCAACTGAGCCTGGCGATGTGCTTCCGGATGAAATCCCGCCCGCAGCTCCAAACAATACCCAAATTCCGGCTGTTGTCCCCAGCAATACGCCCACCCAGCCGCCCGTGCAGCCTCCAGCCCAACCTCCAGTGGAGCAAAACAACTCTATCATAATCACCATTCCGCCAGTGCAGCCGCCAACAGGCAACCAGCAGCCTCCATCCGCAGGTGCTGAAGCCTCAGGGCAATCAAAAGGCGAAATTTCGCAGCAAACCCAAGCTGCATCTGCAATCGGCGAGCTTGAGGCAAAAGTGGCAGTTGCAAAAACTCAGGGCATTGACACCGCGCAGCCTGCAAAAGTCCTTGAAGACGCAAAGAAGCTTGCACAAGATGGCAAATACGGCGAAGCAGTAGTAGAAGCCCAAAAAGGCATTGCAGCTTCCGATGCACTGCTTGCGCAAAAGCAGAGGCCCTTCAACATGCTGGACTGGGCCCCATACATCCTCAGTGCCGGCATACTTGCCATGTTTGCGTTTGCAGGCCTTGTGCTTGTTGGCGCATTCCTGCTCTTCGGCCGAAAGCCAGCTGCACCGCAAGCAGGGCAAGCCAAGCCCGAGAAGAAAAATTAGTTTTTTTCTTGCTTTTTCCCCTTTTTTTCTTGCTTTTTCCCTTTCTTCCTGCTTTTCACTTTTTTTTCTCTAGCCCATGTCCGTCTTCTTCCTTTCGATTATCGAGCTTTCGCCATATTCGTCCGACAATGCCTTCTTGTAGCAGTCAGGGCAGAAAAAATGGGTAAGCCCCGCCCCGTCCACCATTCCCTTGAAGCCTTTCTTGTTCAAGTCTCCCTCGCAATTTTCACATTTTCCATATTCCATGGCCGCCACCATGCCATTTACTCGGCATTATTTTTTATGCCTTGCCCATCAATCATATTATATGGCAATTTCAGGCACCACCCTCACAGCGCACCTTCATTCCGTGCCAGGCGACTTAGCGCGCCTGATCGAATCTTTCGCCATGATTTCGCTCAACATGCAAAGCCAGTTCCCGAAATACCTAACAGGTGTGAAAAACGACCCAAACAAATACGGTGAAGCAGTTGCAGCCCTTGACTCCTATACCAACGGCTACCTCTGCGACAATCTCATCCAAACCGGGCTCGTCCGCAAAATCCATTCAGAGGAGCTTTCCCAGCCCCTTATTTGCAACGAGCGCGCCCCATTCGTCATCACCCTCGACCCGCTTGACGGCTCCTCCAACATCACAAGCAACAACCCCTTTGGCACCATCCTCGGAGTCTACCGCCAGGACTTGCCCCAAACCGGGCGCAAGCTGGTTGCTGCCGTGTACAAACTCTACGGTCCGGTCAACACCCTGGTTTATTCCGCAGGCAAGGGCACGCATGAATTTGTCAAGCACTATGATTCCGAAGGCAACGCAAAATTTTTGCTGCTTCATGAGCGCATGCGCATCCCTTCTTCGGGCGGCGTATTCGGCATAGGCGGCGAGCCTTTGGGCTGGGACCCGAAATTCCTCAAATTCGCAAAAGACCTGTTCCGCGTGCACAGACTCAAAACCCGCTACTGCGGCGCGTTTGTCGGCGATTTCTCGCAAATCCTCCATTTGGGCGGCATGTTCGCCTATCCCTCAAGCAAAAAGCATCCGCAAGGCAAGCTGCGCCTGTTTTACGAGGCGCAGCCCATGTCTTTCATATGGGAAAATGCCGGCGGGGAAAGCTGGAACGGCAAAGATGCCTCTTTGCTTGACACAATTTCCGATGATGTTGATGCTCGCGTGCCCCTTTACATTGCCTCGCCTTACATAATGGAATCGCTCAAAGAAGCGCTTGCCTAGAGGTGAAATCATGGCTGATTTATCCGCCTACCTGAGTTCAGTTTCCACATTCGATTACCTCTCCCTCCTTCCCTTTATCGCGGTAGTGGCCGCGTCTTTCATCCTTGCAAAAATAGCCTACTTCATAATCCAAAAATTTGCCAAGCAATTGGCGGGGCAGACAAAAACCATCCTTGACGACCTGCTTCTCCATGCAATCGAGGGCCCGCTAACCTACGGCATAGTCATAATCGGCCTCTATGCCGGCGCCACCATCTCCGCCCTTTCCACAATCCCCCTCGTGGTGGGCATTTTCCAAATCCTGCTTCTAATCTGGCTCTCTGTAACCGTTTACCGCGTGGTTTGCGCCTTCATCCACTGGTACGTGCTTGAAGTTGCCCCGCGCCACAAGCTTTCGCTGCATGACGTCGAGCCGCTTCTAAAGCGCGTTGCCGGCCTGATTATTTTTATTCTTGCCGCAATCACGATTTTGGGCACTGTTGGGGTTGAAGTTGGGCCTCTCATCGCCTCTTTGGGAATAGCCGGCTTGGCAGTTGCCCTCGCCCTCCAAGACACCTTGGGCAATTTCTTTGGCGGCGTATCCATCAGCGTGGACCGCCCGCTGCGCCATGGCGACTATATCGAGCTTCCGGACAACAAACTGTCCGGATGGGTGGAAAAGGTGGGCTGGCGCTCCACCCAGCTCCGCACAGGCCAAAGCAACATAATCGTCATCCCGAATTTAAAACTGGCGCAATCCACAATAATCAACTACAGCATGCCAGACAAGGAAATCGCGGTTGTTGTGCCGGTTTCGGCAAGCTATGATTCGGATTTGGAAGAAGTGGAAAAAATCACGCTCCAAGTTGCAGACCACATCCAGAAAACCCATTCCGGCGCAGTGCAGGGCTTCAAGCCGGTGCTGCGCTACACCTCGTTCGCGGATTCCGGCATCAACTTCAGCGTTGTTTTGCGCGCCACGGAGTTCGTGGAATCCGGCACGATGGCGCACCAGTTCATCAAGGCATTGCACGCCCGCTTCGCAAAAGAAGGCATTGCAATACCTTGCCCGACGCGCTCCGTCCACATCGAAAAATCCGGCTTGCCTAAAAGCACAAAGTTTGCGAACAAACTTTGTGCGCCTTGGAATTATAGAAATTCCAAGCTAATGAAAAAGGGGAAAAAATAAAGGAAATGCCATTCAACCCATCATTTTCTTTCCCATTTCA
>ORJL010116390.1_pt1 | contig 13846 bp, 14 predicted proteins | sample 1779941 | NCBI WGS metagenome assembly ORJL01 (sample SAMEA104232317, study PRJEB22302) | groundwater metagenome | biome: forest; feature: aquifer; material: groundwater | place: USA | collected 2011-08-07 | depth 5.8 m
AATCGTGTCCCGGTTACCCCTGGGTGTAAGGGTAATGAATGGAGCTATGTATCAATTTGGCAAAGAGCTGGAGGAATCGTCACGGGTATTAGGGGCATCCTGGTTTTACACATTCCGCCGCGTTATTGCGCCGCTGCTTACCCCCGCCTTTTTATCAACCTGGATAATATTGTTTCTTACGGCAGTGAGAGACCTGGTCACAGTGGTATTCCTGTACACACCTCCATCCCGCCTTATCTCTATAACTCTGCTGGAGCACTGGATTGGCGGAGAATATGAAAGAGCCACGGTGGTCGGATTGATAATGTCAGTGGTTATTTTGGTCATAGCGCTTGGGGCCCGCTGGCTGGGAACAAAAACTCAAATGCCTACAGTTTAATTATGGAAAAGCCACTGGATAAATCAGCTCTGTCCCCTTATAAAGTTCTGGATTTAACCGATGAAAAGGGCCACTATTGCGGCAAAATACTCGCCGACATGGGTGCTGATGTAATCAAAATAGAGCCCCCGAACGGCGACCCGGTGCGGTTCCATGGCCCATTTTACGGCGGCAAGATTGACCCTGAAAAAAGCCTCCAGTGGTGGGCCTTTAATACCTCCAAACGCAGTATAACGCTGGATTTAGAGTCCAGACATGGACAGGAAACGCTCAGCCGACTAACCGCTACAGCCGATTTCCTTATCGAATCTTATCCCCCGGGCTACATGGACAAACTGGGCCTGGGTTATAAAAAACTTGCACAGATTAATCCGGGCCTCATCTATGTTTCTATCTCCCCCTTCGGCCAAACGGGGCCGTACAGAGATTACAAGAGCACAGATATAATATCTATGGCTATGGGGGGATTGATGTATCACGCCGGAGACCCGGACAGACCGCCTTTACGTATCAGCACTCCGCAGGCACATTTAGATGCCTGCCTTCACGGCGCAGCCGGGGCCATGATAGCGCTATGGAACCGGCGGCACACCGGGGAGGGGCAACATATAGATGTTTCCATCCAAGCCTCGATTCCCCAGTTCCTTATCGCCGAATTACCTTTCTGGGAATACGAGAGGAAACTCCTGCGTCGTGCAGGTTCCAGTAGGGCCATATCCAAACACCTCGTTCGCCAGATACACCCCTGCAAAGATGGCCATGTATCAATTCTTATTATAGGTGGGCCATTGGGTAAACTTATACGTCCCATGGCCTTGTGGATGCAGGAAGAGGGGATGGCCAATAACCTGATGGATATACCCTGGGAAAAGCTAGACCTGGCTCTTTATAACCAGAAAGATATAGACGACTGGGAGGCGGCTCTCAAAGAGTTCTTTATGAGACACACTCGCGCTGAACTCAACGCCGGAGCGCTGGAAAGGAAAATACCACTAACCCCAGGCAACACTATCCCCGATCTCCTGCTGTACAAACAGTTGCAGCACCGTCAATTCTGGGTTGATGTAGAGCATCCCGAGTTATCCACAAAGATAACCTATCCCGGCCCACCGTTCAAGCTCAGCCATACCCCGTGCCGGATTAGCCGCCGTGCCCCCAGGTTGGGAGAGCATAACACTGAGATTATGGACGAGCTTTCCCGCGCCCAGAAATTTAGCGCCAGTGGGGGAGGGAACTCAGGAACTCAGAACTCCCAACTCGATAAACGCCTTCCCCTGGAGGGTATCGTGGTGGCTGATTTCACCCGCGTCCTCATCGGCCCGTTACTGGGAAAATACCTGGCTGATTTTGGGGCTACCGTCATCCGCATCGAAAGCCGTCTTGCCCTGGACCAGCATCGGGTGACAGTCCCGTACAAAGGAGAGCCAAACCTTAACCGGTCAGGAATATTCCCGCTCCTCAATAGCAGCAAACTGAGCCTGGGTCTTAATCTGAGCAATCCTAAGGGTATTGAGTTAGCTAAAAAGATAATTGCTAAATGTGACGTAGTGCTGGAAAATTTTGTCCCGGGTATGATGGAGAGGTGGGGACTGGCTTTTGGAGACCTGGAGAAGATAAAGCCGGATATCGTAATGTTCCGCCACTCTATGCAGGGCCAGTCAGGGCCATTTTCGAGGCACCCCGGTTTCGGATGGAATGTGAATGCCCTGGCAGGGTTTAATCACCTTACCGGATGGCCTGATAGGGCTGCAGTCGGTCCCTGCGTGGTCTATCCCGACTATAACCCGGCTTTTCTTGGTGTAACGGCTATACTGGCTGCCCTGGACTATAGCCGCCGCACGGGCCGGGGACAATTCATAGATATATCACAGCTTGAGGCAAACCTCCCACTTCTCTCGTTACCAATCCTTGATTACACCGCCAATGGAATAATAGCTAACCGGTGCGGTAATAAGTCGCCCTTTTCATCTCCCCATAATGCCTACTGTTGCCGGGGCGATGACAGGTGGTGCGCCATAGCTGTGGAAACTGAAGAAGAATGGAAGGCTCTGGTACAGGTAATAGGTGGTCCTGCCTGGGCAAATGACCTGCGATTCGCGACGCTGGAAGGACGAAAAGACCACGAGGAAGAACTGGACTCGTTGCTGACCACATGGACGATCGGACTTGATGCCGGGGATGTAATGCAACTACTACAGGCTGCCAGGGTGCCGGCTGGAGTTGTGCAGTCCACCCAGGACTTGCTGGAGCGAGACCCCCAGTTGAAGCACCGGAGGCATTTCCAGTGGCTGGAACAGCCTGACATGGGCACAGCCCTGCACCAGGACTGGCCCGGTAAACTCTCTCGAACCCCATCTCAAATCCGCCCTGCCCCTACTTTTGGGGAGCATACCGAATATGTATGCACCACATTGCTGAGTATGACCGACGAGGAGTTTGTGGGGTTGCTGGGCGAGGGAGTGGTGGAGGTACCATAAACGGGGTAAATTCCAAGTTACAAGCCTTGTCCCCGTGAAGACGGGGAACCAAATCCAAATCAATATTGATTGATGGGAGGAGAATGAGTTGGTTAAATACGAAATCATTATCTATTGGAGTCAGGAAGACAAGGCATTCATCGCTGAGGTGCCAGAACTCCCAGGATGCGCTGCTGATGGCGCAACATACCAGGAAGCTCTAACCAACGCAGAGGTAGTCATCAAAGAATGGCTTGAGACGGCCAGGGAGTTGGGACGACCAATCCCGGAACCAAAGGGCCGGCTGGTGTTCGCCTAGGAGCTTCGGCTGGGTAGACACGAGGTCTGCCCCTACTTCCCACATCTCATCTCTCATCTCTCACCTCTCTTTACGGCCAGATGCCCTTGAACTGGGCCTCCCGTTTCTCCACAAAGGACTTAATAGCTTCTCCGTGGTCCTCTGTCCAGAAGGTGACAGCATACTCAATCCCCAATGAGGCATCCAACACCAGGTTAACCTCGTCCCGCAGCCGCTTGTTAATGCATATTTTTGTCCAGCGGATAGCACGAGTCGGACCAAAGGCCAACCGGCGAGCGAACTCCATGGCTTTCGGCAATACTTGGTCTCGAGGCAAGGCATAGTTGATAATGCCCAGCCTTTCAGCCTCTTTGGCAGTGATGAGGTCGCCGGTAAGGAGCAGTTCCTTGGCCTTAGAGATGCCGGCCAGCAGTGGCCAGATGATAGCCCCGCCATCCCCGGCTACGAGACCGATCCTGGACACATGAGGGTCTCCCATCCGGGCATCCTCGGCGGCAATTATAATATCGGAGAACAGGACAATATTGGCTGGCAGACCGATAGCATCGCCGTTCACGGCGGCTATTACCGGTTTTTCCATGGCTAATATATTCATAATCAGTCTGCGAGCACCGTTTATTGTCGTATAGGGCTTTTTTGTATTATAGGCCTCAACCATCTCTTTGATATCTCCACCGGCGGAGAAACACCGACCTGTGCCTGTCAACACCGCTACATAAACCTCGTCATCCGCCATCAAGTCCACCCAGATATCCTCCAGTTCCCGGTGCATGACCATATCAATTGCGTTGAGTACCTTAGGGCGGTTTAGAGTAACTGTGGCAATCCTGTCCTTTTTATCAATTTTAAGAGTTGTGTATCGGCCATAGTCAACCATTGCAGTTCCTCCTTTGGTATTAAGATGGGACTATTATGCCTTTTTGAAGACAGGGATTCAAGGTGTCCGTGCATGAATTAATGTATTGTTTATTACAGGGAGCGCTAATAAATCAGGCAGAGAGTTAGATTTTGAATACAATAAACGCAGGTTGGGCCTTTTACATTCGAGCTGATCGAACATTAGATCCCAACCTGCGTTAGCTTTGGTCTTAACCTACCTGGCAATACAGTGTGACTCTTAAAACCCGATCTGGCTTTGCCTCGTTCACACCGTTTGCGATAAACTGTTGCCATCTCCTTTAGAAATTGTTTTTTGCTTTTCTCTGAAAGCTGTCATCCTCATGTGACGATATTTCCGGCATCAACCTCTTTTCTATTCACTATCAAATGATTGATCTACAGGGCGGGAAAACATGGAGACCCACAGATTCGTCAAAAGCTGTTCTTTGGATATTCCATAAGCTTGACTTGCGTCAGTCAATTCTTCTAGGTCGTTATAAAACAGGTGCAGGTCGATTCCTTGTAGTACAAGCCCGCCAATTGTTTCTGGTATTGTAATCCCACCCATTTGAGGGGCTATCTCTTCGATTACAATAGGAAATGTAAGTTCGCTGATACCGGGTGTAATAACAGGGACTTGAACCGCCTCCGGCACCCATGCTAATTCAGCGAACCGTGAGTTGCAGAGATTTGCCATTAGCAAATCAGGCGTTGTAGATAAGGTCGCACTGGCTTCAAGCAAATCATCCTGACCGCTATAAAACAGGCTCACATTACATACCAGCGGAGCGGCAGTTACAGTTGTATCCGCTCTGACAACAGGAGTATTAACTAGCGTTAACATCAAAAGCAATATGAGTATACTGAATATTAGTTTCTTCATGATAGTGTCCTTTCTTTACCGTTTTAATAGTCACCATTTTAGTTGATAAAACTCGCTTCTCCTTGATGAGACTTACCTCCTTTTTAACAAATTAACTTAATTAACAAGTTTAAAGAGTTTTGATTGTTTATTGCTATTGCTTATCATTCTCATATATCATTATACTTTGTATAGTTACGATTGTCAAAAACATGCTTTATTCTTTATTCCTTTCATAGCTATCTATTACATCAGATACCTGGAACGGGCTGGGTTTCTTACCCGGGCGGCTGTAGCCAAATCATAAAAGCTGTAGTATCATATGGCCAAAACAGTCTATGGGGATATAACAATGACGAAGAGGTCTCAGTCCAATCATATTAAAGAGGGAGTTTAAATGCTTAAAGAGTATGGTCTGTCGGGCAAAACTGCAATAATTACCGGCGCCGGACACGGCATCGGTAAGGCCATAGCTCTGGCCTTTGCCGAGGCCGGGGCGGACCTGGCCGTGGTTTCCAGAACCGCTTCAGAGATAGAGAATACGGCAGCCGAGGCGAGGAATATGGGCCGACGGGCTGTGGCCATACCCACGGATGTGACAAAAGAAGTTCAGGTGGAGGCGATGGTAGAACGGGCAATAGCTGAACTCGGTAAGGTTGATATACTATTAAACGATGTCGGCTGGGCGCGGCTTAAGCCCCTGCTGCCCACACCGGGGATGCGCACCAACGTCCCTGGAGAAGCCGAGCCGACACGCATCAGCCTGGAGGAATGGTACCGGCATATCGATTTAAATCTGACCTCGGTATTTTTGTGTTGCCGGGCCATCGGGCCGCATATGCTTTCGCAGAAAAAGGGCAAGATTATCAACATAACGTCCGGCGAGGGGATTAAGGCTACTCCGTACCTGCTCCCGTATAGCTCCGCCAAAGCTGGGGTGGCCATGTTTTCCCGCAGCCTGGCCCTGGAATGGGGCCGCTTTGGAATAAACGTCAATGCCATAGCGCCGGGACTCTATCTTACTCCGCTATTACAGGAAGCAATGGATGAAAAACAGATAGACAGGGCGCTTAAGGACCTACCTATACGCCGGCTCGGAGACCCCCGCGAAGTGGCTTTGCTGGCCGTGTACTTAGCCTCCGATGCCGCTAACTATATGACAGGACAGGTTATAGCTATAGATGGTGGAGGGACGGCGAGGTGAAATGAGATGTGAGAGGTGGGATACGTGAGGTGAGAGGCGAAATGAAGAAGGACCATTAAAAAGAAATTATGTGATTATAGTAAAGCCTATTTCTGGACCGAGGAATGGCAAAAGGGCGAACTCAAATAGGATGAAGATATTAAGGCCAGACGGGTAAATAAGTTTAAAACAGTCAACGGAACGATTAAAAATCTAAAAGAAAGCGTAGTTGCTGTATTCTTTTTAAAGTGCGATTTTCCGGCTTGTCGAAAAGGCCTAATAAAGGGAATCCCTATAAAAGCGTTTACATAAATGGGAGGCAGTGACATGGAAAAGCTACGTTTTGTGTTAATCATATCTTTACTGGCATTATTGATAGTTTCCTGCACCATAGGCCAAGACAAAGGTGCATCTGAGGCTGTAGCAGCAGCGGTTTACGAATCTATCAAACAAAAGAATTTTGACACAGCGGTATCTTTCTATTCCACACAATTTTATGAAAAAACAACTAAAGAAGAGTGGCTAGAGGCTTTAAAAAGCATTAACGCGAAGTTAGGTGACCTGCTGTCATACGAGTTAGTCAGTTGGAACGTCCGCAAGGTTGTGGGGACCGCTGATAGTGGCACGTATACTCAGCTAGAGTATAAAGTAACCTATTCTAAATATCCGTCACAGGAGAAGCTCACCATTTTTAAACCAACATCTGGTGGTGGTGCCAGAGTGCTTGGCCACAATATCAACTCCGCTGGATTCTTGCAAAAATAGTAGGGTGGGGCGCACTTCGCTTGCCCCACCGCATTATGAGAGGAAAATAAATATAACGGATTTGTAAAGTTGATGGTGGGTTCCGCCCTGGTGGAATTGGGGCTACACCCACCCTACCGTAACAGGATGACCTTTCTACGATTTTCCCTATCCAATTGTCGCATGTTCGTTTAGGTTATTGGCGGCTTTTTGGATAGTAGTCCCAGAGCAACTCTTAATTGCTCATCAATTTTTTCCATGTCTGTTTCAACTATCGTTCCCAGCTTACGAATAATCATGTTTTGTTTTATTGTCCTGATTATTCCTGTTGCTACGGATGGGAATAACAGTCCCGATTCCAGCCAATGGCCAATCAAATGGTCCCCGGCTAAGAGGCGTTCCGTCTGGCTGGTCACAGCGCTTATGATAACCTCCCGACGCTGTTGGCAGTATATATCAGAACTAATTACGATGGCAGGACGTTGTTTAACTCCACTTTCATCAGTGAAGATAAAGCCAACCAGAACTACATCACCCCGCCTGTAATCTGTCATAGGCTTCATCTTTCTTATTATCCCAGAGGTCTGCTAAAACGGGATCGGTTAACGCCTTTAGAGTCATGGTCAAATCCATGTCTTTATGGGTACCTAAAGACTTGGGTAAGTTGTCCAGGTCCTTCTTAAGGAACCGGCGATGGCGTTCCAAACCAATGCGGAACGCTTCTAACCTGCCCTCTTTGGTCAATTTATAGATAGTTCTTTTTGAAACACAAAGATATTCAGCTGCTTCCTCGACTGTAAACCACTCCTTTGTCAGAACCATGAAAACCATCTCCTGCTACCAGAATATTTAAAATTAACATATTGTAGCATATATTAGCACGTATATGCAATATCATATCCTCATAAGTGTTAATTTTGTATTTATCTTTAATTCATCCGTTTCTCTACCCTATAGCTCCATTTTCTTTAAACTTGGTTATATCGCCCTTACTATACCCTAAGTCTTGTAATATCTCATGGTTGTGCTCGCCAAGACCGGGCGATGGCTTCCTTATCTTCCCCGGCGTCTTGCTGAGCTGTGGCAATACCCCCACAATGGGAACCTTTCCGACCGTTGGGTGGTCAAAGTCCACAATCCAATCGTTAGCCCGCAGCTGGGGGTTTTTCGCCAACTGGGCGTAGCTATCCACCCAGCCATACACCAGTCCGCTGGGCTTCAATAGCGCCTCCCACTCCGGCCGGGTATGCGCCAGCATAGCCTTATCCAGAATCTGGATGAACTCCTTTGTGTTTTCACGGCGGTGGGCCTGGATATCGAAGCGCTTATCATGGCGGCACTGCTCTATAGCCAGGGTGCGGCAAATGGCATCCCAGTACTGGTCGGAATTGGGCATGGCGAACTGTATCCAGTCACCGCCTTTGACTTCGTAGAAATTCCAGAAGGCATTATCGGCGGAACGACGGTCGACCCGCTCTACTTCTGAACCCGTAGCCAGATGTGCCGCAAGGGCGGCTATGCCCCCCTCGATCAGGCCAGCCAGTAGTCCGACATGCACCATCTGCCCCACACCACTCTTCTCTCGATAATAAAGGGCAACCATTATAGCGTAAGCCAGCATGACCGAGGTAAAATGGTCGCCCATCCCGGGCCGGCAGCAAACAGGAGGGCTTCCAGGCTGCCCCATGGTTTGCATCAGGCCGCTGGCAGCAAAGGCCACGAAATCATAGCCTGGCCTGTCCTTATCGGGGCCTATGATGCCCCAGCCTGAGCCAATAGCATAGATGAGCCTGGGGTTAATCTGGCTCAGGGTATCATAGTCCATCTTTATCCGTCTCAGGGAGTCGGGCTGAAAATTGGTCAGGAAGACATCCGACTGTTTTATCAGTTTGTGAGCAATCTCCTGGCCCTGCGGATCCTTCAGGTTTAGAGTTACGCTGCGTTTATCATGGTTTTCCATTTCAAACATATAGTTTAATTTGCCTGTGCGGGGCAAATCACCGCCATAGCTCGGGTTCATAAAACCCCTAATCGGGTCGCCACCTTCCGGCACCTCTATTTTAATAGAATCAGCGCCCATTTCTGCCAGGTGGACCCCGGCCCTGGGTCCATACAGACGCTGGGTGAATTCCAGTACTTTGACACCTTCTAGTGGTAACGGCATGGTGAGCCTCCTTATGAAGCATTATTTGTGCAGATTATGGGGCTGATAAAGAGAGTTGTCAAGAACTGTGGCTTTTCGCAAAACGGTTGAAAATCCCTCTCAATCTCCCTTTCTTGAAGGGAGAGGTTTTTGTTTCCCCCTTTACTAAAGGGGATGCCGAAGGCAGGGGATTTTGTTTTGCAGGAATATTTGCGCCATTATGCTGATTGCGTGAGGAAGAAAACGCCAGCCAGTATGATAGGGGCTATAATGAGGACGCCGATTTTGACTTTTCCCAGGTTAAGTTTCCAGTTAGTTATCGGAGAAGTGGGATGGTGACGCTGTATGCTCTCCAGCATAACGATTATGCCCACAACGTTAGACACAACGCCTACCACAATAAAAAAGACCTGGAATCGCACCAGAAAGATGGATAGCCCCGCCATTCCTATCAACGGGAGGACATCGCTGAGGTGATGGGCGCAACAGGCAGCCATCGAGCCAGCCGAAACACCACCTGAGGTGGCAACTGAAGCAGTGGCGCCTTTGGACTTCATCCCCTGCCGCAGATAGGAGTAGAGTGCCGCCTGAGCGCCGAAACCAACCGCCAGGGCCAGCACCCAGTACCATAACAATCGAGTTTGACTGATAGCATGGCTAAACCCCTGGGCTAAGGTTATTATACCCAGGTATACCAGGAGTAATAATACAGCAGCGCCTATACCTATCAGGATATGTCTTTTCATAGTTTGTTAATTTTCAATTATCAACTGGCGGCGCGGAGTTCCCAACGTAATACCCGTTCCGGAACGTTAGCGACATCCCTTATAACGATCTCAATATATTTTGTATCGGGCTGAAGGAGTGATTGATCGCTCTTGATACCCAGTGTGCCACTGCGGTGATGGCCGCCTTTTGGAGCCTGCCAGGAAGTAGCCTTGAACTGGCGTCCCTGGCTATCGCGCAGGGTTGCCAGATTGATTAAATCATAAGCATCCAGGTCAACTGAATGGGTATCCATAGTAACATTAAAGATTAGCTCTTTACTTCCAACCGTTAGCTTACTCTGGAGAACAGCCTCTATAGTTACGGCATTACTTTCGTTGCGTTGGGCCATTTTCCCCTGTGGAATAAGCTCGGTTATCGTTGCTTCCTTATTTGCAGGGGGCTGCGATAAATTTGGAGTAGCCGTTGAAGGAATAACAGTCGGTTGCGATAAAAAAGGCGTAGGTGTTGGAGGAGTAACGGTAGACTGCGATAAATTAGTAACCGGTGTAGGGGATATAGCAGGCGTGCCGGTTCCTGGTTGAGTTATTCCCCGGCTACAACTAACACTCAATAATACTAAGGCAAACAACCCTATTAATATTCCAAAGATTTTCTTATTATTCAAATCTATGCTCCCTAAAAAGTCTTCAAAGCCGCTTTAACAACACCTATCGGTTCTGCCCCTTGAATCGCCAACCATACCACTCTGTTATCTTTAGCATAAAAATAGTGTTGTCCCCCACTACCATCCGCCGTATAAGCCTCTTTGTCTCCGACACTGACAGCCCTGAGATTACGAAATGCCTGGTTCCCTGCCCCAATCCTGTCAACCATCTGTTTCAGGAGGCTGGAAGCCTCGGACTCTGAGGGAGCTTCTGCGACCCAGACTGTAACCCGGCTCTGGTTATGGCTATATTCGGCTATATAGCCATCTACCATCTCTATGCCCTTACCGTGCATTTTGCCTATCTCTGCCCTGGCATTTTCTCCTGTAATTTGTTTTACTAACTCTAACTGCCCCAGGTTCTGTGGCACATGTTCAGAGGAATGAGATGTGGCCCGGTCCTGATTGGTGGCTATCCAGCTTACCACAATGACCATCACAAAGATAATACTGAAGGTCAGCATTATCCATTTGCCCGTCTTCCCCTTGCGCCGAGCACGCCCAACTTGAGTGGCCGGATTCACTCTTTCTTCCATACTCTTTAAATTCCTCTTGGCAGAGGCCCCGATTAAAAGGGGCCTCTGCTTTAACATGGAGACTTCCCAAAATCAAAAACTAATGATGTGCCCCGTGTCCCGCTATACCGCCGCCCTTCAGATATTTCTGAGGATTGGTATCGAATGCCTTTTTGCATCCCGGGGCGCAGAAATAGTACGTCTTTCCCTGGTATTCCGACTTCGCCGGCGCCTTTTTTTCATCAACGTCCATGTTACAAACCAGGTCTTTAGCCATAGATATCCTCCTTTAGCCTTTTTAGCAACAACCGCCTTTTTTGGGCGCGGGCTTCGTTTCCTTATCGGCTTTTTTGGGTTCGGTTTTAGCCATCCTTATCACCTCCTTTCACGTTTATGCCTTTTAAACCTGCACCGAGTTAGTCACCTTTATTAGAACTGGCTACAATTAGCTTTAATATCCCACCCAGGGCCAGGTTTTCAACCTTAATGATTTCCAGACCGGCCTTGCGAATATTATCCAGAGTGCGACGGTTGATAGACGGTCCCATGAGACAGACAGTAATGGGATTAAGCAAGTCCATCAGCTTACCTAAAAACCAGTTATCGTGCCGCATGTGTTCCAGTAAATAAACTTTTCCGCCTGGTTTTATAACGCGCTTAATCTCTTGCAACCCCAGAACCGGGTCTGGAACGGAGCAAAAGGTACAGGCAGCAACTACATTATCAAAGCTGTTATCGGGGAATTCGAGCTTCTGGACATCCATTTCTTTTAGCGTTACCGGAATCGCCAGGATTTTAGCTTTTTGTTTTGCTTTTGACAGCATCCGTTCACTAATATCGATTGCAGTTATATCTACATCCGGGGTATAGTATGTAAAGCTCCTACCTGTACCGACCCCAACCTCCAGTATCTTAGGCCCCTTTACATTAGCCCAGAGCATGGTATACCACTCTACGGCTTTTTTACCCTCCATCATACGGGTCATGAAATCGTAGAAGCTGGCATTTCGATTCCATTTCTTTTTCGTCTGTGCGGTCTTTTTCTGGTTAACCGTTAGCGTTTCCCCTCAATCTTTAATCACCCTCACCTAACCTCTCCCGTCAAGGGAGAGGGAAATAAAAGATATTTTCGGTGGAACTTGTTAAAAATTACTGTTTAAGTTTTTTCTTGACCAGGGGTGTTATTGTGGGCATGGTGATAATCATGGATAACAGGAAGACCCAAACGGTCCCTCCATAACGGGCTATATAGGGATATTTAAGAACCGAGCTTACGCCGAGGAAAATTCCAGCTAATATTAGAGAAACGGAGATGTAGATTATGGCACTCAGTTTGACTGCTTTGCGTTGTAAATCATCAGATGTCATTTTTCATACTCCATTGGTTCACGTAAAACTATTTTTCGATTTATTTGCTATGGATTCCCGCGGAGGCGGGAATCCATCACGGCCTTTACAAGGCCACCACGAAGCACGAAAATAGTTTATAACCCTCTCGCCCCTATGGGGAGAGATTTAGAGAGAGGGGAATATTTAACAAAGTCTTTGTTTATCACCCTCTCCCTTAAAGGGCGACGAGACAAAGTGTATTTTCGAAGGAATGACGGTTTTATTTTTTTCCCCACTCATTTTCACTTGCCACTACCAGCAGTTGCAGTTACTGGCGCAGTTTTAGTAGCACGCATGGGAGGCGGTGACTTTTTTATGTCCGGCTTGAAGCCCCTCAACAGCAACGTATTAAGCGTAACTGAGACTGAGCTGATGGCCATCATGAAAGCAGCCAGTTCCGGGCTTACCATCAAGGAGAAGAAGGGATAAAGCAACCCAGCCCCTAACGGTATCCCCAGTGTGTTATATACAAAAGCCCAGAACAGGTTCTGCTTAACCTTCCTCATCGTAGCTTTAGCCACCTGTATGGCCGCTACCACATCCAGCAGGTCGTCTTTGATAAGGATAACATGGCCGGTCTCTTTAGCTACATCAGTGCCGCTGCCTATGGCAATTCCGACATCGGCCTGAGCTAAGGCTGGGGCATCGTTGATGCCGTCGCCAACCATTGCTACCCGTTTTCCCTGAGCCTGGAGTTTTTTTACCTCTTCAGCTTTATCCTGGGGCAGCACCTCGGCCAGAACTCTGTCTATACCGACCTGTTGGGCAATAGCCTGGGCAGTGCGCTTGTTATCTCCAGTAATCATGGCGACCTCTATACCCATGCGGTGCAGGCTACCCACTGCGGCTGCCGAGTTTTCCTTTAATGTATCGGCTACGGCTATAAGGCCGACTGGAGCGCCATTAGCGGATAGATACATCACTGTCTTTCCCTGTTGTTCCAGTGAGGCAGCTTTATCAACCAGGCCAGCTACATTAATGTTTCGCGTAGCCATAAGTTGGCGATTACCAAGCAGGATTGCTCGACCGTCTAAGATAGCCTCTACGCCAAGCCCTGGAATTGCATTAAACGAATCGGCGTCGGGTAGGTCCATGCCTTTATCTTTAGCGCCTTTGAGAATGGCCTCGCCCAGCGGGTGCTCCGAGTTTTTCTCCACTACCGCTGCCAGCCGTAACACCTCATTTTCAGAGAGGTCAAAAGCCACAACATCGGTAACAGATGGTTCCCCTTTGGTCAGAGTCCCTGTTTTATCGAAGATAACTGTCTGTATTTTGGCGGTGCTTTCGATGGCATCGGCCCCTTTAAACAATATCCCGTTCTCGGCCCCTTTACCCGAACCGGCCATCATAGCGCTGGGAGTGGCCAGACCGACGGCACAGGGGCAGGAGATGACCAGGACGGTGATACTCATCAACAATGAAAAGCCAAATACTCCCAGGCCACTCAGTGTTAACGGCGAAAGAATGAAATGGCTTTCCGGCCGGAAATAGAGGTTATATCCCAGGAAGAACCAGAACAGGAAAACGAGCAACGAAAGAAGGCGT
>ORJL011307190.1_pt1 | contig 13845 bp, 15 predicted proteins | sample 1779941 | NCBI WGS metagenome assembly ORJL01 (sample SAMEA104232317, study PRJEB22302) | groundwater metagenome | biome: forest; feature: aquifer; material: groundwater | place: USA | collected 2011-08-07 | depth 5.8 m
CCGGGGCTTTCCACGTCAGAATCTCTGTGCATACCTCTCGGAATTCATGTTTCGCTACAACATTCGTTGCTACCAGACTCGTCTGAACGTACTCTCAGCCCTGCTCTCTCGAAAATCCCACACACTACTGGTGTAGTCCCTACAGCCGGTACTATTGCCGTTCCTCCGCCTCGGGAATACAATGCCTTCGCAATGCGCGTTGTGTCCTGGTGCACAGTGCTGGTGTCCATCGGAGTGATGACTGCTTGTACGAATTCTCTTCCTGCGCCTGTGGCCCGCCCGGTTCCACAAGCTGGTACCCGATCGTTCGATGAGGTGCTCGCGCAGCGTCGGTCGGTCCGGGAGTTTGCGAGTACGGCACTCACGAGGGAAGAAGTCCTCAAGCTCTCTTGGGCCGCACAGGGCGTCACCGATTCACGCGGACTCCGTACGGCTCCGTCCGCAGGCGCTCTGTATCCCCTCGAGCTCTACGTCGTTACGTTCGAGGGTAGCTTCCACTACGATCCTGCAGGGAATGTGCTGACGGAGCACGCGGCTGGTGATCGTAGGACAGCACTCTTCGAAGCGGCGCTCAGGCAGGATGCTGTGCGGGAAGGCGCTGCCATATTCGTCATTGCTGCCGTCTATGAGCGCACGAGGGTGAAGTATGGCGATGGGTCGGAGCGCTATGTGCATATGGAAGCCGGGCACGCGGCGCAGAACCTGCTCCTCGAGGCGACGGCACTCGGCCTGGGCGCCGTGCCGATCGGCGCATTCGACGATGCGGGCGTCCAAGGAGCACTCTCACTCCCGGAGGATCACGTGCCCCTCTACCTCATCCCTGTCGGGCACCCACGGCAACAGTAGAAGACATCGCCTTCATCTCGCATTCGCGGGGAAGGAGTGACCCACCGTACGGAATCTCCATCGGGCAGTCTGGAAACTGCTCCCGGATTACCGGGTAGAGGAACCGCGGAAGTGTAGGATACGTGCGTGAAAGTTCTCGTCATGTACAACCCGGTGTCGGGCGCTCTTGGCAGGAGGAGCCGCCCTGCGGCGATCCAGCGTTTCCTCACGGAGAAAGGGGTGCAGTGGCGCTGGCATACCACGAGCGCCGGTGGTACCGCGGCTGCCTGCAGGCGTCTGCTCGATGATTCCCTTGACCGTATCATCGTCGTCGGGGGGGACGGCACGATCCGCGAAGTGGCGCAGGAACTCATTGACCGGAACCTGCCTCTTCCCCTTGCCGTCGTCCCGCAGGGGTCCGGAAACGTGCTGGCGAAGACCTTGGGCATTCCGCGTCTGTCGCTTAAGCGGGCGCTTGCGGTCGCCCTCGGGGATGAGCGGGTGCCGCTCGATGTCCTCCGCATCAATCGCCGCTACGTCGCTCTCGTGGGGGCCGGCCAGGGCTACGACGTCGTGCTGATGGGGCATGTGACCCGGACCCTGAAACGGTATCTGGGTTTCGGCGCGTACGTTCTCTCATTCCTCAGGAGTTTCGCCCGGGCGGGGGTCAACGGGTACGTCGTGACGGTGGACGGGAAGCGCATGTATCTCTCCGCGTCCCTCGTCGTGGCGTTGAACGCCTTCTCCCCGGGGAAATTTCTCGTGGATCATGTCATCTCCCCGCACGACGGCTGCGTGAATGTCTTCGCCGTGCGTGCGCGTTCGGCATGGGACGTCTTCCGGCAGGCACTCCGGTGCCTCTCGCGGAGAACCGGCCTGCCTCCAGGGGTCACCGTTTTCACCGCGCGGCGCCGCATTTCCATCAGGCAGCGCCACAGTTCACGCATCCAGTTCGACGGCGATGTCATGAAGGGAAGATCCCTCACGATCGACATTCTCCCGCGCAAGCTCGTCTTCATCGTCCCGCGGAAGCGCGCATAATCAGTACCACACGCTCTTCCAGCCGATGGAGTATGAGAGCAGGTTGGCGAGCAGGCTCAGGATAGGTCCGGCGATGAGCAGGACCAGGATACCGCTGATGCCCGGCCGGTAGAGCGGCAGGAGAAAGACGATCGCTCCGATCATGTAATCTACGCCGTCCCATGGCGGGAAGGCGGAGCCCGGCGGACGGTGGCATCGCCGTTTGACGGCGCTCTTCGCCATGTCGCCGAGGAGCGCGCCGGAGCCGAGGAGGAAACCGGCGCCGGTGGCACGGGGGAGATTCCCGTACAGAGGCATGAGGAACGAGAACAGAGCGCTCATCGCGTGCAGGCCCAGCGCGGCGCACAGGCCGATGAACGTGCCGCCGATGAGTCCGCGCCAGGTTTTGTTTTTGCCAAGAATTGATTCCCATACCGGCCAGTCCATTCTCTTCAATCCGGGAAGATTTCCAAGCACGACCGGTGCGGCATTGGCGATGAACGCCGGCGCGAAGAGCGCGAGGATCAGGAGGGAGGACATGCGATTCTAGAAGAGGCGGGGGACGCGGAGCGTGCTCACCATCAGGATGCTCATGGCTGCGAGTGCGAGGAGGGTCACTTCCTCCGTGGCTCCGATCATGAACAGGAGGGGGAACAGGATGCCGTTGACGGTGATGGGGACGCCGACGAACGCCGGCCCCTTGGGCAGCACGCTGAAGCGGGCCAGCCGGTAGACGCCGCATGCGACGAAGACGGCTCCGATGACGATGAACGCGGGATTCTCCGGGAATTGCGCGAACGCGAGCACGGACGGCGCCACGCCGAAGGAGATCACGTCGGCCAGGGAGTCGAGGGATGCTCCGAGCGGGGATGCCGTCCCCATTGCCCGTGCGATCGCGCCGTCCATGCCGTCGAGCACGACCGCGCAGACGATCAGCACGGCGGCAGCAGGGAGCGAGTGCGTGAAGGAGAGCTCGATGGAGAGCGTTCCGGCGACGGCATTCAGGAGTGTCAGGATCGTGGGAAGGTGCTTCTTCATAGAGGATGGTGGGTGGCGATGATCGAGCTCCCCGCGCGCACATGATCGCCTTCGCGCACGCAGAGCCTGACGCCCTGTTTCGGGAGGATGAGATTGCACTGGCTGCCGAGGTTGATGCGTCCGATGCGCTGTCCCTTCCCCACGCGCTGCCCGACCGTGACCCCCGACTGGATCCGCCGGGCGACGAGTCCCGCCACCTGAATCACCTTGAGCCTGAGGGAGTGCGACTGGATCGTGATTTCGTTGCGCTCATTCTCGAGAAGCGCCCGTGGGAAGCGCTGTGCCGCACGGAAGGAACCGGGCATGTGCGTTTGCGCCGTCACCATTCCGGCGATGGGGGCGCGGTTGATGTGCACGGAGAACAGGGACATGAAGATGGAGACGATGTATCCCTCCCCGCTGATGTCACGGAGTGTCGTCGTACAGCCGCTGTACCAGTGTTTCGGGATTCGCTTCACGTCGTCATCCCGGAGAAAGAATTCTTCGACCCTGATCACCCGTCCGTCCGCCGGACTCACGATCACGTCGCCTTCCGGGATGGGACGTTCGGGATCGCGGAGGAACACGAAGCGCCAGAATCCGAGGAAGAGCATCGTGAGGGCAATCGCGCCGCCGACGGCAAGCAGGAGAGAGTACACATCCATATTGAAATTTTGCCTTATTGATGATAAAATATCTAGATGATGCGAAAAGAAAAAACATATCTTCTCTTCCTCCCGTTCCTCGCGGCGCTCACCGTGCTGACGGTGTGGGTGGCGGCATCTCCCCAAGTGCGTGCCCAGTGCACGGATCCGAATAGGCCGCAATGGTGTCCAAGTATCGACGATTGTATTCCCGCGAGGGATCTCTGCCTCCTCGAGGCGACACCCGGTGGTGTCAATGTCATTCCTGCGAGCGGGTTTGCGAACCTGCAGGGGTTCTTCCAGTACATCAACGTCGGGATGTGGAAATGGGCTTTCTCGATTGGCATCGCCATCGCCGTCCTGAACGGGACGTTCGCCGGATTCCAGATCGTCATGAGTAGCGGCGACTCCGGCATTATCGCGTCTGCGAAGACGCGGTTCATCTGGTCCGCGGTGGGTCTCATCCTGCTCCTCCTCACCGGCGTCATCCTGCAGTTCCTGAATCCGACCGGTTTCCAAAATCTCTGATGATGAAGAAGTACGTTCTCCTGCCGTCTGCCGCGCTCGCACTGCTCGTGCCCGTTCTCGCGTACGCGCAAACGCTCTGGGTCTATTGCGGCGGCCTTCCGGGTTGCCCGGGCGGGTGGACGGAGTACTTCAGCAACGCCCTGACACTCCTCCTCGTGCGCCTGCCCTCGTACATCTATGTGTTCGGCTGGCTCTTCATCATGGTGGGAGGGGCGTACATCCTCCTGAGCGCGGGGAACGCCGAGCGGGTGACGAAGGGCAAGAACACCATCATCTGGGCGGTCATCGGGCTCTTCCTCGCGCAATTCGCCGATGTGCTTGTCGGCTACGTCGGTCTCGAGGTGACGACGCGCGTGGCGGGAACCGACTTGATCGAATCCGTCGGCAATACGCTGATCTCCACGGTGACCGATCTCTTCTACATCGCGCTCCTGGGAGTCGCGGTGTACTGCGGGATGCGGATGGCGGTATCTCTTGGCAAGGAGGAGGAGTTCACCAAAGCGCGTGACGGCCTGTTCTATGCGGCGATCGGTGCGATCATCATCAACCTCGCGCAGCAGATCGCGAATGCCATCCTCACTTTCTAGATGCGGCGCTTCATCCTGATTCTTTTCGGCCTCCTGCTCCCTGTCACCGCTTTTGCAGTACAGCTCACTGACCCTGCGATTTCTGACTGGCAGTGCACGGGATTCCTGCAATGCGGCTCGTCCCTGACCGCCGTCGGGATCATCACCAACAACATCGCTATGGGAGTCAGCGCTTTCATCGTCGCCCTTGCGGTCGTGGCGTTCTTCTACGGCGCGATCCTGATGATCGTCTCGCAGGGCGAGGAGAGGAAAGAGGCAGGCAAGAAAGCGATGATCTACGCAGCCATCGGGCTTGCGTTCGCGATGCTTACCGTCGCCGTCATCTCGTTCGTCACCGATTACCTGTACTACCTCGGGGGCACGGCTCCTCCTCCCTAGTTCGCGCTATCCATGCGTGATACGCTCGGGGCATGTCGAGGCGTCAGTACGTCACCACGGCTATTGATTACCCCAATGCGCGCAGGCCGCACATGGGGCAGGTTCTGGAGAAAGTGCTTGCGGATGTCAGCGCACGTTGGTTCCGCTTGCGCGGAGACGAGGTGCGGTTTCAGACCGGCACGGACGAACATGGCGTGAAGATCCAGCGCACGGCGGAAAAAGAAAAGCTGACCCCGAAGGAACTGGTGGACCGGAACGTTCCCAATTTCATCGATCTCTACCGGCGGATCGGCATTTCGTACGACGAGCCGGACGGCTTCATCCGCACGACGGACAGGGAGCGCCACTGGCCGACGGTCATCGAGCTCTGGAAGAGGCTTGAGAAGGCGGGGATGCTCGAGAAACGCACGTACACGGGGCTCTACTGCCAGGGGTGTGAGCGGTTCATGACGAAGAGGGATGTCGTGGACTGCAAGTGTCCCAACCACAACGCGGTTCCGGAGAGCGTGAGTGAAGAAAACTGGTTCTTCCTTCTCTCGAAGGAGTCGGCGTGGCTGAAGGCACTCCTCACGAAGGAGGGGAAAGGCGGCTACAGGATCGTCCCCGCCTTCCGTGCGCATGAGACGCTCTCGCTCATCGAGCAGGGGCTGGAGGATGTTTCCTTCTCGCGGCCGAAGTCTAGTTTGTCATGGGGGATTCCCGTTCCGGGCGATCCGGATCAGGTCATGTATGTTTGGTGCGATGCATTGACGAACTACATCTCGGGAATAGATATTTTTGGTCTTTCAAAAGGCACGTCACCCCTCGGCTCCGCTCGGGGTGACATGGGTGATCTTTGGTGGAATAGAGCGGAAATCACCCATGTCATCGGCAAGGACATTGCGCGGTTCCATGCGCTCATCTGGCCGGCGATGCTCAAGCACGCGGGCGTGCGCACGCCCGACCGTCTCCTCATTCACGGTTTCCTCACGAACGAGGGACAGAAGATGAGCAAGACGATTGGCAACGTGGTGGAGCCGGAGGAAGTGCTGAAAAGGTTCGGGGGAAACCCCGATCCGCTCCGGTTCTATCTCTCAAGCGAGATTCCGGTGGGAAACGACGGGGATTTCTCGTGGAAACGGTTTGAGGAGATCTATGACTCGAAGCTCAGGAATCAGCTGGGAAATCTCCTCAACCGCATCCTCATCCTCTTCCGGAAGGATGGCGAAACGGAGCTTAAGCAGACGATCTCCCATGTTCTGGCCGCTCCGCTCGCGGATGCGTGGATGGAGTACGAGCGGAGGATGAACGCGTTCGATATGAGTGCGGCTCTCGCCGTTGCCATGAATCTCTGCGCACACGGGAACGAATACATCGATGCGCAGAAACTCTGGGCCCGGAAAGGGGAGGATAGACTCGTTGCATTGACTGCGCTCTTAGAACAGCTCAGGCACGTTTCCCTGATGCTCCTTTCTTTCACCCCCGATGCCTCTCAGGAAATAGCCCGCCAACTCAATGTTCCTTACGCCGCCGAAATGCTTGATCGGGATTTCGTGATCACTCCGGAGATGAAGAAATGGGGAGGGGCGAAGGCCTGGAAGAGTGTCGGGGAGCCGAGGATCCTATTCCGACCGCTTGAGAAATAGGAAGTCAAAGAAGACAAGGAGTACAAGGAAGACAAGGAAATTCTTTGTAATCCTTGTACTCTTTGTACTCCTTGTAATCCTCGTTTTCTTTCGTAGCCAAGGCCCAACATTCGTGGTATGTTATCTCCGCTTTTCGACGTAAAAGCCTGGAGCGGAAGCGCGGTAAATGCTTACGTGAAGGGAGCGGAGCCAATAGCCCGACTTCGGAAGCGCATCTATTTTTTCCCAATTTTTTATGTTCGATCCGATGGCAGATCTCACGAACCCGGTGGGGGGCGAAGATCCACTCGCGCCGACGACGAGTTTTCCCTCCTCTCCGGCCCCCCCGCCGCGCCGTCAGGGTGGCGGGCAGGGCGGCGGCAGTCGCTACGGCGAGGAACTCCACACCATTACGATCCGCGCGCGCCAGCGCACGTTCTACATCGACCTGAAACAGTCGGCGAACGGCAAATTCCTCAAGGTCTCCGAGAAGTCACGCGGCGGCCAGAAGAGCACGATCATCTTCGACATCGAGGATCTGCCCAAGTTCATCGAGGCGCTGCAGGAGATGCAACAGAAGGCGTGAAAAGCGGTTAGCGGTTAGCGATAAGCGGTAAGCAGAACCACGAAAAGGGAGCATGATGCTTCGTGGGGGAGTAATCGAGGAATCATTTTAAATCTGATGTCCCAGTGCGAACGCTTGGCCGCTCATTGGCTTCCCCGATGGCGGTTGGATTTTTTTGATGTAGAGCGTTGTGTTCCGTGCGCAGGCAACCGTGAGTGCATCTTTGTGCGGCGCGAGGGAAGTCTCGAGGATTTTGTTTCCTTTGAGCGTCACTCCCGGCCACGGATTCAGTGCACGCGTCATGCGGTCAATCTCTGAGGCAGTCATCGTTTTCGGGTCCGCTTCCCCGTCCGCGCGTGAGAGTTTCCTGCAGAATGTCGCTTTCGATGTATCCTGCTTTAGCTCCTTGAGCGGTTCAGTAAGGGTTTGGAGAAGCAGCGCGGCTCCGATGCTCGCAAGTTTGTCATGCAGAGTGGTGAATGTTTCCCGTTCTCCGATTTGAATTTTTTCCTGATTTAGAATGGGTCCGGCATCCAGCTCTTTGATCATCTTCTGCACTGTGACGCCGGTTTCTTTTTCTCCGGCGAAGATCGTGTGCTGGATCGGCGATGCTCCGCGAAACTTGGGGAGGAGGGAAGCGTGGACGTTCACGGCCGCGACAGTTGGCCAGTCGAGAATTTCCTGAGAAAGCAATTGCCCGTACGAAACGACGATGAGGAAATCGGGACTTGGGACTTGGGACTTGGGACTTGAGAATTGGGAATTGAGGTTCTCGAATTGTTGGATTGGGAGGTTGAGTGCTTGTGCAGCGATCTTCACGGGTGGTGGCGTGAGGATCTGCTTGCGGCCGACCGGGCGATCCGGTTGCGTGATCACGAGCTCCACCTCGAACCTCGGGTCACCCGCGAGCGCCTTAAGCGAGGGGACGGCGAAGGCGGAGGTGCCGAGAAAAACGATCTTCGATGTGCTTGCCATGAGGACATTGTAGAGGAATCCAGAATTCGAGATATAAGATGAAAGATGTAAGACGGAAGTAAGGTTTTCTAACTTATGTCTTATATCTTATATCTTTCATCTTTCGCTCTGAATACTGCATACTCTTCCCGTGCAGCGTACCTGCCGCCAATGCCAGGCCGCATTTGAAATCACGTCAGATGATCTTGCCTTCTATGACAAGGTTTCGCCAGTCTTTAACGGCAAGAAAGAGCCGATCCCGTCGCCGACACTTTGTCCGGAGTGCCGTCAACAGAGGAGATATGCGATTCGCAATGAGAGAAGCCTCTCACGACGGACGTGTGCTCTGTGCGGAAAGGACATGCTCTCCATGTATTCCACGGACAAGCCGTTTTCTGTTTATTGCCCGTCATGCTGGTGGAGCGACCGCTGGGATGGGACGACCTATGCACAGGAGCCCGATCTCAGCCAGCCGTTCTTCCCGCAATTCGCGTTGCTGCAAAATCTCGTACCGCGCATCAGCCTCTACATCGTCAACTCGGAGAATTGCGACTACTGCAATTTTCTCGGCGATTGCAGGAATTGCTACCTCACGTTTGGCTCGGTGTATTCACAGGACTGCCTGTATGGTTCTGCCTACTACTCGAAGGACTGCGTTGATAACCTCGTCACTCGTGATTGCGAATGGAGCTATGAATGCACCGACTGCCGCAAGCTCTATTGCTGCCTTTTCTGCCAAGATTGCAATCATTCCGATCATTTACTCTTCTGTTATGACCTGCAGGGATGCAGCGAGTGCATCGCATGTGCGGGACTGCGCAACAAGAAGTATCACATCGGGAACAAGCCGTACGCAAAGGAAGTGTACGAGGTGATGAAACGCAATATTGATCTCTGTAATCGGGGTCATGTCCAGAAACTTGTGGAGCAGCTGGAGGCCGTGAAACTAATCGTGCCCCGTCACTTCATGCCGAGCAACAATGTACAGAATGTGAGTGGTACTCATCTCTACAACTCGAAGAACACGTCCCGCTCGTTTTTCGTCGATCGATGCGAAGATTGCGCATACTGCATGCAGGTCGTGGATCTGAAGGATTGCCGAGATAACAATTACACTGAAGAGAATGAGCTTTGCTATGAGTACCTCGGTATGTATGGGACGCGAAACACGCACCTTTCGACGTTCTCCAGGAATACCTCCGATGTATTCTGTTCCGAGTATTGCATCAATAGCAGCCACCTTTTTGGTTGCATTGGCGTCCGTGACAAGCAGTACTGCATCCTCAACAAGCAGTACACGAAGGAGGAATACGAGCGCCTTGTTCCGCAAACGATCGAGCACATGAGGAAAACAGGGGAGTGGGGCGAGTTCTTCCCCGTGTCGCTTTCCCCGTTTGCGTACAACGAGACCGTGGCACAGGAATATTTCCCGCTTACGAAAGAAGAGATCCTGAAACGCGGATGGAAATGGCGGGAAAAGAGAGACGAGATGCCCAAAGTCTCGAAGGTGATTCCAGCCGAGCAATTACCCGATTCTATTGAGAAAGTTCCTGACGACATTCTGAATTGGGCCATCGAGTGTGAGGCCACGAAACGTCCCTTCAAGATCATCAGGCAGGAACTGGACTTCTATCGGCAGATGAAACTTCCGGTTCCTCATTTCCACCCCGATGAACGGCATCGCCGCCGCATGGCTTTGCGAAATCCGAGGAAGCTCTGGAAACGAGAGTGCATGAAGTGCAAAAAAGAGATCGAGACGACGTATGCGCCGGAGCGCCCCGAAATTGTTTATTGTGAAAATTGCTATCTCAAGGAAGTGTATTGAGCCCGGCTTCGTCTGCGGACTACGCCGCGGCATCCGTTACCGCCTCATGATCATCGCGGCGTAGTTCCGAGCAAAGCGAGGAACGAAGCCGGATGAAGGAAGTGTATTGATAGGTAGCAAGCAGCAGGTAGTAAGTAGCAAGGAAAACTTCCATCCCTTGCTACCTACTACTTACTACTTGCTACTTTTTTCTCTTGCAGCTTCCCGCTCACCGCTTGTAGCTTCTCTCTCACATGTCCCACCGTCTCGCCCAAATCGCAGGGATCATCCGCCGCATCGTCGCCTCCAGGGCGTTGACGGTTCCGCCGGGCATAGCCACCGTCGTGAATATCACGCGCGTAGAAGTGAGCCCCGACCTCAAGTATGCGGATGTGTACGTCACGGCGCTTTCGGGCGCTCCGGAGGCGGTCGGTCATCTCCACCGGAGGCGGTCGGAGATTCGCCGCGATTTGGGAGGCGAACTGTCATCGTTATACGCGATCCCATCCCTCCGTTTCCATGTGGATGAAAGAAGCGCAAGACTCAGGAAATTGGATGAGCTGATTGATCGGCTGTGAATCATTGCTTCATTGCTGCATTGTTTCATTGTTTGCCCGCATAATTCGTGCGTTGTCGCCTGTGAACAATGTAGCAATGTAACAATGAAACAATTTCCGAAAGTCCATCTGGGTTGAGCACTCACTCTGTGGAGCTTAGACTTCATCCCTTATGCTGGACCGACAGACCGTAGACCAGGCACTCAAGCTCCTCTCCGGCGCACGGCGGCTCTGTCTGGTCACGCACCGGAACCCCGATGGTGATGCGATCGGCGCTACTACGGGCCTGGCGCAGCTCCTGGAGGCGCAGTACGAAGACAAGCGTGTCGCGCTCTTCTGCGTGGATCCGGCGCCACCGACATTCCATTTCCTTCCCTTCGCGCAGCGTTTTCAGCCGGATCTCGTTCCCGGGGAAGGCGACGTGTTCCTCTTCCTCGACAGCGCCGAACCCAAGCTCACGGAGTACGACGAGCGGCTTCCGCAGATTTTCGGGAAGGAGTATCCCTCCCTCTGCTTCGACCACCATCCAAGCAGCACGAAATTCGCCACAGTGAATTTCATCGTTCCCGATGTGTCGTCCACCTGCGAGATCATTGTCGCATTCGCCGATGCCGCAGGCTGGCCGATCACGCCGGACATCGCCACATCTCTCCTTACCGGCGTGTACACGGATACCGGCGGTCTCCTCCACAGCAGCACCACGCCGCGCGTGTACCGCACGTTCGCGCGCCTGCTCCGTGCCGGGGCGCGCCAGCAGGCCATCGTCCAGCACGTCTTCCGGACGGCGAAGGTTTCCACGCTCCGCCTCTGGGGACGGGTGCTGGAGAAGATTTCCATTACGGAGGAGGGCGGAGCCATCTCCGCGCTCACGGAAGGGGATTTCCAGGCTACCGGCGCCGATTACTCCGAGCTTACGGGCGCTATCGACTACGTCAATGCCGTCCCGGGAATGCGGTTCTCCATGCTTCTCACAGAACGTGCGGGGAAGGTGAAGGGTTCGCTTCGGACCCTTCGTGATGATGTGGATGTCTCGAAGATGGCCGCGAAGTTCCAAGGTGGCGGGCACAGAAAGGCGGCGGGATTTGCGGTTCCGGGGAAACTGGTGCCCGAAGTGAGGTGGAAGGTTGAGCAGGACGAAAGGTGAGCTTCAAGCGATGAGCTGCCCGTCCGAACGGACATTCGTCCGGGCGGGCAAGCTTCAAGCAGCTTGAAGCTGTCCGCTTGTAGCTTGAGGCTTAATCCTTTGTTTCCCCCTCCGCCTTCTCCGCGGCAGCCGCTTTCTCATCCTTGCGCTTCTTCATAACTTCCTCCGGTTTCGTCGTGATGATCGTATGCTCGTTCGGGCTTGCCACGATCTGGATGGCGACATGGGTATTCCCTGCGAACAGCAAGCCTTGGCCGACGCCGGAATTGAGGAGCAGGTACTTCTCTCCCTCCGTGAGGTAGAAGAGCTTTGCGAGGTTATCCACGCTCGATGCCGACTGTTTCAGGAGCATCTGCAGGGACGTGTTGGAGATGATCGGACGCCCGTAGGGGGAGTTGATGAAATCGTCGATGTCCTGCGTGATGGTCGTGACGCCGAGGAAGTACTTGCGTGCGCGCTTGATGAGGCCGTAGAGGAATTGCGCGGAGTCTTCGTACTGCATCAGGTTCCATGCCTCATCGACGACCAGGATGCGCTTGCGCATGTCGGAGCGGATGCGGTTCCAGAGGAAGTTTAAGACCACGTAGATCGCGATCGGCCGCAGCACGTCCTCGAGATCGCGGATCTGGAACACGACCATCTCCTTGTCGAGCTCGATGTTCGTCGGGCGGTCGAAGAGACCCGAGAAGCTTCCCTTCGTGAATTTCTGGAGTGTCTGGGCCATGGACTCGCCGCCGTCGGTGGTCATGAGCACGTCCACGAGATCGGAGAGTGTGGGCGGCTCGATCTTCATCGGGTCGGGCGTGGTGAGCGTGATGCCCCGGAGTGCGTACGTGTCGAGGATGGCCTTATCGAGGACGCCTTCCTCCGCGGGGGTGATGTTTCCGAGCATGAGCTTGAAGAGGCCGTGGAGGTTGATGACGGCGCTGCGCACCACCTCGCCCACCTCGGCGTCGCCGCCGCGGACGGCTTTCGGCAGGTCGAACGGATTGATCCGGGATGAGCTCTGGAGCGAGATCGGGATCATCGCGCCTCCTACCGTGCGGCAGAGGTCCACGTACTCATTTTCCGGGTCGATGATGTAGGCCTGCACGCCCTGGATCAGCGACCGAAGGATCTCCAGCTTCACCACGTAGGATTTTCCCGCTCCGGATGTCGCGAAGACGTTCGCATTGGCGTTCGGCAGGTCGAACCTGTCGAAGATGATGAGCGAATCGTTGTGGCGGTTGATGCCGTAGAGGATGCCGTGGTCGTCGGTGAGGTCGGAGCTGGAGAACGGGAAGCTCGTGGCCAGCGCCTGCGTGTTCATGTTCCGGTTGAAATCCAGCTCGTCCATGCAGTACGGCAGGCAGCTGTTCCAGCCGTGCTCCATCTGGAAGGCGGCGGGTTTCGTGAGGATCAGTTTCCCGCCGAGTATCGCTTCCACGTCGGTTTGGACTTTCTTGAGCTTTGCCTCGTTCTCCGCGTAGATCGTGAAGTAGAACGCGAGCTGGAAGAGCTTCTCGCTTCCCCGTGCGAGGAGGTCGCGGAGTTCCTCCGCGTCCTGGAGCGCCGCTTCGAGCTGCGGATCGCGCACGATACCGCGCTGCTGCAGCATACGGATGGAGCTGCGCATCTCCGCAACTTTCTTCCTGAGCATCTTCATAATGACCTTGTTCGATGCCGGATAGATGAACATTGAGATGTCGGCCTGGATGTCGAAGTTGATGAGCTGCGAAAGCCAGTTGGGGTAGATCTGGCTCGGCCAGTTGTAGGCGTAAAAACTGCGGGCCACTAGCTGTTCGTTGAGCTGGATGAGGCTGCGGTCATACTTCAGGCCAGCCGGCGCGATGACATCAAGGAGTTTCTGGATGCCCTCTTCGTAGCGCCGGATGATCTCTCTCTCCTCCTTCGTGAGCTCCTCGTTCTCGTCGGATTTGATGATTTCCTCCACCTTCTGGTGGAGGCCTAAGAGCTCGTCGATGACCGAGAAGAGTTTCTCGGCGACCGGGGAGGGGGCATGTTTGGGTTTTGTGGCGTCAGAGGCCATCAGGGAATTATACCACAGAATGGCTTCCGTTCAAAGAGAGAAGCTTCGAGGGACTACACCAGTAGTGTGTGGGATTTTCGAGAGAGCAGGGCTGAGAGTACGTTCAGACGAGTCTGGTAGCAACGAATGTTGTAGCGAAACATGAATTCCGAGAGGTATGCACAGAGATTCTGACGTGGAAAGCCCCGG
>ORJL011040440.1_pt1 | contig 13843 bp, 11 predicted proteins | sample 1779941 | NCBI WGS metagenome assembly ORJL01 (sample SAMEA104232317, study PRJEB22302) | groundwater metagenome | biome: forest; feature: aquifer; material: groundwater | place: USA | collected 2011-08-07 | depth 5.8 m
AGGAAAACACCACCTCGCCGGCACTCGCGCACCACAGCACCAGCTTCGCCTGCGCCTCGATCGCCAGGCTGTCGGCACGCGCCGAGGCTATCCCCGTGCGGCGCTGCAATTCGGCCGGCAGCAGCGGATTCGGTCGCGGCGCGGGCGGCCAGGCGCCTTCGTTGAGGCCCATGACCCAGAGCCCATCGACCACGCCCGCCACGGCGTCGTCCAGGGCGCAGACCTCGACCCGGGCCGAGTCCCGGCGCGGCGCGACAAAGGCGCGGTCGCGGCACTGGCGGCGCACCTGGCGCAGGGCCTCGCCGGCGTCGATGCGGCCCAGCACGCCGTCGAGCGCCTGCAGGCCGGCCAGGACCTCGCGCAGTTCCCCGCAGGCTGCCGCCTCGGCGGCGAGCAGGCCACGCTGGCCGGGCCAGCCGATAGCTGCCAGCAGGTCGGCAAAGCCCCTGCCCCAGGCCGCGGGCAATTGGCGGCGCGGCGCGGCGCGGATGGCTTCCGACAATGCGCCGAGATGAGCCAGCAGCAGCGGCGCGGCGGGACCTGCCGGCAAGCGGGCAATGGCGCGCAGCAGGCGCTCCAGGCTGGTTTCGGGCGGCAACAGTTCGCGCAAGGCCCGCTCGATGCGCGCCCGCGCATCGGCTTCATCGACATCGGCGGACCATCCCGGCGCGCACAGCATGGCGCCGAACGCCGCTTGCGACACGCGCCGCGGATTGGCGAAGATCCCCAGCAGGCCCAGCGCGGCATCGACCAGGGGCCGCGATGCCAGCGGCGTGCCGCCGAGGAATTCATGGTCCCGCTCCTGCCCGGCCCAGCCGGCGCCCACGGCGTCGGCATGCAGTGCCTGATCGAGCGCCGCCTCGAGCAGTTGTCGGCGCAGGGGCAAATCGGCCACGGCAATCCGCAGGCGCGTTGGCAGGCCCGCGCCCCGCGCCGATCCGGCATGCCGCAGACGCTCGCGCGCCCAGGCCGCCGCCGCCATGCATTCGGCCTCGGCGTCGAGGCATTCGAGCCCGACGGGTGCGCTCGCCGTGCCGCAACCGAAATCGACCCGGAACAGTTCCACGCCTCGCGCTTCGAGCACCGCCAGCAGGTGGGACAGCAGCGGATCGGGCGCGATGAAGCCGGCCAGGCCCAGCCGCGCCGGCAGGCCGCCGATGCCGCGTTCGATGCACTCGACACGCCAGGCCAGGATTTCGTCGGCGCCGCGCCACCCGCCGGCGCGAAAGGCGTCGGCAACCCGCTCGCGCCAGCGCAGCCAGGCGCCGTATTCGCCGGAGTGCAAGGCCTCGGGCACCTCGATGCGCCAGGCACGCTGCAGGCTGGCCGCCTCCATCGCCGCCTGTGCCATGCCTTCGCGGTCGAAGAGTTCCGCCGCCGCGCCGGCGTCCGTCGCGATGGCCTGCTCCCACAGGCTGCGCTCCTGGACCCGGGTCAGGAAGCTCCCCGGCACGGCGTCGGCGGGAATCTCGCCGCGCAGCAGGGCACGCGAGCTCAGCGCGTCCATCCACAGCGCCGGCGTCGAGCTTTGCAGCGCGCGCCAAGTCGCGGCGCCGCGCGCCACCTGCAGCTCGCCATGCGCCCGCCGCAAATCCACCGCCAGCCGCGCCGTGGCGCACAGCACCGCCGGCTCCGGCCCACCGGGCAGGTCGGCCAAGGGAACCAGAGGCAGATCGGGACGGATCATGCAGGACCTAACCGGCCAGCGGCAGCATCAGCGCGCCCAGGGCGCACAGCGTGGTGGTGATGACGAATACCGCGACATCGGCGGGATGGGGCTTGGGTGCTTCCTGATCGGCAGACATTTGGCTTCCTCCTTGGCGATGGAGGACAGTCTGCGCGGGGCAAGGCTCATGGCGTGAGCCTGTCGCCCGCCGGGTTGGCTTCGGGTGCCTGCAGCTCGGGCGCCTGCGGTTCGCGCGGCAGCACCTCGACCGGATTCAGGTCGCGGATGTCCTTGTCCTCGCTGGCCACCTTGAGCTCGCGGAACTTGCGCGCCGAGACCAGCACACGCTTTTCCATCGAGGCCACCGAGTCGTTGTAGGCGCCGCCCGCCTCGCCCAGGTTCTTGCCGACGCGGCCCCAGTGCTCGGCCACGGTGGCGATGCGATCATAGAGCTCGCGCCCGAGTATGCTGATGCGCTCGGCATTCTCGGTCAGCGCCTGCTGCGTCCAGCCGTAGGCCACGGCGCGCAACAGGGCGATCAGCGTGGTCGGCGTGGCGAGGATCACCCGGGCATCGACGCCGGCCTCGATCAGCGAGGGGTCGGCTTCCAGCGCCGCCGAGTAGAACATTTCGCCGGGCAGGAACAGCACCACGAAATCCGGTGAGGGCTGAAACTGTTCCCAGTAGGCCTTCTGCCCGAGCTTCTTGAGGTGGTCGCGCACCTGCCGCGCGTGGTCGGCCAGCTTGCGCTTCTTCTCTTCCTCGTCGGGCGCTTCCAGCGCTTCGAGGTAGGCCGCCAGCGGCGCCTTGGCATCGACCACGATGTTCTTGCCGCCGGGCAGCTTGACGATCATGTCCGGCCGCAGGCGGCCGTCTTCGGTGCTGGTGCTGGCCTGCTCGACGAAGTCGCAGTGGTCGAGCATGCCGGCCATTTCGACCACGCGCTTGAGTTGCAGCTCGCCCCAGCGCCCGCGCGTCTGCGGCGCGCGCAGGGCCTTGACCAGGTTGCCGGTTTCCTCGCGCAGCGCGCCCTGCGCTTCGGCCATGGCGCGCACCTGCTCGGACAGCGTGGCATAGGCGTCGATGCGGGCCTTCTCGATGCCCTGGATCTGCAGCTCGAATTTTTCCAGCGAGGTCTTGACCGGCGTCACCAGTTCGCCGATGGCCAGTTGGCGCTTGTCGAGGTCGGTACGCGCGGCGACCAGCGCCGCGGCCTGCTGCGACTCCAGCGTGGCGCGGGCGAGTTCGAGGAAGGACTGGTTGTTCTTCGCCAGCGCATCGGCCGAAATCGCCTTGAAGGCATCTGAGAAACTGTCGCGCGCAGCCTCCAGCGTGGCGTGGCGCTCGGCGAACAGCGCGTGGTCCTTTTCCCGCTCGGCCTGCAGCGTGGCGCAGCGTATCGCCAGGGCTGACTCCTGGGCGCGCAAGGCTTCAAGCTCGCCTTCGCGCCGCGCCAGCTCGCCCCGGGCTTCGCGCACGCGCTGGGCGTAGACGAAGGCCACCAGGCCGCCACCCAGCAGCAGGCCCACCACCAGTGCAATGCTCATTTCCATGGAGACAAGAGTATCACTCGTTGAAGCCGCGGATCAGGCGGCCGGCCTTCTTGGTCGGCCGGCCCCTGAGGCCGGCACCGGGCATCGGCGCCAGGCGGCGGATTTCCTCCAGTTGCAGGCGGCGCGCCGCGCTGTCGGCGGTTTCCTCGTAGAGCAGGCGGGCTTCCGGGGCCGGCCGGCGCTGGGCATTGAGCCCGCGCACGATGACGGTCCAGCGCAGCTCGCCGGCGGCAATTTCGAGTTCGTCGCCGGGCTTCAGTTCGCGCGCCGGTTTCACCGTCTGTCCGTTCCACCTGACCTTGCCGCCCTCCACCGCATCCGCCGCCAGGCTGCGTGTCTTGAAGAAACGCGCCGCCCACAGCCACTTGTCGATGCGCTGCCGTGCCGCTACTTCAGTCATGGAACACGACGAATTCGTCGAGGGCAGCACGCTCGGTGCGCAGCGTGTTTTCGATCGCCGCCGGATCGGCGTAGCCCAGCGACATGCCGCACACCAGTTGCTCCTGCTCACCGAAGCCGAGCACTTCGGCGATGATGCGGTGGTAATCGAGCCAGGCCACCTGCGGGCAGGTGTCGAGGCCGCGGGCGCGCGCGGCGAGCATCACGTTCTGCAGGAACATGCCGTAATCGAGCCAGCCGCCCTGCCCCATGCGACGGTCGATGCTGAAGATCAGTCCCACCGGCGCGCCGAAGAACTCGAAATTGCGCTGCATCTGCGCCTTCATGCGCGCCGCGTCGCCCTTCTGGATGCCGAGCAGGCCATAGAGCCCCCAGCCGATCTTGCGCCGCCGCGCCAGGCAGGGCTCGAAGAACTCGGCGGGATAGTAGTTGTATTCGGCGCGGTGGCCGGGCTCGTCGCTGTCCCAGGCGGCGCACACCGCGTCGACCAGGCGCTGCCGCGTTTCTCCGGTCAAAACATGCACGCGCCATGGCTGGAGGTTGGTACCGGAAGGCGCACGCTGCGCCGCGGCCAGTATCTCCTCGACCGTCCGCCGCGGCACCTCACGCGGCAGGAAGGCGCGCACCGCATGGCGCCCGGCCATGACGGCATCGACCGCGGCCTGCGGCGCTTCCGGCGTCGACTCCATTCCGCGACGGCTAGACGGCGGCGGCTTCGCGTCTGGCGCGCGAAGTGGTCATCACCATCGCTTCGCCGTCGATCACCACCTTGCCGCCGACGCTGCACACGGTGTCCAGCACCACGCGGCACTTGTCGGCGATGACTTCCTTGACCGTCACCGTGGCGTGCACCGTGTCGCCGGGGCGTACCGGCGCGCGAAAGCGCAGCGACTGGCTCATGTAGATCACGCCGGGGCCGGGCAGGCGGTTGCCGAGCACGGCCGAAATCAGGCTGGCGGAAAGCATGCCGTGGGCGATGCGACCGCCGAAGGGCGTGGTCTTGCCGTACTCCTCGTCGAGGTGCACCGCATTGACGTCGGTTGACACGGCTGAGAACAGCAGGATGTCGGCCTCGCTGATGGTCTTGGCGGTCGCCGCGCTCATGCCGACCGAGATGTCTTCGATGTCGTAGCCGTTCTGGGGGTTCATCGCTTTCCTTTGTCGTTGATGATTGAGAACAGTCCCTAGCGCGCCCGCCGGCAATGCGCATCGAGGCGGGTCAGCAGCGCCTCAACATGTTCCGACAGCGTCAGGTAGTCGACGATGGCCGGGTCGGCCATGTGCAGGATATTTCCCTCACGGATCGCATCGGCGATGGCCTGCGAGCGGCGATGGAATTCCTCGTGCTGCGTGCGCAGTTCGTCGGCGGCGGCAAAGCCCTCCAGTTCCCCGGGATTCGCCGCCAGCCACTTGCCCAGCGCGCATTGCGCGGCATCGCCGAGCGGCCGGGTATCGAAGTCCCGGTCCTGCACGCTGCCCAGCGCCAACTGGAACTTCATCTTCCACGCCCGATGCATGGTCAGGGCTTCTTCCAGATCGAATGCTTGCATTCTTATGCCTCATTTCCAGGTTCGCGGGTGCGCTTCGTCGGGTGATCCACGTTTCATCCGCCGGCCAGTATCCGCCAGCCGCCGCTGCCCAGCCGCACCGCACCGGCGATCAACAAGGCCGCGCCGACCGAGATCGCCACCGACAGCAGGGCATCGCGGCGGCCGATGGTCTTCAGCATGACGGCGAAAGTCGACACGCAGGGAACGTAGAAACTGAGAAACAGCAACAGTGTAACGATTTGCGCCGCATCGAGCAGCGTGCCGATGTCCTGCGTGCCCAGCGCCTGAAACAACATCAGCAGCGACAATTCCTTGCGCAGCACGCCGAACAGCAGCGGCACGCCCAGCGCCAGGGGCAGGCCCAGCCACCAGACCGTGACCGGCGTCAGCAGGGTGTTGACCCAGCGGTCGGCGCCGACATGGCCGAGCAGCGCCAGCACCACGCTGCCGCCGACCAGCAGCGGCGTGACGATGGTCAGGATGTCGCGCGTGCGGACCCAGGTCTCGACCAGCAAGGGGCGCCACCGCGGCACCGCGAACGCCGGGATTTCCTGCACCCGCCCCGGTCCCGGCGCCAGGTTGCGCCGCGCCAGCAGGCGCCCCATGCCGGCGATGACCAGCAGCGTCAGCGCGAAGATGCCGAGCACGCCGCCGGCACCGAGATACTTGCCGGCAATGGCGAGGATGATCGCCGAGCGCGCCGAGCAGGGCACGAAGCTGATCAGCACCGCGGCGATCACCCGCTCGCGCCCGCCGGTCACCCGCGCCGCGCCGGAAATCGCCGGCACGTTGCAACCCAGCCCGAGCAGGAAGGGCACGGCGCCCCCGCCGTCCAGCCCGATCTGGTGGAAGCCGCGATCGACGACGAAGGCGATGCGCTGCATCAGGCCCGCCTCTTCCAGCGCCACCAGCAGCATCACCAGCGGCAGCATGTAGGGCACGACGATGCCGACCAGGCCGATCAGGCCATCCACCACGGCGCGTCCGACCACGCCGGCGAGCGATTGCGGCTGCCAGTCGGCAACCGCGGCGGCGAGTTGCGCGGTGGTCAGCGTATCGATCCAGCCGCTGACCGCGAACACCACGAACAGCACCGCGGCGAATACGGCCAGACTGCCGATCAGGCCCCATTGCGGATGCAGGAAGAGTTCGTCGAGCCAGTAGCGCCAGCCGTGGGTAGGCGCCGGCGCACCCATGCGCAAGGCGGCCTCGGCCAGCATCGCGGCGCCGTGGTGGCGGTCGGCATGCAGCTCCTCGCCCAGCGGCCGCGGCAGGCCGACGCCGACCGCGACGCGCAGGGCGCGCAGCTTGGGCAGCTGTTGCGGAAAATGCTGGCCGAGTTCCGCCTCGACGAATTCGTCGCCGGCGGCGAACTGCAGCAGCAGCCAGGCATGCGGGGCGCGGAACGCGGCGTGGATTCCGGGATGGTTCAGCGCGGCGTCGAGCGCCCGCAGGTTGTCGGCGATATGCCGGCTGGGTGGCTGCGGCAGCGGACAGACGCCCTCGCGGGCGGCATGCACGGCGCGCTGGAACAGTTCGGCGAGGCCCTGGCCCATCAGGGCCACGGTCGGCACCACGGCAATGCCGAGTCGCTGTTCGAGCGCCCTGACATTGATATACAGCCCCTTGTCCGCCGCCTCGTCCATGCGGTTGAGCGCGATGACCACGGGGCGCCCGAGCCGGGCCAGTTCCAGCGTCAGTTCCAGGTGCGCCTGCAGGCGCGTGGCGTCGACCACCTGCACGATCAGGTCGGGCAGTGCGAAGGGTGCGGGCGGCGCGGCGACCTCGTGCATCGACACCGGCGGACGCTGGTCGCCCCAGAGCAGGTACTTCAGCGTCGACAAGTCGTCACCGGCCAGGTGCTGCAGAGTATGCAGGCCCGGCAGGTCGACCACCGCGGCTTCGTCGAGCCCCACCTGCACCGTGCATTCGCGATAGACGCGGTGGGTGCCGGTCAGTTCGCCGCGCCGCGGTGCCGTGCTGGCCACGGCGTCGAACAGCGTCGTCTTGCCGCCGCCCGGCAGGCCGACCAGGGCCATGCGCAAACGCCGCTCGCCACGAAACAACGGCGTGCGCAGCGGGACCGTGACTACCGTCACTTAACAGGAGTCGCTGCTGATATCGAGCGCAGCGAGCCAATCAATAGCCTCCCCGTGAGGGGGCGAGGCGGGATTTCGCAACGCATGCGTTGCGCCGCCGCAGCCGGCTGGCTGTGCAAAGCCAGCCGTGGGCCGCGCAGCGGATGGGAGGGGCGGGCCCATTTGCCAGCCTGCGGCATATCGAAGTTGCGATATTTCATGATGCGCGGTAGCTCATCGAAGGCATGGGCGTCACAGCCTGTATTCGAGCTGCAGCCGCGACTGCAGGCGCTTGGACTGCTTGAAGGCCTCCTTCAGCACCTGCCGGTCGAGTTCGTTGAGCTGGTCCGGATCGACGCGGTTCTCGGCGCCGGGCGGCGTGCCGGCGCGCTGGTTGCGCAGGCGCAGTTGCTGGATGAAGAAGAAGCCTTCGATCGCCGCATTGACGTCGTCGCCGCCGAGCTTGCCCTGCGCCGCCGCCGCGCGCAGGCGTTCGGTGGTGCTGCTGTGCGGAATGCCGTTGGCCAGCGCCAGGATGCGCGCCGCGTCGACGAAGGGACGCGCGCCGAAGGCCTTGAGGTCGAGGGTATGGGGAAATTCGGCGTGGTTGTCGAAAACGAAGTCGCGGATCATGCCCAGCGGCGGCGCGGCCTTGACCGCGTTCTCGGCCATGAAGCGGAGGAAGACCTTGGCGTTGCCGGTCATGTCCAGCAGCCACTTGCGCAGCGCCTTGGCCAGCGCTTCGCTGCCGTAGAGCGTGCGGAAATCGAAGAAGATCGTGGCATTGAGCAGGGCCTCCGGCTCCGGCAGGCGGATCCAGTGGGTGAAGCATTCTTGCCACTCGTCCTGGGTCAGGCACCAGGACGGGTTGCTGGCCATGATGTTGCCCTTGCACAGCGGGAAGCCGCAGCGCGCCAGGCCGTCGTTGACCTCGCGGGCAAAGTCGAGGAAGCGCAGTTGCAGCGCGTCGCGGTCGGCGAAATCGGGGCAGATGAATATGATGCCGTTGTCCTGGTCGGTGCTGAAGGTCTGCTCGTCGCGTCCCTCCGAGCCGAAGGCCAGCCAGGCCCAGTCGAGGCCGAACAGATCGTGGTGCAGCAGCGCGATCTCGATCACGCGCCGCGTCAGGCTGTCGTTGAGGCCGGAGATGAACTGGGTCAGCTTCTCGGCGCTGACGCCCTGGCCGAGCATGTTGAGGCAGAGGCGGCGCACGTCGCCGGCGGCCTGGGCCAGGGTATCGATGTCGTTCGCCGCGGCGATCACCTTGCGCACGCTGCGCAGGCCGACGCGCTGCATGGCGAACAGGTCGCGCTCCGAGACCACGCCGGCGACGCGGTCCTCGCCATCGACGATGACCAGGTGGCGAATGCCGTGGGTGGCCATCGCCAGCATCGCGTCGTAGGCCGTGGCGTGCGCGGAGATGCTTGCCGCCGGACTGGTCATCACCTCCTCGATCGGCGCGGTGGCCGGATAGTCGGTGGCGACGACGCGACGCAGCACGTCGGACTGGGTGAAGATGCCCAGCGGCCGCCTGTCCGCATCGGCAACGACGACCGAGCCGACCTTGGCCTGGACCATGATGTCGATCGTCTGCCGGATCGTGACCTGCGCAGTCACGCTGACGACGCTGGTCCGCAGAAAGCTCGAAAGCTGCGAGTTGAGCGACTGCTGGTCGGCGTTGCGCTGGCCGAACTGGGTTTCGATCTGGCGCCGCGCCTGGTCGAGCAGGCCGGCGACATGGTCGAGCACGAAACGGTTGAACTCGCAGCTGGAATACAGCAGTTCGGAAAAATCGACGCTGGCCAGACGCCAGACGCGCACCTCGCCCATCGCGCTATAGACGGCAATCGAGGGCCGCTTGGCGGCCACCGCCGCCAGCGGAAAGGCCTGGCCCGGCTCGAGTTCGTACAGCGGCTGGTCGAGCAGGTTGACGTCGCCCGCCTGACGCGCCTGGACCCGACCCGCGGCGATGATGAACAGGTCGGGCGGAACCTCGCCCGGCGTCAGGATGAAGCCGCCATCGGCGACATCGAGCGGCGTCAGGCTGGCGGCAAGGGCGTTCAGGGCGAAGGCCCCCATGTCCTTGAAGGGCGCATGCTGGCGCAGGAAGGCGAGGAGTTCCTCGTGCGATTCTGGAGTGGTTTGGTTCATTGCGTCAGGTTTCGATATGGAAACGGGTTTTCAGCTTCTGTTGCAGCGTACGTGCCTGGCGCAGGGCTTCGAGCAGGACGCGACGGTCGAACTCGTTGAGGCGCCCGGGGTCGAGCTGGTTGCCGGGCGTCGCGCCATCCGCCGCGCCCGCCTGGGTGGCAAAGCGGATGCCTTGCAGGGCGTGGAAGGCATGCACCGCCGCGGCGGCATCGGCGGCGGTCATTATCCCCTCTTCGGCGACGCGGCGCAGGCGCGCCACGGTGGCCGGCTCGGCAACGCCGGCGCCGAGAGCGAAGATGCGTGCGGCATCGACGAAGATGCGCGAGCCGAATTTCTTCAGGTCGATGGTGCCGCCGGCATCGGCCTCGATCACGAAGTCGCGCAGGCGCCCCAGCGGCGGCGGCGCGGCCAGCGCATTGACCGTCATCATGCGCAGGAATATCTCGTTGCCGCGCGTCAGTTCCGACAGGGCCCGGCGCAGCTCGACGGCAAGCGCGGCATCGCCCGCCAGCGGACGGAAGTCGAAAAAGATCGCGGCATTCAGCAGGGCCTCGGGTTCGGGGGTGCGCACCCAGGCGGTGAAGCTTTCCAGCCATTCCGACTGCGACAGGCACCAGCGCGGATTGCCGGCCATCACCTCGCCGTCGCAAAGCGCGAAGCCGCATTCGGCCAGTGCCTGGTTGGCGGCGCGGGCGAAGGGCAGGAACAGCTCGCGCAACTGGCGCGCCTCGCCGTCGTCGCTGGCGGAGAACACCAGGCCGTTGTCCTGGTCGGTGGCCAGGGTCTGCTCCAGGCGCCCTTCCGACCCCAGCCCCAGCCAGCACCAGCGCGCCGCCGGCAGGCGGAAGCGCGACTGCAGCAGCGCCAACAGCCTGACCACGACGGCATCGTTGAGGCGCGAGAGTACGCCGGTGACCAATGCGGGTCCGGCGTCGTCGCGGTGCAGGGCAACGGCCAGCGCACGCGCCTCGGCCGCGCAAGTCGCCAGCGTCGCCGTGGTTGCCGCCGCATCGATGCGGGCCGCGCAGACGGCAATCGCCTCGGCTTGCGGCAGGATTTCGGTATCGCTCATCCTAGTATTTCACTCGCGCGAAATAGGTCTGCTGCGCCGCGTCCAGCGCCTGGCGCAGCGTGAAGATGCCCTTGTCGGCCAGCAGGGGAATCATCTTGAGGAAGACTTCTCCGGTGACATAGGCATCGCCCAGCGCCGTGTGGCGGCCGATGACGTTGATGCCGAGGCGCTCGGCGATGCTCTCCAGGCTATGCGATTCCTGGCTGGGATGGATCACCGCCGAGAGCAGCAGGGTGTCGAGCACGGGCTGGGTGAAGCGCAGGCCGAGGCTGTCTTCCTTCAGTTGGAAGAAGCGCAGGTCGAAGGCCGCGTTGTGCGCGACCAGCACGGTCTCGGCGCAGAACTCATGGAAGGCCGGCAGCACCACGTCCAGCCGCGGCTGGCCATTCACCATGGCCTCGGTGATGCCGTGGATCGGGATGCCCTCGGGCTTGAGCGGAATGCCGGGATCGACCAACTGGTCGAAGATCTCCTGGCGCAACAGGCGGTTGTTCACGATGCGCACCGCGCCCATCTGGATGATCTCGTCGCCCTCGGACGGCAGCAGCCCGGTGGTCTCGGTGTCGAACACCGAATAGGCGAGTTCGGAGAGCTTGCGGTCGGCATCGATGCCGGCGCCCTCCGCGTCGCGCGCGGCGAACAGGTCGAAGTCGTAGTACTCGGGACGGCTGTCGCTGTGCAGGTGCTGCGCCTGGTCGACCACCGGCGCGTCGGGCGTCGCCGCCGCCGGCAGCACGATGCGGAAGAAGGCGTTGTGGGCCGCCTTGTCGCGCTGGTACCAGATCTCGCCGCCGTGGCGGTCGATCACGTCGCGCAGGGTCAGGGGACTCGTATCGGCGCCGACCGTCATCGGCTCCAGCTCCCAGGTGTAGAGCGTCTCCGATGATACCGGCGTGCCCGACCAGATGAGGTCGACGAAGACCATCGAGCCTTCGCTGGCCAGGCGCAGGCGCAGCTCGCGGATCGCATAGTGATCCTGCAGGCGCGCGGCGAGGAAAGTGATGGCCTGGATCAGCGAAAAGCTGTCAACCCGCATCCACAGGCTGCTGTCCTGGTCTTCGTGCTTGATCGGCAGCTTCAGCCTGTCCTCGATGCGCCGCGCCGCTGCGGCCAGGATGTCGATCGCCAGCACGTCTTCCAGCGGCCAGCGCGTCTTCAGCGAATCGGCGAAGCGGCTCATGGTGGCTTCCAGCCGCGCGCCCATCGCCGCGGCCTCGTCGGCGATGACGCGGGTGAAGCGCTCGCGGTAGTCGGCTTCCATCTCGGGCGAATCGATCAGGGTCTCGACCGCCGCGCGGATGTTGCCCAGTGCGGCGCGATTGCCGTCGGTCAATGTCTGCAAAGCCTGGTCACGCTCCGCTTCGCGCTCGAAATTGCGCGTGATGTTCTCTATGGTGAGGACGTAGCCGGTGACGTGCTGCTCGGCGCCGATCGGGGTTGCCGCCGCACCCGCTTCCGTCGCCGGCTCGGCGCGACCCAGTACCGGAGCCATTTGGCAACGCAACAACGCCCCGTTGCGGGTCGCTGTGATGAAATTCGCGGTCGGCTCGGCGCTGCCGCGGCGCAGGCGCTGCTGGATGTTTTCCAGCGAATGGGTGATCTGGCCGCGCTCGAGGATGGAAAAGATCGAGCGCCCGAGGCCGATCAGGGCACCGCCGCTCATCGAGGTCGGCCCCTGCGCCAGGGCCTTGAACTGCAGGCGGGCGCGGCTGTTGTAGAGCAGGATGCGGCCGTCCAGGTTGCACACCACGACGCCCAGCGCGAGCTCCGACATCAGTGCCGCAAGCCGGTTCTTTTCCTCTTCCACGGTGGCCTTGGCCTGGCGAATCTGCTCCTCGACATCGCTGAGCAACTCGTCGCGCTGCTGCGCCAGATCGTTGGCGGCGCGCGCCAGTTCGCGCACCTCGGGCGGTCCTTCCGGGGCGACGCGGAAATTGCGGTTGGCGCCCAGCATCAGGCGCAACGTCTCCGCCATGCGCAGCAGGCCATGGACATACTGCTGGAACAGGTTGCGCAGCAGGATCACGCCGCCGATGAAACCCAGCAGGGTCATGAAACCGCCCAGCGGCAGGCGCGGCAGCAGGAACTCGGCAAAAGCGGCGCGTTCGGCATCCTTGGCGTCGGCGAACAGCAGCAGCGCGGTGAGCGCGAACGGACCGGTCATCAGCAGCCCCAACACGCCGGCTGCGACGATGAATCTGACCCTGGCTTTCATGCCAACAGGTTTTTGATCTGGACGACCAGGTCCTTGGTCGAGAACGGTTTGGTGATGTAGCTGTTGGCGCCCAGCGCCAGACCCTTGGTGATTTCGGTTTCGCGGCCCTTGGCGGTCAGCATGATGATCTTCAGGTCCGCCAGCGAGACATCGGCGCGCAAGGCCTCGCAGACTTCGAAGCCGGATTTCTTCGGCATCATCACATCGAGCAGGACCAGATCGGGGCGGAACTCCGCCGCCAACCGCAGGGCGGCCTCACCGTCGGTGGCAACGCAGATATCGAAACCTTCCTTCTTCAGCAGGTATTCGAGCGATATGACGATGTTCGGTTCGTCATCGACAATCAAAACGCGGTGACTCACTGCTCTACTCCCCTGTGGTTGCTTCAGGCATTATCGCCTGCCTGACGCGGCAGCGTGAACATGAAGCAGGCACCGGCACCGGGCGTGCTTTCGACCCACAGCCGGCCGTTGAAATACTCGATGATCTGACGGCTGATCGGCAAGCCGAGGCCGGTGCCCTGGGGCTTGTCGGTCAGCACGTCGGTGGTGCCCGAACCCTGGCGGAACTTGTCGAAGATCACCTCGTGGTCGGCGCCGTGAATGCCGGGACCGTTGTCGGTGACGCTGACGCGCACCTCGTTCTCGGTACCGCCGGCGCCGACCCTCACGCGTCCGCTGTCGGCGGGAACGAACTTGAGCGCATTCGACAGCAGATTGACCATCACCTGCATCAGGCGGTCGCGGTCTGCGACCACCGTGAGGCCGGTCTCCATGCCTTCGAGTTCCAGGCTGACGCGCTTCTCGGCAAACAGGACGGTCAGCGAATCCGCCGCCTCGCGGATCACCTCGCCGACGTCGACCGCGGCCACGGTCCACTCGGCGCGGCCCGATTCCAGCTTGGCCAGGTCGAGGATCTGGTTGATCAGGCGCGACAGGCGCACCGTCTCGCTGACGATGATGCCGAGAAAGCGCGTGCGCTGCGCGAGATCCGTCTTCGGATCCTCCTGCAACATTTCCGAGAAGGCGCGGATCGAGGTCAGCGGCGTGCGCAGTTCGTGAGTCACGGTCGAAATGAAATCGTCCTTCATGCGGTCCAGTTCGCGCAGTCGTTCATTGGCCTCGCGCAGTTCGGCCGTGGCGCGGGTCAGCTCCAGCGA
>ORJL010890276.1_pt1 | contig 13841 bp, 17 predicted proteins | sample 1779941 | NCBI WGS metagenome assembly ORJL01 (sample SAMEA104232317, study PRJEB22302) | groundwater metagenome | biome: forest; feature: aquifer; material: groundwater | place: USA | collected 2011-08-07 | depth 5.8 m
ATAAAAAGTTACCTCCGAATATCTTTATCTAATATAAGCCGATGAGAAGGGAGTTTCTTCAGCATCCCTCAACTTGTGCCTTATACCTTATTGTCTGCGCTTTTATGCATGCCCTATGCATATACCTCTGAGTAGTCAAATCTAACGTCTTAAGCACGCCTTTTAGTGCCCAGTGGCGGAGGTACTATAGCGGCACCTTCTCCGGTATGCCCAGACGAAAGTCCTGGTAGTTGCACAACAACTCTCCACCCTCGATCTTATATTCCAGCGTATCCAGTGGACGCGGCGGTGGACCGGTTAACACCCGGCCATCGTCCATGGCGAAGACACCCCCATGGCACGGGCTATAGAAGTTCCATCCCAACTTTCCACCCAACCCATTATCTTTCCAGTCCACGATACAACCCAGGTGTGTGCACTGTGCGTTATACACAAGAAAATCTTTTTCCCCCCGGCGGACAACCCATACCACCCTTGGCTGTCGGGCTTCAATCCATCCATCCCTTTTAACTATAGTGAACCCGACCATCCTGGGTTCATGTATGACAAAGTTTGCGGCATTACCCGCCGAAACCCATTGGCCAGTTTGTTTCTTTTGAAGTGCAGGTGACACAAAACTACCTAAAACCGGTATGGATACCACAGTAGCTACAAAAGACCCCATTGCCGCTGTTATATAACCCAGGAATGTTCTACGGCTTACTACCTTGTTAGCTCGTCTCTCCCTCATTTAGCACCCCCTTAGCACGGCAAGCACTAATCAAAGAACGAACCATCCTGGCGCATCGAATAAGCGGCGGACCCGGTATCCAGGCCACAGTTGGGGCACCGCCAGGCCACATGTGTAGGATTGAAATCAATCTCCTCTCTGCAAACGACCGCCCACGGAGGGAATGGGCCAAACCGCAGACTGCAACCGAAGCGGGAATGGAGCACCACGACCTCGCCCGACTCCTTCTCCTCCAGCGCATCATCAAGGTCCTTAAACAATTTCATACGGCCTTCGCTGTCGGGTGATAGATCACTGCGGCCTCCGGCTCAACGCCACCAGGTGTGCCATTTTGCTTGCGCGCAATCTTGTGTATTCATCCTTGTTGATAAGGCCGGATTCAAAGGAATCATCTAACCGGGCCACTTCCTCTAATAGTTGACCCTTTTCATCCTCATGGCTGACCTTTACTGGTGCGGCTCTCTTCCTTCGCAATATGGCGTAGCTCACGCCAAAGCCCAAGGCCACAACAATCAATGCTATGCCGGCAAAGCGGATGTTGCTGCCAGTGCTGGTGGTTGTCGGTAGACCTGACAGGGTTGCCTGGATGATGTCGCCTTTTTTCAGGTTGCCTCCGTTGAGAATAAGCACCGGAAGATTTTCCATCTTAGACCGCTGAGGGGTAGAAAGCTGGGGGCTGGATACCTGAATGCCCTTGTCCTCGACTACCAGGCTAAACTGGTCTGTTGGCAAGCTGGCCGCGATAGGGATAATGTGGCTGGGTGAAGAGAATTTTGTGCTGTATATAAAGGCGATTTCCCTGCCTCCCGGTGGTACAGCCATGGTATCTATAAGGGCACCGTTTTCCAGGCTTATGTACGACTCCATTAAGCTCAGGGCGTACTGGTGTATTTGAGCCCCCGCAGGCAGATTAAAACGCAATGTTTCCTTTTTGTCCAACTTGGGAACCGGCTTGGATCCCACATAGGTCTTATCTCCGGGATTTTCAATTTTATAGTATTCAGTAATCTCCAGATCATCTCCTTGAAATTGAACCACGAAGTGCGTTTTTGATATTTTGATGCCCGGATCTGTGTCCGTGGCATCCCAGACTACTACCTGTGTCACTTTGTTTGTTTCACCGGGGGCAAAAGTTACCTTGTCACTCGTATAATCTGCCTCCTGGTAGGTGAAAGATACCTGATAGCTAAGAGACGGTTCAGTAGACAGCCCGGTGAACTGGAATTTGCCCTGGGCATTGGTTTTGGCGCTGGCAGTCCCCTTCTCCTGGTCGCCCGAAAAGGTCTTCATCTCCAGAGAAATATCTGCCACGCCCTTACCGTTGGGCGTTTTGTTGACCACCAGTCCCTGGATAACTCCCTGGCTCTGGGCCTGGGCGAGGACAGTCACAGGCATAAGCGTTAATAAGATTACCGATAGCAACAGGCCGAAGCCTATTTTGGGCATTTTCATACGCTTTTCTCCTCTAATAAAGCCGTGCCGCATTCCGAGCAAAAATGTTGCCCTATTTTGTACGGCGCTGAACATTTGCCACAAACCAACTTTTTAAGAGATGCGCCACACTGGGGACAATATTTAGCGCCGCTCTGGATAGCTGAATTGCACCGGGGGCAAACGTCCTTCACAACGGTTAATGTAGCCCCACGTACCTGACGCAGCTTGAGGATTTCGTCTTCAATCTCCCGTCTCGAAGCGTCGGGTTTTCTGACGAGGCGCAATCGCAGTATCTCTGATTCCAGGCTTCTCTCTAATGGCGATGCACCTCCCCCCTCCTGTCTTTCATCAAGCTCCTTTAATATATTCACGGCTTTGTCCTTGTATTTCTCCTCCAGTTCTCTGTGATCTTCCTGTGTAAGATTACCCAGAGCATAGTCAAAATCCAGCTCTTTAAGGGCAGCATAGGTTGCCTCTTTTTGAGATAGAAGCTCATTGTTTGGCTCGGGTTGTGCTACCGCAGGAGCGGACTGCGGTTTCCATAAGGGATAGGCTATAACGAAGCCAGTAGCTGCAATCATGATAAGGTATAAAATAAAAATCATAGGTTTTCTCCATATTGTTTAAGTTCAGCTTCTAACTTTTGCCGGTAAATCTGGTACTTTTCCGGGACGACAGTCCGTCCGGGAGCCGGAGCAGCGACCGGGGCTGTTCCTTTGAATGCCCACGCTTTCAAGATAAAAAAGATAGTTACACCACCTATCACAATTGCCAGGAAAGGAGTTATCCATGCGGTTAGATTGAACCCCTTTTTGGTCGGGGCCGCCAGCACCTCTTCTCCATACTTACTGATAAGTGAAGCCACTATCTCATCGGCCGATTTGCCTTGCTTCAGGGCCAGGCTAATAGCTCCCCTCATCTCATCTCTTACCATACATTCCTGATGGATACAGTTGTTGAGTACCGAGCCGCAACCGCACATGCAAATGACCCGGCCCGCTACATCATCTATGGTTGGCGACACAGGTTGAGCCATGGCTGGTGAAACCAGAGTCAAACTAAGGACCGCCATCAATACAGAGATTATCAGAAAGCTTCCCATTTTAAGTAACCTGCGCAATTGGCCTCCTTCGCTCCGGCCACATAGCGAAAATCCCGCCGCCGATCAGCACTACGCTACCGACCCACATCCACATCATCAGTGGATTGATAATCACCTTAAAGGCCGTTACACCGCCAATCGCATCCCAGCCCATAAGGATGATATACAGGTCTTCTTCCATATTGCTGCGGATAGCCACCTCAGTTATGGGATTGTCATAAAAGAGCGGTTGGAATTTCTCGGGCGCCATCACGCCAATCTGTTCACCGCTGTTGAAGACGGCCATATTGGCAACCGTCACTTGTTTTCTGGCTGTCTGGTACTGGGACATTCCGTCATAACGAAGGGTATACTTGCCCAGGCTTACGGTCTCACCCGGCTTAATGCTGGCCTCTATCGAGGTGCTGTAGGCCATAGTGCCGGCTATACTGAAGGCGAGGATAATTATTCCTACATGAACTATATAGCCGCCATACCGCGGCCGGTTACTCATAATTAACTTTGCAAACGCTTTTAAATAGTTCTCCTGTCGTGAGCGGTGCCGCGCCCTGATGCCACGGAACCATTCCATAAAGATAGTAGTTAACACAAAACCGGATGTGGAAATAGCGATTACAGCCAACGGCTGTCGCTTGCCCAGTGCAATCAGGATCACTGCCACGACTATACCTACAACGAACGGATACAAGAAGTTGCGCAGGAGGTTGGATTTGGATGCCCGCTTCCAGCCAATTAGCGGGCAGATTCCCATGAGGAGAAGCAGCATCAAGAATATAGGGCCATTCACCTGATTGTAAAAGGGAGGACCTACAGTGACTTTTACCCCCCTCACCGCCTCCGATATCAACGGGAAAACGACGCCAAGAAAAGTAGCGAAAGTGGCTCCAACCAGTATCAGATTGTTGAACAGGAATGAACTCTCACGGGAAACAAATGAGTCCAGCTCGTCGTCGCTCTTCAGATCGTTGCGGCGCGAGTAAAGGAGCATCAGAGAGCCTACCAATGCCACCAAAATAAAGCCAATGAAAAACGGGCCTAAAGCCGATTGACCGAAGGAGTGGACCGATGAGAGAACACCGCTACGGGTGAGGAAAGTGCCAAAGATGGACAGTGTAAAGGTGATAATGATGAGCACCATGTTCCATATTTTTAGCATCCCTCGCCGCTTTTGAATCATTGCCGAATGTAAAAAGGCTGTAGCTGTCAGCCAGGGTAAGAGGCTGGCATTCTCCACGGGATCCCAACCCCAGAAGCCACCCCACCCCAGTTCCACATATGCCCATTGCATACCGAAAATATTCCCCAGCGCGAGGAAGACCCACGCCACCAGGGTCCACCTCCGGATGCTGGTGAGCCATTCGCTGTTTAGCTTTCTGGTAGCCAGAGCGGCTATAGCGAAGGCAAAGGGGATGGTGAACCCCATATAACCTAGAAGCAACGTGGGCGGATGGAAGAACATACCCATGTTCTCCAGCAACGGGTTCAGTCCCCGGCCGTTAGCTGGCGCAAAAGGTACAGCGTTGAACGGATTAGTCACAAAGGCCATTAGAAGGACGAATAAGGCCTGGGTTATCATTGTCACAGCAAAAACGTAGGGTATGAGAGGGCTTATTAGCTTGCGGTTCTGATAGGCCAGGATAGAGGCAAAAATAGCATTTGTCCATGCCCAGAAGAGAAGCGAACCCTCGTTGCCTGCCCAGAAAGAGGCCAACGTATAGATAAAAGACATGTCCCGACTGCTGTAATTGGCAACGTATGTTAAGCTGAAGTCTCTGGTAACGAATGCATAGCCCAGAGCAAAAGAGGTAACGCTAAGTATGCCCAGACTGGCGAAGATCGCATTGCGGGCGCTGACCACAAGTTCCCGATGCCCTTTCCAGCCTCCAATCCAGGAAGCCAGTGCCGCATACAGTGAAACCACCAAGGCAAGAAGCAGAGAGAAGTTTCCTAAATTGGCCATTTTTTCCCCTTTACATTTAGCTTAATTTGGGCGTATATTTCGAAGCGCATTTAGCTTGAAGTTCATTCCCCTCGAACACGCCCTGGGAATTCAACTTTCCCCTGACTACTACTTCAGTGTCCACTTTGAAGGCATCGGGCACAGTACCCCTGTAGATGACCAGAACGGTATCTGTCCCAGTTTTGTCCTTGATGGTGAATTTGGTTGTCCTGGCCTGGGCGTTCCACTCAATCGGGTCAGGGGTAACAATCCCATTGACCCTGACATCCTGGTCGCCCAGCAGAGTGGCCGGATTTTTAAGTTCACTCACCGTGTAATAGTAAACCGATGAACCAGCCACACTGTTGTAGACCAGGGCGCCCAGAGCTATGGACAATACAATCCCTGCTATCCAGAATTTCTTTTTCTTTAGCATGTTTAACCCCCTTTAAGATGTGCCACCTTTCACAATTCACTATTAACGTGAGATTAGCTGGGTCAATCGAAGATCGGCCCTATCAATATGGGAAAGACATTTCCATTCAGTTATCGGCTTTATAGTGGAAATTCAACTGCTGCTACCGCCTTGCCCACTGGCTGCGTCCCCTGCCAGCGCACGCGCATTGCTATCAAAAGAATCGTAACCATCACCACCACAAGGCTTAATATTTGGGCTTGATGCAGTCCGAATAACCAGGGCTGTCCTGCCCTGTAGAAATCTATAAAGAAGCGCCCGGCATTGTACATTGCCAGATAAGCTAAAAACAGCGAGCCATCCGGGCGGAGACGGTGTCTCAGGATGAGTAAAACGGTAAAAACGGCTAAATCCCAGGCCATCTCGTACCACACGGCAGGTAGAGTGGGTACACCCAGGGGTGCATATGAGTTGGGGTTAGTGTAGATTATAGCCAGTGGCCCTGACGTCTCAAGTCCAACTGAATCACCATTTATAGTGCAACCGATTCTGCCGATAAACTGGGCGAGGACGAGGCCCGGAGCGGCCATATCAACCAGCCTGGCGAAGGGTAGCTTGTGAACCCGTGAACCAATCCATGCAGAAAGCGCGCCCCCCAGCACCGCTCCGATAATCACTTCGCCTTGTCCGCCCATTATGGCAGAAGGGTTGGCAGCATAATAGCCGAACTGGTCCAGAATGTGAACTAGCCTCGAACCTACAATGCCACCGGGTATTGCCCACATGGCCAGGGTATAGGCATGGTCTCCGGGAAACCCCGCTTTTTTAGCTGCTCTCCATGTCCAGAGGACGCCCACCAGAGCTGCAAGCATTATTATCAGGGAATACCAGCGGATAGCGAAGCCACCAACGTGAACTATTGTAGGATCAATATTAATAGTGACCAATACCTTCTCCTTAGAACTATACGCATATGCCCCACAGGGGGATTTAAATATATTTAATCTATAATATATAATATTATTGTAATATATTACGTGTATATGCCGTATGCCCCGATAGGGCATATGGCATAATTATGCCATGTTGATGTGTTGCTGTCAAGAGGTTATTTTATTCAAAAAACAGCTCTATACATTAGCAGGAGATATTTATTCCCCTATTACCAAAATCCATCATTAAAAACCGTTGACTCCAATCTGCCACCAAAGCTGGCACCAGTGCATAGAGTTGCTCCAACTGGGTTAGAAAATCCTCCCTTTCGAGAGATTCAATAAGTGGTGGACTTTGGGTTAGTCGGGGTATTGACAAAAACTGTAATATTCCCCATAATAAGCGTAAATATGCCCCCCATAAAAATAGTGGAGGTCGTTATGATTTCATATGAGGAGGATAAGCGGGAGATTTTAACAAGGCTGCGCCGTATGGAGGGTCAGCTAAGGGGCATCCAGCGCATGGTGGAGTCGGATAAATATTGCATTGATGTGCTAACACAGATATCCTCTGTCATGGCTGCCGCCCAGCACGTTGGCGTCATCGTTTTGAGAGACCATATAAATGGCTGTGTTCGGAAAGCCCTGGGGGATGGGCAGGACGGTGATGAAGCGGTTACCGAACTCCTGCAGGCAGTAAACAGGTTTAGTAGAGCATAGGATGCCACCACAAAAGCATCAAGGCTGAAACAGTTAGGGAACTTTGACACTAAGTCGCGTATGGAATTGATTCATTGCTCCTATTGAAAGCCATCGCCGGCTAACATATAAGGAAAAAATGAACACGATAGTACCGCTGATATCAAGCCTGGTTAGTTTAGCGTTTGCACTCAGCGTGTTGGACCAGTTTCTATCCCGGAGAAAACCTTACCAACTCGTATGGAGTATCGGCCTCTTGATGTATTCCATCAGCACCGGGATGGAGTTTCTTATCGAGGCGTGGGGAATGAACAGCGCTATTTACCGTCTAGGGTACCTCACCGGTGTAGTTTTTGTAGCTCCTTACCTGGGAATGGGCACCGTATACCTTTTGACTCCTCGCCGTTTGGCCAATATTATGATGGCTATCCTCTTGATAGCCTCTATATATGCAGTGGTTAAGGTGGCTGTGGTACCCCTCCATCTGAATGTAATAAGCGTAGCGATATTAATTTCTGGCCCCGCAATTACAGGACACTCAATGCCGCAGCAAGTATGTTTGCTTATCCCGTTCTTTAACATCTTCGGCACCGTAGCTCTGGTAGGAGGCGCCCTGTACAGTGGCTGGGCTTATTGGCGTCATCACTACATGCCTCACCGGGTACTATCAAACGTTCTTATTGCCGTCGGGGGCGTGTTGCCATCTCTCGGAAGCACGCTGAACAGGTTTAATTTGCCTCAATATTTATATTTTCTTGAACTGGCAGGCATAATAATTATCTTTGTGGGCTTTATGTGCAGCCGTGAGGTCTTCGGATTTTACCGTGTGCCGTTCATCCATGGGTTTCGGCGGTTAAACGTTCTAAAGGCGATGAAGTAATAACAAGTAAAAATAAAGGGAGAAAAGCGATACAATAGCCTGCAATTCTCAAAATTCTGGTATTAACAATTGCGGTAAAGGAGATAAGGATGCATAATTGTATGGAAAGAAAGCGGGGTTGGAAGAGGTGGCGGACATGGATTTCCCTCGGTGGTGTCGCTGTGCTGGCAGGTTTTGTTGCCTTTTCTGTCTTTCGTGTCCCTGCTACAACTATTCTTATTGCTGGTATGCTCTTGCTATGTCCACTACTTCACCTGATGGGAGGACATAGCCATGGCCCGGCTGATCCGAGCACGGGTGGCCAGGACAATAACAAACATCGTTGAATGGTAAGGAAAGAAACATTTTCAAAGTTGGGCCCATGGAACAAATTCAAAAGCATAAGACTATTCCTGATGGAAAAAACCATCGACAACAGCCGGTTAATAGACGTAATGTGTTTGCAGCCCTGGCAATCGGGGCGACCGGTGTGGCGTTAGCGCCTTTTATGTTACAACGACTTCAAGATCCTGACCGAGATACAACGCCGGAGGTTTTGAGGAAAGGTCAGCAACTCAACCGTGAGAGAAGATACTCGGAGGCGGTTGCAGAATTCACCCGGCTTATCGAGTTCCGGCAGGACTTCGGCGAGGCATACTTATTTCGGGGAATTGCTCTGTTCAATGCCGGGCAGTTCGCTGAGGCAATCGGAGACTTCTCCAAGACGCTGGAACTGGACCCCCAGAATATTCCAGTGCGCCTCTATCGTGGTGAAAGCTATCTGGCTATGGGTCAAAAAGAGGAGGCGGCTGAGGACTTCACATCGGTAGTACAAGCGAACCCACCAGATAAGCGACTGGTAGCCGCAGCAAATGCTAAGATGCAAGCGATGGGCAGGTAACAGCAAACACCTTCGTATCTGCTTGCTTGAGGAGTGGTTTGTGGACCGAATAGCCAAAAAGTGGTGAAATAAGTTGACCTCAGGCCATATGTCAGGAGTGGATACCTGGCATAAAGGTCGTCATGTCCTGCCCAACTTTGTAAAACAAACGGTTTCAACCGTCCTACTCAGTTTTACCGGGCCCAAATACGAAACAGAGAAGGTAAAACCAATCCCGGGGTAGAGGGGCCTCGATACCTCAAGAGAGACACAGCCTAAGGGTTAAGATAAAGGCCTGTTTAAAAGTCCTGCCGATTGTAAAGTCACCTCTGTCGTTATAAACCCATCCTGAATGCCCTTGCATATTCCATCGTTTAGTATCTGCTGCTTTGTCAAAGACTGCACTAAACGCTAGAAAGTGCAATCTGGCTACGCGCACCCGGAGGGACCACGAAGCGGGCTTATAATCCGAGGTCTTGAATTTCAGTCATCAACAGCATATACTCGTGCGGTACAGGAGGAATCCCAGCGACCACTCGGCAAGGAGACCGATACAGGCGCTCTAAAAGCAGGTCTTCATGATCGGGCATGTTGCGCCTGACTATATCGACGGGGCTGGGATCAAACAGCGTAAGGCGGTGAGGGCGGAGTAGTCACTGACAAGATTACATACTACCTTACTCGCTATCTTGGTCGAACATTAGAGTCTCCCATTTAGTAATTGGAGGTGCGGTGATGGACGATAAGAGGGACCCACAGCTGGGGCTGCGATTCGAATACGCGTGGCGTTGGTTCGAGTTCCATTCAAGACAAAGAGTATCTATGTTTAACTTTTTTATCATCGGAATAGGAATTCTGGGCAACGCCTATGTCCTTGTTCTTAATGGCCGCAGTGCAAATGTTGCGGGAGTTCTGGCGATCATCGGGACGCTCATGTCATTAGCTTTTGTGGCGTTGGATAGAAGAAACAGGCAGTTGGTCCACATGGGTGAAGAAATGCTGCGAGAGCTCGAACGCAATTGTCTGTTTCCAGTGCCTAACCCTGGCCAGTTAGGTCCACTTCAGACGGAAAAGACAACAGAAGAACCGCCGTTTTTCCTCAAACACTGGTTTCTGATAGAAGGCTTCGAGGGCGTGGCCTGTATCGCATTTGTCGCTGGCGTGGTCTATGCTTTCATCGTCATCTGAGTGGACTGAGCTATGAGCTTGTACAATAGGGTAACCGTTATTAGCAAGGGGGGCCGGAGTATTGTTTCCGGCTGGTAACGTCCATTATGTTGATGTAAGACCTCCAAAGCATTGGGGATCCGGGCAGTGTAGGAGCCATTCGTCGAGACTGCCGTTTGGATTGACAAGCCGAGCGGCCAGCAGTCTTTGGGCCACGCATTTTCCACGGCAGGTTTCGAGATGAGGGCAAGCCCCACAGGGATTCCCAAGAAGTCGGTAACCATGAGAAACAAAGTCCCGAAACTTGAGGAAAAGTGGGGACTGCCAAATCTGCTCGAAATCGGAAGTATATATGTTCCCCGCAGAGAACTCTGGCAGATCTTTCCAAGCTGGGCACATGCTCACATAGCCAGTAGGTAGAACCAGTGGGGCATTTGCCCCTCCTCTGCAGTAGCGACATTGTTCGGGGTGGAGATCTTCATTATTGGTTAAGAATAAAAAGTCGATCGGGTGCCCCAATGTCACTTTTGTATTGAACTTCTTATCACGCGCAACTTGCAGGATATGACGAAGACGCTCGTCTATTTCACGGAACTCTTCCGGAGTGTTATAGAAAACTGAGCCCGCGCCCCGGCCTTGTGGCACGAACCGAAGAAAACGTACTTCATTGAAAGAGGTATCCACGCAAAACTGAAGGATTTCTTCCAAGTATCTGAAGTTGGTTTTGAATGGCACAACATGTGCCCCAAGGTAAATCCCCGCCGCCAATACGTTTTCGGCTGTCTGAGTGATGAGCGCATATGACCCGGGAGTTGCATTGATTTCTTCCACCACTTGTTGATTGTGCCCTTGAATGTTCAAGAAGACTTTGATATTATTGCCACTTGCGGCAAGTCTATTTAGTACGGAGGCTGGTACTGAAATTCGATTCCCGGCGCGGTCAAGTGTCACACCCGATGAATAGATGATAATGTTGAATTGTGAGCTGACTAAAAAGCTGTACAAGTCCCAAAACTTAGGGTATAAGAAGGTTTCCCCGCCAGACAACGAAACGGTCCGGGTCCCATACTTTTTTTGAACTTCAAGCAGGACGTCCTCCAACCGATTAAGGTTAATAGATACCTGGGCGTCAATAACAGCACGACTACTACAGTACGTGCAGGAAAGAGCACACCTGTGGGTGAGTTCAACGCTAAGTTCGTCAAAATTCGGGCCCATCATTCTGCCTTGTTAGACTCTTCGTCATTCCCTATCTTGCGCCTGTTTGTTGGGATCTATGTCTTAGTCATCAACCCTGATAAAGGGTATCACGCTCGGTGTTACCACACTTGGGACATGTCGTTACCAGCGTCCGTCCACCAGACTTAAGTGAGTGCCAAGTTTTGCGTGGGGGACGCACGTAAGGTTTAGGGTATGACATTCAGACTTCCTCCAAAAGTTCGTGGACTGGCAACAGTCAACTGACTCGCAATAAGCCAGCGCCTCCATAGCTCCTGATACACAGGATTTAGTGCAGGTGGACATAGCTCCGGTTGCGGTATCCGTCCAACCGTGCCGGCGAGATGCCTCAGGAACAAACACAGCAATGATATTCCAGTAGGTGTGTGGAGCGTCGTTCCAACGGGCGAGCAACGCAAGCTCACTCTTTCCCAAATCTGGAGAATGCAGAATCTCTTCCGTCGCTCCATCCCGGATAGCTTTAGAACCTGAATTGTCCGGCTGCCTGAAAGGCTGAGCAATTTGCTGCCACACGTGGTCGGCGTTGGGTCCCTCAAAAACGCGGATCATCCTGTCCTCCTCGGTCGAGGTATCAGAGGGTTGATACCCCACTTGAGAGGGTACCAATACTCTATCGGTTTCTCGCATGCGTGATAGACCTGCTTGATCCGCGTGCGGCCGCTAGCTCCTTTGATCTCCGGGTGCTTCAGGCGGGCGTACTTTGAGACTTCGCAGAAGAGGTTCTGACAATCGATGAGCTGGAGACGCCGTCCCCAGAGAGAGCGAAACTTTAGCTCCAGCCTTTCAAATTCCTGCTCCTGCCGCTCCGCGACGAGTCGAATGATGTCCGTTTCATTCAGACCACCCAGGTCGGTGAAGCACTTGTGAATACCGTCCATCGCACCCGGTCCCGGCACGACAAACTCCATTTCGGAAAAATTCGTAAGCTCGCTGTAGTTCAGGTCCGTGATATATTGGTAGGCCAGAAAGTTTCCGACTGTGGGGAATGATCGAAGTATCTCAAAGGCCTGCCGCATGCTGGTCGCAGCCGCAATCCTTTGTGGGGTTTCATCCTCTATCATGCGCTCCAGCAGTTTCAGGTGATTACGATGCTTGTGGGGATAACCGAAAGAGGTCTTGCCCGACGGCATGATGTAGGCCGCTGAATAGATTCGTACTCCGGAAGAGAGTGCCTTTGACAAGACCTGGTCGTAACTGGCGAAGGAGTAGTCGGCATATGTGATCGTGCCGAGCTCGGCCTTCAAGAGTTCCCAGGTTTCCACCTTGTTGAAGAGCTTGAAGAGGATAATGCGGAAGAACAGCTCTTCAGGAGTCTGATCGCCTTCATTGATGACACGACGGATTAGGTATTGGCTCACCCGGTCCGACGCCCGGTAAGCGTTCGTGAACTTATGCCGCACTAGGATAGGATCGGTCGTCCAGGGAGCAGGACATCCCTCCAGTTTGCGGAAGAAGACCTCTTGTCGCTCCGCAGCTAACCGCCAGTAACTGTCGTAAACGATGGTGGGCCGAGCCGGAGAAAGCTTTGCGAAGACGGACGGGATCTCCTTGGCCGAGGGCATAAGGGATAGCTGCTCTACCGGTATTGCAGGGGAAACGAGCCGCACGGTCTTGCCCCCGTTCTGCAACTGGGCTGTGAGGTCTCGAAGCGCCTCCTGCAATAGGCCTACGGATTCATCCACAGACACGTCGTTGAGGATCACCCGGACGGGATAGCGGCTCTGCTCCTTCTCAAGAAGCGTGTAGTAACCTTGGCGGAGTTGGTCGCGACTGTAATCGTGGGGGGCCCCGCCGGTGCGGTCAACTAGGAAAAGAATGGCAGGCTTGACGCCATCCCACCGGAGACGTTCTACCTGGATCATCGCATCCAGAGTCCGGCTGTCCACGGCAGAAGCGCCTCCATAGACCCACGTGGACCACCAGAACCGGTCAAGGACCACCCATCGCCCTTCCATCAGGGCAGGCAAGATTCGCTGCTCTATCACGTCCAGATGGGCCGCAACATGGAGGGCTTGAAGGCTAGTGGGGGTGATCCTACGCAAGCCGAACGCTTCGGGGTTGTGGTGAAGGTCGTAGACTAGACGTCCTATCGTCCCATCCTCCTTCCCTGGGAACGTTAGGTATTCACATGGGAGACCGGCTTCGGTGAGCTTCTTGACGAGAGCTTGTGACAGGGTGGACTTCCCAACGCCGTCGGGGCCCTCAAAGACGATGAGTTTGCCCAGCAGGGAGTGCTTAGTCAAGCGCATTACCGCCGGCGCTGGGCGTTGGCCCCGCAACATATTGGTTCATAGCCGCCTCAACTTGTTGAGCGAGGCTGCTCAGCGCAGCCTTCGGCCTGTCCAGCACCGCTGGAGTAGCGATACACGTAACCTGGGCCAAACTCAGCCCCATCTCGTGAGCCATGAAGTGACCAAGGCGACAGAGGCCCAGGTAGTTGCCGTA
>ORJL010003933.1_pt1 | contig 13837 bp, 8 predicted proteins | sample 1779941 | NCBI WGS metagenome assembly ORJL01 (sample SAMEA104232317, study PRJEB22302) | groundwater metagenome | biome: forest; feature: aquifer; material: groundwater | place: USA | collected 2011-08-07 | depth 5.8 m
TTTACGTCACTCTGGCCCAGGCGACGGCTTCTTTGTTAGAGTAACTCACAGATCTTTGGGGGAAATGCAAGGACCTTGAGAAGGACTTCTTTGTTTAGCCCCCAACTTGCTTTGTATCTATAGGGACACATTACGATGAAAAGTGACCTCATTGATAAATATGGGGGCCTGAAAAAAGGGTTTGACTCACTGTTAAATGGTGTGTTAAGTTAAAGTAACATTCATTAGACTAGGCTGGAACAATCGATACTGAGGAAACATTATGGTTAAAGCTAGATTGAAGGATATTTCCAAACTCGTAATAAGTATTGCCGTTTGTGAAGGTGCTGGTCTTATTGGGGGGCTCTTTACTGCCAGCGCAATCTCGACATGGTATGCAACACTACAAAAGCCGTCATTTACACCCCCGAACTGGCTATTCGCCCCGGCCTGGACAACTTTGTACTTGCTAATGGCTATAGCCGCATTTGCCGTATGGCGTAAGGGAGAGGTTAATCAAAGGATTATTACTGCCTTATCATTTTTTTGCGCACAGCTTGCTCTAAATATGCTGTGGTCTTTCGTCTTCTTCGGGATCAAATCACCCTTTGCAGGAGTTGTTGTGATTGTTGGCCTATGGGTCGCTATATTGATTACTATCGTGAAATTCTCTCGAGTCTCAAAACTTGCGGGAATATTAATGCTACCTTATATTCTGTGGGTAAGCTTTGCTGTTGCTTTGAATATCTCGATTTGGATATTGAACCCTCATTATTAAATTCGTAACCACACCTTCTGGCTGTTTGTTCGATAAAATGCGAAAACCCGTTTTCAATTGTTTATGCCCTTCTCCCCCCACACTGAGATCCTTCATCCCAACATGTCGGGAGATGACAAAACGAACGCCCGTCAACGCTGTCATCCTGGAGTCTCGAAGATCGGGACGAAGGAACTCAGGGTTAGGTCGGAAACCCTAATAGTTTTAATTCCATACTCCTGACCTGTTGGGATGCCTTCGCTGGAATGGCGTCAGCTTCGGGTAGTAACACGTGACGAGGGAAACCAATTTCTCAGTGTCCATATTTTTAACTTGACAAATACCACAGGTTGTGTAAAAATTACTGCGAAACACATTATATTGAGTTATGGCAATATCATAAAAAGGAGCAACCGGTTCATAGGAAGGCTGGTTCTTGCAGTTACAAATATGGATAAGGGGTCAGGGACAACCATCTCCTCGGAAAAGTTAGATGACAAAATGGCCTGGGCGTCGCCCATGTGGGCTAACGCTCGACGTCAAGCGCTATTGCGCTCGGTACGTGACATCACAATACGTCCGTCAATTTGGCTCGCTATTAGTGTCGCCGTGTTCTTCCTTTCCTGGGCATTTACCACTTATGCCACCGCGGGTATTTCGTGGGACCAATTGGCTGGAGCAGTAAGTACGTTATCAGCAGTTAGCTCAACCTTCGCGGCGATTGTAGCGGCTTTCTCAGCTTTCCTTTATGGTTCTGCGACCTCAGCTATCTACAGTGCTCGTGCAATCGCTGCTCCTGCCCTGCATTCGATTGACTCCATTTTGAACGACTTGCAGCTGTGGTCCTCTCCAGCAAGAACGGACGCCCTACCAGATATCAAAGAAAAAAAACGCGAACTCGACCAAGCTCGTGAGTATTATAGGATTGCTCTCATGCGACTGAAATCTGAATTTAACGAATATCACTATTTAATCAGGCCCGATCCTCTTCGTCTTTTCAGTCTAAGGACCGTCATACAAAGAGGTGGGTTGAAGTGGCTCGAAAAACACCTTCAATTCATGGAAGCGGCTCTGAAAGCATCGGGCCGTCAACTATCCGTGCAAGACCAACAAGACAATAGAACTCTGTGGGATCGCTCGCTGCGTGCTGCAGACAACCTCCTGGAAGCTGGGAATGTAATCGACCGTGCATCCAAGCGTCTTTTCGTTGCCCTCTCATTTCTCGCCTTCTTCGTGGGCTTCGCTCTAACTTTGCTGTTTTCTCTCTTTCTGAGGATGTTCCCCCAAATTCCCAACCCTCAGGCTAATAGCATCAATCTAGCCACAGCTGTGGCGCTTTTCACACTGTTTACACTGACTATGTGCCACTTGGCTGTCTCAGTAGCTACTCATATGTCATCCGAACTCGCCGTTGCTTTTGCTTACGAAGCTGCAAACCGGGAGCATTTCAAGAAGGTGGATTCAGATTTTACAGAGCAAGATACTCAATGTCTAGCCGATGAAGCGAAAGTTATGTTTAAGGCGCAGAGGCAAGCATCCCTTGATGATAAAATAAAATCGGTGGAGGATTCCACTCAGTAATCTCTCCCGTTGAGATTCTTTTCCCCACTGCTCGGCTGTGCCGTCAAACATGCCTATGCGGTGCCACTTTCCCCAACACATTTTGACGATTAGTTACCCACATATTCGTAGTAGGCCCCTTTTTCAATCTCTAATATAACCCTAAACTGGACTCGTTTCTGAGGGTGTGGGCCAACCACCTGGTTTGAAATAGAAATGTTGAGACGAGAGGCTTTAGTCGAGCCGAGCAAAAGGCTTGATAACGACTTAGTGTAGGTGTAGAATGCTTAACATCGAAGGTGTCAATGCTAAGGGTTTTTATGGGAGATTGGGGACCTAACCCCTTTGAGTTATCAAAAACGATATTTATTCCGCTGTTTCTCGGAAGCTTCCACCTACTTGACTTTTTTTTGTAAGGTTTCCTAATAATGTAAGAGATGGATTGGAGCTTAGGGTGTCGACTGTAGTTGCGCACGAAACTCGACGCCGCGGCGGCACAAAGCACGATTCGGCGGCAAGGGAACACGGTGCGTGTGTTTTCAAGAAAGGCGTTGAATTAGACGAGTATGAATCTATCCACGGCGACCTTCTCAGGACATGAGTCTTTTCCTTTCCGGTATACATGGTTGACCAAGGGTGTAGCCGCCTGCGTTAGCGATCCTTTGATTTTTCACAGCAAGGACGCGATGGTCACGCTTGGCGTCGGCAAGAACATGGTCGAATCCATCCGCTACTGGTGCTTGGCGACTAGGGTGATCGAGGAGGTTGGGAACGGGAGGAACGGCCAAGCCAAGGCAGCGCGACCCACCGTGTTGGGTTCTTGCTTATTTCAGGCTGAAAGAAGCTGGGACCCTTACCTTGAAGATGCTGGTTCGCTGTGGCTACTGCACTGGTTGTTGGCTACCCACCACGAGAAAGCGACAACCATCTATTACGCCTTCAACGAGCACAACAATCCGGAGATCAGGCGCAAAGACCTGCAGGGTGCGTTAGCTGTGGTAGCAGCGGGGATCCCCAACCTGCGGGCAAGCCAGGATACACTTCGGAGAGATGTCGAGATATTTTTGCGCACGTATATGGGGACCCGCATGGTATCGGAGAAGACGTTCGAGGATTCCCTGGACTGCCCCCTAATCGAGTTGGGGTTGCTCTATGAAACAGGCGACAGCCAATACTCCTTTGCGAGAGGGCCGAAAGATACCTTGCCCGATGCAGTGTTCATTTATGCCTTGCAAGAGTACGCACATTCGAAGCCCGGGAACCGAACGTTTAGGTTTGAGGAACTAGCTTATCGGTCGTTAGGGCCGGGCAGGGTGTTCAAGTTAGACGAAGCTGCGTTGGCGGAACGCCTAGATCGGCTGGCAGACTTGACCAACGGGGCATGGCAATTCAGCGAAACGGCCGGGTTGAAGCAAGTGCTCTTGATCCGCGACATCGACGCGATGCGTCTTCTGGACGACTATTATCGAGGCCACCAGAGCACTTTGACTAGAGGTGGACATTGAGCCAGCCTAAGGGTCTGAAGGATATTTATCGGATAAGGGCACGGTTTGGCAGGTCGGTCAATATAACGGCAGACTTCGCCGCTAGAGAATCTCTGAGAGATTACATAGTTACTCCCCTGGCTCGGGAAGTGCTGAGACGAGTAATAACCGGGTTGCGACCAGAGTCCCATCAGAGAGCGGGGTCTATCATTGGGCCATATGGTGTTGGAAAATCTGCTTGTGCGCTTTTCCTTGCACGCCTTTTGGGTCGACCTAAAGACACATATGCACGCGAACTTCTCAGAGTTTTTGACGGCAGGCTCTATGACGACATTTGCACGAGTATCCCTCGATTTGAAAACAGCGGCTTTTTAATAACACTTGTTGTCGGTAACAGAGCACCTTTGGGCACTACGATATTGAGATCCCTAGCGAATGCGCTCGCATCGGCTGAATGGCGAGGGAAGAGGGCCGAGTTAGTGCGGGACCGGGTCAAACAGCTTTGCATGCGTTCTCAGCAAGGGGAAAACATATCTAATGACGAAATTAGTGACTGCTTCGAGAATGTCGCACACATGGCCCGGGACAAGAATGGGGTGGGCTTGATATTGATAGTGGATGAGTTGGGGAAGCTGTTAGAACATGCCGCTGTTACTCCCGGACACGATGACATATCTCTGTTGCAGAGCCTTGCCGAAAAAGCCTCAAGGAGCGGAGATTGTCCATTCGCGTTTATCGGAATACTCCACCAGGCCTTTGAACATTATGCAGCGAGGCTAGGCCCTACACAGCAGAGGGAATGGCGCAAGATCGAAGGAAGATTTGAGTCCATCGGATTTTTGGAGTCGTCCGGCGAGTTTCTCAAGTTGATTGCCGCAGCAATTGAGCCGTCCGACGATATGGATGGACTTGGCCGCATTATCGCAACGGAAGCCACTGAAGCATATGCGCTGAATATTTGCCCTCCGGACTTGTCCAAGAGCGAAGCTCCGAAGGTACTCGAAAAGTGTGCCCCATTGCACCCGACAGTAGCAGCTGTCATAGGTAAGCTCTTCCGTGGTAAACTGGCCCAAAACGAACGGTCGTTGTTCGCGTTCCTGACCTCTGGAGAGCCGTACGGTTTGCAGGACTTTTTGGAACGCGAGATATGGGACGCTGATGGGTATCGTCCGTTCTTTAGACTACATAATCTTTATGATTACGTTGTAAACTCAATTGGCAGCGGACTTTACGCTCAAGGGCAGGGCAAGCGCTGGGCTGAGATAGAAGACGCGCTTGAGAGGTTGCCTGCGGACGCTCCTGTGGTGCTAGCTCAAACGGTGAAGACGATAGGAATGCTTACCTTGCTCGGCGATCAGGGTCGCCTCAAAGCATCGCGCGAAATCTTAGCCTTTGCCCTCGCCGATGGCCGAGGTGTGACTGAGCACGATGTTGAGATCTCTATAGAACGACTGGTCTCGCTGAAGATTGCGGTATTCCGTCGACACAAGGATGCCTTCGGACTTTGGGAGGGGAGCGACGTTGACCTAGACGACTGGTTCGACCGGGCAATTGGACAGATCGACCAGTCAGTCAGCTTGGCCGCCCTGGTAGAGAGGTATGGATCGCTTCGGCCGTATGTAGCGAAGCGCCACCTACATGAGACCGGCACGTTGCGTTACTTCGTTCCCTTGCTTACCGAGCCTGAGCACCTAGACGAGACTCTGGCAAGGTCCCTGGGCAATGCCGATGGCGCAATCGTCTTCGTGGTCGGAGGCGAAAGCAGTGAGATTGACCAGACGTGTCACCTGGCTACGGAGGCTACTGCCCGGTTGTCGCCTCCACGGGACAAGATTGTACTGTGTGCGGTGCCGAAGGACACTTGGCAATTGCGGCAGGCGCTGAATGACGTACTAGCCTGGGAGTGGGTGATGGAAAACAGCCACGATCTGGAGGGCGATCGCATCGCAGTCAGGGAATTAGCGGGCCGTCGAGCTGACGCTCGCAGTCGGCTCAATACCATATGTGGACGAACCTTCGACCGCGCTGTCAGCCATGGAACGTCATTTTGGTTCCAGGGCGGTCGAGCGCTGGATCTCAAAACATCAGCCGACTTGGCAGCGGCGCTCTCCCGAGCCTGCGATGAAACCTACGCGGCGTGCCCCATAGTCCGCAATGAGCTGGTAAATCGAAAGAACCTATCGAGCGCAGCGGCGGCAGCGCGCCGGACGCTAATCGAGTGGATGATCACAAGGGCTTGTGAGCCTCACCTGGGCATCGTCGGGTTCCCCCCAGAGCTGAGCATGTATCGTTCGGTTCTGGAGCAGAGCGGACTGCACAGACAGCTTGGGGAAAGCTGGACGTTTGGCCCGCCCGCGGAGGATGACCCCTGCCGTATAGCGCCGCTATGGCGAGGGATTGAGGCTTTCCTGGACGGAAGTTGCGGACGCAGGCGATCCCTGGTCGAGCTTTTTAATATGCTACGGCTACCGCCATACGGGATACGGGACGGGCTTCTGCCCATCTTTCTCACGGCGGTGATAATGGCATGGCAAGATGAAGTTGCTCTGTATGAAAATGGAAGCTTCCTTCCCCAAGTGGAGGTGCCTGTCCTCGAGAGGTTGATGAAGTCACCGGAGCAGTTCGACATTCAGCGCTACCGTCTGGGTGAAGTAAGGACTTTCCTGCTCGAACAATATTCAGCGCTAACAACGCTGAGTTCCGACAAAGGAGCAACGAGCGCGAGTACGCTACGGGCAGTCCGGTCGATGGTAGCGGTGTTGAAACAGCTGCCCCCTTACTCGATTGCCACGAAGACAGTCAGTGCCGAGGCTGTGGCTGTGCGGGAAGAGTTGCTTAGAGCCAGAGAGCCGAATAGGCTGCTATTTGAGAGCCTGCCGACAGCCCTGGGTATGGATCCGGCCAGAGTGAGCGAGGATAGAGAAAAAGCCGAGTTGTTTTTTGGGAACCTAAAGCGGGTGCTGGTAGAGATGCTCAGAGCTTACGACGTATTGATATCTAGGGCACTAGAGCAACTCTTGGATGCGCTGAGGCTTCCGGCGGTGGTCAAAGCGGCGAGGCAAGAGATCGCGGGGAGATTAGTCCCGCTCCGAGACCGAGTGACCGACCTGCGGCTCAAGGCATTTGTCCTACGTTTGACCGATGAGCGTTTGCCGGAGCAGGAGTGGCTAGAGTCGGTTGCGTCCTTGTTGACAAGCAAGCCACCGCGCCAATGGAATGACCAAGATATCGTCCGGTTTGGGATGGCCTTGGCGGACCTAGCAGGGCAATTGCTGAGAGTAGAGCAGATCGTGGCAGAGTCTGGGGCCAAGCCGAATGAAGGTGGTGCGAGGTTGCTGATGCTAAGAGTGACAGGTGAAACGGGGGAAAACTACACACGGGTAGTGCGGATTGCGCCGAACGAGGAGGCAGAGGTAACGGCGGTTACTGAAAAGCTGGAAGCACATCTGGGGAAGATGGCCACATCAGCCAGAGTACGCGAGGCGGTACTGGCAGAGCTTGTAAAACGAATACTGGGAGCCAAAACTGACAGGCAGAATCCAGAGGGTGGACAATGAGCCAGCAAAAAATCCGACATATTGTGAACCTCTCTGGCGGCAAGGATAGTACGGCTCTAGCTATCTACCTGCGGGATCGCCTACCCGACCTGGAGTACGTTTTCTGCGACACCGAGAAGGAGTTGGATGAAACGTACGAATACCTGGACAGACTGGAAGCGTACTTGGGCACCAAAGTAATCCGACTGAAACACGATGGAAGGGGATTCGACCATTACCTCGCCGTCTACGGGGGTTATTTGCCTTCAGCCAGGACCAGGTGGTGTACCAAGCACCTTAAGCTGGAGGTGTTTGAGCGCTTCGTAGGTCGCGAAAAGGTCGTGAGCTACGTTGGAATAAGAGCCGATGAAGCAAGAGACGGCTATATCTCAACGAAGCCGAACATTAAAGCCGTTTTTCCGTTCAAGGAGGATGGGATAGCCCGCCAGGATGTTTTCCGGATACTTGAGAACTCAGGTCTTGGGGTCCCTGACTACTACAAGTGGCGCTCAAGGTCCGGATGCTACTTCTGCTTCTTCCAGCAGAAAATCGAATGGGTGGGGCTCCTTGAAAACCATCCAGACCGTTTTGCAGAGGCCTCTCGGTACGAGAAGGAGGCGATCAAGGGAGGCAAAAGGTATACGTGGGCCAATGGGGAAAGCTTAGAGGAACTCGCTCGACCCGAGCGAGTGGCAAGTATCAAGGCCGAGCATGCTCGTCGCGTTGCCTACGAGACCAAGGGGGGCCAGAAGACCTTGATGGAGGTGCTAGATGATGCACTGGAATACGATGGCGAGAGAGCCTGTGCGATTTGCGACGTTTAGTTGCGCCTCAGATGACACCAACTGGAGACTAATAAGATGAAAAAACAGCTTGAGAAGCTGGCGGCCCAATTCGCGGTGATGCGACGCTGGCGACTTGGTGGGTTGACTAAACCCCAAAGTGAGGAGGGAAATGCCAAAAGATCGGATCGGTCTTTCGTTCCACGAGTCGTTCGCTCTTAGCCTACCATCCGTTCGCGCGATTCTGAGACTATCGCACGACAACGAAGGTAGGATCACCCCTAAGACCATTAAGGATCAAACATCACTGGGACTCAACTACGTGAGGTCGATGCCTCAGTATGCTCGAGGTAGCGGACTCATAGAGATGGGGGGCTACCGATTGACGCCGCTAGGCGAGGTCGTTTGTCTGCATGACCCGAACCTCGAAAATCCTACTACGCTGTGGGCAATGCACTACCATCTGAGCGCACCACAGGGACCTGGACCGACCTTCTGGTCGCACCTAGTGACCGAAGGTCTAAACTTGGGTGATGAGGTGAGCGTGGAGGAGGTCGCGGAGCAGATCGCGCGCTTCCAAGCGAGTCAACCTGGCACCGTTGCTTTGAAACAGCGGACGGTGCGGACCACAGCAACAGTTTTCCTTGGAACTTACACCAAGAGCGATGGCCTAGGCCCATTGGGATTGATCAAGAAGGTTTCTGGGCGAGATGGCTATGTGCGCCTGAGTGAGCCGCAGTCGCCACCGGTCGGAGTGGTGGCCTTTGCGCTGGCCGATTACTGGGGGGCACATTTCGGTGAGCAGATAACAGTGAGCCTGAGTGAACTCGCTAGGGACGATGGTTTCGCGCGCATAATGTGGATGAACTACCAGCAGCTAGATGAAATTCTCATGGCGCTGAAACGCGAGAACATCGTCGACCTGTATCGGATAGCCCCGCCCTACCAGGTTGTGCGGAGGTGGTCAAACAAGGTTGAATTGCTGGCTCGTCTATACGAATAGTGACAAGACAACGCCCGTCGATCGGGTCTAAGGAGGTACTGTTCGATGTCATCCCTATCGGCGTCACAACTTGTTGAGTGCCTGAAGGGAATATCGCTAAAGAATCGTACCGGGATACTGCTATTGTCGCTGTCCTGGCTGGGGCGCGAATCCGATATAGCTTCACATATGGGGATTAGCTTTGCGGACGAGCGTCAGTGGGTTTTGGGCCAACTAAAGCTGGGCCAACGATATCTCGGACAAACATGGATGGGTCTCATTACCAAAGACTTGGACGGTATGATCCGGGATTCAAAGCTAGACGGTCATTGTTTGTTGGTCGCAAATTTGGATATTATCCTCAGCTCAGTCGGGACGGCTAATCGCAGTCTCTTTTGGAGTTTCATACACAAGAGTTACAAACCCCCATGCGGCGTTCTGCTGACACTTCCGAGTGAGACACGACGTATTATCACAGATGAGGAACTCTCGGTCTGGGCCGGGACAGGTAGGCTCGCGATTTGGGAGGAAGGAGCATTAAAGCTATGATACCTCGAGTAGGCGACGTTCTTCGTGAACTGACGGGGGCAGAATTCCGCCCAGATGTGCAGTTAGCGGACTACTGGTCGAAGCACAATTTAGACTTATTGAAACACTACATTTTTACATCGCAGGCGCCAGCCGGCAAGAAGTCTTCAGTTGAGCTGGTCCGAACATTTTGTGAGGCGTTCGCGCCGGACGCGGTGGAAAACAGATTCGTGGTGCTCGCTACGTTCGGACACGGCAAGAGCCACTTCGCGCTCACGCTGGCGAACTACTTCGGAAAGAATAATGGCTCGACCGAATCGACAATAGTCCTTGATGCAATCCGTCATGCCGTTTCAACCCAAGACCTAGGAGCGTATGGCTTCATCGAGGATTTCAAGAAGCAGCACGAGGCGTTCCTGGTCCTAATTCTTAGCGGAGACGAGCCTAACGACCTACCGACAAAAGTCCACAAAGCACTAAAACTCGCACTAGAGAATGATCCACGTGAGCAGGGTGGTCAGGATCTACCATTCTGGTTCAAGAATGCCGAGGAGTTTCTGACAAAGGTAGGTCGGGATCGCCGAGATGAAGCTGAAAAGTACTTGAAGCCTTACAACGAGGACCTAGCCTCTCTCCTAACTAAGGTGAAAGACCGAGAGACAAGAGTCCGGGACATTTGCATGGCGCTGGCATACGAATTATCGGGGTTTTACCCACAGTTCGAAAAGGGACTTAGCCTCTCGGAGGTTATCAAATGGGTAGTCGACAATAAATGTGGCCCTGGTAAGCCGTACGCGGGGTTACTTGTACTATTCGACGAGTTCAGCAACTTCATTGGACAATACAGTAATTCAAACTTACCAAACACCCATCTGCAGGACCTGCTAAATGGCATTGCCAATGCACGCGGGCGGGCAGCGTTCGTTGCTTTTGCGCAAAGGGACCCAAACGAAGTTGCGCGAGCAGCAACTCAAGGACCAGGGTTCGCGAATGTTGAGAATATTGAAAAAGAACTAGGTAGGTTGCCACGTCGGTTCCCATTGCATTCGTCTCTCGAAGAAGTGTTGGAATCTTATTTGCAGAAACAAGATGATGTGTGGCTTCAACTGCTGAAGAACGATGGAGCTTTCAGTCATGGACTCGAAAACTCTACCAACTTTGCTTGGAAGGCATTCCAGCAAAGATATGCCCAGGGGTTGAAATGGGACGTCGGACGGTTCCACAAGTTGGTCACAGAGGGGGCATACCCGTTACATCCGCTTACAACATCTCTTTTATGTAGCGTCGACCTCCAAGCGACAGTAACTCTCAGGTCTGTACTAGGCTTTGTTCGAGAAGCGTTCGAGCAACAAAAGGAAAATCTCGTGAAAACTGAGGCTGGGATCGCTTGGGTGCGGGCGGTGTCACTCGTCGACTACTTCAAAGAGATGCTTGGCGAGGACAACTGGCGACTGTATAAGGGTGCTATAGCGAAGTTGAATCAGATTGATGAGCCAGATAAAGTAGAGATTTTGAAGGCTATGCTGCTTCTAGCTGTAGGGAAAGCTTCAACGGAAAAGCTGGGATACGCATCCATAATCGCCGAGCTTTCGGGGTTATCAATTCAAAAGGCTGAGTTTTTCCTGGCCCAACTCACCGAACGTAGCATCATCCGAAAGGATTCAGTGACCAATAACTACAATATCGCGCCCCGCGGTTGGGGCGACAAAGGGGAGAAGATAGCCCTGGTGAAAATGCAAAGCGTTAAGCTTGACCTCACCTCTTTGGAGGAATCTCGGAATGATCTGGAGAAATCTGGGCTTGAACACGTCCCTATAGCAACGGGGTGGGGACACCCCGATGACTGGTACGCCCAACAGATAATCGCGGAACGGGCCACACTTACTGACCAGTACTTAAAGGGAGTGCTGAAAAGGTACACTCACTGGACTGTGGACGGCGGTGCAAAGAAAAATGCTCGTGCACTTGTGGTGTGGTTGCTAGCCAGAAATGAAGAGGACGTTGAGTGGTATAGGAAACAGCTACCGGATCTGGTAAGAAATGCGGCAGGCGAAGCTGGAGCGCCGCTCCTAGTCATGAGGCCCAACGTGCCGAGCAGCACTTTGATCGAGCGGCTCAAGCGGTACATCGTGCTGCTGCGGTTCACGCCGGGCGAGCGGAACCAGGAAGAGACTGGATGGTACGGTGAAGCCCTGGATCAGGCCGGAAAACATTTTAAAGCTGCCTTGGAAAAGTATAAAAATGTTGAATGCGTCCCTGAAGCACCTGCCGGCTTCAAGGCCAGGTTGGATTCTGTTAACGCCAATAACCTGAACGATGTCCTGCTCGAAGTAACTCGGTTGGCATACCCCTTTGTGGCCAGGCCATGGTTCGACCAATACAAACTTGAGCAGCCTACGCTGGTCACCGCTGTGAGCCAAATATGCTTGAAACTCGGTCAGGATGGGAAATTGGACAATGCCTTCCTCGAGAGTAAGTCGATTGCTCAGACTGCTCAGACTGCTGTTATCCAGTACCTGATGCAATCCTGGCAAGTGATTGACAAATTCCGGCGAGCGACTCCGCCTCCACAGGGCAGCACAATGTATCTAGGCTGGGAGGCTCTTGAGAAGTGCTTCCCGGAAGGACAGCCAAGCGTCAATGCAGGGCGGATTTTGGAGGTCCTTCTTAATCCCAAGTTTGGATATGATTGGAACGTGTTGTCGCTTCTTTTAGCAACATGGTGGTCCTACCGGCGTTACGAACTTGAGGGGATTGGGGAGGGGATGCCTTCGAAGACCCAACTTAAGCCGCGGGAACTTCTAGAGAAATGGAGCAAAATGTCTTTTCGGCGCCGTGTCGACCCTACCGAGGGCGTACGACAACTGCTCGATGACATTCGATCCGCGAAGCCTCTATCTCAAACGGAGGCCCAGACTGTGCAACGGAAACTAGAAGATTTCTTGAGCCTAGAACGAGTGGACGCTATACTAAAAGGCAAAACAGAAGATGCCCTGAAAAGACTGAAAGAAGCGCTAGAGTATGCAGTGGCATACGACACGCAGGCAAAACAGATTAGGGCCAATTCACAGCGAAATAGCTTAGATGATTTACTGTCTTGCCTATCTAAGGTTCAGACGCTACCGACCCTCTCACTGGTCAAGGCCGAAATGCCCGAACCGCATCAAATCAGCGCCGAAGTTCGTCAACGTGTCGATGGCTGCGTAGATAGTCTTTGCGCTAAGTTCGGTCGTCTCAATGAATTGGGCGACTACGCGTTGAATGTTAGTCAACTCAAACAAACATCTAGACTGATCGACAAGGCCGGATTAGACGACACACTCAAGAGGGTGGCAGGCGCTACCGACAAACTGGAGAAGGCGAAGAAAGACCTAGAAGGCAAGCTCCTTCGAGATGCCAAAAGATGGGAGCAAGAAGCCGTTGTTGGGGGTCTGTCAGCGAGTGGTTCGATTACCGAACTGCGCGCGAGCATCACCAAACTCGACGAGATGACTCCGCAACCCGAGGTGGATAAACTCCGAACGCAAAAGCACGACGCTATAACCCAAGAGCTAACACGACTCGAGGAGTTTGCGAAGTCGTTTGGTGAAGCCCTGGACAAAGCCGCCGACGAGAAGGCGGTGTCCCAACTTCGGGATAAAGCGATACGATTGCAAAACCGCTATGATGATGCAGAAGCAAGTTCATTAATGGCGGACGGAATCCATCGGTGCGATTTACTCCTCAGCTTCTTCGGTGACGTGGGAGGATTCAGGAACCGCAGCCGTACCAATCCACAGGACTTCGCCCAAGCTATTGACGGAATTCGGCTTAAAATCGACAGCGATTCCAAACACCTGAGCGAATGGCAAAAAGCGTCAGCCGAGAGTATCATCAAGGCGCTAAACGATGATCTGGAAAACCAACAAAAGGGTGCAACGCAGCAACTCCAGAATTTGAAAAGGGAACTAGATAACGGAATTTCGCCGGACAAGGTCAAGGCCAAACTGGATGGCTCAAACTTAATCTGGGTGTTCCTTGAATTGGGAGACACCCCCACTTTGGAAAATCTACGCAAACAGGTGCAAACGAAGCTTAACCAGGCCGATGCAGCCCGAGAAGAGAAAGCAAGGGAACAGGCAGAACTGAAGCGCCAGGAGAATGACATCAAACGTCTGTCGGTGCTTGGGCCAATGTCCGAGCTGAGCAAGGGACTTGCTACGCTTGACGATTTGACAGGGCAATCAAAA
>ORJL010033060.1_pt1 | contig 13835 bp, 11 predicted proteins | sample 1779941 | NCBI WGS metagenome assembly ORJL01 (sample SAMEA104232317, study PRJEB22302) | groundwater metagenome | biome: forest; feature: aquifer; material: groundwater | place: USA | collected 2011-08-07 | depth 5.8 m
GCGCCGCCATATACGTTTCGATGCCGATGATCGGTTTGATGCCTTCGCTCTGGCACGAATTGTAAAACTCAATCGCTCCAAACATCGCGCCGTGATCAGTGATCGCCAGCGCCGGCATGTTTAATTCCTTCGCCCGCGCGGCAAGCTTCTTGATCTTGCTCAAGCCGTCGAGCAGAGAGTATTCGGAGTGCGTGTGAAGATGAACGAAAGACATAACCAGTAAAGAGTGATCAGTAATCAGTGAACAGTAATGGGTGATGAGCGTTACGAGGAGGAACGAGATGATTATAGCATCGGGCTTCCATAACACAACTTAAAAAGCCGCAGATGAATCTAAACTAATGAAAACACAAAACCTGCTTTCGTTGTATTGTTATCCGAGTAAGCCTATAATTTTCTTACATTGCTTTGTCACTGTACGCTATTAGGCTTAGCCCCATTGATGGGGCGTGTTCTCGTAGCGCGGCGACTTCATCGCCGTGCGGATCACGCGGACATAAAGTGTCCGCGCTAAAAAAGTTGCGCCGAGTGAACTCGGCTTGAATGAAATGCCTGCCTGATTTTAATACGTCTCGTTTCGTCCTTCATCTTGTTGAAAGGAAGATGGTTTTATTATGTGCAAATCCCCTTACGTTAAATGTCCATCATGTTATACAGTTATTTCTGATCCAGAAAGGAAATTGCAGAACTTAGCTGAACCGGCACCATGTTGTGGCGATACAGGTCATATCCGCATATCATGGCCTATGGAAGATGTATTAATGTTCTTTGAAATTGTACGACAGCAAGATTTGAATGAGACTAAAGATAGGCGAATTGCGATTGTTTTCGTTTCTACGATGTTGGAACTATTGCTGGAAAATGTTTTGTGGGAATTATTGAGCGCACATACCAAATCCTTGCAATTAGCCGAATCAGCTCTGGATAGCTATCAAGGACGAGAGCGACGCATCAAACTTTATAATAGGCTCAGTGATCATTCCTTACGGGATTTTTTCATTCAACATGAGTTCTCTTCGTTGTTAAACGATTGGGAACAGCTCGCTAAGATACGGAACAAAATTGTGCATGGTAGATATTTTGCCGAGACGACAGATGCACTTGACGAGCGCGAGCTTATTCAAAGGATAACTCGGAGTTGCTTACAGGCATTCTTCGTTTTACATAATGATGCTGTGCGCCAGCTGAATGAACAAAAGATTGATTCTAATGAGTAAAATCCTATGACTTACATTTCGCTTCATTGAAGAGCTTGGATTGGAATCTCACTAGATAGATTTATGCCAAAGAAAAGAATTTCTGCATCACAATCGAGAAGTCATATACCTAAGCGCAAGCCATCAGGTTATTGGAATGACTTTGCCAATGTTGAAAGGGAACTACTTGGCTTCATCAGTGAATATGAACTCGAAGGTGTAATGCCAACAGCGAGTAATCTGATCGATGCAGATCGGAAAGATTTAGTAAGCGCGCTTCGTAAACATGGGGGCTTTCCGTCCGTCGCCAAGAGGCTTGGATTGGAACGCCCTAACTCCGCAAAGACCCCTGGCTTCTGGAATGACTTCGAAAATGTTGAAAAAGAGATCCGTTCGATTGCTATAGCTCAAGACATGATTGGTGTCATGCCTAGCGTTGCTCAACTTACAGCTTTAGGTCGGAGCGATTTAGTAAGTGCGATAGGTAAGCATGGGGGCTTCCGCACTGTAGCAGAACGACTTCACTTAGAACGAAAAGATAGAGATAAACCATTCGGATACTACAATGATTTTGAAAATGTTGAGCGGGAGTTAAGAGCCTTTATTACAAAATACGGTATAGAAGGCGTTATGCCGACTCGCAATGAATTAGCCAGTAACGGGCATTCAAGCTTGAATGGTGCAATTCATAAGCAAGGGGGTTTTGCGACTGTAGCGAAAAGACTTGGATTGAAACAAAGCAATAAGGATAAACCTTCAGGTTATTGGCTTAATATTGAAAATGTTGAAAGAGAATTAAGAGGCTTTATCACTGAACATGGTGTTGAGGGAATCATGCCTTATGGCTCGGAGCTGCTTGCTGCCGGACGCGGGGACTTAAAAGATACTATTGGCAAAAAGCATGGGGGGTTCCGAGCAGTGGCGAAACGATTTGGACTTAAATATCAAGATACAAGGAAACATTCTGGATATTGGAATGATTTTTCGAGTGTGGAAAAAGAACTTCGCGAGTTCATTAAAGATCATGGCACTAATGACGTTATGCCCACTGATGGCGACTTAATATCTATCAATCGTTTTGACTTGCTCAGTGCGATTCGAAAATTTGGGACTATGTTTGAAGTTGCGGCGCGACTTGGTTTGAAAACTAAATATCACCCACCCAATTATTGGGATGATTTCTCGAATGTGGAGAGGGAACTTCGTGCCTTTATTAATGAATTTGGAACCGATGGCTTTATACCTACTGAAGATGAGCTGACAAAAGCACGAAGGAGTGATTTAGTACGTGCAATACACATGCATGGCGGTATTCGGCAAGTTGCTGGACGTCTTAATTTATCACGACCCAATGTTTACGCTCCTATAGGTTATTGGGATGATTTCTTGAATGTGGAAAAAGAACTTCGCGCCTTTATTGTTCGTTATGGGACAGAAGGAGTAATGCCAACGGATCGTGAATTGGCGAAGTTCGGTTACAGCGGTTTGAAAAACGCATTTCATAAGCATGGTGGTCTTGGGCAAGTTGCTCAACGTCTTAATTTATCACGTCCCAATGCTTACGTCCCTATAGGTTATTGGGACGAATTCGCAAACTTAGAAAAGGAATTGCGAACCTTTATCGCAGAGTATGGGAAAGCGGGTGTTATGCCCACCTTGCGCGAACTTAACGTTTTGGGACGGCGCAATATATCATATGCGCTTGCTCAGTATGGCGGTTCCTCTGTTGTTGCTCGCCGTCTTGGGCTTACCTACTCTGGACCTGAACACGTAACTCCTCACACTGCCTCCTCTATCGAACAAACCGCTCGTGCTATTCAACCCCTTGCCGAATCAAATCTCCTCAGCGGAGCGCAAGTGATGATCATTTTGCGCCGTGCGGGACTGTTGGAGTTTCGTAATAAACGTGTTCTCAAACTTAATGCCAGTCTTGCGCGCGGGAATCATAACGAGATCGAATCAGCAATTGCGAATTTGCCAAGCGATAGTGAAGAGATCGCAATTGAATCTGTAGAGATTGCGGAGAGCGATGCACTCACTTCAACAGAGGCAGAGGCGTTGTTGAGCGGCGGGTTGGAGGAAAAAGATCGTTTAACTTCACCGATCTCAACTTCTATCGCGCCAGATGTCGAAGGCGAGCAAGCAGTTATTCGCGGTTTATCAGCGTTAGGTGAACTGCGATTGCCGTTGGATGAAGTGTTGAGTTTGCTTACTTCAAAAATCCTGTGGCAAGAATTTTATAAACGTCTCTATGCGTGGTACGGCTCGCTTGATGCCGCGCAAACAGTTACAACACAAGATGTTGAAGCCGCCATTCTCTCTGCTTATCCCGAACACACTTCAAATGAGTTTGTATCCGAAGCCTCTGCCATCTTCACGGTTGAAGTAGAGCAAGCAGTTAACTTCGCCGCGTCCTTGAATGATTATGGCTGGCGTGGTCCTCGCTTGCGTTTGCATCAAGCCGATGCGGCGCGACGAATGGCGGAAGTTCTCAGTCGGGGCGTTTCGCGAAGCGCCCTTACAGCACCCACATTTATTCTTGATGCCGATGATCCCGGCATGGGCAAGTCTGCCTCATTCCTTGCCGCCGTTGCCATATCTGGTGTTCGCTCGATCATCCTCATTGCGCCCAAAACTGTTGCTGATGATACATGGACTTCAACAAACGGCGAGATACATCGTTGCTTGCCCGATTCTCGAATCGTGCGCGGTATTGATAAAGCGATCATGCATAAAGATTCGCCACGCTTAACGTTTTTTGTTTTGCATTACGAAGAATTATTGAACGATGAAGCGATGGCTACATTGGCGGAGAGATCGTTTGATTGTTTATGCCTTGATGAGATTCACTTCATCAAGCAACGTGCAGGGAAAGAAGAGTCCAATCGCCGCAAAGCGATCAATGGTTTGCGTGCTTGTTCTCGCGTGGCGATTGGACTCGCGGGTACGCCGTTAGTCAACGAACTTTCCGAACCGATGTCGTTGTTGCAAACACTCAGCCAAAACGCGCCACAGTTCGATCATTCACGTTTGAGCAACCGCCGTTTGAGCGACATCGCTGATGTGTTTGAAGCGTTACTTCCTCACATCATTCGTCGCCGCAAGATCAATGTCTTACTTCATTTACCACATTGCGATGTGCGCGAAGTTCAAATACCTATGCTTGGGCTTGAAGATGAAATGCTTGAACTGCATCGTTTGCCCAAGTCGCAAGCCTCACATGCGTTGGTGGAATTGCGTAAGGTGGCAATTGAAGCGAAGTTGCCTTACTTACAATCACGCGCTCAATCAGCGCGCAAGCTCCTTATACTCACTTACCTCACTGATGATGTCTCGCAAAGAATCTATGAATACTTGCAAGACTTCATTCCTGATCAAGTGGCGCACATCAACGGTGCAACTCCCAGAGATGATCGCAAAAAGATTCTTAATGCATTCCGATCTTCAGAGAATGTTCGCGTTTTAGTTGGCACAATTGGAACGATTGGCACAGGTTTGACTCTCTTCGATCCGTTACGACCTGATACCGCTAATGAGATCATCGTCGCCGATCTTCCTTACACATGGGCAGAGTTTGAACAAGGCATCGCCCGTTTGTATCGTGAAGGGCAAAAGCACCGCGTGATGGTCGAGGTCTTGTTGACACAAATAGCGACCACGTTGAGCGATGGTTCGCCTTACATCACGATTGACGAAGGCATTTGGACTTTGATCAAGAGCAAGAGCGAGCTTTCAGACGTGGCGATTGATGGCAAGTACGATACAACCGACGCCGCATCGAAAGTGCAAAAAGCATTGCGCCGTTGGTTGAAGCAAACGCGAGAAGTCGGTGTTGAACCTTTGGCGGTTGAACGTCGCCCCGCTGAACAGACGGAAGCGCAACGATGGCGAAGCGAGATCGGGCGATTGCGCGGCATGAGCGCGGCAAAAGCCGATGAGATGTTTGCCGATCCACAATACACCCAAGAATTTCTTGATCATTTGCAAACATCTACTGCCGCAAAACTTTCACACGATTGGTTAAAGGGCAGACTCAATTTGCTGATGCGATCCGATCTTGTGATCATTGATATGGGTTGCGGTCTTAATCCATTCGCGGATTTACCGTGTCGTGTGATTGGTCTGGATCGTCATGATCGTGAAGGTCAACTGCGCGGCAAGATGGAGAATCCGCCTCTTGAAGATAAATCTGCCGATGTGATCATTTACAGTTTGTCACTTTATGGAACGGCGATTGATCTCTTTGCCTATTTCACTCATGCCGCGCGCATCTTGCGTGGTGGCGGTCATCTTTTCCTCGTTGAACCCGAATCAGCATTTACTCAAGATGGATTGATTCGTTTCGTAAATGGTTTGCGCCAATTTGGTTTTGAGTTGGTTGGGAGCGTGAAAGACTTGCGCGGCGAAGATGGAACGTTGTTGAAAGGAATGCGTTTAACTTTGACGGGTGAAGTAGGGAAGCCAGAAGAAAAGTTATTTGAGAAGAAGTAAAGCCAGGACCCTTCGGGTTTTCAAAACCCGAAGGGTCTTCTTTTTACTTGAACGGCTGCCGTACCACCGTCTTCACTTTAGCGGGTGCCGTCTTGCGTGGGTCACCTAAATAAATTTCGTGATGCTTGCCGCGCCGCTCAAAATTGTTTTGGGCGATGTAATTGTGAATTGCCGTGATCGTTGGCTCTTCGGCGGAGTAAGGACCAATGTGCATCATCTGCGCCGCTCGCCCTTCGTGGTAACTCTCGAAGCGAATTTTTGCCAGCGCGGGCGGATTCTTTTTCTCTTTCACTTCCTGCATCGCTTCTTCAACTAATTGCTTCGTCACATATTTCGGCTGAACGATCATCATCGTCCACTTCCATGCGTCTTTGTTCTTCACGCTGAACTGGCGCATGTCGTCTACCCACCACAGACCTTCAAGCGGCATCACGGCATAATCTATTTTGCCTTTGCCTTTTTTGATCTTGAACTTGAGGGTATAGGCGAGCGCGTAAAGCGCTTCTACCGCTTCAACGTATTCGCGCGCTGTGTTCGGGTCGCCGACTCCGTCAATCATCAAATAGTTCAACGGCGGCACGTCCACGGCGGCAACCGCTTTGGCTGACGGCGCGTAAAGGTGTTTGAGTTCTTTTTTGAGATCGATTTTTTCTGTCATGTTACACCTCGATAATGATACTGATACAACTTTTTAAACCCCAACTTGGCATATAAATTCATCGCCGCCGTATTCTGTGGCACCACTTGCAAATATGTTTGCACCGCGCCAAAAGTTTGCCCCCACTTCATCAAAGCGCGAATGATCGCCGTTGCCGCGCCGCGTTTTCTAAACGCCGCACCCGTATCAATGCTGAAGAGTCCCATCCAGCCGCGCTCGACCACGCCCAACCCTACTGCCGCATTTTGATCATCAATCTTCAACAAGGCATACCCCGCGCGCGGCGCGATGTGCCGAAGAATTTCACGGCGGGCATTTATCGCCCGCGAGTCTGTTCGTTCGCTGAGTTGGCAAAACGCTTCGAACCACGTCTCGCTAAAATTTTCAAATACATTTACTTCATAGTTCGACACGGAGCGTTCTAACACGGCAGCGACAGAAGCGATTTGCACGTCGGTGGGAGTGATGACGGCATAGTTGCGCGCTTCGAGAATCGAATCTAAATCGGGCGGTTGAGTCGCCGGACAGATGTGAAATTTTGGCGGCGCGTTACGGCGCTGATAAAACTCTTCGGCGATCTTGATTCGATCTTCAAGTGTGATCTGATCCTCGCCCAACGATCCCGCCCAAACCGAATTGGCTCGCCCGGTGACGCCGTCATTCCAGCGCAGCCGCCAACCGTCCACGATCTGATTCGTGTGCGCCGCCCAAGCGTTGGCGGCAAGTTCGTCAACGAGTCGAATAATTTCAATTGTCATCTCTCATCTCTTTCCCATCTTCTCCACAGGCTTTCTTCATAGACTCCTTATACCATTCTCTCCATATCCACCTCAAGGAGAAGAGAAAATGATCAAACAAAAATTTCTACTGGCGAGTCTGGTGATGTTGCTCATACTCACTGCTTGTGGACAGCCACAACAGATCGCGCCAACTGTTGCTGCGCCTACGGCGACAGTGTTTGGAGTGCCGACTCTTGCCGCGCCGCCGCCGATAGCTCAACCGACGCAATCGCCAACGCAGGCATCGGCGGCATCCCCTGAGTCGGTGTGTATGGCGCCCGCTCAATTAACTCCAGCGATGACCGAAGGTCCGTACTACAAATCCAACACACCCCAACGCGCCTCATTGCTTGAACCAAGCACCAAAGGAATCAAGTTGGTTGTCAGCGGTTATGTTCTCACCACAGATTGCAGACCTGTGGCGCGGGCGTGGTTAGATTTTTGGCAAGCGGATGCGAGTGGGCAGTATGATAATGCGGGTTACACCTTGCGTGGGCATCAATTTACAGATGAGGCGGGGCGTTATCAATTAACGACGGTGATACCGGGTTTGTATCCGGGGCGCACCGAACACATTCACTTTAAAGTGCAAGCGCCGAATGGTCCCGTCATCACCGCACAACTCTTCTTCCCCGACGTGCCGCAGAACAAAAGCGACGGCATCTTTGACTCCAAGTTGTTGCTGACGATGAAAGATGCAAGTGATGGCAAGACGGCGACGTTTAATTTTGTGGTGAACACGAAGTAGCTATTTGATAAACGTCCCGCTCCGCAGTTCCATTAACGCTTGCTGTATTTCTTGCGGGGTGTTCATAACGAAGGGACCGTAGGGGGCAATCGGTTCACCAAACGGCGCGCCAGCGATGAGCATGAAACGCGCGCCGTTTTCACTTTCTACTTCGATCTGATCGCCATCGTCAAACACCACCATCATCACTGATTCCACTTCATCACGATTCGCGCCAAAGCGTCCCGAACCTTCAAAGAGGTAAGCCAGAGCCGTGTGTCCGCGCGGGATCGAAATGTGGAACGATGATGCCGGACGCAAGTTAACTTCCATGTATAACGGCGAAGCGGCGATCTCGGTCACGGGACCCAGCGTCCCGTCGAATCCGCCTGCCACGAGGCGGACGGCGACACCGTTGTGAGTCACGGTGGGGATCGTCGCCGCGTTCACTTCTTGATAGCGTGGGGTTGTCATCTTTAATTTTGCCGGAAGATTCACCCACAATTGAAAACCGTTGATGATGCCGCTCGCACCGCGACGCGGCATTTCTTCGTGCATGATGCCGCGCCCGCTCGTCATCCACTGCACGTCGCCGGGCCCGATCAAACCGGCGTTGCCCAAACTGTCGCGATGATTGACCGAGCCTTCGAGCATGTAAGTGACGGTCTCGATGCCACGATGCGGATGGAGGGGGAAGCCGACAGGCGGACCCTCGATGGGTTTGTTGAAAGCGAAATGATCGAAGAGTAGAAACGGATCGTATTCGTTAGAAACGCGCGGCGCGATGGAGCGGAGCAGCAACACGCCCGCGCCTTCGATGGTGTGTTGCGGTTCGATGAGATGAGAGATGGGGCGAGAGGTGGTCATTGTTGTGAGCCTTTATTTCACGCGGGCCAAAACAACAACGGGAATGAGTCGCGTGGTGTTGCGTTGATATTCGGCAAAGGTGGGCCTCTCGGTTGCCATCTGGTTATACAGACGTGTTCGCTCTGGTTCCGTAGAAACCGTTGCCTGTACTTGAAATTGTTCGGTGCCGACTTCTACAGTGACCAGTGGATTGGCAACGAGGTTGTGGTACCAGTCGGGATTGGTTAAGGCTCCTGCCTTGGATGCAACCACCACGAGGCGCTCACCATCCGTCGTGTAAGCCACTGGATTGACACGTTGTTGCCCGCTCTTCGCACCTGTTGTGTGTAGAAGGAGCAATGGCTTACCCGCAAACGAACCGCCAACGTTGCCGCCATTCGCCCGAAACTCCTCGATGATTTTCTTATTCCAATCGTTCGGCTTGCTCATGTGTCTCTCCTTTTTCTTCATGCCAAAGTTTCTGTAGAGCATTTTATACGGAAACTCATTCCCATGTAAATGCGAAAAGTTTTCTCACCGTGCGTAGCTCTCTTGACTGCTCACTTCCCAAATGATCGCTGAAAAAATTTTGCGGGCGAAGTTGAAAATGAATCATACACCATCCATGTTGTTGAGGAATAAAAAAAGACTCATGAATGATGACGAGTCTTTTGGTTTAGAGTTGCTCAACGGTTTGCGTTAGTGGCGTGTGGGCGGGCGTGGACTCTGTTTGGGCGCAGAAAAAACTCGAAGCCAGAAAAATGCTTGTAAACTGCGCAGACTTCCCACCGTCAGCTGCAAGCGGTGTTAGCCCGTTTCACTATTTTCAGAAGCAATTATGGTTTGGGCTTCTTGAATTATTTCATAAATTTCTTGGGCTTGCGATGCCTCAACGTCAAACCCAAAATCAACAATTTCCAATTCTCCGAGCAACTCTTGCATGGAATTATGCAATGCAAGCAAGTTCACAACTTGATGATGGCTTGTGGAATGGTTGCCTTTTGTGTCAATTGGATAACGATAGCCAAAAGAGTCGCTGTCTATTTGCTCAAATTCTATCGCATACTTAAGAACTTTATTTGCAAGTTGTAAAAGTGCTTGGTCAGATGGAAAGAGAGCCTTGCAGATTTTTTGAAAAGTATCTGCCAATGGTTTAAGCCGATGTTTGTAAACGAATTGACAATCTACTCTCTGGCTATCTTTGAAAAAGGAAATCAAACCCGCCTTGTAATACAGTCCTTTTAGATATAGTTCAAACGCTTGCCGATACAAAAACACAACGGGATAGGCTTCATAATCTGAGAAGTGAGGTTTTTCTAAAAGGTGTTCTGCTAAAACGGATGCGGCTCGTGTATATCCTTTGGCGAAAACACCAAAATCTTGTTGGGGATTTTGAGTAAACGAGATAACAAAATTATCTCCATCGCTAATCGAATTGTAAAATGCCATTATTCGCTCTTTTCGCTGGCAAAAGATTTACACTGTTTTGAAGGGGCGGGCTAACGAATTAAGGATTGATGTGGCGGAATAAGAGAAAATAAAAATCACGCTTCTCTGTGCATCAGTCTCTGTAAGCATATTATACGGAAACCCAATCTCGTGCAAATTCGGAAAGTTAACTACTCACCGCTTGCGCGTGGAAATGAATTCCCACGCTGTTACAAAAAGTCTGCTGAAGCAGACTGACCCCAACGCGATTTATCGCGTTTCCGCGAAGCGTATCAGCAGGACGATTCATCATCCTGCGAAGGCGTGAGCAGTTACGAAAGTCATCTCGCCGTGCGAAGCCTCTCAACTGACCATCGTTCACCGTTCACCGTTCACTGTTCACTTTTTACTGATCACTGCTATACTTTAACCACGCTCGCATCTCATCCGAGAGCGAGACGATGGAAAAATTCCAAATCCCCAAACGGGCATCTTACTCAAAAGGAGAAGAAAGCCATGTCCACCCAAACAGCTCCACGCAAAAAAGTTACAACACTCACATTTCGTGAGCGCAAAGAACACGGCGAACCGATCACCGTTCTCACCGCGTATGATTACGCTACCGCGCTCGCCGCTGATCGCGTTGGCATTGATTGTTTGCTCGTCGGCGATTCGCTCGGCATGGTCGTGCTGGGTTACGAGAACACGCTCGCCGTGACGATGGACGATATGCTGCATCACGCCAAAGCCGTCGCGCGCGGCGCGAAGACTCCGTTGCTCATCGGCGATATGCCTTTTATGTCGTATCAAGTTTCAATTCAAGAAGCGGTTCGCAACGCCGGAAGATTTTTATCCGAAGCGAACATGGATGCGATTAAGTTAGAAGGCGGACGTGAGATCGCCGCCACCGCCGAAGCGATTGTCAACGTCGGCATCCCGGTGATGGGACACATTGGACTCACGCCGCAATCGGTTCACAAGTTGGGCGGATACAAAGCACAAGGGCGCACCGCCATTGCCGCGCGGCGTCTGATCGAAGATGCGCTGACTCTGCAAGATGCCGGATGCTTCAGCATTGTTCTCGAAGCGGTTCCTGATAAAGTTGCCGAATTGATCTCGCGCAAGTTAACGATTCCGACAATCGGCATCGGCGCGGGCGCGGGCTGCGATGGGCAGGTGTTGGTCTCGCACGATCTACTTGGTATCTTTGATCGCTTCACACCCAAGTTCGTCAAGAAGTATGCAAACTTTCACGGCGAGATGCTGCGCGCCTTCACCGAATACAAAAACGAAGTGATCGCGCATCAGTTCCCGACTCACGAACACACTTATTCGATTCCTGACGAAGAGTGGGATGAGTTGATGGCAGAATTAGAAGAGAGAAGTCAGGGGTCAGAGGTTAGAGGTCAGAAGTCAGAAGTTGGAGTCTGACCTCCGACATCTAACGTCCAACTTCTATCCTAATGATCACCATCGTCGGCACGGGCGCACTTGCTTCTCTGTTTGCTTCGCGGCTTGCACCGCACACACCGCTCACCATGTTCGGTTCGTGGCGTGAGGCGATTGAGGCGATCAACACTAAAGGCTTGATACTCGAAAGCGAATCGGGAGTGCAGACCTTTCGCGTTAAAGCGACAAATGATGTGCGAGAGTGTGCAGGCACAGAGCTGGCGTTAGTGTTGGTGAAGTCTTATCAAACAGAGAAAGTTGCCAAAGAGATCAAAAAGTTTTTATCACCAGATGGCGTGGCACTGACTTTGCAAAATGGTTTAGGGAATTACGAGTTGCTCGTTAATGAGTTGGGTGAAGAGCGCGTGGCGCAAGGGGTAGCAATGCAGGGGGCGAACATGATCGAAGCGGGCAGGGTGCGCGATGGCGGCAAAGGATCGATTCATGCAGCCGAGCATCCACGATTAACAAAGTGGGTTGATGTCTTGCGAAAAGCGAACATCGAAGTCCACGAATCCCCAATCATTAATCTTCAATCTTTAATTTGGAACAAGCTTTTGATCAACGTCCCGATTAATCCTTTAACGGGAATTTTGCGTCTGACCAATAGGGAGTTGTTGAATAATGAAGAAGCGTTACAGATTGCCGACCAAGCTGTAAGTGAGTGTTTGGCGGTGATGGTTGCCAAAGGCATCACGCCGCCGCGCCAGAGTCCGCATAACCGTTATCGAGAAGTGCTTTCCAATACTTCAGCCAATCGCTCCTCAATGTTTCAAGATATACTACGTGGCGCGCAAACAGAAATCGAATCAATTAATGGAGCCGTGGTGCGTGAAGGAATAAAACTCGGAGTGCCAACTTCTATTAACGAGACGTTGTATCGTTTGGTAAAGGCTTTGACTCTATGATGCAAAAACTTTTTTTACTTATTTCACGAATCGGCTCAGACTCGAATGACACTGACGATATGCGTCTGCAAAAAAATTTGCTGGTGTTGGCGTCTTTCATGTTCATTCTGGCGGGGGGGATGTGGGGGTTGATGTATATGGCATTCGGAGAGATTATCGCTGGCGGCATTCCGTTTGGCTATGCGCTCTTTTCGAGTCTAAGTGTGCTGACGTTTGCCATCACTCGCCAATATCGCTTCTTCCGTTTTAGCCAATTACTCCTCATACTGCTTTTGCCTCTCCTGTTGCAAATAGCATTAGGCGGATTCATTAATTCAAGTGGCGTGGTGTTGTGGAGTTTCATGTGCCCGATAGGGGCGTTGTTGTTCGACGAGCCGCGCACCGCGCCGCGTTGGTTTGGCGGTTTCATTGGCATGGTGATCCTCAGCGGCTTGTTACAACCCTTTGTGCGTTTGATAAATAATCTATCGCCCACATTGATCATCCTCTTCTTTGTGTTGAATATCAGCGGCGTGTGCGCGATTGTCTTTACGTTGGTGGCTTACTTTGTGGGACAGAAAAATATCTTCCAAGAGAAAGCCGAGACGTTGCTGCTGAACGTATTGCCGAAAGAGATCGCGGCGATCTTGAAGAACGAGAATCGAGTCATTGCCGATCATTATGACGGCGCGAGTATTTTGTTCGCCGATATGGTTAACTTCACGCCGTTGACGATTGAACTGCCGCCGGTGGAAATGGTGGAACTGCTCAACGAAATTTTCACTCACTTCGATTCGCTCGTTGACAAGCACGATCTCGAAAAAATTAAAACCGTCGGCGATTGTTACATGATCGCCGCCGGAGTGCCGCGCCCGCGCCTCGACCACGCCCAAGTTTTGACCCGCATTGCGCTGGAGATGCACGACTATCTTAAGACGCGAACCTTCAAGGGGCGCGAGATTCGATTCCGAATCGGGATCAATTCGGGTTCAGTGATTGCGGGTGTGATCGGGCGCAAGAAGTTTATTTACGATCTGTGGGGTGATGCGGTGAATACGGCATCACGCATGGAGTCGCACGGCTCGGCGGGTCTCGTCCAGATCACACGAGCCACTTACGATCTGATCAAGAATGAATTTGCCTGCGACCCACGCGGCACGATCAACATAAAAGGCAAAGGCGAGATGGAAGTGTGGGGTGTGGTTGGAGCGAAGTAAAACGTATTCCGTATTGCGTATTTCGTAAAGTAAAACGCGATACGCAATACGAAACACGCAATACGATCAAAATGCAAATTGTTACTAAACTCGACGACCTTCGCAAATTCCGCACATCCCTCACTGGCACCTTTGGTCTTGTGCCGACGATGGGCTA
>ORJL011309535.1_pt1 | contig 13832 bp, 14 predicted proteins | sample 1779941 | NCBI WGS metagenome assembly ORJL01 (sample SAMEA104232317, study PRJEB22302) | groundwater metagenome | biome: forest; feature: aquifer; material: groundwater | place: USA | collected 2011-08-07 | depth 5.8 m
CACGGGGGTGACGGCGCCGCAATACTCGCCGCCCAGGCACGGGCCCTGGATCACCCGAAAGCCGAAGAGAAGGAACGCGGCGGTCAGACCGATCGACTCGTAGGTAGGGATCAACCCGATCGCCCCCGTGCCCAGTCCCATTCCGCTGAGCGTAACAAGGAACGTATACTTGCGGCCGACCCGGTCGCCCATCCATCCGAAAAGGAACGCCCCCAGTGGACGGATCAGGAATCCTGCGGTGAACAGCGCAATCGTACTCAGCAGAGCTGCGACCGGGTGGGATTGTTCAAAGAACTTGACCGACAGAACTGCGGCCAAGCTGCCGAAGATATAGAAGTCATACCATTCGATGACGTTTCCTACCGACGCAGCGACAATGACGCGGCGGAAATCCGTCTGGATTTGAATTGCCATGTGCGGCTCCTATTATTTCAAGGCTTTGTCTCCTATTTTTCAGCGCCTTATTTCTCGCGGAGCAAGGTTCATGCGCGACGTTTACAGGCGCCAATTGCGAGTTGCGTCCGCAACGCCTGGCCTCAGGGGAACTTTGAACCACCCGAGGAGAGCTCCAACGGCCTTCGGTACCGCGAGCCACCGATGCCTCCTTCCCGTCTGTCCGGGAGCGAAAGCGCGGAAAGCAGTGTAATCCCTAATAGGACTGCCACCTTATGAGACTTTTGGCTCAATCGAACTGAACCAGGCGCAAGGGATCATCGCTGAAGTCCGCAGATTGGTTGGTCGGGATTCGATGATGGCGGCCTGCCGGATCGCGAGCCTGCCAATTGCCATCGCGCCTAGCAGCCGCGGCAGAACGCCCGCTCTATCTTCGCCTCCAGCTTCGGGCTCACGCGTATCACGGTTCTAGGAAGTCCGCTCAAGATCCGACTTTAGCGCCACCATAAAGCGAGCGGCCTCGCCGCCCGTCACAACGCGATGGTCAAAGGTGAGCGACAATGGCAGCACGCGTCGCACCGCCGGTCGACCCTGATGTGCAACCACCTGGGGGGCAATCCGGCCGGCACCGACGATCGCCACCTGTGGCGGTACGACCACGAGACTGGCGAGGCGGCCGCCGATCATGCCGAAGTTCGACAGGGTGATGGTCGCACCCCGGAGTTCTTCCGGCGGAATCGCGCGCGCGGCGGCGTCGGCACGCAGCCTGTCGAGGCCAGCTCGCAGATCCAGTGCGTCGCGCTCGGCGACATTGCGCACGACCGGCACGATGAGGCCGCCCTCGGTATCGATCGCGATACCAATATCGATGCGCTTGACCAGACGCCGCGCGCCCGCGCCGGAATTGTACCAGGCGTTGAGCGCGGGCTCCGCCCTGCAGGCAGCCGCAATTGCGCGCATCAGGCGGACACTTGGGTCTTCGTTCGTTCGCCACTCGTCGATATCAGCGTCGTCGGTGACAGTAGCGGGGACGACTTCGGCATGCGCCGCTGCCATGCGCAGGGCCATGGCGCGCCGCATCCCGCGCAATGCCTCGGCCGGACCTGCCTCGGCGAGACTTTTGGCGGCTCGCTCGACGTCGGCCCGTGTGATGGTGCCGCCGGGTCCGGTGGCCTGTACAGCGTTGAGATCGACATCGAGCTTGTGTGCGAGGGCGCGCACCGCCGGAAGCGCCTGAAGCATTCGCGCTGGTGCAGGTTCGGCAGGTCTTTCGGCTACTGCACCCTGCCTCTCGCCGGTGTCGAGCTGGCCGACCACGGTGCCAGTATCCTGCTCGGCGCCCTCGGCAAACTCGACCAGGGGAGCACCGACTTTCACCAGATCACCTTTGGCCCCGAACACCCGCGCAATGCGGCCACTCCATGGCGACGGCACTTCAACCACGGCCTTGTCAGTCTCGACCGAGACGAGTGGTTGATCAGTAACCACGTGGTCGCCCTCGTTCACATGCCAGGTTACGATTTCCGCCTCTTCGAGACCTTCACCAAGATCCGGCAACATGAACTGTCGCATGACGTGTGTCCCGCTGGTTTCAGCTGAACTGGCAGAGCTTCCGTCCCGCAGCTACGATACGGTCGATCGACGGCATATAATGCTGCTCAAGCCGGGGCAGCGGGATCACCGTATCGTAACCTGTGACGCGAATGACAGGGGCGAGAAGCGATGTCAGCCCGCGTTCAGCAACGAGCGCGGCGATCTCGGCCCCAAAACCTCCGGTTCGCGCAGCTTCATGCACGATCACGCAGCGTCCGGTTTTTGCCACGGAGCTAAGCAAGGTCTCGTCGTCATAGGGCTTGAGGGTCGCGAGATCGATAACCTCCGCGCTGATGCCTTCAGCGTCGAGTGTCTCGGCAGCCGCCAACGTCTCTTTCACCATCGCGCCCCAGCTGATCAGCGTCACGTCGCGGCCCTCCCTGAGGATAAAGGCGACATCGAGCGGCAGGGCCTCGCCGTTGTCTTCCACCTCGCCTTTCGCTGCGCGGTAGATGCGTGTCGGCTCCAGGAACACCACCGGATCGGGGTCGCGGATAGCGGCGAGCAGCAGGCCGTAAGCGCGTTCCGGCGACGATGGCATGACTACGCGTAGGCCAGGAATATGGGCGAGCATGGCCTCGGTGCTTTCCGAGTGATGCTCGGGAGCGCGAATGCCGGCGCCATGTGGAGTGCGCAGGACCATCGGACAGCTGAGCCGCCCTTGTGTGCGGTTGCGCAGCCGCGAGGCATGGTTCACCAATTGATCGATGCAGGGATAAATAAATCCCATGAACTGGATCTCGCCGACCGGCTTCAGCCCTTGTGCCGCCATGCCGACGCAGAGCCCGCTGATAAGGAGTTCGGATAGCGGCGTATCGAACACCCGCTCTGATCCGAAACGCTGCTGCAGTCCGACGGTGGCGCGGAAGACGCCGCCGTTGACGCCGACATCCTCGCCGAACACGACGACATTGGGGTCATCCTCCAGCGCGCGGGCGAGCGCCAGATTGATGGCTTCCACCAGTGTCATCTCAGACATCAGTCGTCCCCCTCGAGTTCCCGGCGCTGCGCGGCATAGGCCTTCGGCAGCTTGGCATAGAGATGATCGAACATCGTCTCGGGGAGCCGCGGTTTCACAGCCAAATAGCGCTCGACTGCGGCGTCGATTTGCTGCTGGCACTCGGCGGAAAGCTGCTCTTCGTCCGTCTTGCTCCACGCGTTCTGGCCAGCGAGAAATGATCTCAGCCGCGCGATCGGCTCCTGCTTCCAGCGCGCCTGGACCTCCTCGGTCGGACGGTAGCGCGCCGCGTCGTCCGCGGTCGTATGATCGCCGAGCCGGTAGGTGACCGCCTCGATGAAGCGGGGGCCTCGGCCATTGCGAGCCGCTTCGATCGCCTCTTCGGCTGCCGCGTGCATGGCCACGATGTCGTTGCCATCCACCTGCTCACCGATGAAACCCGCTGCGATCGCCTTCTGCGCCAGCGTTTCGGATGCGGTCTGGAGCCGCAGCGGCACGGAAATAGCCCACTGATTGTTGGTGACGACGAACACGACCGGCAGCTTTTGTACACCCGCGAAATTCATCGCTTCAAAGACGTCGCCTTTCGAGGTGGCGCCGTCGCCGAACAGACATACGGCAACGCGGGGCTCCTTGCGCAGCTTAAAGGCGTAGGCGACGCCCGCAGCGTGAGGGGCCTGCGATCCGACGGGAATGCAGAACGGGAAATCCTGGACTGGCCCGGAGAAGTGATTGCCCCGCTCGTCGCCGCCCCAAAACAGCAAGATTTCCTCCAGCTTGACCCCGCGCCAGATCAAAGCGGCGTTGTCGCGATAAGAAAGGAGCAAAACGTCCTCGTCACGCATGGCGCTGGCCACGCCGACCGCCACCGCCTCCTGGCCAAGCGATGCGGCATAGGTTCCGAGCCGGCCGGTGCGCTGCAACGCCACAGCTTTCAGGTCGAAGGCGCGCACCAGCACCATCGCCCGATAAAGCCTGACGAGCAGGCGGGTATCGGAGGCGAAGGCCGGGAGCTGCCGATTGATCGAACCGTCCGGGGCCAGATAGCTGCGGTGGCGCACCTCGAAGCGCGCGATCACTGGGAGTTGTTCGTCTGCGCGGCTGCTTTCGGTCATGCTACCTACCCCCTCGGGGAACTCTTTCGATCGACAATAATAGACGTTCTGGTCGCGCGTTACAGGGCAGCGCTTGCAGAACGTTCGGGATATTTTCGGCTGATCGGTTCGATCCGACGCGAAGCTGTGACCACGTTATTGTGTTCGGGCGAACGACATCTCCGTCGCGGCCAATCAGCTTTGTTGAGTTTGTCGTAAAAAGGATAGCCCAGATCTGTCGGCTTCCAGAAGTAGTCACAAGGCGGGCTCGTCGACAAAATCCGTGCTCTTTGAGACACCGCAACGCAGGGTCGCCCTCACAATAGTAGAATTCCAAGTTTGAGGCCGATGGCGACGGCGTCGGTCCGATTGCGGGCGCCCAGTTTGGCAAGCAGCGAGCCGACGTGGAATTTAGCGGTCGAGAGAGAGATGTGTAGATCGCGGGCGATCATCTTGTTGGATGCACCCGCGGCAAGTTTTTCCAGTACCTGCTGTTCGCGCGTCGTCAACGGTTCGCCGGCCTCGGGAGCCGTATCGTCGAAACCTGAGACCGAATAGCGGGAGCGTTCGACGCGAGGGGCAGTGATCCGGTAACCGTGAGCGACGAGGCAGATAGCAGCCTCTAAGACGTCTTTGCCGGCATGCTTATCGACGCCGTTCGCTGTTGCGTCCATCGACCCGCGGTCTTGCAGGATCAAATGGGGACCGGTGTGCGCATTGGCGACATCCGTCAAGATGACATCCGCGTCGTCGATGTCTACGACTTCGACCGCCGCCATTTGAGAAATCATTGACCGGACGCGCAGCCCGAGATTTCGGTCGGAGAAGGCCAACCCGACCAAAATCGTTTCTGTGTTATCCGATGCAAACGTCGGCTCCGTGCCGTCACTGTCGTCCGCGGCGTGCATCCCGGTTATTTATGCGGGCGCTCGCCGACGACAATGTCGATGACGGCCGGCTGACGGGCTCTCAAAATGCCCAGCGCGATCCTCGTCCCGACGCTGTCGGGCCCGAGTTGCTGGAATATCTCTCTGACCCCCGCGACGGCTTCGCCGTTCCAGCTGACGATGCTGTCGCCGACGAGAAGGCCTGCCGCTGCCCCGGGTCCATCTTTGTCGAGCTTGACAACGATGGCTCCTGTGCGGCGATGTTCGTCGCGCAAAGGATGCAACTGAACGCCAATATAGCCGCGCGAGATTGTGCCCGATGCCGCCAGCCGATCGGCAATGCGCGCAACGGTCTCGGCGGGAATCGCAATCGCCGTCCGCATCGGACCAAATGCGGCAAGTCCGATGAATCGTCCGGTCGCGTCGATGATGGCGCCCCCATGTGCGCGACGGTCCAGCGTCAAGCCGAGTCTAATTTTCCTGTCGATCTTCCCACCCAGCGAACTCCGCCATTCGCCCCCCGTTTCTGCAACGACGCCTGCTGCTACAAGTTCGGAAGTGGCGCCGCGCCCGATGGCAAGCGCGAAGTCTCCGGGTTCGACCGCCGCCGCTGCTTCGAGCGGGTGCGGATCGACGTCCGCCTTGAAGAGCGCGATGTCGGTGGATGGATCCCGGCCGGCGAATTCGGCAGCGATCCCACGCCCGCCGGCGCCGACAATTTTGACGTGATCGCCGACTGCTTCGTCTGCGGTCACAACATATCCCTTGCGCCAGGCAATTCCGCTCGCAGGCGAGCCGTCTTCATTCTGCAGGGCGACCACACGCTCGGCCGAGTCTTTCACGAGCTGTCGCAGGCCTTTCGACCAGGTGTCGATGTTATCCATCGCTTTTTCCTCATGTCTCTCGATGGATCGAATGTCGCTTCCGGCGATCCGATTTTCTACTGGCCCGATGGCTAGGCAGATGACAGCAGGATGACAGTCGCCACATTTGCTGATGTTGCGGACCTGTCCACCAACCGTCTCAAAAACCCCGACGATAGACTCTCTACGTATCGATCAAGAAATTCGATGCGAGAGTCGCAAACCGAACGGACGCCCCCTACTTTAGTCGGACATATTTTGGTCAGGCTGGGTGCGAAGCGGTTATCTGCCGGCAGCACTTGGCCAGGGTGGAGGCTGGGTTCCGACCTCAGTTTATGCGGTGCAGCTATGCATCGGATGAGCATTACGGAACGCAAGTCTCGTTGTTGTTGATTGTTGTTTCGTTTGAAAGGGTGAAATCGAGTGAATGACGTTCATATGAAAGTCGAAGCGAACACTAATCCGACGAACGGGTACGGCTTTGCGATGCCGCTCTTCCAATTGCCGAAGATGGCGATGCCGGAGGGCTTTCGCGAGATCGCTGAGCAGAGCGTCGTGCGGGTAAAGGAAAACTACCAGAAGATGAAGGCTGCCTCGGGAGAAATGGCCGACGTTCTCCGAGAGACCTATTCGACCAACGCAAAGGGCGCCGCGGACTACGGGGTCCGGGTCATCGAGATATCAAGCGTTAACGCCACCTCCGCTTTCGATTTTTTTACCAATCTCATGAGCATGAAGTCGCTGTCGGAAATCATGGAGCTTTCAGCCGTGCAAGCGCGCAGGAACTTCGACGTCGCATCGGCGCAGAACAAGGAGCTTTGGGACCTCGCTCAGAAAGTCGCGATTGAGACGGGCGAGCCGATCAAGAAGAGCGTCTCCAGGGTCCTGCAGAAAGTCACCTGAATCAAACTTACAAGAAGAGGCAACCTAGATCGGGTTGGAGTGAGCTCCATCCCGCCAGGAGGTGCAGTCCAACCGACGGCCGGCGACCTGACGTTCTGCCGCGAAAGAAAATACCAAAGAAAAACCGGGAGGCTCAAGGTGGGTATAGTCATGATCAAATGTCCTAAAACGGGACGCGCGATCCCGACGGGCATCAAAGCGGATCGCGAAAGCTTTCGATGTAGTGCGGTGTTCTTCGCGCGCACCCACTGCTCAATCTGCCAGACCAATCACGATTGGTTCGCCAAGGAAGCCTGGGTTTACGAGCCGAGTGTAGATAGAGGGAGTCCTGGCCGCGGCTCCGTAATGTGACCTCCCGCAGATGCGCATAGCCACGCCGGAATGGCGTTGGGCCTTTCGGCAATTCCGCTAATGGTCAACTTGCCCGGCGGCTTTTCGCCCTGTGCGTTCGCGCGTCCCGCTGCGCTTCATCCTATTTGGCCAAATGGGGATCTCGATCGCCTGGAGTTTTGCGCGCGGGCACCGTGTGAATGCGAGGCTTGATTGTTTCCGGCGGAAAAATCTGATCGGTTCTGCGGCGCATGACCTCGTAGCATTCGCATGTCGCTTCTTCGAGCCGCGGCCGGTCAATCTCGACCAAGCCCCGCCGATCAGATCGGACAGCACCCGACGCTCGGAGTTTGCGCACAACCAGCGTCACTGTCGTTCGTCGTACCCCGAGCAACTGCGAAAGTGTCTCCTGCGTCAGTGGTATGGCGTTGCCGTCAATTAGATCGTGGATGTGGAGTAACCACCGGGCCATGCGGGCCTCGACGGGGTGCAGCGCATTGCAGGCGGCCACGTGCTGAAACTGCATCAGCATTGCCCTCGTGTGGGTCTGGACCGCATGTCTAATGGCGCCACTCTGGCTGAAGGCTGCATGAAATCGTGATGCGGAAATCCGCGAGGCGATCCCGGCCACGTGTACGACCGCCGTAACGGAAGAGGGGGAGGGTCCCAGCACTGATAGCATGCCGACGGCTCCGTCATGCCCGATGACCGCGGTTGCTACTGTCTGTCCATTCGGCAAGTCGATCATGAACGAAATCGCCCCGCTGCGGGGAAAATAGACGTGTTGAATGCGATCTCCCGATCGCAGCAACACGGCGTCTTGTTCAAGCGATACCTTCTGCAGGTGAGGGGCGAGCAAAGCAAAGTCCGCCGGCGGTAGCTCAGCTAGCAATCGATTACCAGCGCTGGTAGGGCGCTCCATCATAGAAGACATAGGAGACTCCTTCCCTCAGCGGAAGTTCTCCATAGAATATATCTGGCGCAAGGCTGCGCCGATCCTGGTCGATTTCTATTTGCTTTTGAATAGCTGAATTTTATCAACTTTTGAATACTAAAACGCGCCGCGCCGCATAATGTTCCTTGGTCCTGGAGACGCGGCACGTCGCGCCCGCGACTTTGGGCGATACGGGCGCTACTTGATGGCGCCCATGGTAAAGCCGGCTACAAAGCGAGCGACGAAGAAATTATAGATAATAGCGATTGGGACGCTTGCAATCAGGCAGGCCGCCATCATCGAGCCCCAGAAATAGACATCGCCCCGCACCAGAAAGGTCGGCACGCCGACACTCACCGTGTAGCTCGACGACGCGGTGATAAACGTGACGCCATAGACAAATTCTTGCGTCACCAGAGTGAAGGCAAAAATGACCGCGGTCAGCATCCCGGCGATCGAAATCGGCATCACCACCTTGATGAAGGCGCCAAAGCGGCTCAGCCCGTCGATCATGGCCGCGTCCTCCAGATCACGCGGGATCGCCTTGAAGAATCCCATCAGAAGCCACGTGCAAAACGGCACCGTGAAACTCGGATAGACGAGGATGAGCGACCACACCGAATCCTGCAATCCCAGTACCGCGATGATGCGTGAGAACGGGATAAACAGAATCGTCGGCGGCACCAGATAGGTGAGGAATATCGTGACGCCCAGGGTTTGCGCCCAGGCGCCCGTCATGCGCGCGAGCGCGTAGCCCGCCGGGACAGCGAGCAAGAGCGTGATGATGACGACGACAACTCCGACGAAGCCCGTATTCAACAGCCATTGCAGGTATTGAGTGTCCTCGAACAGCACCGAAAGATGCCGCAACGTCGGAGGACTGTTGAACACGTAAGGATTGTTTTGGGTGTTGTACAAGTCCAGGTTTGCTTTGAAAGCGGTGATCACCATCCAGTAGAACGGAAAGGCGAGGAAGGTCACGAAGAAGACCAGGACGGCGGTGTGAACGGCCTTGCCGGCAATATGTCGTGCGCGGGCGAATTCAGGGGTCATGTCACGTGACCTCGGTGTGCCGGGCCAACCACAGGAACAGAATCGCAACGCCGGCCAGCACGGGAAAGAGGAACAGAGAAATGGCCGCTCCCCCCGCCAGATCACCACCCTGAATTCCGGTAAAATAGGCCCAGCTGGCGATAACCTGTGTGGTGTCGTAGGGGCCGCCGCGCGTCAGTACGAACACGACAATCAAATCGGTGAACGTAAAGATGATGCCGAACAACAGCGCCACCAGCATGATCGGCAGAATCAGCGGCGTCGTAATCTGGAAATGGTGACGCCAGAACCCGGCGCCATCCACCTCCGCCGCGTCATGGATATCCTGCGGGATCGACGACAGCCCGGCAAGGACAATAACGGTCGCCAGCGGCAGGATGCGCCATATGTTGACGATGATGATCGATGCCCTTGCCAGAGTTGGCTGGCCAAGCCAGATCGGCCATTCGTTGGGCCCGAGCAGGCCAGCCGCGCGCGCGGTCCAGTTGATGACGCTGTAAATCGAATCGAAGATCCAGAGCCAACCGATGCTGCCAAGCGAGATCGGCGCCACCCACGGCAGCAGGATCAACAGCCGAACCAGCCATCTGCCGCGGAAATCAACAACAAGCGCCGTCGCCAGAATGTTGGCGAACACGAGGACGAAGAACTGGGAAACGACCGTGATGACAATCGTGTTCTGCAGCGAAAGCCAGAACGTGCCGCTCTCCACGATGCGTCGAAAATTCTCTAGCCCGACAAAATGCACGTCCTGGCTGGAGACTGTCACGCTCGACACGCTGTAATAGAGCGAGAGCAGGAAGGGAAACCCGACCAGGAGGCCGATGTAGAGGATCGCCGGCGCAAGCATAGCGCGCCACAGCCAGCGATCGTTGTCGGCAAAACGCGACAGGAGACGATCCTTTCCGCGGATCTTGCCGGCTGTCCCCGTGATCGCTGACGTCATGCCGCGCCTCCATCCACGCGCCTGCCACCCTCACGGTCAAAACGCGTGATATCCTGCCGCCGCACGATGAAATCGTAGACCCGGCCCGCGTCAATGTGCGTGCGAATGTTCGTCGGGATCTTCGAAATCAAACGCGTTTCGGGCGTACGGCCAACGATCAGGCCATAGACCAGGCGGTCAGCGCCGAGGTACTCGATGCGGGTGATGCGGAACGCAAAGTTGACGTTGTCGCCGTCAGGTTCAACCTCTTTCGGCAGGAACGCCTCTGGCGGGAATCCGATCCAGGTCTTGCCGTCCTCGATCAGGTTCATCGGCGGCGATCCAATGAAAGTGGCGGCAAAGATATCCGCCGGATAGCCGTAGATTTCATGCGGGGTGCCGATCTGGCGGACACGGCCCTGATCGAGAACGGCGATGCGATCGCCCAAACCCATCGCCTCGGCCTGATCGTGGGTGACGTAGATGGTGGTGGTGCCGAGGTTGCGCTGAAATTGCTTTAACTCGTCACGTGCGGAGTTGCGCAGCTTGGCGTCGAGATTCGACAGGGGCTCATCGAGAAGAAAGACCACCGGCTCTCGCACCACCGCGCGCGCAAGCGCCACGCGCTGGCGCTCACCGCCGGATAATTGACGCGGCTTGCGGTCGAGGAAGCGTTGAATACCGAACATCCGCGCTGCCCAATCGACTTTCTTGCGGATCTCGTCCTTAGGCATGCCGACTGCACGCAGCGGAAACGAGATATTCTTCTCGACCGTGAGGTGCGGATAGAGCGCGTAGCTTTGAAACACCATGGCGACATTGCGCGCACGTGGTGGCAGGTCGTTGACGATATTGCCGTCGATCACGATATCGCCGGAGGTTGGCCGCTCGAGCCCCGCGATCCTGCGCATCAACGTCGTCTTGCCGCAGCCCGATGGGCCGAGCAGAACCAGGAATTCACCTTCTCTGGCGATGATGTCGATGCCGTCGACGGCGCGAACCTCGTCGAAAAGCTTGGTGATGCGCCGTGTTTCGACAATAGCCATGCGCGAGTCCAGATTGCCTCAATCTGCAAAGCCGTTCACCGGAACAGCTTCGGTGCCAAGCATGGTCCGATGGGCTCAGAACTCCTGTGCTCCAACGGCAATGCGCAGCGAGACGATCAGATCATCTTTCGGTCTTTCCATTTCGCCCAGATCGCCTTCATCTTGGCCTCCGCCCGCGCGAGAGCATTCTCCGGAGTTTCCGCGCCGGCGGCGGCCTCGGCGAACATCGTGTTGATTGCCCAGGTTTCGAAAGTCTCACTGATCGCAGCGTTGGAGCAGCCGGGATAGCCGACGTTGGTCGCCCAATCGAGCACATCCGACAGCACCGTGTACTTGTCCGGCGGCACCGCCTTGGAATCCTTGGCGATGAGCTGGGTCAGGTCGGGGACTGTCTTCGAGAAGCAGGGAAAGTTGTAGAATTCGCTGGCCATGAAGCCCTGCTTGAAGTTGTCGATGTAATCGACCAGGAAGGTCTTCGCGCCGTCGATGTTTTCGGAGAATTTCCAGGTCACGTAGCAATCCATCACATGCTCGAGGCCGATCTGCCGGACCGGACCTCTCGGCGGCTTGGCGAGCGCGATCTTCTCGTGGATCGGCATCTTGTCGTTTTCGGCCGCGCGCGTGATTGAAATCGCATTGAGCACGAGGGACGACCTGCCGGCGAGCATCTGCCGATTGTTTGACGATGGATCCCAGGCGAACACCTCCGGCGTCTCGGTTTCCTGGAACAGCGCTTTGACGAACTTCAGTGCTTCGAGGGTTTCCTTGGAATTGATGGTGAGATTGCCGTCGACGTCCTGTTCATGGGCACCGAACGAATACATGATCGCGCGCATGGCCATCGCAGTGTCGAGTTCGGCCGAAAGGCCGATGCCGACCGGAATGCCGGTCTTGTCCTTGATCTTCTTGCCGCCGACGCGGACATCGTCCCAGCTGTCGGGCTTCATGCCGATGTCGCCCCAGAGATCCGAGCGATAGTTGACGGGATCGGGAACGAAACTGTCAGAGAAGGCGAAGTATTTCTGGGTCTTGGGATTGTAGGTACTCTTGACCGCAAGATCGATCGGCTTGCCGTGCTTTTTCTCGCACGCAGCATACACATCCTTCATGTCGACGACCTGTTCTTCGTAGACCGAAGGCGGCGCGAGAAACATCACCAGGTCGTGGCCCTTCTGCGCCGATACTTCCGCCGCTGCGCGCGAAGGGATCAAGCCGAGGTTGATGTTGTCGACAATTACCTCGGTGCCATTTTTGGCGCCCCATTCCTTGGTGTAGGTGTTGTTGAACCACTTGTCGTAGCCGGGGACGAAGTGACTCCATTGCAGGATCTTCAGTGTCTTGGCCGCGCGAGCCGGCGCAACGTGGAAGAATGGTCCGGCGGCCGCGGCTGCACCCACAGCGGTCTTGATGACGTCGCGGCGCGACAGGCCGTAACGACGAGATGCATGGGATGACATGTTTCCCTCCCATTGCTTGATCGTTCAGCGGGAGGTTGTGTGCCGGTCAAGACGGTTGAGACAAGCTCCCGCTGACATTAGCTGGTCACAATTATCCCACGGATGGGCAATGTTTACAACGCAGCAATGGAGCGGGATTTCGCGCTGGCTTCGATCCCATCAGAAATCTTTTGCCGGAAGGCACCGGAATTTGTCCCTGACGAAATCAAGCCCGACTAGTCGCACATGCATCCTTGAGCCGTGGAGGCCGCGCTTAATTATCGCGCCGGCTCCCGGCCAGTGCGCCCGGAACTTGAGAAATTATATAGATATTTCAACAGTATAAGCATTAGCATTCTTGTTCTGTGCGGTGCGCCAATCCCACCCATGGTCAAAGTCGCTTCTTATCAAAGTCACTTCGCCCCGTCCGCTCTTGGGGCGAGATGGGTGAGCAGATCCGTCGGCAGAGGAAAGACGATGGTTAACCGGGATGAGAACCGCGCACCTTTGCCCGCCACGTCGGTCTGTGCCGGCGCAGGAGTTAACTGGAGCCGCCACCTCACCGCGGACCCGGTGGGACCACCGAGCCGGTGCACGAGCCTTGCGCGATCACATCGGCGCCGTCGGCGCGAGCGTAGCATTGGTTCGAATAGGTTTTGAGGACGACGTTGATGCGTCCACACACCGGCGCATATTGCTCGGTGCAGACGGTCGGGCGGCGCGTGCTAAAATCCTTCGGCTCAAGCTGTGCCGTCACCGTCCCGGTGGCCAAAAATGCATGTCGGGCCGGAGCCGCCGACAGCGGAGATGCCGGAGCGACAAGTATGGCCAGTATGGCGGCGCCTGCGATGATCATGGCGAACACTCCAAATATACCAGCGATTTTCGCTTGGTTGCTTATGGGAAAGACGGGCGCGGCGATGGTCCTGGGGCGATCCGATCGCCGCGCCCGTTCGTCGGTTACCGTCACGGGGCCAGGCGTGGCCGGACGGGGCAGCGTTATTTCTTCTGGGGCGGTGCGGCGGGTGGCGACGTCACGGTCGTGGTGGAGACCGGCGCAGAGGGCGGGGTCGGGGGCGGAGGCGGCAGGGTCAGTCCGTACTGGTTGACGAACTTCTCCACCTTTTCCTTCGGGCCCCCCGGACCGTTGTGCTGAGCGGCGGTCTGCGCCAGCGCGACGGAGGTGGTGAGCCCGAGCATTGCGGTGGCGAGAATGAGCGTGATTGATTTCAGAGTCATGGTTTCCCTCGAATTGGTGGTTGCGATCTGGAGTCCGGCGGTATCAGCCCGACAATGACTTTGACGGACGAGATAAATTTTTTGCGCGAAAATTTTTTCGAGGAAATCGCGACCGTTGAACGAAGGGCTACTTCATCCGGGCGGGCGCAGCCGGCCGCGCGGCAGGCGCGGCGGCCGG
>ORJL010476035.1_pt1 | contig 13829 bp, 10 predicted proteins | sample 1779941 | NCBI WGS metagenome assembly ORJL01 (sample SAMEA104232317, study PRJEB22302) | groundwater metagenome | biome: forest; feature: aquifer; material: groundwater | place: USA | collected 2011-08-07 | depth 5.8 m
AAGCTGACACCTGCCATCGCCGCTGCCGCGAGTGTGGTTACAGACGCCACTGGAAAGTTCTCGGTCACACTTCCTATAGGTGCATATAAAGTAAGCACTGAGAAGACAAACTACACAAGTGATGCTCGCGATGTGTCGATTGTCGCGGGCCAGACTTCTACCCAGACAGTTAGCTTGAAACCCACCAAGCCGGTCGTGGTGACTATTGCGGCTGTTCAACCGGCAGCTCCAGGAGCAACGGTATCGGTGAAGGCCACCGTTGACGCTCTGGACGGGTCAACAATATCTGCTTATAAGTGGACTCAGACGGCGGGACCTGCCGCGACTCTGACAGACGCTACCACGGCAACGGTGTCTGCAAAATTGGGTTCTCTCAATGACTATAAGGCCGAGGTGTTCAAGAGCGTAGAAGAGTTGGATAGGTTTATGGTTCAAGCCATCAACCCGCATTCCTTGGATGTTGCGGAAACAGTTACATTGACGCTAGAAGTGACAACTTCCAGCGGGAAAGTCAGTAGCACGGTGAATGTGCCAGCCACGCTCCCGTGGGTCGTCAACACAGGGATTCCAAACGTTCCAGTGGGAGTGGCGGTGCTTATACATGGCAAGAAGCAGGCCACTTACAGTTGGACGCTGGCTGTGCCAACAGGAGCCAAAGCGGCACTGGACAGCGCCACAGCGCAAAATCCGTCGTTTACACCTGATGTGGCCGGCAAATACACTTTGACCGAGGCGACCAGCAAGGCTGCGATGGACGTCTATGCTGGCAACTGGGTGGGCGCCATAAGTGGCCAGGATGCCAATGGAAGGCCCTTGGCTGCTGGCTGCACTGTATGCCACAACGACAAGATTGCACCTGACAAATTCACATCCTGGAAACAGACGGGGCACGCGGAGATATTCACTCAAAACATCGATAATCCTGCGGGGCACTGGTCTGAGAGTTGCGCCACTTGCCACACTGTAGGCTATAACACCACTGTCAAGAACGGTGGCTTTGACGAGGCAATGGCTGCCGAGGGCTGGAAGGTTCCATCGCACGGCGATGTGGGCACCTGGACGACGATACTTGCGAAATACCCGAAGACGGCTCAGCTTGCCAACATTCAGTGCGAGAATTGCCACGGTCCCAACGACAGTCAGGCCCACATGAAGGGGCCTGCGGCCAGAACGAGTTTGTCTGCTGATGTATGCGGCTCCTGTCACGGCGAGCCTCTGAGGCACGCCAGATTCCAGCAGTGGGAGGAGAGCGGGCATGCAAATATGGAGTTAGCAATAAGCAGGGCTCCTGTCAGTGCTTCCTGTGCTCGTTGCCATTCGGCCCAAGGCTTTCTTGCGTGGATCAAGCAGGCCGACATGACCAAACAGTTACAGGGCAAGAGCGGGAATGCCACAGCTGACGAGTTGAAAGCTTTAGGCATAACCGCAGACACAGTGCAAGCGGTGACCTGCGCAGTCTGCCACGACCCGCATGACATTGGCACTATCACAGGTGAGCCCAACAATGCCAGGGTGCGAATTGTGGACAATACGTCCATGCTGCCAGCCGGGTACCAGGCGCTGGCAATTGGAAGGGGCGCGTTATGTGCAACCTGCCACAATACCAGGAATGCTCTACACGAGGACGGCGTAGGGAACCCGCCCAGCTACTCAGCTCCACACACAGCAGCGCAGGCCGACGTTTTGATGGGCGAGAACGCCTACTTCGTAGAGACTGGGGCTCGTTCGCCTCACTCCTACATCAAGGACACCTGCGCCACGTGCCACATGGAGTTGACGCCTCCGCCTGCTGAATTAAGCTATAACCTGGCAGGCACCAACCATAGCTTCAAGGCGAGCACGAAGATCTGCACCCAGTGCCACGGAGCTTTTGACGGCGGCACACTGGAGAAGGCCATACATGAGGAACTGGAAGAACTCGCAGGCATAATGGGTGCCTACCTGCTGAAGAAGACACCCGCCCAGATACAGGTCAAGGATTACACGCCACATACCTTTGGCGGGAAGTCCTACGACGTGAAGAGCAATAACGTAGTGATTGACAAGTCGAACATCGCTTCGGTGGTTCCAACAGAGCCACATGGCCAGCAGGGATTCATAGTCAAACTGAAGACCCCTGTCAATGTCACTTACGCACCAGCCGGCGAGGCTCCTCACACCGTGGCGATGTCTGAGTTGGAGGTCCAACTCGGAGACTTCACTACGGATGGAACAGCAAAGTTGATTGGTCTTGACGACAAGCTGGTAAAGGCTGGATGGAACTTCTTCCTGATCGAGGGCGATGGTAGCGGAGGAATACATAACCCATCGTTCGCTTTGAACGTACTCAAGGCCACAAAGGACGCTTTGAAGTAGGAAGACACAGGAGTCTTCAAAGCAATTAGCCCAATACAAGTTGGCGGGCGGTGCCAGAAATGGCTAGCCCGCCAACTGCTTTTTGCCGATGCCACTGTATGAGAACCAAACTAAACAGATTGTGAAAAATGGGACAAACCCTGTGGACTATTGCTATAATATTAAGAAGGACTAGAGGTTCAGAGCCGGGCAGGTAGCTGGAAGAAGCTAGTCTGGCGATGAGCCTGCCCTGGCCTTTGGTGATCTGCAGGGCGACATTTGCGGGCGGTGATGGAGGGTTCAATAAGGGCGCTGGGCTGCAGGGTTCCGCAGCAGGCAAGACGGTAAGCCTTTTCTAGGTGAGACCAAGAGTTATGGCAGTAAAGACGCGGCTGGTGGTTAGTCTGGCCTTGCTCTTCATCGTCATGGCCGTCGGCGCCTTCTTTGCATTGAGGTCTGTTTACCAATTAAGCAATATTTCCACAGAAATTTCCACCAATGCCATGAAGCGCGTGGAGCTTCTGAGTACCATAAGGACGGAATTGGCAGCCCATCGAGGGGCCGAGTTGGCCTACGTTCTAAGCAATGACGCGGCCAGTGCGGAGCAGTACAGTCTGGAGATGTACAGACACTGGCAGGAGATCCAGCAGGCTGTGGGACAATATCGAAGGCTGATAGACGATCCCAAAAGGCTGGCCGATTATGAGGCCTTTCTGCTCCACGTGGATGACTATTCCCGGTACAACAACACCCTCAACGCAATTCAAGGGCCGAGCAGGCAGCAGGACGTTTCGGAGACCTTTGCATCGTTCCAGAACGCGTTCAACGAGACCACATACCACGTAGAAAGGCTGCGTCTGGAAGAGGTTGGCATTGCGTCGGACCTGAGCACGGTCGGCCAGAATCTTGCTGGTCGGTCTTGGAAAATCTTCGTCGGTGTGGCGCTTGGCGTTGGCCTTGTGGTGTTGCTGCTGGGGTGGTACGTATGGCATACGCTGTCGAGGCGCCTGAACAGCCTGCTGGAGGGGACCAGAAGGGTCTCAGCAGGGGACTTGTCCAAGCCTGTACCCGCGCATTTTAAAGATGAGTTTGGCGAGGTTGGGCGCTCCTTCAACGCCATGGTAGATTCCCTCAGCCGCAGCCAGGAGGAAAACAAGCGCCTTCAGCGGGAGAGCTCCAGGATGCAGGAGCAACACATACGCCTTCTGAGAGACAGTTTTGCCAAGGTGGTCAAGGCCCAGGAGGAAGAGCGCCAGCGTGTGAGTCGCGAGCTTCATGACGAGGCGGGGCAGGCGTTGACGGGGCTGCACATGGGCCTGGAGCGATTGGAAAGAGACGCCACTTCCGACTCTATGAAGACTCAGATAACCTCACTGAGGACTCTTACTGAAGAGACTATGGACGAAATACATAGCCTGGCCCTGGACATGCGGCCTGGCTCTCTGGACATGCTCGGCCTTGTTCCGGCTCTCAACGGGTATATAAAGGACTTCTCGAAAAGGGTAGGGGTGCCCGTGCAATTGAAGGTTACCAACCTGGACCGGAGGCTGCCGGCTGACATGGAGGTGGCTCTGTTCAGGGTGATTCAGGAGGGGTTGACCAACGTGGCCAGGCATTCTAAAGCTACCCGCGCCTGGGTTGACATAGAGGCCAATGGCAAAGACCTGAAGGTGACCGTACGGGATAACGGAGTTGGTTTTGACATTGACAAGGTGATGAACTCACCCGAGCGGCCGCCTTTGGGACTGTTCGGCATGCAGGAGCGTGTCGCGCTGTTGGGGGGCACCTTGAAGATCGAGTCTCTTCAAGGTGGCGGGACAAAGCTAGTCGTTTCGGTGTCGACGATGTGAAATGCGCAACAGGAGAGGTGAAACATGGGAAAGACGAAAGTATTGATTGTGGATGACCACGGCGTAGTAAGAAAGGGCCTGAGGTTGCTCCTGGAGAACGAGGGGGACATTGAAGTGGTGGGGGAGGCGTCAGACGGCTTCGAAGGAGTAGAGAAGGCCACGGAGCTTTTGCCAGACGTCATCATCATGGACATCACCATGCCTAGGCTGAATGGACTGGAGGCCACCAAGAGGATAAGGAGCGAACACCCAGGCATAGCCGTCCTATTCCTAACCATCCACGAGGGTGAAGAGTTTTTCTTCCAGGCGCTTAAGTCGGGTGGCTCCGGATTCATCCCAAAGTCGGCAGATGCTTTGGATATGCTTGCTGCGGTGCGAGCCGTAAAGTCCGGAAACGTGTACCTCCATCCGTCTGTGAGCAGAAGCCTTGTGTCCGACTATCTGGACAGGGCCAGCAAAGGGGAAAATCCAAGCCTGTACGAAAGGCTGACCAGCAGAGAGAAGGAGATTCTGCACCTGATCGCTGAAGGTCATACAAATCGCCAAATAGCGGAGACCCTGGTTGTAAGTGTCAACACCGTACACAATCACAGCACAAGCATCATGGATAAGCTGGGCCTTCATAGTCGGACGGAACTAGTGAAATACGCAATCCGCAAAGGCCTGGTCAGCAATGAGAGCTAATTGTGCAAAATTTCACAGGATAGTCCAACATGGAAAGGGTAGCTAGTCCAGTACGACCATTCTTTGTTGCCCGCAGTTGCTAAACAATTGATAATGAGAAGGGGACAGAGGACTGATCAGGTGATGTACACTAAATGATCAAAAGGTGTAACAGTGAGAATTAGAACAGGGCTAACGGTAGCACTTTTGATGGCGACGGTAGCGATATTGTTTGTTGCCTGTAGCAAAGGCAAGGATCCCAGTACACCTGTGGCCAGCGGCACGCCGAGCAGCGTGGTTTCGAATCATCCTCAGGGTGTTCCACCTAATATCCCTCACACTCTACTGGGGAGAACTCAGTGCACCCTTTGTCACACTGCCGGCATCAGCCAGGTGCCGGCGAAACCGGCAGACCACGTATATATCACCTCCGACAGGCTCTGCACCATCTGCCACAAAGCACTCGGTCAGGAAACTGTAGCTTCTCCCAATATCCCACATACCATAGAGGGTAGGTCTCAATGCTTAGTGTGCCATAGCACAGGCATCGCAAGCGCACCAACCGTCCCCGGCGAAATGGCGGCTCTGTCCAACGATGAGTGTGTTCTGTGCCACCGGACGGTGGGACAAGGCCAAGTTGTTACGCCACCTACGCCCGGCGGAACTCCCGTAGCCAAGCCTCAGGCGCCCAATATCCCTCACACGCTTGAGGGGAGGGCCAACTGCTTGCAGTGTCACGGTACTATATCGCCGCTGCCGGCAGACCACGCAGGCCGCACGGCAGATATCTGCACCCTGTGCCATCAGATTGGGCATGCTACAGTGCCTACTCCCACTCCGGGGCTTTCTGGGACTGGGACTCCATCGGCGACAACTACGCCTGGCGCAGGGCGTACGCCTCCCAACACACCGCATACGCTGGAAGGAAGAGCCGACTGCCTGCTTTGCCATGGCAGCACTTTGCCAACGAGCCATGCGGGCAGAACGTCGGCGACCTGTACGCTGTGCCATCAGGCTGCGCCGGCCGCAGCACCCACCGCCACGCCAAGGCCCACGGCTGTTCCCACGCCAGCCCCAACGACTGTTCCCGGGCAGCCTACGTCCACGCCTGCTCCAACTGCTGTTCCTTCGCCAACGGCTACACCCGTTACGGCGGGTGCACCTCCCAAGGTTCCTCACACGTTGGAAGGACGCTCTGAGTGCCTGCTTTGCCACGGCACTATAGCGAAGTTGCCGCAAAACCATGCGGGGCGGACTAACCAGACGTGCGCATTGTGCCACCAGGCAGGTGCGTCGCCTGCGGCTACGCCTACTCCTCTACCGACGAATACGCCGACGGCGACTCCTGCAACAGGGAGTACACCGGCTGCGGCCACGGCTACAGCAACACCTACGGCCACGCCCAGGCCAGCCCCTACACCCACGAGCGCTGTGCAGCAAGGTACGCCCAGTATCTCCCACACTCTGGAAGGGCGATCGAACTGTACAATGTGCCATAATGGTACAATCGCGCCTTTCCCTGCTAACCACGCAGGTCGTACCAATGAGATGTGCTTGCTGTGCCACAAACAGTAGGAGGGCCAAAGTAGGGGTTAAGGAGACACCAGCCAAGTACACTCGGATAGACACCTGGATGGAACAAAATGGCTAGCGAGGTTGGGTACCCATTTCTGGGGATGGTGGTTCTGTACTTCCTCTACGGGCTCGCTTTCTTCCTGATGGGCTTCGCCATCCTGGGCGAGGCTTTGAGACCGGAGCGAAGCAGGCTGGCTTTTACTTTGACATTCCTGGCTGCCTACGGCCTTATTCACGGGCCAGTGGAATGGCTGGAGATGATGGGCCTGGTGGCCAGCAAAGCAGATGTTGCATGGGCTGTGACTCCACTGGAGACTGCCGGCGGTGTGCTGCTTCCAATCTCACTTGTTCCCCTCGTAATATTCGGAATTAAGGCTGTTACAGACAACATCCCGGGGTCCAAAGCTCTCTGGCTTGTTCTGCCATCGCTCTTATTCACATGGCTGCTCGCGGCTTTTTTGCCGCTGATCATGCCTGGCGTTTCGGGCGGAGCAGTAGTAGATAGGGCCTTCATTCTCCAGTGGCAGAGTGCTTGGGCGCGATATCTTCTGTATCTCCCCGGGAGCCTTCTGGCGGCCCTCGGCCTTCTTTCATATAGCCGTCGGTTCACAGCCATGGGGATGCCCAACATCGCCAGGTATGCCACTATAGGTGCATTCGCCTTTCTGATAAATGCTGCGATAGCTGGCCTTGTGGTTCACAGGGTTCCTTTCCCTCCAGCGCAGTGGATCAACAACGACAGTTTTACTGCCTTCGTGGGTGTACCCCCTCAAGTTTTCAGAGCTACATTTGCAGTGGTTGTAGCTATCTCAGTGGTATTGATGCTTAGATTCTTCAGGTGGCAGCAGTATAGGAAACTTGAACAGGTGAGAAAAGAAACGCTGGCTCTGAAGGAACAGGCGCGCAAACATGCGGCAGAGTGGAACGTGGTTCTGGAAAAGGAAGTAAAGGCCAGGACTGAGCAAATTGAGGCGCTAGGCACGATCAACGTAGAGATATCGCGCCATCTGGACATCGAGAAGCTGTTGAACCTCGTGGTGCAAAGCGCGAGGCACCTCTTGAGCTCAGACGTAGCCACCATAAGCCTCTTGAAGGAAGGTGAGCTTGTGATCGAGGCGTCCAGCGGTACGTATAAGGAGGGCTTGCTCAATGCCAGGCTGGCTCTGGGGCATGGCCTGGCTGGTAAGGTGGTTGCGCAGGGACAGCCGCTGATTGCCAAGGACTACGTGTCGGACTTGCATATTACCCATGAATTGGATGCCGTTATAAAAGAGGAAGGTCTCCTGTCTCTTATGGCTATCCCGCTGAAGATTGAGGACAGAACTTTGGGCGCCATATGCGTGGCCAGCCGCACTCCCAGAGACTTCGGCTCAAGGGAGATTGAGCTTCTTTCTCAGCTTGGATTGCAGGCCAGCATAGCTCTGGAGAACGCCAAGGTTCACTATCAAAGGCAGGAGATGGGCGCCGTGAGCGAGCGGGAACGTCTGGCAAGGGAGATTCACGATAGTCTTGCTCAAAGCCTTGGCATGCTTCGTCTGCAGGCAAGCCAGGCGGCTCAGTTGCTGGAGGCAGGGGACCAGAGCCATGCTTCGCAGGTATTGAAGGACCTGGATGAGGTCGCTGAAAAGGCGTATGTGGAAGTTAGAGAGGCAATCCTGGACCTCCGAACGGCGGTTTCAGTGGGCAAAGGACTAGTCCCGACGCTCAGGGATTACCTTGCCACGTTTGGCAGGCATTGCCACATAGAAACCGATCTGGTTGTTGTTCCAAGTGAGTCTTTTGTCTTCCCCCTCAAGGTGGAGATTCAGCTCATACGCATACTTCAGGAATCCTTGACGAATGTTCGAAAGCACGCCAGGGCCAGCCGTGTGATGGTCACGTTTACCAGAGAAGGCGATATGGCAAAGATTGTGGTGGAGGACAACGGCAAAGGGTTTGATATGATAGAGGCCGCCAGCAGAGCTGAGAAAGGCTTCGGCCTGTATACAATGAAGGAAAGGGCCGAAAGTGTAGGCGGAAAGCTTCGGATAAACTCCACTCCAGGCGCAGGCAGCAGTGTGTCCGTTTGGGTGCCTCTGGAGATACATAAGGAGGTCGATGCCCATGAGTACAATAAAAGTAATGGTCGTTGACGACCAGGTGCTTTTTCGAGAGGGCCTGGTCCGGCTCCTTGCTTCTCAAAAGGATATGGAGGTCGTGGCAGTGGCCAGCAACGGCCGCGAGGCGCTGCAGATGGCCAAGCGTACGTCGCCCGATATTATTCTTCTGGACCTGCAAATGCCAATCATGAACGGGCTGGAGGCCACAAGACTCCTCAAGCAGCAAATGCCGGAAGTCAAAGTCGTCATACTATCGGTCTCGGACGATTCGGACGATGTGTTCGAGGCTTTGAAAAGCGGTGCCATGGGATATCTGGTGAAGAGTATGCGGGCCGACACGCTGTTTCAGAAGGTACGCGACATAGCCCAGGGAGAGGTGGCCCTGTCTCCCAATCTGGCCTCCAAGGTGATAGGGGAGTTCTCCAGGATGAAGCGGGAAGAGGAAAAAACCTTTGGCGGTCTAAGCGAACGCGAGCGAGAGGTGCTAAAACTGGTGGTAGAAGGAAAGAGTAATAAGGTGATTGCCCAGGAATTGTTCATTGCTGAGTCCACTGTAAAGCGCCATTTGCACAATATGCTCGATAAGCTGCACGCAAAGAACCGTGCGGAAGTTGCTGCCTACGGGATTCGGTCTGGCATATTGGACGAATAGAACGCCAGGCGGGGTAACCTGCAGTCCCTAGCATAAGACGGATGCACCAAATGAGATGGAGGGTGTATTGAAAGATACACCCTCCATCTTTTTGTTTTACAACTTCGGATGATTTCGCCCACGGCAGCACAAGAGCAAAATGGATGTGTAAGGAGAAAGAGATGTTGAAGGCTCAAGCAAGAGAAACGGTGTCGCGAAGGTGCATGGTGGTGTACGGGAGGTCGTTGCTGGCGCAGGGCCTTGCATCCCTGCTTACATCGGCCAACGGGGTGGAGGTTGCCAGCGCAGACATGGAGAAGGTCGATATTGTGGAAACAATAAACTCGGCAAAACCGGACGTGCTGGTTATGGACATGACAGAGTTCTCTCGTCTGTCGGAATGCTTTGGCGCCATTCTGAAGGGGAATCCGAATATGAGGATAGTCCTGGCAGACCCAACCGAGAGCGCGCTGCACATCATTCAGCCCAGCCGACGGTATGTAGTAGGGGTTCAAGAACTGATTTCGGCTCTATGGGAAGAAATATAGAAACTGATATAGGAGGCATAAGATGAATCCGCTAGCATTTGGTTCTATCTACCTTGGTTCCTGGTTGCTCATGGGTCTGGGCGTGTTTCTGGCATTCCGGATTTCAAGTGACCTGAGGCAGATGGTCAGCGTCAGGGTTCCATCGGAGCTCAGGGCAGCCGCGTCAAGCTGGGCTGTGAGAGCCAGCGTTGTTGGCCTGGTAGTGCTGGTGAGCGTAGGCATCACCTACGCTGGCGCCTACACTTTCTACAACCTGATGTTCGCCAAATAAATGGAAGTGGCAAGAAGAGTCTGATATTATCTGTGGCTGAGTATTGCGCCTCATAGAAAGTAGGTGCTTGGATGGAGATACTGCTCTCGGTACCAACAGCAATGCCGGCAGTGGAATTGATGGCTGAAGCCGGCGTTCCCTCCTGGCTGCATCTTCTGGAACGCTTCTTCGTCATCCTGACGGCGGCTGTTGTTGCCTTCGGCGTGCTGCACGTCGAGATCGAGATCCTTCACTGGGTCTGGACCAAGATAAAGGGGAGAAGGGTATCGAAAGAGGAGGAATCCATCCGAAGTGAAGAGGCTGCCTCTTCTCAGATAAAGGTGAAGCGATTCGACGGCCACCAGAGACTCCAGCACATCCTCATGTTCAGCAGCTTCATTGTGCTGGCATTGACGGGCATACCGCAAAAGTACTACCACTGGGCCCCGTTCGAGAGCATTGTAGCGGCTATGGGAGGCCTTGAGACGTTGCGCATTATTCATAGGATAGCCGGAGTGGTGATGATTGTGGACGGCTTCTATCACATCATGTATCTGGTGCCAGGAGTTGTGTCGTTTCGCAAAGGCGCGCCTCGGCTCAAAGTGGGTAGCTGGATTGAGATGATTCCAACGCCCAAGGACTTCCTGGACTTCTTCCGGACAATCGGGTACATGCTGGGTCGCATTCCCAACCCGCCTGAATTCGGCAGGTTCACCTACCTGGAGAAATTTGACTACTGGGCAGTATTCTGGGGAATGATGATCATGGGCGGTTCCGGGGTGGTCATGTTGCTGCCGGCCCTGGGAATATGGGCGCCCCAGACTACTATGGTGGCCGCAGCCCTGGCATCTCACAGCGACGAGGCTATACTGGCGGTAGGGTGGATCCTGATAGTCCATCTGTACCATGCCCACCTTGCACCGCGTGTGTTCCCCTTCAACACCACCATATTCACAGGGAAGATATCCTTGAAGCTTCTGAAAGAAGAACACTACGGAGATTACGTTAGATATCAGAAGGAGCAGGCAAAGGCAGGTATGGTAACCGGCGCCGGTGTTGACCAGAAGAAGAGAGAGGTCAGTTCTGCTCCCGGTTCCAGAATAGACAGGAACAACACCGTCGACTAGTCAATAGTCATACCCCCTATCCACCTATGTCACCATGGACAACTAGTCTTGTGGTGGCATAGGTGTACACCTCTTGTTCCTTTAGAATTAGTGCAGTAAAGTAATTGCAATTGCACTAAGGTGCAGGAGGAGCATATGGGCAGACTAATAAGAAGCACCATGGCTATGGCCGAAAGACTAGACTCCTCTAGGATAGACGAACCTGCAATGTTCATCCTTCTTAGAAGGGTTTTGATACTCTTTTCCGCGTTTGCATTTGTGATCTTCTTCATAGAGATATATCTGGCGCACTTTATCTGGCTGCAGTTGTTTTTCCAGAAGATGGTGTGGAACTTCGCAATTACACCTGTTATCTTTGCGCCCATTGGCCTGGTCGTGTCGCTAATAGCAGCTTTCAGGCTTACTCCAAGGGTCGTCTGGATTTTTCAGGTTCTGATGGTAGCTTCGCTCACAGTGGGTACGGTTGGAACATACTTCCATGTCATGCCCAGGTTAGAGGCTGGTGAAAGCCTTGCATCTGTAGGCCTGTGGCTGGGAGACCCACCGGTTTTGGCTCCTGCCGCCTTCGCCTTCCCAGGTATCATGGGGCTGATGGCTGTCTACCGCTTGAAGTGGCGCAAGACCGCAACTGAGTTGGCCAAAGATGTGGAGAAGGGCCTACCCGCCAGTTTGGAAGGGGCCGCAATTTCCGGAGGAGCCGCAAAGTAAAAGGCGGTTAATAGCTCTAATAAGACCTGTCGGAAACGCTTTCAAGGCTTTCGGGCAGGTCTTTTGTTTTTGTGAACCTGGTCTTATCTAATACGATTCGACTCGACTTTGTAGGGGCTTGGGTTCCGCTTGACAAAGGGTTCCGACCTATGATAAATAAGAGGCTTCCACCCTTCTTATATTCCGGGTGTATCTCACCCAAAACCCTGTGATTGGAATCTAAGGTTTGGCGTTTCAGTTTCTCAAGTTGCGCACTTAGGAGGTACTATATGAGAAATTCAAGGCTGTTCAGTCTGGCCGTATTTTGTATCGTTTCCCTGGTTCTGGCTGTTGGAGCGGTTGCCTGCGGCGCTAAGGAGCCTACGCCTGCCCCTCAGGTTGCACCCACGGCGCAGCCGGCTGCAACGCCAACCGCGAGGCCGGCGGCCACCGTAGCGGTCGCTTCGCCGACGGCTCTCCCGACACCTGCACAGGCTGCCGCGAAGGTTCAGTACGGCGGCACACTGCAATTCCCGCTGACGCTGTCTATCGATGCGCCAGACCCAGCACTCAGCAACCTGACCGGTACTCGGCGTGTTATGTACCTCATTTACAACGGACTGGTCAAACTGAAGCCGGACGGGACAGTTGGGCCGGATTTGGCCAAGTCGTGGGACATTTCTGCAGATGGTAAAACGGTTACTTTTAACCTGCAAACTGGCGTGAAGTTCCAGGATGGCACAGACTTCAATGCCCAGGCTGTGAAGTGGAACTATGACCGCATATTCGATACGGCAGTGGGGTCGCCCAGGAAAAGAGAGCTTACTCCTCCTCTGGAAAGCGTGCAGGTGGTTAATGATTCGACCGTGAAGTTCGTGTTGACCTACCCGTTCCGTCCGCTTCTGGCTCAACTGACACAGCAAGCAGGCCAGATAGTCTCGCCAACCGCTGTTCAGAAACTGAACTCGTATGCGACCATCACCGGGGATTTTGGCCGCAAGCCCATTGGCACTGGCCCATTTATCCAGCAGGAGTGGGCACCAGGAAACTACTTCAGCCTGGTGAAGAACCCCAACTATTGGGAGAAAGGTCTGCCGTATCTGGATGCGATAAAACTGCCCATCATTGGCGATAGGCAGATCCAGTTCGCCATGCTGCGGACGGGCGATGTGAACGTGATGGAGGACATTGGTGTGGCGAATGTTGAGATTGCGCTGAGGAACACCAATCTCGTTGTGTACGAGCTAAAAGGTGCCCCAATCACCGTCATGCAATTCAAGCTCAGCGTCAAGCCGTGGGACAACAAGTCTCTGAGGCAGGCATTCGGGTATGCGGTGGACAGGAAGACCTTTGGCGATGTGCTGTTCAAGGGTCGGGCCGTTCCTGTTCAATCCATGGTTGGGCCATCCTTCGGCGATTGGTACGATTCTACGGTCCAGGTATACGACTACAGCCCTCAGAAGGCCAAACAGAAACTCGCCGAAGCTGGCTACCCCAACGGCTTCACCTTCAAAGCAATTTGTGCTACCTCTGGGATAGAAGCTCAGGAATGCGAAGTGGTTCAGCCTATCCTGGCCCAGTCTGGGATAACGATGGAGATTCAGACATGGGACGTTGTGACTTACTTCTCTGACTATCTTGCTGGCAGGCACACCGGCCCGCTGGTGAGCTTCTGGTCGCCCAGGCCTGACCTAAGCATCAACCTGAGGAGAATATTCCACTCCAAGGGAGCATCCAACTCCTGGGACTATAACAATCCGGAAGTGGACAAGCTGCTTGAGCAGGCCGAGGCTGTTTACGACATAGCGAAGGCCAAACCTCTATACAACCAAATTGAGACCATGATAGCCAACGACGCCCCAGCCATATTTATGTCTGCGTATAACGTGCTCTACGGCGTCGGGTCCAACACTCACGGTTTCCAGCCAATCGCCGATACTGTCCCTCGCCTGAGCGAGCTCTGGATATCGAAGTAGGCGCTAGCGCAACCAGACTAGCCAACTAGGCGGTCTCGATAGAAACGGGGGCGAGGGGGACACCTTGGCCCCGGCGGGCTTTTTGATGG
>ORJL010068452.1_pt1 | contig 13827 bp, 8 predicted proteins | sample 1779941 | NCBI WGS metagenome assembly ORJL01 (sample SAMEA104232317, study PRJEB22302) | groundwater metagenome | biome: forest; feature: aquifer; material: groundwater | place: USA | collected 2011-08-07 | depth 5.8 m
GGTAGCCGCTGACGTCAGTCGGCGCTGACTTCTCGGAGGCACAGCGGCGGATCTCGGGCGAACGGGTTCGTTTGACTTGGCGAGGAGGCGGGAGGCGGCTTCGAGGAAGAGTCCGGGGCGTCATGATTGGGGCGGGGAAAGGTCAGCGCGGACTGACGTCCGGCTACCCAACGCGCCACGCCCTACCTGCCGACGGGAGCCTTCCCGGTCATGGCGTGTTCCTCGTTAACGCCAAGACGCAGGGACGCCAAGGCGCAATAAAACCCGGGGAGGTATTCCCCTCTCTGCGTCCTGGCGTCATTGCGCCTTTGCGTTTCGCTCTCGGTCACGGTGCTTTCCTTTCTAACGAGAAGCCTCGACTGGTGAATACGTATCGGCCGGAGCGGACTTGAAAGGCGGCGGCGTGGTCTTCCTGGCGGAGGAACTTTACCCCTTTCACTCGTGACACCGGTTTGCCACTTTCTTGAATGGCTGCGGCGTCTTTGGTCGGAATACTGACCGTGGCCGTGGTGTTGGGTGGAATGGTGACGCACAGAGTCAACATTCCGCCCTCACGTTTCCAGTCGCTGAGGATGCGGCCGTGTATCGAGTTGAGGCTGCCTTTGGCCCAAGTCAGGTCGGCCACGATTTCGGGCTTGATGATGATTCGTTTGAAGCCGGGCCCGTCCGGATCAGGGTGGATACCCGCCAGGGCTTGATAGAACCAGGCCCCCACGCTGCCCAAGGCGGGATGATTGCGCGAGCCGCCGCCGTCCCAGGCTTCCCATACCGTGGTCGAGCCCTCGTGGAGCATGCGGCTCCAGCTTGGGGCAGCTTCTTGGACGAGTATCCGATACGCCAAATCGCTGTAGCCCAGGTCCGTGAGGGCGTAGAAGAGATAGAGCGTGCCCACGATGCCGGTGCTGAGATGGGTCTTGCGCGTTTCCTGAATGTTGCGCACAAGCTCCTGGACGATACCCGCGCGTTTGTCCTCGGGCGCCAAGCCAAATTGCAGCGCGAGCGCCGGCGCCGTCTGGCTGTCGGCGGGATAAAGCCCGGTGTCGGGGGAAAGGAAACGCTGATTGAAGCTCGCCCGGATGGCGGCTGACAGTTCTCCGTATTTCTTTGCCTCCGCTGGCCGGTTCAGGAGCGTTGCGATCTGCCGCACGATGTCGGCGTACCAGAAATACGCGGCGGTGCTTGCGAGCGTGGGCGGCGTCCGGCGAGAGGGGCCGGGCGCGTCCACTTCGAGCCAATCGCCCTCCTGAGACCAAGCGATGTGGTTGGGGGCGTGCTGGGCGACGTAATCCAGGTACCGGACCATCGCCGGGTAGCCCTCGTCGAGCACCCGGCGGTCACCGTAATAGCGGTAGAGCTGCCAGGGCGTGCGCACAATGGCCCCGCCCCACCACGGGTCGGACAGTTCGCCCGGCGTTCCATCGGGCCTCGAGAAACCCCAGGCGGGGCTCGGGGCGATGGGGCAGGCATGGCCATTGGGCTCCTGCGCATCCACCATGTCGCGAAACCACTTGGTGTAGAAGGTTGCCATCTGAAAGTTGCAGATGGCTTCCTCCATTGAGACACAGCCGTCTTGCGTCCAGCCGATCTTCTCGCGCTGCGGACAATCGGTGGGAATCCCATGCAGATTGTTCAATTGGGTGCGGAGGATCATTTCCTGAAGCCGGTTGATGAGCGGGTTAGAACACGCGAACTCGCCGGCGGGCTCGGGGTCGGTATGCACCCAGCGACCCGTCAGACTGTCGAGGGTCGGCTTCTCGGTGAGGCCGGTGACCTGGACGTACTGGAAGCCGTGGTAGGTAAACCGCGGCTCGAACACCTCCAGCCCCTTGCCTTGGAGTATGAACTCCCCGGTCTGAAACCGTCCGTACGTGAGACCGGCGTTTTGCGCGGTGTTCACCGTTCCGTCCGGATTGAGCAGCTCATTGAAATGCAGTGTCACCACCTGGCCTGCCGCCCCATGCGTGCGCAACTGCGCCCATCCGGCGATGTTCACGCCCAGGTCAAAGACATAAACTCCCGGCTTGGGCTCGGTGAGCTTGACAGGACGGATGGACTGCGTGATCCGGATCGGCGGGTGTTGCTGGGCCTGCAAGCGCCCTGCCGGACTGGCGGCGATCCTCGCCGCTTTCCAGTTCGAGTCGTTGAAATGGATTCGGTCCCAGCCGGGCTGCTCGCGGCGGGCATCGTAGGTCTCGCCTCCGCGCACGCTGTTGAACACGATCGGACCTGCCGACCATTTCCAGCTCGTGTCACTGCCTATGAATTCGCGTGTGCCGTCGCGGTATTCGAGCTCCAGGTCCAAAAGCAGTTTCGGCGGGGCGATCCAGGGTGCCTTGTGGAAACCCCATACGTCACGAGTGGGCATGTCATACCAGCCACCGCCCAACAGCACGCCGATGGCGTTGTCGCCCTCGCCAAGAAGTCCGGTAACCTCGTGTGTCACATAGAGCACGCGGCGCGTATAGTCCGTGAAACCGGGGTCCAGCACGTGGTCGCCCACCTTTTGGCCGTTGAGGTAAAGCTCGGAGTAGCCGAGACCGGAAAGGCGAACCAGCGCGCGCGCTGGCTTCTGCTTGAGCCGGATTTCCTTCCGAAGCAGCACGGCTGGGGCGATGTCGGCGGCGGCACGCCCGCCCGCCAGGTTCAGCCCATCGGTCAGGTAGCCCAGACTCCATCCCGAGCCTTCGAATGCATCCTTTGCGGTCACTGGCGCTCCCAACGCGATGTTCGTGCCCCCAGCCATGACCTGCGCTTCGCCAAAAGCAAAACAATAGGTGCCGTCGGGCCGCCGCCACAGTTTATTGGCCGTCACCCGTACGTAGCGGCCTGTCTTACCGCCAGCCGGGAAGTCCTGAACCTTGTCCCCAGGGTTCGGATAATCGGCAGCCGTGTGGTCCGCGATCAGGGAACGGGTCTGGAACGTGCTGTCATCGCTCAGCTCGATCTTGAAACGGAGCGGGAAGCCAAAGCCCGGCGAGTCCGGACTGAAATCGCGCGGGCGCGCCGGGTGCAGCCGTATGCTCTCAAGCGGCATGGGGGTCCGCAGATCCACCTGAACCCACTTCTCGTCCGTCTCACCTTTGGTCTCAGTGGCGTGGTAGCCGTTGCGTTCAGCGTCACTGGCGCCCGGCTGAGGATAGGCGCGGAGCAGCTCACTCGCGCCGATCCATTCCCCGTGCCAATCGCCTGGCTGCAACAGCCCCATGGTCCACTGCGCCGGCGGGCTCCACCTCGAGAGCCGTCCGTCCTTGTCCCACACCCGCACCTTCCACCAGGCGCGCGCTCGAGAGCGAAGCGGCGTTCCGCCATACTCCACCTGTGCCGACTGGTCGGATGTCATTTTGCCGCTGTCCCACAGGTCGCCATGGTGCCCGGCCAGCGATCCACCAGAGCTGGCGACAAGAATCTGGAATGCGGTTTGTCTCTGGCCCCGCTCCTCGGAGGCCAAGATCCAACTCAGCCTCGGGCGGGCCATGTCGAGCCCAATTGGGTTCACCTGATACTCAGACCGAAGGTTTTCAACCGCGACGTCGCGCGCGAGGGCCGGCACCGATGCAGTGAGGAACACGACCGTCAGGAGCGCGTTCACCAATTTCGAGGATCTCATAGTCCCTGTTGATCTCATGTGTTTTGTTTTTTGCTGGACGTGAATCCGGCCAGCACCCAAGCGCAGTTGTAGTTGTTCCCGCCGTCGGTCATAACAAGCGGCAGCTTCTTCGCGCCCGAGGGGATGGGGGCCTCGATGCGCCACATCTGAGGCGGGCGGACGCGAGGTCTGAAGGCCTAACCTGCTGGACGCGCGAAGGAGGTGGATCGCTCGAAAGTCCGACCGTCGCAGGTTTCCAAGCCTGCAGGGCGTACGAAAGCTCCGCAGCCCCAGTTCCATTCCGGGCCCTGCCGACTTTGAAGTCGGCGAAACAGCAGGTTTGGAAACCTGCGCTACGGAGAAGGCGTGCGCCGTCGTCCTGTAGCGCAGACTTCCAAGTCTGCTGTTTCGCAGGTTTCCAAACCTGCGGACCAAGCGAGGGATTTGCGGCGTGGGCTTCTTCGCACGGCCTGCCGACTTGGAAGCGCCGCCCGCCTGGTTTCTCCTTCGCCTTAGGCTGAGTCGAGGGTGGAGTGCTCAATTCAGGAGACGGTAGAATTTGCGCGCGACAGCCGCGTTGATCTTGATCCCGCTGGCGGCGCCGGTCACCGGCGTCCATGGACCGAGAACCTCGGTGGCCTCCTGAAGCGTGCCGACTCCGGGCCATGTGATCTCGACCTGTCCAGCCCCCAACTTGATGGCGATCGGTCCCGGTTTCGTTGCCTCGGCTGTGGCGGTGATGGCCGATCCGGCGAGACCCACCTGGAAGTTGTCCATCCACTGCGCTTGCGTCCCGTTGAAGCCGGCCCCGCCCGTGCCGACCCCACTGTTGGAGTAATCCTTGTAGATTCCGCCGGCAAACGTCTCAAGATCAACCATGGCAAGCGGCGCGCCATCCACATAAACGCCAAGCCGACTTCCTGGACGATCGAAGTAAACTCCGAAGTTATGCCAATTCGCGTCAGCCACGCCGCTCTTTAGGGCTGCTCCGGCGGCGTCTGTGAGGGCCGTTTCCTTCGACCCGTTGAACAATCCGATGCCGGGCGCTCCCGTCGCGGAATCCTTCCGGAAGAACACCGTCAGGCTGGGCGTGGCGAAGATGTTCGCGCCCGGCGATGGCAGGCTGCTCACGTCGAGCCGATCCAGAGGCAAGATCGCATCCACGCTCACCACGTAACCGTCACGCAGACCGTAGGCGAAGCTGAAGTCGCCTCCACCAGATTGCGCGAACCCGGTTGCGGCACTGTCGTTGCCAGTAGCGGCTTGCGTGATCGCCGGACCGGTCGAACTGCCGGGTGTGTTGAAGCTGAAGGATGTGAACGGTGTCCACGCGGCCGGTGGGTTGCCATACGCGTTCTCGATATTGTAGGCGCCAGCGCTGTTATCGTTATAGAGACCGTCGCGGCGCGGCGCGTTTGTGACCGTGAACGTGTCGCTGTAATCGACCACCCCAATGAGTGAAGGCGCGCCTACCGCGAAGTTGTCCATCCATTGCGCTTGGGTGCCGTTGAATCCGGCCCCGCCCACGCCCACCGCGCCGTTGGCGAAGTCAGCGTAAATGCCGCCCCCAAACGTCGGGAGATCGACGCTCGCCTTGAGCACGCCGTCCACGTAGATGCCGAGGCGCTTGTTCGGCTGGTCAAAGTGCACGGCGAAACGGTGCCAGTTCAGATCGTCCACGCCGGTCGTCACCGGCTTCCCATTCGCGCCGGTCACTGCGGTCTCCTTGGACCCGTTGAACAACCCAATTCCGGGCACACCGGCCACTGAATCTTTGCGGAGGAAGATCGTGAGGCTGCGAGCGGTGAAGATGTTGTCGCCGGGATTGGGATAGCTGCCGATGTCTAGCCGATCGAGCGGCAGAATGGCGTCCACCTGCGCGACGTAGTCCACCCGGAGTCCGTAGGCGAAGCTGAAGTCCCCACCGCCAGACTGCGCGAACCCGTTCGTGGCGCCGTCGTTGCCAGTCGCGGCTTGGGTGATGCCGGGGCCGGTCGAGTTGCCGGGGGTGTTGAAACTGAAGTTCGCGGTCGGAGTCCAGGTGGCCTCTGGATTGCCATAGGCACTTTCCACTTTGTAGCCGCCGAACGAGTTGTTGTTATACATGCCGTCCGGGCGCGGATTGGTGTCACTGGGATCGCCCGCCGGCCCTACCGTGAATGTATCGGTGTAATCCAGCTTGCCGATGACTGTCATCGGTTTGGGCGGGTTCACTACCAGGTTGGTGATCCGCACTGGCGTCGAGATCGCAACAGCGCCGAGGTTGTCCACGGCGTGCGCGGTCAGGTCGAGGACGCCGCGGGTCAGGTCCGCAACGGTGACCGAGTAAGGCGCGTTCGTCACCGAACCGAGCAACCGGGCACCGGCGTAGAACTCCACGCGAGCGACCGCGCCGTCGGTGTCGCTGGCGTTGGCGGCCAGTGTGACCTCGGAGCCATAGGTAACCGTCGTGCCATCCGCTGGCGCCGTCAACGCGATGAGGGGCGACGCATTGTCGGACGTGAGGCTGGGCAAGCCGTACTTCGCACTGAGGTAGGCGGTGACGGATTCACGGTCGGCAGTACCGAGCACCCGGTTATAGACGAGCACCTCGGACAGCTCCATGTTTGCGCGGCGGTTGTCCGAGCCACCGATTTCGCGGCCGATCTCAATGGCGTCAGTTTGGTCAATCGGCCCCGCGGGCATGGGCCGCGCGCTCGAACGATCAAGCGAGCCATGAACGAAAAACGCGGTTGTGCCCGCCCCCCGGTCTTCCTCTACTTGCCAGACTTGGCAGGCATCGCTGGACAGAGGCGACGCCGCGAGCGTGCCCGGCAGGTCGTGGCCCGAGGTCCCATCAGCAAAGTGACTGGCTACATAGCCGCTCGTGTTGAACCCAACCGCCCAGCCTTTGTCCACATCGAGCGTCCAAGGACGTGAGCCGATCACCTGTGGATAATCACCCTGCGACGCCGGAAGACGTTTCCCAACGAAAAAAACCGTCCAATCGCCCGCCCCGGGCTGGAGGCTGGGACTATTGGCGATCTCCATGTAATCGTCCTGGCCGTCAAAGCGAAGGGCGGGCTTGCCGTTGACGGCGTTGGCCACCATCTCCGGCTGCGCCGTGATGTCGAATTGCGTGGCGTGGTTGTTGTTTCCGCTTTGGTCCTCCCATCTCAGGGTCACGTCGCCGGGGAGCAGGCCCGCGTCCGCCTTCAACCAGAGCTGTAATCCGGACTTGACGGAGAGGTCGGTTCCCGTGCCGGTCGCCGTGACAGACACCGGCGAGGATGTGACGCGTTCCCCGCGGTCGTCCACTGCCACCGCTGTCAGCGATAACGTTGCCGGTGAGAGCACACGCAACGTAAAGGAATACGGCGGAGCGATCGCCGCAGCCAGGAGCGTAGCGCCGTTGTAGAACTCGACGCGCGCGATCGAGCCGTCGCTATCGCTCGCGCTGGCGGTGACGGCCAGCGTGCCAGGCGCCGCGAGAGTGGCGTTGTTCGCCGGCTTGGTGAGCGCAACGGTGGGCGGCACGTTCTGGGTGAACGGCAGGCCATACAGGCCAGCCAGGTACTTGGTTGCCGTAATCCGCTCCGCTCGTGACAGCGCGCGGTCATAAATCAGAACCTCGGCGAGATCCATATTCGCCCTGCGATTGTTCGCGCCTCCCATTTCCCGTCCGATGTGGATCGGATTGGCCTGGTCCACAGTTCCAACGGGCATCGTCACGGGGACTGACCGATCGAGATCACCACGCCTGTAGAAGCTGGTGTTGCCGCCGGCACGGTCTTCCTCGACCTGCCAGATCTCGAAGCCTTCCCCCAACGTCGAGGCGCTGCGGACCGCCGGCGCGTCGTGGCCGGCCGCGTCGTCAGCGAGGTGGCTGCAGACCGCGCCGGCGGAGTCCAGAGCCACCGCCCAGCCTTTGTCGAGGCCCGCGAGCCACGGACGCGAGCCAATGATCTGCGGAAAGTCCCCTTGGCCCGCGCTCAGGCGCTTGGCCACAAAGAACACCGTCCAACTCCCCTCCAAGGGCTGAAGGCTCGGACTGTTCGGAATCTCCAGGACGTCGTCCACGCCGTCGAATCGAATCACAGCCTTCCCGTTGATGGCGCCCGGCACAAGCGTGGGGGCTTCCGTTCCCGTCGGGCCATAGTCACCGGAGAGTGGGCCCGCGTGATTGTTCAAGCCACTCTGGTCCGCCCAGGCTGTAACAGCGCCCGCGTTGGCGGTAACGCCCACGTCGGCCCGGAGCCAGAGCACCAGGCCATCATGGGGAGGAGTTTGTGCGCCAAGAATCGTGCCGATGCAGCACGTGGCAAGTGTTAGCAGCGCGGTCTTTTTCATGAGAGGACGGATTGCGGCGCGTTTCGGAGATAGGAAAGCGGAACCCAAAGCCGCGGCGCGGCAGCGCCACCCGGAGCGCACGGCTGTGACGGTTCCATTGGTTCATGCAACTTATCATATAGGTTGCCGAGTGCGAGGCAAGAACTTTTTCGCCGCCAATTCGGTCCGCGCCCGTAGCGCAGGTTTCCAAACCTGCTGTTTCGCCGACTTCTAAGTCGGCAGCCCGTGCAACCGCGTTGCGACGTTCGAACTTCCAAGCGCCTCACCCCTTCGCGCGCCGTGCAGGTTTGGAAACCTGCGACACAGCAGACTTGGAAGTCCGCGCTACGGGACGCAGCCGACGTCCGCACCCGTAGCGCAACAGGTTTCCAAACCTGCTGTTTCGCCAACTTCCAAGTCGGCAGCCCGTGCGACTGCGCTGCGACGTTCGAACGTCCGAGTGCCTCACCCCCTTCGCGCGCCGTGCAGGTTTGGAAACCTGCGACACAGCAGACTTTGAAGTCTGCGCTACGGGAGTGCGCCTGTCCAGTGGCCCGGACGGCGACAGCACAATCGCGGTCGAGCTTCCGACGAAGAATTCGTGTGTTCTGCCGTAAGAAATGCTTGCTTTAGCGCGCCATCTTATCATATAACAGTAATCAATCAGATGCCCACCCACTGGGCCGACACGTGGCTGGACGAATGAAAATGACGACACAGCGATCAACAGAGGCGCAGGGTAAGGCCGGGACTGGCGGGCAGCCAGACATGGTGGCCACCGTCCTTTCTCAGTTGACGGACCAGATCGTCTCAGGCCGGTTCGGGCCTGGCGCGGCGCTGCCGCCGGAAGGCGAGCTAGCGAAAACACACGGGGTGTCACGCACTGTGATCCGCGAAGCCATGCGCGGCCTGCGAGCGCACGGTTTGGTGGAGATGTCCCGAGGCAGACCGGCCCGCGTCAGGCCGCCCGATCCGCAAGCGGCGATCGCGAGCCTGGAAATGTTGCTGCGGCGCAACCGGGCCTCCCTGCTGAACCTGGTGGAGGTAAGACGCCCGCTGGAAAGTGAGATTGCCGCCTTGGCGTCCGAGCGAGCCAATGACGAGCACCTCCGCCAGTTGGAGCGGGCCATTCATGAATTGGCCGCCGCTTCCACCTCTCGCGAGCGCATCGAGGCGGACATGAAGTTCCACCGCATCCTCGGCGAGGCCACCGGCAACCCGGTCTTCGTCCTGCTGCTTGAAACGCTGGCGGGTTTCCTCTTCGAATCCCGTCAGAAAACGCTGGCCTATTCCGGCGTGGACCTCGCCTTACGAGGCCATCGGGCCGTTTTCGAAGCCGTCCGGTCGCGTGATAGCGACAGAGCCCGCGGGGCCATGCTGGAGCACCTCCACCTGGCGGCGCGTGATTTGCGCCAGCTTCGCACCAAGGGCAACTCGGGGCGTGAGCAGAAAGGACCGGCTTGACCCTTCACCTTGCGGCAAGACAACCGGAAAGGCACGACTATGGCAAAACTCATCGACCTCTCGCACCCGCTCGAACACGGCCAACTCAATTTCCCGTGGGATCCGAAAATCAGCGTCCTCCCGCATAACAGTGTCGCGAGCATTGGGTATAATATCACCCAAATCAGCCTCTCCACACACCAGGGTACTCACCTGGACGCCCCCTTCCACTTCTACGACGACGGCAAGACGGTGGACCAGATGCGGCTGGAACAGTTCTACGGTCCGGCGACGTTGGTGGATCTCGCCCCCGGCAAGCGTCTCGCCCCAAAGACGCCGCTCACGGTGGACATGTTCGAGCCGCACGCCAAGAAGTTCCAGGCCGGCGCGAAAATCATTTACCGCACTGGCTGGAGCCGCATGTTCGGCAAGCCGCAATACTTCTCCGATTTCCCAACGCTTACGCTGGACGCGGCGCGTTGGATTGCCGATCACCGCATCGGCCTGCTCGGGATGGACACCCCCACCCCGAGCACGGATTGGAAGGAGTGCCATCATATCCTGCTCAAGGATGGGGTGGAGATCGTCATCGTGGAGGGCCTCACCAACCTGGAGAAACTGCCGGAGCGTTTCGGCTTTGTCGGATTCCCTCTGAACATCAAAGGCCGCGACGGCGCGCCGATTCGTGCCGTGGCGGTGGTGGATTAACCCGGAAAGGACCGAGCTATGCGAGGACTGAAAGACAAAACAGCAATTGTGACCGGCGGGCTGGGCGACCTGGGCTACGCGAGCGCCCAGCGCCTCATCGAGGAAGGCTGCAAGGTGGCGCTGTTCGACATCAAGCCGGACACGCAAGGCCGGGGGCGCGCAATCGGCGCCACCCATTTCGTCGTGGACATTTCCAATGAGTCCCAAGTGGGCGACGCCTGCGCCGCCGTATCCAGCGCCCTGGGCGACGCCGCTATTCTGGTAAACTCCGCCGCCTTCTTTGTCTTCAAGAGTATCGATGCGACGGTGGAGGACTGGCGGAGAATCACCTCAGTGAATATCATGGGGACTTCGCTTGTGGCCAAACACGTCGTGCCTCAAATGAAGAGGTTGGGAGGCGGTAGCATCGTCAACTTCTCCTCCGTGAGCGGGTTTGTGGGCCAGGCGAACTTCGCCACCTACAACGCCACGAAGTTCGCCATCCGCGGTCTGACCAAATGCTGGGCGCAGGATCTTGCCCCTTTCGGCATCCGCGTGAACACGATTTGTCCGGGTTACATTTACACATCGGCATTCGTCAACTCTTGCGCGTCGCTCGGCTTGGACCTCGAAGGAGAAAACCGACGCGCCTCAGCCATGCACCTTCTGAACCGGCAGGGACGACCAGAGGAAGTCGCCGCCGCCGTGGCGTTCCTCGCCAGCGACGAATCGTCGTTCATGACAGGGAGCGACCTGGTGGTCGATGGCGGGTATCTGGCGAAGTAAGCCGCAAATCGCTAGATCCTATGACCGGACACTTCATGGCGGGACTGGGGTTGGTCGTTCTGGCGGGCGCCCTGGAGGGCCTTTTCTCACTCGGCGTCACTCGGACGCCAAAATGGAAATGGGAGAACAGTTGGGGCCTCGGGTCGCTCATCGCGCTCGTTGTCGTGCCGTGGCCACTGGTTCTGCTCACCGTGCCCAACCTCGCATCGGTCTATGGCGAGATTCCGACCACCAAGCTTCTCCTCACGTTCCTCTTCGGGGTGGGCTGGGGCCTGGGCGGGATCTTCTGGGGCAAGGCGATCGCGGCCGTTGGAATGGCGCTTGGCGTGTCACTGCTCATGGGCTTGATCAATGTGTTCGGCTCGCTCCTGCCGCTGGCCCTGTTCCAACGCGACAAAGTCGCCACCGCCGGCGGGCTCACGCTCATCGGGGCGGTAGCCGTCATGGTGCTGGGCATTCTCTTCATCGCGCGCGCGGGGAAGATCAAGGAACAGGATTTGGTGGCGACCCAGGCTACAATCGATGCCGCGCGGCCTCCCAAGCCCGCGACGCCGTTTTCGGTCGGCCTCGCCTTCTGTGTGCTCTCAGGCGCCCTCTCGGCATTGGTGAATTTCGGTTTCATCTCCGGCGCGGACATCGCCGCCTCAGCGGAAAAGGCGGGCGCCAGCGTGTGGGCCAAGGGTTTCGCGATCTGGGCGTTGGTCTTCACCGGGAACTACCTGGTCAACTTCCTCTACGCGGCGGGCCTGATGGTGCGGAATAAGTCATTCGCTCAAATCGCGCGGGGCGACGGCTCGCACTGGTTCTGGGTGGCGTTCATGGGCATCGCCTGGCCGGCAGGCATCGCGATCTACGGAATCGCCGCCTACCTGCTCGGCGCCTACGGCGCCTACGTAGGCTTCCCCATGATGCTCGTCTGCTCGATTCTCTTCGGCAACCTCGCCGGGGCGTTAACCGGTGAATGGCGAGGCACCTCGCGTCGTGCCAGAACGAGTATGGCCTTGGGCGTCGCCACGCTGATTCTCGCCCTGGCCATCATGGGAGTGTCGAACCACCTTCTGGCAGGAAGCTGAGGATGCCACACATCTGAGGCTGAATCGCACCGTGCAGCGATCCTCGTGCCTCGTAAAGCAACTGGCGACGGGGCGCGGAGTCGTAATAGGTTAGCACCCGGTTTTGGCGTCCTTGTCGCAAAGCCACCAGCAACCCAGACGGAGCGTTGGGTGGTCCCCTCGAGCGGGTTGCGACCGAGGATGGGTTGGGCTTCCCCAGTGCCGTTGGCGGAGGGTCTTCCGAAAAACCGTGAGACCATTTGCCCTCCCGCCGGGCGGTTACAGCAAGGCTCCTGATACTTTCCATACTTCCGGTCCCTTACCAACACGACACGCCAGACCCTCATCTAGCGGAAACGAGACTTGGCGGAAGTTCGGTGCGTCCCCGTTTCGGCAAAGAGCATGGGTGGTCGCGCCAGCGTCCTAGCTCGCGCAGGAGGAGACATTGGCGGGGATGAGCCCAATTAGCAGGATCCCTTAGCGGGCCTTCGCGCCCTTGGCGGTGGAAATCAGGAGGCCGTAATCGGTGGCTGGATTGGAACGATTGCTGGGGCTCAACCCCGAGAGCCGGATCAGTCTTCGCGGATGGAACCGAACGTCGTGCGCAGGAGACGAAGCTAGAGCGGACTGACGTCCGCTGCTACGATGAAGGCGGCATCCGGCGTAAGCCGGATCACTCCAGGCGGCCTACACCACCTTGGTCTTGCCGGGCATGGCGATGGGGTAGTGTCCGTTGGCATCGGGCATGGCGGGCGGGTTCGAATCTGGGGTGTAGGACTCCAGGCCGGGGGCCAGCTCGATCGTGGAGTTCTGCGCCTCTTCAAGCGTGATCAAACGCCCGGATTCGCAGGCCATGCGGCCCATGATCGCGGCGAGGCACGTGTTGGCACAGCGCTCCGTCTCGTTGTAAGGCTTGTCGTTGCGAATGGCATCGAAAAGCAGGTCATGCTCGTTCTGATAGGCATCGCAGTTGGGGCCCTTGTACTGCCAGATCATGTTCTCGGAGGTCTGATCGTAGCCCTTGAAGAGGCGCGGCTTGGGGATGCCTTCACCCAGAACGCCGGAGCCTTTCGCGCCATGAATCACGTCTCCGAAGAAGTCGAAGCAGTTGTTGATGTGCCGGCCCTGGGCTGCCAGACGGCTGCCGTCAGCAAAGGTGTACTCGGCGAAATAGTGATCGAAAAGCTGGTCAGCATCGGTGCGCACCTGGCGTCCGCCCATGCCCTGGACGGAGACCGGCCAGGCGTTCTTGACCCAGCAACAGACATCAATGTTGTGGATGAGCCAATCGACGATGAAACTGCCGTTGAGCCAAGTGAAGGAGCTGTAGTTGGTGATCTGGTAGGCGAGTTCCTTCATTCCCGGCTGGCGGGCGCTTACGCCTACCGGCCCGTGCATGCGGTAGGCCCAGCAGGTGGTGACGTTGCCGATCAGGCCCTCATGAATCTGGCCGATGGCCTCTTCCAGGGGCTTGTAGTGACGGCTCATCAGGCCACCGGCGATCTTCAGGTTCTTTTTCGCCGCCTCCTGGCCCGCCTTGCGCACGCGCCGGATGCCCGGGGCATCCACGGCGAAGGACTTCTCCATGAAGACGTTGACGCCTTTCTGGACGGCGTACTCGAGGTGGATCGGGCGGAACCCGGGCGGGGTGGCGAGGATGACCAGATCCCCTTTGTCGAGCGAATCAATCGCCTTCTTGTAGCCATCCAGACCGATAAAGCGGCGATCCGGGGTGACATCGATCTGTTTCTGGAATTTCTCGGTCAGGCCGTTCAGGCTGTTGCCGAGCCGGGTATCGAAATAGTCCGCCATGGCCCACAGCTTGGTGGGGCCTTTGGTCGATAACGCGTTGACCGCGGCGCCTGTGCCGCGCCCGCCACACCCGATCAGCGCAATCTTGATGGTGTTGCTCTCGGCGGCGTAGCCGGGCGAGGCGACGGCGCCGACCAGGGCCGCGCCCTCGTA